>Ga0070737_10002328_pt1 | contig 23235 bp, 21 predicted proteins | sample Coa_R1_10_FD_66438 | JGI IMG/M metagenome (GOLD analysis project Ga0070737, IMG submission 66438) | Surface soil microbial communities from Centralia Pennsylvania, which are recovering from an underground coalmine fire - Coalmine... | ecosystem: Environmental > Terrestrial > Soil > Unclassified...
GCTTGCCGGCCTTGGCTTTTGGCCAGCACGTAGAGTTCGCCTTCGTGCTCCTACAGCTTCACCTGAACCGATTCCCGTACCTGCTGCCACGGCAGATCCAGCCATTTTTTCTCATGCTGGTTGACGCGTCCTTTAGGCGTGCCCACCCGGTAGAACACTTGCTGGGACGGGTCGCGCATTTCCGCTAACAGAGCCTCGGTCGGAATGCCTCGGTCCATCACCCACACGCGGCGCGCCTGGCCATAGGTTTTCTCGATGTGCTGCAGAAAACCGCGCAGCGTGGTGCGTCGCTGGTGTTGCCGTCCAGGACTTCATACGCCAAGGGAAAGCCTTCTGACGTGATCACCAATGCAATGATCACCTGCAAACAATCCGGCCGGTGATCCCGGCTATAGCCGCGTTTGGCTTTCTCAATCGCCTCGGCCTCGCCTTGGAAATACGTGCTGGTCAGGTCATAAAACAAAACGTCGCAGTGTGTGGCGAATAGGTCCTGCCAGCGCTCGCGCAGATGCTGGAACAGTTCTTCTTTGTGCTCCAGCAAGCGATCCAGGCAGCGGTCCATCCGGTCCTTTGCCGCCACCGCAAAGTCTGTTTCCAGCAACTCCGCCATGGCCGCCTGATCGAACCACTGACGATGAACGCGGAATTCACTGCCGGGATCCAATTGGAAGAGAAACTCTCCTTCCGCTAGGCTTTTGCTCTTGCTGGGCAGGCTCAGAAACGGAAGACGCACCCAATCGGTGAAAAGGTCACACTGCGCCAAAATCCGGGCCTATCGGCTGCGCCAGAGGGTTTGCCGCTACCCTACGGACGGATTACGGGTCGGAATCGGTTGAGGGCAAACTGTTTGACACCGGTCGAAGGTCGTGCGAGCATGTAAGTATCACTGGGAAAGGAGGTGGTCCAGTAAAAATGGATAGTAGTAATAAACCGCGTGAGGTGGCCGACTGCTGAAGTCGTGCCTCTAATGCTGAGATCCCGTCCAGTGGCGGGGTCAGGTTCCTGTGGACCGGCTGCCTCAAGCGTCAGTTAGCCCTCAGGTTATCCAAAGGCTACCGAACCCCCGTGGTTCCTATTCGGAGCTACGGGGGTTTTGCTTTATGGGCCCCACCGCATCCCGGAATCAGGTAACCTTTCTAGTTTTGGAGGATTCATGGCAGAGATCGTGTTAGGAATCGGGTCGGCGCACGGGCCATTGCTGTCCACGCCGCCGGAAAAATGGGATCTGCGTGCTAAGGCGGATCGGGAAAACAAGAGCCACTGGTACCGCGGCCGCACCTACGATTTCGAATCGCTGCTGCGCGAACGCGCTCCGGGATTTGCGGCGGAAGTCGCTATCGAAAGCCGCCGCGAGCGTTTCGCACGCTGCCGCGCCGCGCTGGAGGTGCTTGCCAGGAAATTCCAGGAAGCGGCGCCGGAGGCCCTGGTAATTGTCGGCAACGACCAGCGCGAATACTTCGGCGAAGATCTGACGCCTTCCATCACCGTTTACCGCGGGGCGGAAATTTTCAACGCGCGCGAAACTCACGAGCCGGCGCCAGGCCTGAATATCGCCGAACCCGGCAATGCGCCCGAGGATGGCGTCACGTATCCGGGCGCGACGGCCCTGGCCGATCACATTCTCGATTGCCTGGCCGAAGACGGTTTCGACCCGGCACAGGCCAACACGCGGCCCAAGGGGGCCAGCCGCCCAGGCATTCCGCACGCCTACGGCTTCATCTATCACACTCTGCTCAAAGACGCGCCACCGCCCAGCGTGCCCATCATTCTGAACGTCCATTTCCCGCATAATCAGCCGAAGAACGCGCGTTGCCTGGCGCTTGGACGCTCGCTGGCACGGGCCATTCGCAGCTTTTCCGGCTACGGACGAGTCGCCCTGGCGGCGTCCGGCGGATTGACGCACTTCGTGGTGGATGAGGAGTTCGACCGCGAGGTGCTTTGCGCGATGGAGAAGGCGGACGAGGACGCGCTCGCCCGGTTTCCAGAAAACTTCTTCAAAGTGGGGACGGCGGAAATCAAGAACTGGTACCCGGTGATCGCGGCCATGAATGCCGAACGGCGGCGCTATCATCAGGTGGACTATGTGCCCTGCTACCGCTCCGAAGCCGGAACGGGGAACGCCATGGGCTTCGTCTACTGGGATTAAGCGCATGAACGAAGATCGTTGGCCGCTCGGATCCTACGAACCCTACCTGCGGTCGCTGTTCCGCATCATGGCGGCGTTTACGTTTTCGCTGCACGGCTGGCAGAAATTCCTGGGGATGTTCGGCGGACTGGGTGGACAAAAGCCGCCCCTCACTTCCATGCTGGGAATGGCGGGGGTGATTGAGACTATCGGTGGGGCGCTGCTGATGCTGGGCCTGTTCACCCGGCCGGTGGCTTTCCTGCTTTCCGGGGAAATGGCGATCGGCTATTTCCGGACGCACGCTCCCCGCGGCTTCTGGCCGCTGCTGAATGGCGGCGAACTGGCAGTCTTTTACTGTTTCTGCTTTTTGTGGCTGAGCGCCTCCGGGCCGGGCCCCTGGAGCCTGGACGCGCTGCTGCGAAAAAGCAACTAGTGTCTCGAAACGGCCGTGTGGTTCCGCCCGCTTTGGCATTCCGCCTGCTAGATATCCGCGCATGAGGCCGAATTGCCATATCTCTGAGCGCGTGAAGGGTTGCTGCGATATTTGCGAATGCTGGCCCAGCTTACTACACATGCCCGAGGACCTTCACGGCTGGTACTGCCCATCGTGCTGCCCCGCCTGCAAAGCCCAGCCGGTTCTAGAGCAGCCACTGTTTGCCGAGGAAGAAAGCCAACGGGTTGAGCAGGCAGCCTGAGCACTTTGGCGCGGCCGGTGTGCGTCCACTCACACAGGTCCTGGAGTTGCTTGCTAGCCGGTTGATGTGCTTTCGCGTACGGCTCTTTTGGCTGATCGTTTTGACTGCGTGCGGCCTGAATGCTTCCGGCGAGCGTGAATCGGGGTTGGTAGTTCGCGCCCAATCCGATTTTGACAGGGTAGAAATGTCCGGCCGCCCGCAAATTCAGAACACGAGCCGGTGTGTACAATCCCAGGCCGCGGCCATATCGGTGGCGGGGCGGGCGGAATTGGCCGCGCTCTATTTCCGGAAAGGCTATTGCGAATTGATCGAAGCCACACTGAACGGGCGGACAGCCGACTTTCAAGAGGCGGCCGGGGCATTGGCAAAGGGCATGGAAGCATGGCCCGACAGCCTGACGCGGATCGGCAAAGGCGCGGCTCGACAGCCGGCTCCTTCGGATTTAGCCGTTCTGGCCGGCATTTCCGCTCTGCTCGGCGGAAGCGGGAACGCGCAAGCTTCAGCCGATGCGGCCAAACAAATCTCCGCGGCCGTGGAGCGCCCGTCCTGCCAGGGTTCCTTGTTGGCTGCCGGCTTCTGCCAGACGCTGGTCCAGGTGGGACACGAGTGGCTGGGCTGGCTGGCTCTCAAGCGCAACGATCCGATTGACGCCGCTCGCGAACTCTCCGCCGTGCCGGAGAGCCCGTGGGCGCGCTGGGCCGCCGGGCAGCGGGCGTTCCGGGACCGGAACTACGCCGAGGCCGCCACACAATACCAGCAAGCCGTGCAACTCTGGACCGAGGCGCGGCAAACGGCCGGTATTCCCCAACGCCTGGCGCCGCAGCCGGATCTGCCCGCAGCGTGGATGGAATTGGGGAAAGCGCAGTTGATCGCCGGAGACACAACGGCCGCCAAGGCTTCGCTCGATACTGCTATCAAGGCGAATTCTTCCCTGGCGCGAGCGATTTATTACCGCGCCCGGGCGGAAGAATTACAAGGGCAGGATGAAGCGGCTCTGGCGGATTACGCGTTGGCCAGCCGCACCGCCTTCGCGAATGCCCAGGATCTGAAATCGGGCGAAGCGCACTTGTATCGCGGGATTCTGTTCTTCCGCCGCAAAGACTACGCGCGCGCAGAAGACGAATTTGCGAGCGCTCTGAACTTCGGAATTGCCCTGGATTTGCTGGCCGACGCCGAAGCCTGGCGCCACATGGCGGCGGTGGCGCAAGGCGCCTGCGGCGCGTCGCGGCAGATGCTGGAAGATTCGCTCACGCGGGTTTTGCCTCTGTTCCCGAAACCACAAGCACGGTCGGTGGCGGCGGCCTGCCCGCTTAGTTCCGAGGCCGGGCCAGTCAGGGGCGGAGCGCAGCGGCCTGGAGCCGAATAGCGCTCAGACCAGCTTCGGTAGCAAATCGCCTGCTTTTCCGTGGAAGGCAAAATCTACTATATCCGAGAAGGGGGTCGGTTCGAGGTTGATTTCGATCACGGTGGCGCCGGAACGGCGGGCGTAGGGGGCGAGGGCGGCTGCCGGGTAGACCAAGGCGGAGGTGCCGATTACCAGGAATACCTGGGCCGCGGCGGCGGCGCGCTGTGCTTCGTCGAGGATACCCGGCGGCAGCATTTCGCCGAACCACACCACTCCCGGGCGCGCCTGCGCGCCGCAGGCGCAGAGGGGTGGGATTGTATCGAGGGGCGCGCGGCGGTCGATCCAATCCGCGCCGCAGGCCGTGCAGCGCAGATGCCAGATATCGCCGTGGAGCTTCAAAATCCGCCGGCTGCCGGCGGCATCATGCAGGCCGTCCACGTTCTGCGTAATGAGCGTGAACCGCGGCTTGGCCTGCTCCAATTGGACCAGCCCGCGATGAGCCGGGTTTGGCCCGGCTTTGGCGATCGCCTGGCGGCGCCAGTCATACCATTCCCAAACCAGGCGCGGGTTGCGCGCGAACGCTTCGGGTGTGGCCAATTCTTCGGGCCGGAAGTTCTTCCACAGGCCACCGGCGCCGCGAAAGGTGGGGATGCCGCTTTCGGCCGAGATACCGGCGCCGGTGAGCACGGCTACGGAGGCCGCCGAGGCGAGGCGCCGGCGGGCCTTTTCGAACTCCGCGTCAGGCATTTTCGGTCAGGATGGGAAGCAATTCGCGGTTCGGGAGTTCGGCTTCGAGCGCGCCCTCGAGATGGAGAAACCGCGGGTCCAGCAACCGGCCTGTATCCAGGTTGCCCATGGCCGAAAGCATGGTCTCTTTCAAGTGGGGGTGCTCGCGTTCCAGTTCGGCGAAGATATCGCGCAGCGCGCGCCGCACGGTTCCGGTCCGCTGCGAGCAGCCGCAGGGCACGACTGGAACCCGCCGCGCCCCGGCATACGCGCGGGTGACCTCCTCGGTGACATACACCAGCGGGCGGATGAGCCGGTAATCACGGTTTCGCGACCAGGTGACCGGCGGTAATGCGCTGAGCTTGCCGGTGAACATGGTATTGCGCAGCAACGCTTCGCAGAAATCGTCGGCGGTGTGCCCGAAGGCGATGACATTCACGTCCAACTCGCGCGCGATTTCATAGACGGCGCGCCGGCGGTAGCGGCTGCACAGGTCGCAACCGTGATCGGGCTGCTCATCGAGCAGGCGAAGGGACGGCTCGTCGCGGAAATAAGTCCAGGCAACGCCGCGCGCCCGCAAGTATTCGCCCAGCGGCTCAATGGGCCGCAGAAACTTCCCCTGCTCGACGGTGAACGCGCGGACGGAAAAATCGATGGGCGCGCGCTGGGAAAGGAGGAGGAGCGCTTCGAGCAGCGTGGCCGAATCCTTTCCGCCGGAGAGGGCCACGGCGACGCGGTCGCCATCGCGAATCATGCGGAAGCGGGTCACGGCCTCTCCCACTTTGCGCAGCAGGTGCTTTTCCAGATCCACTTATTAATTATAGGTGCGCGAATTGCGCGGGCCGCGCGCGGGGCGCGCTTTCGGCGGCGGCGTGGAAGGCGTCCGGGAGCCACTCGATTTGCGGCGGCCGGCTCAAGAGGATACTGACGATATCGAAGCGGACGTTCCGCCATTCGACGCCGGCGCGGCGGGCGTATTCGCGGCCGGCGCGGGCGAGCACGGACTGCTTCCATTCATCCACCGCCCGTTCGGGCGCGCCGAAATCGCCGCTGGCCCGGGTCTTCACTTCCACGAACACCAGCTTGCCGCCGTGCCAGGCTACGATATCGATTTCGCCGCCGCCCGCCAGGGGACGGTAGCGGCGCGCCACGATGGTGCAGCCGCGTTTCCGCAGGTAGCGATGCGCCAGATCCTCGCCGATGCGCCCATGATCGTCCGCCAGTTTCCAGCGGCGCAACCGATCCGCGGCGCTATAGAGCCATCCGATCACTTGCTACCCATCCAATCGGGCGGCTATTTCAGAGCTTCGAACTCGAACTCCATCACCTTGCCGCGCACCAAATAGCAGAGGTAATGCTCCCAAAACCGCCGGTAACGCGGAAAGCGGTTGACGAAGAATTCGAATCCCAGCCACCTCCAGAAAGCCAGTAGCTTGACGTAAACAGAAATCTCGCGAAATTTCGCCTGGGAGTAGTATCCGTATCCGCCGTGATTTTCGCCGAAGTAGCGGAAACTGAAGCTGTTGAGGTGGCTTTTGTGAGTGGGGTCGCAAAAGGAGCTGAAATCGGTGTAGTGGGGAGTTACGATGCGGACGGTGCCTCCCTTGCGGAGCAGGCGGTGAAATTCCTCCATGGCCTTGATGACATCGCTTACGTGTTCGATGACGTGCAGGGCCGTAATCCGGTCGAAAGAGGCATCGGCGAAGGGATAGGGGAAGCGATCGAGATCGGCGATGACATCGGCGCGGCTGGCGGGGTTGCGGTCGATCCCAATGGCGCCCGGCTGCTTGTTCCGGCCGCAGCCGACGTCGAGGATTTTCAAGGGCCCGCTTCCCGGATGCACTCTTCGATAATATCCAGGGCGAAATCGCACTGGTCGCGCGAGACGATCAGCGGGGGGCTCAGACGGATGGTGTTTTCGCCGGCGCCCAGGACCAGCAGGCCGCGCTCAAAAGCGCGCTCGACCACCTGATCGCGCAGTTCCGGGGCTTTTTCGCGCGTGGCCTGGTCGCGCACCATTTCGATACCGATCATCAGCCCCAGACCGCGCGCCTCGCCCACAGTGGCGTAACGTTTGGGCCATTCGCGCAGCCGGTCCATCATGTGCGCGCCCATCCGAGCGGCATTCGAAACCAATTCCTGTTCGAGCAGCGCGATGGTCACCAGCGCCGCGGCGCAGGAGACCGGATTGCCTCCGAAAGTGGAGGCGTGCGCGCCGGGAGGCCAGGTCATCAGCTCGGTGCGCGCCACCGTCGCTCCCAGCGGCATGCCGCTGGCGATGCCTTTGGCGGCGGCGAAAACGTCGGGAACCGCGTCGAAATGCTCCGCCGCCCACATTTTGCCGGTACGCCCCATGCCGGACTGCACCTCGTCGAAAACGAGGAGAATCCCGTTCTGGCGCGCGACCCGCTCCAGTTCGTCGAAGAATTTCCGCGGCGGCACGATGTAGCCGCCTTCGCCCTGCACCGGCTCGACCACGATGGCGGCCACTTCTTCCGGCGGCGCGATGGTCTTCAGCAGCGTGTTCTCAATATAGGAAACACACTCCACCGCGCATGTTTCCGGCTGTTTGCCCATGGGGCAGCGATAACAATACGGATAGGGCGCGTGCACAACGCCCGGCAGCAAAGGCCCAAAGCCGCGCCGCTGCACCGCCTTGCGCGCGGTGAGAGAAAGCGCGCCGAGGGTGCGTCCGTGGAAGCCGCCGAAAAACGCGATGATCTTGTCCCGCCCTGTGGCGTAGCGGGCCAGCTTGATGCAGCCTTCGACCGCTTCGGCGCCCGAATTTCCGAAACTCACCCGCCGCGGCACGCCGCCGGGCGAAATCGCCGCCAGCTTTTCGGCCAGAGCCACCAATTCTTCGTAGTAAAAGTCCGTGCCGGATATGTGGATCAGGCGGGCCGCCTGCCGTTGAATCGCTTCCACCACCCGCGGATGGCAGTGCCCCGTGGCCACCACCGCGATGCCCGCGCTGAAATCCAGAAAGCGGTTACCGTCGGCGTCTTCTACGATCGCGCCTTCGGCGCGCGCCGCCACCAGCGGATAAGAACGAGTGTAGGACGGAGACACGAACTCGCGATCGCGCCGGATCAACGCTTGCGCGCGTGGCCCCGGCAGTGGACCCCTAATGCTGGGCAGGTCCGGACGAACCTGTTCCCGGGTCTGAACCATAATTCCTCTCCTTATATCGGACGAAACGAAACCAAAGATTAGGCATCGAGGAGGAAGGAATTTAATCCGCGCCGAACAGGCCCGGCCGGCAAATCGAGGGCGTGTGGTCCATGCTCTTATCATATCGCCGCTCGAACCGGGCAATGTAATTTTTACAACATTACGGCGTTTGCACGTTTGCAAGACAGACACTTGCGAGATGGACCGTGGTTTGCAATTTGGCCTTTGTATGCGTGTACCTTTGGCAACAATTCTGATGGCTGTTTCTGTTACCGCTCATGCCGCAACCGACAAACCTTCGCCGTGGAGGCAAGCGGAGCCGGCGAGGCGGGAAATCGTGCTTCCTAGGGGGATAACGCTGCGGGTGCGACTGAACCAATCGGTGGATACGCGCCGCAATCCAGCCGGAACCAGGTTCGAGGCGAGCCTGGCGCAGCCGTTGATTCATAATGGCGCAACACTGCTTCCGCGGGGCACGCGCTTCACGGGCCACGTGGTGGAGTCGAAGCCGTCGGGCCGGTTGAAAGGGCGGGCCGTGCTGAGCCTGACGCTTGATTCGGTTCTTTGGAATGGGGCCGCGCATCCGATATCGACCGGCGATGCCACGCGCGTGAGCGCGCGGCACCGGAAACGCAACCTGATGCTGATCGGAGGGGGCGCGGGGACCGGAGCGACGATCGGCGCAATTGCCGGCGGCGGGGTGGGGGCTGCCATAGGCGCCGCGGCCGGGAGCGTGGCCGGCACCGCGACCGCGCTGGTCACCGGGAAGAAGAATGTGCATCTCGCGCCGGAGACGGTGGTGGCGTTCGCGTTGCGCTCGCCGGTGCGGCTGTAGGGCCGGTCGCGGTTGTGGAGACTGCCAAGCTTTGCGCGTTGGCAGGCGAAAGCGCCTGCCCCACTTGCGCAGGCGAAAGCGCCCGCCGGCATTGGGCGAGGTGCGCTACACGACCTCGCGGACTTTGTTTTCGACCAGCGTCTTGACGATTTCGCCGCGTTTCTTTTCGCCTTTGAGGAGCGCTTCGGCGAAATGGAGGCTCTGCTCGATGGTGATATTGCCCGGCATCGGCGGTTCGTTGGGATCGACCACGGCCTGGACGATCACCGGTCCGGGATCGGCCAGGGCGCGGCGCAGCGTGCCGGCGGCGTCTTTTGGATCGTCTATGGTAAAGCCCGAGGCCCCGCAGGCTTGCGCGTAGAGCGCGAAGTCAATGGGCTGGAGATCGATGGCGAATTCGGGATTCGCGTCCATCACGAGCTGCTCCCATTTGATCTGGCCCAACTCGTTGTTCTTGATGACGATCACTTTCACCGGCAGTTTGTACTTCACGAGCGTGGCGATTTCCGCCATCAGCATGCTGAGGCCGCCATCGCCGACGATGCAGACGACCTGGCGGCCGGGGTACGCCACCGAGGCGCCGATTCCATAGGGAAGGCCGTTGGCCATGGTGGCCAGCATGCCGGAAAGAGAGAACTGCATCTGGCCGCGCATTTCGACGTAGCGGGCGGCCCAGGTGGCGATGGTGCCGCTATCGGAAATCACGATGGCATCGTTATTGAGCAGCTTGTTCAGCTCATGCGTGACGACCTGCGGTTTCATGGGCTTATCGGAGCGAGTGCCGCGCTCGGTCATCAACTGATTCCAGGACTGCATCCGGCGTTGGGATTTTTCGAGAAAGCTCGAATCGTCCTTGGCGGCGAGGAATTTCAGCAGCAGATCGAGCACGGCGGCGCAATCGCCCACCAGGCCCACATCGGCATCGGCGCGCAGCCCGATGCGCGTGGGGTCGATATCGATCTGGATGACTTTGGCTTGGCCGGGCTTGGGAAGAAACTCGATGTAAGGAAAACTAGTGCCGGCCATGATGAGGGTGTCGCATTCGTGCAACGCGTCCTGCGAGGGAGCTGTGCCCAACAGGCCGATTCCGCCGAGGCAATAGGGGCTTTGGTCCGGAATCACGGCTTTGCCTAAGAGCGCTTTGATGACCGGCGCCTTCAGCTTTTCCGCGAGCGCCAGCACCTGCCGGCGCGCTCCGAGCGCGCCGCGCCCCACCAGGATCGCGATTTTCGAGCCCTCGGCAATCAAACGCGCGGCCGATTCGAAATCGCGCTCGGGCGGGATGGGAAACCGGGGAGCGGCGAAATCCGCGCTGTGGCGCTTGACGTTCATGCTGGAGCGCCGATCGGCGGAGGCTTTCCATTCCTGAATATCCTTGGGAATGGTGATGTGGGCCACACCGCGATACGAGAGCGCGGTTTTGATGGCTTCATCCAGAACGTTTTCGACGTGCGCCGGTCCCATGACGCGCTGATTGTAGAAGCTCACGTCCATATAGAGCTTGTCAAGATCGAGATCCTGCTGGTAATGCGTGCCGATGAGATCGTGAAAGGTATGGCCGGTAATTGCGAGCACCGGCTGCCGGTCGAACTTCGCATCGTAGAGGCCGTTCAGCAAGTGGACGCCGCCCGGTCCGGATGTGGCTACGCAGACACCCAGCTTACCGGTGAACTTGGCATAGCCGCAGGCCGCGAACGCGGAAGCTTCTTCGTGCCGGTTCTGGATGAACCGGATTTTGTCCTGATTGGTACGCAACGCTTCGAACACGCCATTAATGCCATCTCCGGGAAGCCCGAACACGGTATCGACGCCCCATGCAATGAGTCTGTTTACCAAAATATCGGCAACTGTTTCCGGCATAATTCACTCCTCCGCCTGGAACAATTGGAGCAATTCGAGTTCACATCCGGTGAGTGGTTTCCGCACAGACGCAAACGGCGCAGTGTGGGATATTGCCGATAGCGGATGCTTGCGGTTTGGCACGGGACGAACAAAGGCGAGACCGGCTGCAGGCAGGAATGAACGAAGCGGGCTGGGACGCGGTGGCGGGGCGGACCGGATCATCGAATTCGAGCCTGGATCGATCGAAGCGATGACGACCGCCGCGGAGGCGGCGCGCGCGCCGTTGCGGAAACTGTTGCAGGAAACCGGCCTGGAGCACGCCACGATCGGATACGAGTGCGAACAGTCGCACGAGCCGGCTTCGTACGTGGCGATGCATCTTTACGGGGCGTCGCTGGCGGAACTGTTCGAGCCGGCAAGCCTGCGGCCGGCGGAGGATTTTCTCGGGCGGATGAAGGCGGTGCTCACTGGGATGGAACTGGAAGGCGTGCGGCGGTCGTGCCGGATTGCGAGGCTGGCGTTCGAGGCCGGGCGGGCGGAACTGGCGGCGGGGATGAAGGAGAGCGAGGCCGCGGCGGCGTTCCGTTTGCCTTTATTCCGGGAAGGAATCGGTTTCGAGGGCACGCGGCGCGCGGACGGTTATGCGGCGTGCATGGCGGGGGCGAACGCGAGCGAGGCCTATGGCGGGTATGCGCGATCGCGGGCGGCGGCGATTCGGGCGGGCGATCTGGTGCTGAGCCACTGCAATTCCTATGCGGACGGCTACTGGACCGATATCACGCGCACGTACTCAATGGGGCCGCCGAACGAGCGGCAGCGGGCGATGTATGAGGCGGTGTGGGCGGCGCGCGCGGCGGCGCTGGCGGCGATCGGGCCGGGAGTGAAGGCAAGCGAGGTGGACCGGGCGGCTCGGCAGGAGATGCGCAGGCGCCGAAGTGCTGACGCCCTTTCAGTGCCTGATGGAGGAGTTGATTCGATGATGGCGCACGCACCTTTTCCCAGGCGGCCGCTGCCGCCCATGGCGCGCATCGGACGGGCATTGCCTTCCGAACATATCGCCGGCCCGCGCGGCTATGTGCGCGAGCGGCTGCTGGCGGCAGGACTCGCGGCGAAAGTGAAACCCGGCGCGCGCATCGCAATCACGGCCGGCAGCCGCGGCATTGGCGGGTTCACGCAGCTATTGGCGGGAATCGCGGATGCGGTGAAAGAATGCCGCGGCGAGCCATTCCTGATTCAGGCAATGGGAAGCCATGGCGGCGCGACGGCCGAAGGGCAGACAAAAATCCTGAACCTGCTGGGGGTGGATGGCGCGGTGGGCGCGCCGATTCGCGCCACCATGGACACGCTCGAACTGGGGACAGCCAAAAACGGGGCGGTGGCGCATCTGGACGCGATGGCGGCGGCGGCGGACGGCATTATCGTTTTCGGCAGAACCAAGACCCATCCGGAAGGCGGCGGCGAAGGATTCGCTTCCGGCCTGCTGAAGATGACCACGATCGGCCTGGGCAAGCAGCGCGGGGCGCAGCAGGCGCACAATCACGGGTTATGGGAATCGGTGGAGCAGGTTCCGGAGATTACCATCGCGAAATCGAAAATTCTGTTCGGCGTGGCCGTGGTGGAAAACGGGTACCGGCAGCCGGTGGCGGTGGAGGTGGTTCCCGCCCGCTACGATGCGTTCCTGGAATCGGACCGGAAGCTGCTCGAAGTGGCCAAGCCGCACGTGGCCAGACTGCCGTTCGACAAGCTCGATTTGCTGATTGTGGATGAGATCGGCAAGACGATTTCCGGCAGCGGCATGGATCTGAACGTGATCGGCAAATTCCGCGCCACCGGCAAGGGACCGAACCAGCCGGAAATCAAACGGATCGTGGCCCTATCGCTTACCAAACCGTCGCTGGGCAATGCGTTGGGCGCCGGACTGGCCGATTTCGTTACACGACGGCTGATGGACGCGTACGATCCCGCGGCCACGTACATAAACCTGCTGACCGCGATGGAACCGGAGAGCACGACGCGGGAAGGGCCGCTGCCGCTGGCGCTCGAAACCGACCGGGAAGCCATCGAGGTAGGCCTGTACTCGACGCTGGCCGATCGGGCGCCGCGCGTGTGCCGGATTCAGAGTACGGCGTCGCTGAGCGAGATGTGGGTTTCGGCGGCATTGCTAGACGAGATTCGAAACAGCCCCGGAGTGGCGGTGGAGGAGCCGCCGCGGGAACTGCCGTTCCAGGCTTCGGGGAACCTTTGGTAAGCCGATTGCAGGTGCCAGGATGTGCGATGCAGTGTGCTATTTATGATCGTGTCTCTACCCGCCTGGAGCGCCGCAATTCCGAGTGTGCAGGAGGTTGTGAGCCGCTCGGTTGCCAATAACCAGGAAAACTGGAGGGTAGCACCCGAGTTCACGTACGTAGCGCGCGAGATCGTCACGAAAGGCGGACAGCGTACGGACCGGACGTTCCGGGTGGTGATGATCGACGGTTCGCCGTATAACGAGTTGATCGCGGTGGATGGAAAGCCGCTCAGCCCGGCCGAACAGCAGCGCGAACAGGCGGAACTCGAGCGGGTGACCGCCCAACGCAAGCAGGAGAGCGCGCAGGCGCGGCGGCAGAGGATCGAGAAATACGAACGAGGACGGCGGCAGGATCACGAACTGCTGGCCGATATGATCCGTGCGTTCGATTTTACAATGGGTGGTCTGCAGATCGTGAACGGGCATGAGTGCTACCGCATCGATGCCTCGCCAAATCCGAATTACGTTCCTACCAGCCGCGAAACCAAAATCTTAAAGGGAATGCGCGGCACTTTGTGGGTGGACACGAAAACGGACCAGTGGGTGAGGGTGGAGGCCAGCGTGTTCCAGCCAGTAGCTTTCGGCTTGTTTATCGCGAAAGTGCAGCCGGGAACGGAGTTTCGATTAGACTATGCTCCGATTGAAGAGAAGATCTGGGAGCCGGTCGATTTCGAGATGAAAGTGAATTCGAAGATCCTGCACTTCTGGTCGAATAATTCGGCTGAGACGGATTATTTCTCCACTTATCAGCGCACGCGGCAAGCGCAGGCCGCGATCCGGAAGCGGCCCGTGGCGCTAATGGGCGTGGCCGCCGAACCCGTGCGGCGCCGTGACGGCGCGCACGGCGTCCCGCACGGCCCGGGGACCGAATGGCTTCTGCAGGAATACGACGCGGCCGCCCAGATCGTGCAAGCCGCGCTGCCCCAGGGCGGAGATGTAGATTACTGGAATCCCCGGAAACTCCATTTTTGCCGCCCGGACCAGCTCAATCCCGTCCATGCGCGGCATATTGATATCGGTAATGAGCAGGTCGACGACGCCGCCGATTCCGCGCAATAGGGAAAGCGCGTCGAGGCCGTCCCCCGCCTCCAGAACGAGAAAGCCATCCTGCCGGAGAACCTCGCAAAGAAACGACCGCAGCGGCTGCTCGTCGTCAACCAGTAGCGCAATTCGTGGCATCCTCTTCCTCTTTCCTCAGCGCAGCTTGCACAGTCGAAAGGAGCGCCTGGGGCGCGAAGGGTTTGCTAAGAACATCCACTGCGCCCGCCCGCAGTACCCGTTCCCTTACCAAACTGTCTTCATGCGCCGTAATGAAAACGATGGGGACGCGGGAGTTGCTTTGCTTCAGCCGGGCCTGCAATTCCGGCCCTTCCATGCCCGGCATGCGAACGTCCAAAATCAAGCATTCGGCGCCATCCCTTGCTCCCGATTCCAGAAAACCTCCCGCCGATTCAAAGGTCATCACACGATAACCCGCGGATCTCAACAGCGTTCTGAGAGAGTCCCTGACGGATTCGTCATCATCGATAACCGCAATCAAAGTTGCCACGCGCTTCCATTCGGGGGGTGGCCCTCGCCCGTCATCTGATGCAAGCCGCGCAGTGCGCGTGGATAGCCGGCGAGCGCCAGGGCTTCCGCCTGCAGGGCGCGGATTAATGCGATATTCGGATCCACGGATTGCCGTACCGGGGTGCGCGCCAGTTGCTTGCGGCACACCCGGCTGGCGGAGCGGTAACGATGCCAAACTTGTTCCAAACTCATGTCCAGCCTCTTCGAAACCCAGTTCCTCGTTGTAGGGATCTTATATTTCGAGTATGGGCCGCCGGCCCGCTGGATGGCTGTCCGTCTTTAGCGAAGGGAAACTATACTTTGGTCGACTGCCCACTGGCAGAAATCGGCGTACGAAGATGTAGGCCGGACCGCTCCCTGACGGCCGCGGCCCGGAAGAACTTACAAGCCCGGAGCGGGAACAGCGGCGCTTAGGGAAGTCGCGCCCGGTTGGCCGGGGGCGGCTCCAGCTTCCCGGCCATGTGGATGAGGTCCGCCAGCGAGTCCGCCCGCATCTTATGCATGACTCGCCCGCGATGCAGCTTCACGGTGGCTTCGGTGGTGCCCAGTTCGCCGGCGATCTGCTTATTGAGCAGGCCGCGCACCACCAGCGCCATGACCTCCCGCTCGCGCGCGGTGAGTGAAGCGTAGCGCGCCCGCAATTCGGCGAGTTGGCGGCGCTCGGCGCGCGCCTCGCGCTCGCGCTGGATAGCCTGCTGCACCGCATCGAGCAGGTCCTGGTCGCGGAAGGGCTTTACCAGAAACTCCACGGCTCCGGCTTTCATCGCGCGCACCGACATCGGGATGTCTCCGTGGGCGGTGATGAAGATGATCGGAATTTCCATCTCCGCTTTCGCCAGCTCCCGCTGCAAATCGAGCCCGCTCAGGCCCGGCAGGCGCACATCCAGCACCAGGCAGGCGGGCGCGTCCAGCCGCGGGCTGGCCAGAAACTGCTGCGCGGTGTCGAAGGTTTCCACCCGCAACCCCACGGAACGCAGCAGGTTGCGCAGGGCATCGCGCACGGAAACATCGTCATCGATTACGAACACCACTGGCACATCGGAAGATGCGCGGCCGCTGCCGCTTATGCCGGCTCGCTGAACGCTCATGCTCTTTCGCACGCGGCGGATACGGCCTGGCCGGCCTTTTCGGCGGGTAGTGTGAACCGCACCGTAATCCCCGCATCCTGATTGGCTTCCACCCAGATGCGACCTCCGTGGGCCTGCACAATCGAGCGGCAAATGGAAAGCCCCATGCCCATTCCCGCGGGCTTAGTTGTAAAGAACGCTTCGAAAACGCGCGGCATATCCTGCGGGTGTATACCGATGCCGCGGTCGCGCACCGCGATGAGGACGTCTCCTTCGGCAGCGCGTTCGGTAAACAGCGTGAGTTCGCGCGGCTCCAGCGTGTTCGCCATGGCTTCCACGGCATTCAAAGTTAAATTCAGAATCACCTGTTGCAACTGAATCCGATCGCCACTCACCCGCGGAAGATCGTCCGCCAGCCGGGTGCGCAGTTCGATGCGGCGCTTGGCGAGTTCACCCCGTGTAAGAGCGACGGCATCCTGGATTACTTCGTTCACGTCCATCAAAACCGGCTCCGGTTGGCCCTTCTTCAAAAATTCGCGGATGCGGCGGATCACGGCGCTGGCGCGATTGCCATCCCGCACGATCAGGGACAGGGACGCCTTGGCCTCCTCCAGATCGGGCGCGGGCGCGTTTAGCCAGCGCAACCCCGCCTCGGCGTTGATCACGACTCCGGCCAATGGCTGATTCACCTCGTGGGCGATCGAGCTGGCCAGCTCGTTTACCGAAAGCGCACGCAGCACGCGGGCCAGTTCCGCTTCGGCTTCGCGCAGGGCTTTTTCCGATTCGAGCGCCCGTTCTTTGGCCATCAACTCCAGGCGCTCCGTAATATCCATGTTGGTTTCCAGGATCGAGACCGGCCGGCCGGCCTCATCGCGGTGGAGGGCCAAGTGGCTGGCCACCATCACCCGGCTGCCATCGCGCCGCGTGTGCAGCAACTCGCCATCCCACTCGCCGGTTTCAAACAGGCGCTGGCGAATGCGCTCGCGCGCCTCCGGGAATACGGTCTTCAGCAGATCATGGCTCACCTGTCCCGTCGCTTCGGCGGCCGAATAGCCGTACATCGCGCGGTCGAAGGCATTCCAATAGACGATGCGGTCTTCCAGATCGCGCACGAAGCAGTGGACGCTATCGAGCAGCGCGGCCCGCTGCCGCAACTCCGCCGCCTGCTCCGCCATCAACTTTTCGGCTGCCCGCCGGTCGGTCACATCGCGGAATACCAGCACCACGCCGACGACCTCCCCATGGGCATCGCGAATGGGAGCCGCGCTGTCGTCGATGGCGATTTCCCGGCCATCGCGCGAAAGTAACAGCGTGTGATTCGCCAGCCCTACGATCTTTCCTTCGCGCAGCACCCTGGCCGCCGGGTTATCCTCCGTTTGGCGCGAGTCTTCGTTGATGATGCGGAAGACCTGCTCCAGCGGCTGGCGGGAGGCATCCTCGCTACTCCAGCCGGTGAGCCGCTCGGCGACCGGGTTCAGGTAGGAAACGCGACCGGCCGCGTCCGTCGTCAGCACCGCATCGCCGATGCTGCCGAGGGTGACGCGCAACCGTTCGCGCTGTTCGGCGACCTCTCTTTGCGCTTCCACCTCGGCGGTAATGTCGCGGACAATTTTCGATGCGCCTGTAATTTTTCCAGCGCCATCGAATAAAGGCGAAAGCGTCACGGAAGCGTAGATTGGTTTCCCCGCTTTGGTCCGGCGCATCGTGCGATGGTGCTCGATTCGCTCACCCCGCGTCACCCGCTCGAGCAGGGCCGGCATCTCGTTTTCGGTCCCGGCGCTGGCTAACATCTTTTCCGGCCGACCGATGGCTTCGCCGGCCCGATAGCCGAAAATCCGCTCAGCCCCATTGTTCCAGCTTGTGATGGCGCCGCGGAGGTCCAGACTGAAAATCGCGTCGGCGGAGGATTCCACAATCGAGGCCAACAAACGTCTGGCCGCCTCGGCCCGCCGCCGTTCGGTAATATCTCGGAATACGAGGACCGCCCCTTGAATCGCTCCATCGGCTCCGCGGATGGGCGCGGCGCTATCGTCAATGGGCGTTTCCGTCCCGTCTTTTGCGATCAACACGGTGTGATTGGCCAGACCTACGATTGCACCTTCCTGCAAGGCCCGCCTCACCGGACTCTCCACCGGAGCGCGGCTCTCCTCGTTTGCGATGCGGAATGCCTCCTCGAGCGGCTTGCCGGCCAGATCCTGTTCCGGGCAGCGCAAAAGCTGCAGCGCCACCGGGTTGGCAAACGTGATGCGCCCCTCGGCATCCGTAGCCAAAACGGCGTCGCCAATGCTCCGCAGAGTGGTTTCAAACCTCTCCCGTTCCACCCGTTCGGCGGCCTCGGCCCGCCCGGCTCGTTCCACGGCGCGGCGCTGCGAATCGCCCAGCATGACCACGCCCAACCCCAGGACGATAAAAATCACAAACGAGATCTGGTCGGCGCGATTGCTTATCAGAAACGAGCCCAGCGGTTCGAGGAAGTAATACGCGGATGCGAAACTGGAGAGCAGAACGCAAACGATGCCTGGACCAAGTCCGCCCAACCAGCCTGTTAACAGCACCGCCGGCAGAGCTATGGCAAAGTCCAGTTCGGTCGGGCCGATGACGGGCGTCAAGGCCATGCGGAGCAGCAAAGCCGCCACAGCAGCGGCCACCGCGGCCCCGTAACGCGCCGCCCCGGACCACCGGTAATGGCGGGCGGGGATCTCGATACCCAACCCCAACCACACGGCGAACAGGAACAGCAGGCCCATGGCCGCCAGCGCGGTTGCCAGCAGCGTTTCTTCCGCGGCCGTCTGCCCGTCTTGCGATGTCTGCCGTTGCCGGGCTTTTTCGCGGGCCTGGACATCTTTTACCGTGGCGCGAATGGCATCCATAGTGCGTTTGCCTTCGTCGGTCGATACGAGGGCCATCGCCTGCGCGGCATTCCCGGCCCGCCGCAAGTCGAGCGAACGCTGCAATTCCGCGAGTTTCTGGCGAGCCAGTTCGTCGAGGCGCGCCGCGCTCTCCGCTTCCCCCGGCTGCCTGCTCAAGCGGCTGCGCATTACCGCCAATTCGTTCGGAATCGTTCTGAGTGCCTGGTCATATGGCGCCAGGTATTGGTCTTGGCCGGTGAACAGGTATCCGCGCTGCCCGGCCTCCGCATCGATAAGGCTGAAGAGCAGTTGATCGGTCGAGTCTACCGCCGCGGCGATCTGGGCCGCCTCCGCATTCGCGCGGCTATAGCGCCGCCATTCCCCATAAGATAGCCACACAATGGCCAGCAACGCCAAACCCGCCAGGCCCCCAACCGCCGTCCGCCAACACCTGTCCAAAGACACAAAGCCTCCATTTCATCTTGAACCCAAAAAATGCAGCATGCGAATCTTGAACGAGCAATGCCGTATGCGGGAAGCGTAAACGCCGCCACATTTGGCGTTTATCGGACAACGACGGAGCCTGGGATAGTTAACGTGCTGGAACGAACAGAGAGAGTCCGGACGGGGCCTACTTCATCCAATACTGTGATAGCAGAGTTTCGCGGTTCTGCCGTAAATCCTTGCCGGAGCGCTCCACCGGATAGGGCTTCCTGCCCATGATGCCCTTCCAGAGCCCGCGGTTGAAGCGGGGCGTGTCCAACTTGTCTTCTTCGTCGTAATCCATATCGCCAAGCTTTTTCTGCCACCACGCGCCGTTGTGCCGGTCGATAGCAGAGGCCAGCATGTGCGTGCCGGGGGAGAGCGAGTTTTCGGCGGTGGCTTTGGGCAAGGGCAATTGCGACGCGCGCAGCAGTTCGGGCACTATGGCGTTGTAATCCCAGGCGGTCTGGCGCAAGTCGAACACCTCCGTCATCGGTCCGGCCGCGGCGCTGTAGAGGCTGCTCGGCGCGAGGCCCAGAACCGCCTCCATGGTGCGGATCATGCTCACCGTCGAGTACCGCTCGGAAATCACCGCGCCTTGTTTCACATACGGCCCCACCACGAAGGCTACGCTGCGGTGCGCGTCCACATGATCGGGCCCATCCTGCGCGTCGTCTTCGATGACGAAAATCAGCGTATCGTCTTTATAGCGGCTGTGCGCGATTTTCTGCGCCAGCAAGCCGATGGCGTAGTCGTTATCGGCCATCTGCATGGCAGGCGTGTTCAGACCGTAGCGCGCGGTTCCGAAACTGCCGAAATGGTCGTGGCAGAAGCGCACCAGGGAAAGAGATGGCAGCCTGCCGTTGGCCGCGAACTGGTCGAACTCGCGCTCCCATTCCTGGAAGTTGTAGAAATCGGCGTTGTTCTGGTCGAACCCGCGGAAATAGGGATCGGTACGGCTCACCAGCGATTTCGTGGTCGCGTAGGCCTGCACCAGTTTGTCGGCGAACGGTGTCTTCGAAATCGGAATATAAGAAGGGTTCTTGTCTGGAGTATCGTAGCGGCCCAGGTCGATATAGAAGCCGTAATTGCGCACGGTCAAACCGGCCCGCAGCGCTTCATCCCAAATGTAGCCGGAGCCGGCTTCGCCCTTCGGACCATCGGGCGCGGCCACATCCGCATCGCCGGGCAGCAGGTTCGAATCGGCCGGAATTCCGGGGCCGGGACTGAGCAGCGGCTGGGCTTTGACGCGTTCGGCTAGCGACGCATAGCCCACATTCACTTTGCGGTTCAAGCCTTCCCAATCGTAGGCGAAGCCGCGATTGGCATAGTTGATGGGCACGGTCTTTTCCGTGTAATCGGTGGCGCGCGCGCCTACCGACCAAGGCCAGCCTAAGCCGCTCACTTCGCCCGAATCGTAGAAGTTGTCCAGGGTAACGAAACGGCGCGCGAAGGAGTGATGATTGGGGGTGACCGGCTCGGGAAACTCGGTCAGCGCGGGATCGCCGTTGCCCACTTCCAGATCGCCCAACACCTGATCGTAGGTGCGGTTCTCCTTCACGATATAGATCACGTGCTTGATCTTGCCGCGGAGCTGCTCGAAGAGGGCGCCGGCGGCCGGCCGAGCCACCCGCTCAAAATTGTTGTTGCGCGCCACCAGCCGGGTCAAAGCGGCCAGCTCCGCCGGAGGAGGCACGGGCGCCATCCACAGGCTGGCTTTTTCGAGCGTGAGCACGTAATCGGAACCGTTGCCGCGCGCGCAATCCGGGAGCGCCCCCCCTTTCGCGGCGGGCGCTTTCACGTCCCCGCGGCAGTTGGTGGGATTCGGCCCCGGCACGCTCTTGCTATTGACGACGAACAACGATTTGCCATCCGCGCTCACGCTCACGCTGTTGGGATACCAGGCGGTGGGGATCAAACCGGTCACCTGGCCCGAGCCATCCGGCCGCAGCGCCACCACGGCCACCGCGTTGGTTCCGCCATCGGTCACATAGAGCGTGCGCTCATCCGGAGAAAGCGCCAGGCTGTTGGGATTGGCCCCCTTCGGCGTGGGCCCGGCCGGGAGCATTTCGGGCGGCGCGAGCACACCGAAACTCGCGATTTGTTTCTCGCGGGCCGTATCGATCACCGCCACCGAATCGCTGTTATCGAGCGCGGCGAACAGCTTGTCCTGCGCGCGGTCGAGCAGCATGCGCTCGGGCTGCCCGGCTACGCGGATTCGCGAAATTACTCTGGGCGCAGCATCCAGGCGCACCACTACGATCTCGCGGTCGCGCGGGCTCGAAACGTATGCTTTATCGTCGCGATGAATGGCCACCCAATACGGAAACTCGCCGCCGGCCACATGCGCGGCGGGATCGGGACGCAGGTCGAGCTCGCCCACTTTCTTTCGCTCATGCAAATCGATAATGCTGATGGAATCGTTGTAGATGTTCGCCACTACCGCCAGGCTGCCGGTTTGATTCACCGCGATTCCCGCGGCGATGGGCTTGGGGGCGGCGGCGTTGAAAGGCGGCGGCGCATTGGAGAGCAGCCCCAGCGCCGCGGGATGGCCGAGCGCAATGGCCGCCGCTCTCTCGAACCCTTTGCCGCCCTTCGCAAACACGTACACTTTGTCATCGGGGCCGCCGGAGACATAAAACTCCTGTCCGGAGGGATTCCACGCCAGGCCGCAAAAGCTGTTGGGGACCGGCAAGGCTTCGAGTTGCGCCGGCTTCGGTCCGGTCACGTCATAGACGAAAACGTACTCGTTCGAGCCGTTCCGCCGGGAGCGCGACGTGCGGTTGTACCCGCTGGTGAGGACCAACAGCAGCCGCCCGTCCGGACTGAGCGCCGTAGTGACTGCCTGGCTCAAGGTGAACTGCGGCAAGTCCGCGAGGCCCGGATTTAGCGGTAGCAGGATAGAATGCGGCGCCGCCAGCGGCGTCATCGACAATCCGTCCGGCAGAGCGATCGGATCGGCAGCCGCAAGACAAAGCTCCATTCCGCACAGCGGAAGAAGGCAGCAGACGCGCATCAATCGGAGAATCATAAGACTTTCCCAATATACGCCGCGCGCTTTTCAACGGCGTTACGGAGCGGCATCGGAAATCCGCGGCAGCATAATTTGGTGGAGGACCGATGGAGGAGAAGGGCGAGGCAGTCCCGGAACCCTCACAAAAGTCTTTTCCGTGGCATGAGCAGGTGGAAGCCGGTCAAGGCGAGGCAACTGCCTGCCGCCTTGCTCCAAATCGGACGGGGCCTTCGACGCGGGCGTATCCGCTGAGTGGCGCCGCAGTCAGGCGCTTAAAGCCAAAATGATCCCCATCGAGGCCAGAATGGAAGCCTCGATCAACAGAAACACCAGGATACCCTTGAGAACGATCATGTCCCAATTATCTTAACTCGGAGGCGGCGGGCTGGGCGTTGCAAGCAGGCCGGAAGGCACTGAGCCGTAATCCGTCCGTAGGGTAGTGGCAAACCCTCCGCGCAGCCGATCGGCCGGATTTTGGAGCAGTGTGACCCTTTCACCTATTGGGTGCGTCTTCCGTTTCTGAGCCTGCCCAGCAAGAGCAAAAGCCCAGCGGAAGGAGAGTTTCTATTCGAGCTGGATCCGCAACCGCTGGAAGAGATAGTGAGCTGCTACGGCGGCGTGCCGTTGCGGCTAGGTGCCGCGCGTTCGTGCCGCTGTATCAGAAACTGTACTCGGCCGAAGCGGAGGATTTCCGCAGCGAGAACGCCGAGGTGCCGGCGGCCGTCGATCTGATCGGAAGCCACACCCAAGGACGCGGGATCTGGGTGATCGACCGCGCGACCGCAAGAAGTTGCTGGAACCCTTGCTGGAGAGTGGCGGAACGCTTCGTCATCCGCTCCACAGGCAAAGGCCCGGTCATCGATCGCCGGAATCTGTATGGCACAGTGGCGGAGGTGGCGGGGAGATGCCGGCTGCAGCACAAAGCCCGCATCGTGAAAATCCAGGATAGCCGCGAGAAGGTGTACGAATTGCGCTATGGGGCCGTGCCCGTTCAATTGCCGGGCCGTAGCGAGCAACTCTGACTAGTGGTAATTGCCGGGTTCGGCGAGGAAGTCATGATGTTGCTGACCAACCTGAACAACTTAGAGGATACGGAATCCGGCAAATTCGGCGGTGTCAGATTTTGGCCAGGACCATTGCCGTGATCTACAACTGGTGGAGCCTGTTCACTCGGCTGGCCATTCCGAACCGTCACACGGAAGCCATCACCAGCCGCCCGCTGTTGCTT
>Ga0070737_10002329_pt1 | contig 23226 bp, 16 predicted proteins | sample Coa_R1_10_FD_66438 | JGI IMG/M metagenome (GOLD analysis project Ga0070737, IMG submission 66438) | Surface soil microbial communities from Centralia Pennsylvania, which are recovering from an underground coalmine fire - Coalmine... | ecosystem: Environmental > Terrestrial > Soil > Unclassified...
CAGTCGCGCCAAAAATAACGATGTTGCAAGGCTCCGCAACATGTCCATCCTGCCAGATCTTGTGAGGCTTGAGTTTATTCTCGCTCTGAGTGTCTTGCGCCATACATATGCTCCTCCGCAGTATTTTTTATCCCTATATATAAATACGTACCAGAGAAGGGATAGGGGTATACAGGCAAATCCTCTAACGACTTTTTACCCTCCGCGGGTCCAGCGGCTAATACCGGTTCAAACCATTGATAGTAGCCTATCGCCTCAAAAAATGCCAGAGCTTCCAGGAGTTTTTAAAAATTGATAGATATTTGAGGTATAAATAGCGACTTTTGAGACACGCCTGTGAGTCAAATAAATTATATTTGCAGACAAGCGGGATGTAGACAAAGGGAAGGAGAATCTTAATGAAAAAGGCGATTAGCAATCTTCCCGCTGGCTTGCCAGCGGGCAAACTTTGGAGAGCTGGGAAACCTCTGGCCTCTTTTTTTAAAGACAGGAAGACCTTAACCCTCATTGTTATCCTTGTGCTCTTGCTTATCCCGTTACTTGCTGCTTTTTTGTGGGGAAAGGAGGTGGTATCGCAATGGCTTTCGGGGCTTGGCTTGAGCGCGATATTGGTCGCTCTGCTTGGAGAACTCGTCAAGTCTCTTTTGCAGGTGACGCCACCTCCACCGCCTGACCTATCCCTTTCACCAGATGATATCCTCCTTATGAACATACTGGAGGTTCTTGCTCAACATGGTGCTTTTCTTGAGCATTGCTCTTTCCTTGATGGAAAAATATGGGAAAAGGAGGTCAGAAGCAGAGTACCGAGTCTATCCGATCATGATTTCGAGGCTAGTTTTCATCAGCAGAGAGATCAAGCACATGATTATTGGAGGAACGTAGCAGGAGATTTCTGGGCTATGACAAAGACCGGGAACCAAAAATGGGACGAGCTTAAAGCCAGAAATCTCAGCTTATCAGTCATCAGGAAGTGAGCGAAGGAAATGACCATAACGGCGAAACAGGCTTTACCATATCTTCCAGATCGTCCGGTAGAGGAGAGCAATAAAGATTACCTCTGGCATGGGCAGCATGCTGGAATCAGGGATGAAATTCGTCGTATTGCGCAAAATATCATTAAGGATCTCCCTTCAATATCAGAAGCGGAACCCTCAGCATGCAAGCACTCTAAATCGATGACGTTCGCTATATTCGGGAAATGGGGCATAGGAAAGAGCAGCGCGTTAGGCTTGCTAGAAGGCGAAATTCGGGATCTGGATCAAGGTAAACGCGTCGTATTTTGCCGGTACGAGGCTCCCCGCTACGAAACCGCCTCCAATCATCACGAGGCACTGCATACATTAACATACAGGATCATCCAGGAATTGTGTAATACTGGTGAGGAGGAGAAGAAAGAACTGATACAATTGCTCCAGGAGGTGGCAAATATACAGGATCTGGAAGATATTATTCCTAAACGGGTTTCTAAACAGCCAGACGAGACGGACCAGGCTCAGGAGAGTGTAACCCGATCATCTCTTATCCAGCAGCGGATCACAGAAGCCTTTTTCACGCTGATTGCTTTTGATAAACCACTGGCAAAATTCCTCAATGATCAGAGGCGCGTGCTGGTAGTCATGATAGATGACCTGGATCGCTGTCAAAAGCTCTTCATATGGCAGGTCCTCAACGCCATCCAGGCACTAAGCTCTATTGATAATCTCTTTTTCGTGCTGGCCGTCGATCAAGCGCGTTTGCAAGAGGCCATCAAAGAGCAAACCCAGACGATAGAAGGTCTGAGAGACCCGGGCTACGCGCTGGAAAAATACATACAACAGTATGTGACACTGCCGCCCATAGATACCGACCTTTTAAAAGAATATATCAGGCAACTCGAACAGGATACCCCCGACCCCTCCGTGTTGCAATTGATCGAAGAGGGCAGCAATGCCCAGATCCTGTTTGCTGGACTGCACGAGGTAACTCCGCGCTCAGTAAAGCGTTTTCTCAATGCATGCGATAGCGAGATTGAGCGCAGACTGCGCAAACTTGAGGACGAGCAAAAGGACAAGCCCTCAACCCATCCAGAGCTTGACGGGCTAAACAAGCGCTCGAAGCTGTTAAAAGAAATCCTTATGGAATACTCGTGGCGAGACTTTCATACCCATTATCTAGAGCCTGCCCTCAAAGCGTGGGGAGCAGAAGAAAGTCGTAGTGATTCGGGCGAAGGAGGCAGCACGACTGTCCCTGGACAAAGTTATTGACCTCAGAATCCCGCCTTCGACATAAATCTTGCCCTCCTTTTTGCTGGTAATACTTGTCTTCTAGGTAAATCCACGACGCATAAACTGCCTCAAAGTGCAGACTTGTTTGTACTTCGACTCCTGCTTGTGAAAGACGCATCCTCTTCAAGCATTTGGCCACGATATCAGTCGCAATGGACGTTTTTTGCGTCAAAACCTTCCAAATTCTGCAAAGGTTGTGTACAATACTAGCAAGTAGAGAGTACGTTGCAACTGCCTCGTCTTTTCTGGGAGGCCGCTATGCTTGATGAGGATGCCTATCGCGACTATCTTGATCGGTGTGGATTCTCTGATCCCGCTCGTACCTTGCTCACTGATATTCGTCGCTCGCCTCCGGTTCGCCGTGTGGCCGGAGGGCGGGGAAATATTCATGGTCGCTATCCCAGTCGCAAAATGGGCAGGACCATCCAATTTGAGAGCCACACCGAGTTGGGCGCAATCTATGTCATGGAGCATGACCCCAATGTGCTGGAATACTGGGATCAGCCGACCAGGCTCAAACTGCACTACCTTGGTCCTTCCGGGCGTCGAGTTACCAACTGGCATCCCCCTGACTTTCTCGTGTTGAGACAGGAGGGAGCCAGTTTCGAGGAGTGGAAGCGGGAAGAGGAGTTGGCATCTCTGGTAACAAAGCACTCGTCTCGCTATCAGCGCCATCCCTCTCTTGGCTATCGGTCTGCGCCTGCGGAAGCCGCAGCCGAAGCGTTAGGATTGCTCTATCGGGTGCGCTCTTCCCGCGAGTTGTCAGCGGTCTTTATCCAGAATCTTATGTTTCTGGAAGATTACTGGGTGACTCCTCTGGTCGTGGACGAGTTCCATCGTCATCTGTTACAGGAGCGAGTCGCAGCGCAACCAGGAATTCTTTTGGCGGAGATTTTAGAGGCCAAGGGCGAAATCACCGCGGATATGGTCTACGCGCTCATCGCTTCGGAGGCGTTGTACGTAGACTTGACGGCGTTCCCCTTGGGTCAGCATCAGGACGTGCGCCTGTTTGCGGATGTCGCTTCTGCTGCTTCTCTCCCGCATATCTCCCTCCCATCAACACCCTCGCTCTTACACACCTCTCTGACTTTCGGTGGGCGTGTCTATGTTCTGATTGAACTGAACCCGAATCACGTTCTGCTCCAGGGAGAGTTTGGCGAGCCGCTCAGCCTCCCGCGTGCCTTCTTCCATCGTCTCATCGAACAAGGAGCCATCAGTCAAGTGGCCGAAACGGAAGCTTCACCCCCCCGCTTCGAAGTGCGAAAGATCCTCAATCAGGCTGGCCCGGAGGCGATGAAAGTAGCTGATGCCCGTCTGGTGGCGGTCCAAGCGTTGCTGTATGGAAGTCCCGAAGACGTTGCCGTCCCGGTTTCTGCTCGTACCCTTCGCCGTTGGAAAGCGCACTATCAGGCGGCTGAGGCGCAGTATGGATATGGATACCTTGGTCTCCTGCCACAGACGAGCAAGCGGGGCAACCGGAACCCGAAGTCTGATCCGGTTGCCCGCCAACTGTTGGAGGAAGCCATCAAAAACGAGTATGGCGATCCTCGCCAGAAGGAAAGGAGCGCGATCTATCAGGGCTACGTGCAAGCATGCGAGAAGCGGGGTGTCGCTCCCCTGACGCTCCGTACATTTCACCGCCATCTCAAGAGTGCCGCTACTACAGAGGTCGAGACGCAGCGGAAGGGCTCGCGTGCCATGTACGCCGAGCAACCTCCCTACCTGTATCTGGAGTATCATACCCCGGTGCATGGCGACCGCCCGTTTGCGATCGCCCATATTGACCATACGTTGCTCGACATTGAACTGGTGGCCCAGGCGTCTGGGCGCAATCTGGGGCGTCCCTGGGCGACCTTTCTCATGGATGCGTTCAGTCGTCGGTTGCTCGCTATCTATCTGACCTTCGATCCTCCCTCGTATCGCTCAGCCATGATGGTTTTACGGATCTGTGTCAAACGCTTCGGACGCATGCCACAATCGCTGGTCGTTGATGGAGGCAAAGAGTTCGAGAGTCAGTATTTTGATCATTTGCTGGTTCACTATCGCTGCCAAAAGACGGTTCGGCCCCCAGTTCAGCCTCGGTTCGGAGCCGTGATTGAGCGCCTCTTTGGAAAAGCTCATCGGGACTTTCTCAACAATTTGCTGGGCAATACAAAGGCCAGCAAGATCCCACGAACCCTCACCCGTGAGGTGGACCCACGCCGCTTAGCCTGCTGGACGCTCGGCGATCTGTACACCGACCTGTGTGAGTGGGGCTATGAGGTCTATGATCAAATGGATCACTCGGCGCTCCATCAACCCCCGCGGGCAATGTTTGTGAACGGACTGGCCACCACGGGTTCGCGAAGAAACCGGGCGATTGCCTATGACGACCTCTTTCTCAAAGAGACCATGCCCACGAGCAAACCAGAGACAAGAAAGATCCAGAAAGGCAAAGGGATCAAGCTCTTTGGACACTACTACCAGAATGAGGTCTTCTCGGAACGCCGACTGATCGGCCAATCGGTTCCCATTCGCTATGATCCTTTTGATATCGGGGTAATTTATGCTTTTGTGCAAAACCAATGGATTCCCTGTAAATCGCAATTCTACGCGCAACTTTCCGGGCGTTCAGAGCGAGAACTGGAGATCATTACGGCAGAACTGCGCAAATCTGCTCAAGATGACGAAGAGAGCCGAGGTCTCTCGGCGGCGCGGCTGGCAGTTTTTCTAGAAAAAGCCGAGGGGCACCAGGCATTGTTGCTTCAACGGTTGAAAGATTTGAGTCATCCCATCCTTGATGCTTTGGCGGGGGGACCGCGTACAGACGCTCGAGCTCCCTGTCCGACTTCGCTCAAACGCCCTCTGGGAGAGCGATCTCCGGTGAACCTGGCAGAAGTGCCGGTTTATGGGGAGTATCGCTGATGCCGAGAAAGCCCATTCCTCCATCTGAACCCTTACCTGCGGATCTCCAAGAGCGTTTGGAGGTCTTTAAGAAGTATACCGTCGAGCACGCCATGCTGATCCGCAAGGATGATGAGCTGACCCAGAGGATTTGGGAACCTGGAGGCTTTGCCTTTCTCTTGTTGTCCGGGCCAACAGGGGTAGGCAAATCGGAGTTGCTCCGCGTCGTGACCCACCGCATGCAAACCCGTGCGCAGGTGGTCACGTTGGGAGAGCGGCTGCCTTTGCCAGTTATCTTCGTCGAAACACCCGCGCCGTTCACCTACCGCGAATGGTACGAACGAGTTTTGCGAGCACTGGACGAGCCATTCATCGAAGAGGTGATCTATCGAGAGGTGGGAACCTCCCCCAATGGGAAAAAGGCTACCTCAGGGCGCGGGCGAGCATCCACCAAACCGCTGGATGAGGCTCCAGAATTGCGTTGGGCGGTTGAAAAAGCCCTGGCCAAACGGCGCGTGCTTGCCATTTGCTTCGATGAAGCACAACATCTCATGGCCAATGGGGAAACGGAAGATCTCAAGCGGTGTTGGGATTGGCTCAAATCGCTCAGCAATACGACCGGCGTCTTGTTTGTACTCGCCGGGCCCTACCCACTGCTCAAGTTTCGCCGAGTCAGTAGCCAGGCAGCCCGTCGGAGCACCGATGTGCATTTTCCGCGCTATCAGTTGGATAGCGCGGAAGACTGTTCAGCCTTTCAAGGAGCACTGCTTGCGCTGCTCAAGCAGGCATGTCAGGCCGTTTCCGGTCGCGAGGCCAAAAAGGCAGAGTTGCAACTGCTGATGGATCACTGGCCACTGTTTTACCGGGGCTGTCTCGGATGCGTCGGAGTGCTCAAGGACTGGCTCGTCCGCACGGTCTCAGCGGCCCTGCGCAAAGGTGATGCCAGACTCACGCTTGAGCGGGTGCGGGAACAGGAACTCGTTGAGGCAAGCCTGGCCGATATAGCTGCTGACATTGTTGCTGGCGAACAACAGGTGGCGCTCAAAGGCTTCGATCGTTCGCAGTTGAACAGTTTGCTCCACATGGAGAGCGAGGCTGTTCCTCCTGAGACCAGTGCTGTGGAAGCGAAGCCAGAACGCCGACGACGGACAAACACACGACCAGGAACGCGCAAGGCGAAACGCGACTCTGTTGAAGATCCTGCTGAAACGATTTCAGAACACACGTAATGTCGAAGAGCAAGCGCCTCGTCTCCACTGCAGCTCATGATGGCTGATCAATTTTGCTCCAGGATGCGCGGAGGCAAGAAAAGAAAGGAAGTAGGAACCCACAGGCGGAGGCGCGGGCACATGCCGGAAGATCCCGATGATCCTGTAAGGAGAGAGCGATGGATCAGGCGAGGAAGCACCTGAGAACGAGCTTCCTCAAGAGATAAGGAGCAACACCAGCCATGCACGAGATGCGATCTCGTCCTCAGTCGAACTTGCCGACACCACTCACGCCGCTGGTTGGCCGTGAGCAGGAGATCGCTGCCGTCTGTGCGCTCCTTTCGCGTCCTGAGGTACGATTGATCACCCTCACTGGCACCGGTGGTATTGGCAAAACCCGCCTGGCCATACATGTAGCGGCCGAGGTCCTGGCTGACTTTCCCGATGGCGTCTTCTTTGTTTCCCTGGCTTCCCTCAGTGACCCCGCTCTGGTCCTGTCCACCATTGCGCAGATACTCGATGTCAAGGAGAGTGGAGCCAGACCCGTACCGGAGCTCCTCACCGCCTACTTGAGAGACAAGTACCTCTTGCTTTGCCTTGATAACTTCGAGCATCTCCTGGAAGCCTCTCCGCAGTTGACAGATCTGCTGAGGGTGTGCCCGCACCTCGCCATTTTAGTGACCAGCCGGGCGGTGCTGCATCTGCAAGGGGAACACCTCTTTCCTGTCCCTCCCCTTGCTGTGCCGGACCTGACAGGGCTGCCTCTGACCGCTGAGACCTTGCCGAACTCAGCCGCCGTCGCACTCTTCCTTCAGCGTGCCCAGGCCATCCAACCCACGTTCCAGTTGACCAGCACCAACGCTCGTCCTATCGCTGAGCTATGCATCCGCCTCGATGGGCTGCCGCTGGCGATTGAACTGGCTGCTGCCCGCATCCCCCTGTTCCCGCCTCAGGCCTTACTGGCACGACTCAACCAGCGGCTCCACCTCTTGACGAGCGGGACACGCGATGTGCCAGTCCGCCAGCAAACGCTACGCAATACCATCGCCTGGAGCTCTGACCTGCTCTCACATGACGAAAAGACCCTGTTCCTGCGGCTTGCAGTGTTTGTCGGGGGCTGTACGTTCGAGGCGGTCGAAGCCGTCTGTAATGCCCAGGGAGACCTGGAGACCGACGTGCTGGAGGCCGTGGCGGCCCTCGTGGACAAGAGCTTGCTGCGGCAAGAGGAACAGGCCGATGGTCAGCCACGCTTGCTGATGCTCGAGACGATTCGGGAATACGCGCTGGAGTGCCTCAAAGCCTCCGGTGAGGCAGAAGCCGTGCAGCGGCAACAAGCGATCTTCTTCCTTCGGCTTTCCGAGGAGGCCGAGCCCAAGATCCGAGGTCCCGAGCAATCCACCTGGCGCGCACGACTGGAGGCCGAACAGGACAACCTGCGGGCAGCCCTACGGTGGACGCTGGAGAGCCAGGAGGTGGAGATGGGGTTGCAACTGGTAGGAGCACTCCTGGCGTTCTGGAGGGTCAGTAATCAGGATCGCGAAGGGCGCAACTGGTGTGAGCAGGCGCTGGCGCTACCAGGCGCCAGGGCGCGGACGGTGGCACGAGCCAAGGCGCTGCTGGCAGCAGGTACCATGACGGTGTTCCAGGGCGACCTCCCACAGGCCAAGCTCCTGCTTGAGGAGAGCATCGCGATCGGTCGGGAGGCAGGCCCGGTAGGCAAGCGGAACCTGGCACATGCGCTGGCGGGGCTGGCCCGTGTGGCGCTGTCGCAGGGCAACCTCGGCGCCGCGCGTGAGCTGGCAGCAGAGGGTGTGCGGTTGTTCCAGGAGGTGGGGGAGGTGTGGGGCACTGCCCTGGCGCTGAATTTCCTTGGCACGGCGACACTGGAACTGGGTGATCTCGTAGCCGCAAGCCCTCTCCTCGAGGAGAGCGTGGCGCTGTTCCGCGTCGAGGACAGGCAACGCCTGGCGTTGTCGCTCAATGCCCTGGGACTGGTGGCTCTGCGTCAGAGGGATGACGCCGGTGCGCGTGCCCACTTCGAGGAAGCCCTCTCAGTCGCGCGGGAGACGGGCGACGAGTTCTACATCGCCGAAGCGCTGACCCGTCTGGGAACCGTCGCCCAACGCAAGGGCGACTATCGGCGGTCCGAAGCGCTCTTCCAGCAGAGCCTGGCGCTCATCTGGATCCGAGGCTATCGGGAGAACATCGCCGAGGACCTGGCGGGGTTGGCAGCAGCAGCCAGCCTGCTCGGACAGCCGGAGCGTGCGGCGCGCCTGTTCGGAGCGGTCGAGGCGTTGCGCGAAGTGAGCGGCATCCGGCTTTCGCCAAGGCTCAGCGCTGAGTATGATCGGACGGTCGAGGGCATCCGCTCCCACCTGGACGAAGCGACGTTTGCGCAGGCGTGGGAAAAGGGGTATGCCATGGAGCTTTCACAGGCCATCGCAGAGGCTCTGTCAACACCAGACGAACCGCCGACCGCAACGAAGTTCCAGCAGATGAACGAGGAAGAGGCTTCATCCATGGTGTCGCCGAGCACCCCTTCGCCCCAATCGCCAAGAGCGCTTTCGCCACGGCGCGCGCTCAAGCAGCACTTCGGCGGACTGACCTCTCGTGAGCGCGAGGTGGCGCGCCTGGTGGCCCAGGGGAAATCCAATCGCACCATTGCCGACGAGCTAGTCATCGGGGTCAGCACCGTCGAGGCACATATCACGCATATCTTCACCAAGCTCGGGTTTTCCTCGCGCGCTCAGATCGCTGCCTGGGCAGTCAGCAGGGGTCTTGTCCAGGCACTGCAAGGCGTGGAGATGACCGAACAGGAACACTAGCCACAGGACGTGGGTGCGTGAGCCTGATGGTCGCTCGAAAGGCGAGGTAAAAAGGGTTCTTCGATTTGACTGGTTAACTCCTCTATACAAATGTAACTTTTATTACATTCTGGCTCTGAGAAAACATGGCATTGGATGCGCCACAGCTTTTTGCAGAGGGGAGGAACCTTACCAAAAAATGTTCTTCCTCCCCTTTGGATCATCAGAAATCTGAGCTTGTTTAATAAACTCTGCCGTTTGTCTCACTTACTCATGACGATCCTCGAATAATGAGACGATGTTTTCGAGACGACTTTTGAGATAGCTCAGCCATTTATGCCTTCCTTGCGGTTCTGATGCACCTTCTTATTCTAGAAACTGATCGATTTGTTTCACAAAACGGTCGTTATTTGCGGCGCTTGATCTGTCCAGGAGCAAGGGGCAGCAGGCGAGACCTCCTGCCCTGGTGGTGTGATATACTTCTCTCTGTTGGAGATTAGGGGTGAATTTCCCAACAGCAAAGGAAGGAAGAGGTGCCCAAGTACTTAGAGCATGTGCTCTTCTGGGACAAAACAGAGCTTTGCTATCAACTTCAGAGCTCTGGGCAGCTTGAGCGGTGGTACTCACAAGGAGACGAAGTAGCCTTCTCGTGCTGGTTGGACCAGCACGCCGCTTTTGCTTTTGTCGGCCAGCACGGGCGGATCTCGGTGCTTAAAGAAGCCAGGCGTGGCGGCAGAGGCTATTGGTACGCTTCCCGCACCTCCCAGCGCCACACCCACAAGCGCTATTTAGGACCATCGGAAAAGGTGACGTTTGTCCGGTTAGAAGAGATGGCGAAGGAGCTCTCAAGCTCGCTTGCTCCGATCCCTGTCGTCCCGCCATCGTATAGGTCGCCACAGACGGCACTCCTGAGTGTCAAGCTTGCTCCTCCCCATCTGCCCCTGACACTGGTGGAGCGTTTGCGCTTGCTCCGCTTGTTGGATACCGCGCTGACGTACCCTCTCACGCTGGTCTCCGCCCCTGCTGGCAGTGGCAAGACCACGCTGCTTGCCGCCTGGGTCACAGCCTGGGCGAGGCGGACACAGAAGGACAGTGCGGCAGGAGAAGCACCTGCTCTTGCCTGGCTCTCGCTTGAGGAGCTGGACAATAATCCCATCCGCTTCTGGGCATCGTGCATTCTGGCTCTGCGGGCCTGTCTGCCCAGAGTGGGAGAGACGGCCCTTGCCATGCTGCATGCCCAGGAGGCGCTCCCGCTTGCCACCTGCTTGCTCTCTCTGCTTGCCGAGATCGAACAGGTGGACCAGGAACTCCTGCTTATCCTGGATGACTATCATCTCATCGCTGAACAGACCATTACAGAATCTCTGCATTTCTTGCTGGATCATCTGCCTGCTAACCTACACCTGCTGCTTGCCGGACGTACCGATCCCGAACTCCCTCTCGCTCGCTGGCGTGCCCGTGCGCAGCTGCTTGAGATCAGAGACCTCGAGCTGCGCTTTACGCAGGCAGAGGCGAGCCGCTTTCTGGTCGAGAGGATGCACTTGCCGCTCTCAGCAGAGGACGTGACCGCCTTGCATAAGCGCACCGAGGGCTGGATCGCCGGACTGCAATTGGCCGCCCTCTCGCTCAAAAAGCGCGATAATCCCTCTGGCTGGGTAAAGCACTTTGCTGGGGGGCACAGATATCTCTTAGACTACGTGCAGCAGGACATCCTCGCACGCTTGCCGCTGCCGCTCCACCGCTTTTTACTCCAGACCTCGATCCTGGCCCGCATGAATGCCAGCTTATGCCAGGCAGTGATGGAGGGGCCGACACAGGCTGCGAGCCAGCAGATGCTCGAAGATCTCGAACGAGCTAACCTCTTTGTGGTGCCGCTCGATGACGAGCGGCAGTGGTATCGCTATCATGATCTCTTTCGCGAGGCGCTGCTGGCGCGGTTGCAGGCCAGCCAGCCAGAACTGGTGCCGCTCCTGCACAGCCGGGCAGCGCGCTGGTATGAAGCTCAGGAGGAGTGGCGAGAAGCCATTGCCCACGCACTGGCAGCATCTGACTTTTCCTATGCCGCTACCTTGATGGAGCAGGCCGCCCCCGAATGCTGGCTCAGCGGTGATGTACACATCGTGCTGAATTGGATCCTTTCTCTCCCAGATCTTTTCCTGCGTGGTCATCTCCACCTTGCTCTACATGCTGCCTTTCGCCTCCTTCATCCTATTCAAGCACTCCCTCAGACAGTGCAAGTCAGGGTTGTTGCCCAGGTAGAGCAGGTCTTTTCGCGCCTGGAAGAGGTCGTGCGCAGAAGGGCAGAGTTCGACCTCTCTATGATGGAAGTGGACCTGATCAAGCGGCGAGTGCGCCTGTTGCGTGCCTTGATACAGGGATGGGAAATGCACAAGCGAGGCGACGAACAAAGCTTGCGACAGCTTTCCCAGGAGCTAGAGGCTTTGCCCCCAGATGAGGAAGCGAGTTGGAACCTCATCTCCCTCACCTTCCTTTTTTGGCTAGCACATGCGTACCAGCGTGAAGCTGGCCTGCTGCTACCAAAGCTGCTGGCGGCCAAGAGGCAGATGAAGGAGGTTGGAGATCACCTGGCTACCATTCGCGTCATGCATATGTTGGCTGCCGCATATACAGATGCTGGACAGTTGCACCAGGTTTATAGGGAGTGCACTGAAGGACTCGCCCTGATTGACCAGATTGGGGGACATACCACATTAGAGGGGTATTTTCATGTCTACCTTTCATTCGTCTACTACTCTTGGAATCAGTTAAAAGAGGTATCAGACTCACTCCACCAGGTGCGGCGGATCGCACACGCCTGGCAGGAAGTGGATCTACAAGTGATGGGGGAGACGACCAGGGTGTGGCTCTCACTCGCCAGAGGGGATCTCGCCGAAGCCGAGCTTGCAGTACACCTGGTAGAGGAACTGGTCGGGCAGGAAAGGTATGCTTTCCATGGTCCCTTTCTCATCTATGCTCGGGTCCCCTGGTGGTTGGCCAACGGCAATCTCACCAGGGCCCGCGAGTGGGCGACACAGACAGCGTTTTCAGAGCAGAACTGGCACCCCACACGCAAATGGGAGGCACTCATGCGGGTGCGGATCGCCTTAGCAGGGCGACAGCACACATTTGCACTTGAGATGCTCTCACGCTTTAGTTCGGGACTCGATAGACCCGGAGACATCTACACAACCATTTCATTCCTCGCTCTCCAAGTCGTGGCTCTTTCGCAGGCCGGCAAGCATGAACTGGCCATACAGAGCGCTCTTCGTCTGCTCTCGATCACTGAACCAGAGGGCTATATCCGTGTGTATGTAGATGGAGGAGCAGCTATGAAACAGGTGCTTCAAGCCCTGCTCGTATTGGCGGATGCGAAGCGCCAGGATGGCTCTCCAGACAAGGTAGATCTCACTTCCTCTCTTATCGTTTCCAGGTCGTACATCAGACATCTGCTCCAGACTTTTGAGGAGGAGCAAGGGGATGCCTCTCTGCCAGACGAGCAGCCTACCCATCCGCAAAAGACTCTCCAATCCATCCCCTCGTTGCTCGGGGTGACTGCCTCGCACGCGCCACAGGAACCGCTCACTGCTCAAGAATTGAGAGTCTTATGCTTGCTGGCTGCTGGGCGCTCGAACCAGGAGATTGCCAGTACCCTGGTGGTCTCGCTCAATACGGTCAAATCCCACCTCAAACATCTCTATAGCAAGCTGGGTGTGAATAGTCGCATCCAGGCCAGCTTGCGGGCCCGCGAGCTGCACTTGCTCTGATCGCTCCCTCTCCCCCCCCATCAGGCGATCTCGTTTTCTCACCCGCTCAAATCACTCCAACGGGTGGTGGCAACTCGCCCTGGTCCACGGTATACTCCTGTCATGAGGGAGGCAGTGACGGAGGCTGATCCAAGTATGTATGTGTCGTTACGCATCAAAGGCCATCTGGACCAGAGCTGGCAAGAGTGGCTGGAGCACTTGCAGATTGTGCATGAGGAAGAGGGGACCTCTCTGCTGAGAGGCCCCCTTCCCGATCAGGCAGCCCTCTATGGCGTGCTCGCCAAGATCCATCACTTGAGCTTGACGCTGCTCTCGCTCGAACGCAGCGAAACGGAGCCAACACAAGGGTAAGGAACAATCCAGTCGTTCCGCTGCGGCCCATGTCACCTGACGTAGCCCGGGGCCAGATAGCAAGAATGTAGAAGGCAAGGACCTCTTCCCTGCCTCCAATCAAAGCATGGAAAGCAGAAGCTTTGAATTTTTCGGTGCATCAAGGGCCAAACAATGGTTCTGACTCGCACCCATTCACGAGAGAAAGGACGACCCCATGAAACTAACGACCAACACGCAGATCTCCGTCGACGGAGTGGTGCAGGCAAACGGTGGGCCGGTTGAGAACGGCAAGCGCGTACTCGAGCGCGGCGGATGGGCCAGGCCGCTGTTCGACAGCGAGGCCATGACGTTCGTCAACCAGTTCTACCAGCGCGCCGACGCCTTCCTGTTTGGGCAGCGGACCTACGAACTCTTTGCCAGGTACTGGGGCGTGCAGAAAGATCTGGAGAACCCCATCGTCGGCGCCTTGAACACAAAGCCCAAGTATGTTGTATCGAACACGCTCACCGACCCGCAATGGGCGGACACGACCGTCCTCTCCGGCGATGTCGCGGCGGCCATCCGAGAGCTGAAGGCCAAGCCGGGGGGGGGAGTTGCAGGTACACGGCAGCGGTACCCTGATCCGGTGGCTGCTCGAGAACGACCTCGTCGACGAGATGAATCTGCTCGTGTGTCCCGTGATCGTCGGCCAGGGCATGCGGCTGTTCCCCGACACCGGCCCTGACCTAGTGCTTGACCTGGTCGAATCGCGATCCTTCCCGAAGGGCATAACGCTCCAGGTCTACCGGCCCGCCGGGCGCCCGCAGTATGCAACCTGAGCCAAAATTGTTGATCGGGGGTCTGGTCTTGCAGCCACAACAGGGGGTCCCAACATTTTCTCTTTCCAGAATCCGCGCTCAGGTGCCAGCGCCCTCTGAGAGCGGCTTGAACGGAGCCAGCAGTTCCAGGGCAAAGCCGCCGAGAAGGCAAGATGCTCGAACCCTGTGCGCCCAAAAAGTGACCAGACAGGGTCTGTTTACAGGGTGAGGAGGCAGGGAAGCAGTCAGCTCACCAGGCTGAGCGTGGATTCTGGGAGGAAATAATGTGGGGACCCCTGGTCAGGCGCTTCCCCACGCCAGGAGAGCGTAGGCAGGCGTTCTTCCGCAGGATCATTGCTCTTCCCCATCCACATCATCAACAACATCCTTGCCGAAGTTAATTACCAATTTCCATCAATACGATGCAAACAAGTGCAGAAGTCTCTGCGCAGACCGCCGAATAGTTTCAAGAGGAGAAAAGCCAGTGAGAAAGGTCGTTGCTTCCCCTTATATGAGCCTGGATGGCTTGATCGCGCTGCCAGATGGCACCTCGGACTGGCCAAAGAGTGGCAGTGAACGCTATGCCCGTGAGGTGCTCCCGATGCTCTTTGAGCAGTCGGATACCATCGTGCTGGGGCGCAAGACCTACGAAACGCTGGTGCAATTCTGGCCCCATATGGACCCTGCGGAGAATCGCTTTGTCACGCCCATGAACACGCTCCCGAAAATCATCTTCTCCCAATCGCTCGCGACGGTTGCGTGGGGCGAGTGGCCTGCCACGCTAGTGAAAGATGATCCGGTGGAGGCGATGCTCACGCTCAAGCACCAAGAGGGCAAGGACTTGTTGATCTTTGGCAGTGGGAAGCTGATTTCTACCCTGGCACAGGCCGACTTGATCGACGACTACTGGCTCCAGGTTCACCCCGTCGTGCTGGGCAGGGGAGTGGCTCTCTTCCGCGACCTGGAGCAGCGGCTCGATCTTTCACTTGTGGAAGCCAGACCCTCTCCTGAAGGAATCCTGATCTTGCACTATCAGCCAGCGAGCAAAGCCGCCTGATCCAATGTCGCTACTCTTCCCCGTGGGAAGGCGAGCAGATGCGCGGGGATCCTGGGCCAGCGGGAAGAGGATTCCGTTCCACAGTGGCGCAGCCATGGTGGGCAATGCTCCCTGCGCCTCGTGCGTCAACGGCGAAAGACGGCGGGAAACTTGATCAAGACACGGTTTGCAAACCGCTCCACATCTGGGTATGAGCAGAGAAGGGTTAACTCATCCGCTTGCGACCTCACATGCCGCAACAACATCGGGGCAGGACCAAGAATCTCCCTCTCCTAATGATCTGATCGCGACAACCAGAAACCATTGGAGCTGAGAGCGTGAAGGACCTCATCTCCCTCTCAAAAGAAAGGAAAGCAGAGCTATGAGAGACCGGACACCTGTCCTGCCAACCCACGAGGATGATACTGCCGAGGAACCCATTGCCCCAAGCAATCTCCATCATATTGGGTTGAAGACCGCCAGATTTGAAGAAATGCGAACCTTTTACCGCGACTTGCTGGGTGTACGCCCCGTCCTGGAACTCGCGGGGAGCTTTGGCTTCTACACCTTCGATCTGGCTCACCATCGGCTGTTCTTGCTTAAAGATCCTTCCTGCACTCAGCCCGTGCCAAGCAGTGCTGGTATGCACCACCTGGCGTTTCTCTACAACACCATCGACGATCTGATACGTATGTACCAGCGATTGAAACGCAAGGGAATCTTCCCACTCTTCGCCATGAACCACGGTCCAAATACGTCTTTCTACTATCAGGACCCTGACGACAATCTGATCGAGTTGCTGGTTGATAACTTGGGAGCCGATCCACGAAAAGGACTGGAATTTTTTTCCCAGTTTCAGTCCAACCCGGCTCTGCATGGGCAACTCATCAACCCAGAAAGTTATCTGACTGCCTGGCAAAAGGGCGCAACACTGGCGGAACTGCATGAACAATCCTTCTCAGGGGCATTTGCCGAAGGCGCTCCTCCTATGCCGCCGAGATTCTTCCCGAGACGGGGATAAGCCGGGAGGTGGGAAAGAAACTGAAAGTTCGGACAAGGGGAACTCAATAATGAGACAAGCCAGTGACGCTTTATTCCCCACCACAAATTACCCATTACAATCACCCGATGCGGGCGATGTCACTTGCCCCATCCGTCGTCTCTACTCTTCTCACGTATAGAGTTCGGCAGACGGGCGGGACCATGTGGCAAAAGGACCAATGGCACGCCATCCTCACGATTTTTGACTGATTGGTTTGCTTGCAGACGAGACGAGGGCAGTTCACTCCGCCCTGGGCTTTTTTGCCCGATTGGAGTGTGCATCCCTTTCAAGCATCATACGGCGGGGCGTCCCGGAGAAGCACGTTTTCCTTTTATCGGTCGAACCGAATATCCATGAAGGTCTTTCTCCGGCAGTCCATCCACTCTCCTCAGTCTATGCTGGGGAAGGCTCTTTGTCGAGAGAGCCTGGATTTAGTTTAAGGTATAAAGATATCCATGAAGTCGCTTCCATCAAGACGAGAACAGCAGAAAATTTCCAGTGCTTTCAAGGTGCAACGCTACGCCCTTGCGACGAGCATGCTTCTGGGCCCTTTGAGCGTAGCACTCTTTGTCTACTCGTGGCCTGCTGGCCTTCTGCGCCAGGCGATCCTCGCTACCGCGCAGGCTGGTCCGGTGGGCAACACGCTGCACTTCATCGGGGGAGTCGCTGCCTCCTTCTTGCTCCCCACGGGCTATCTGGGGATGTCGCTGCTTGGCATGCGGCGGGCACCCTGGCTTGCCACCATCAGCGCAGCACTCTCTCTGCTCGGTTGGATTCCCTGGGCCGCGCTCATGGGCATCGACGACCTGGGCTGGCAGATCACCCTGGCTGGGAGCACTCCCCAACAGGCTGCCCTTTGGGCACACTTCAACGGCGATACGATCATGACGACCTACCTGCTTATCTACCTGCTCGGTCACATGCTCAGTTCCGTCCTCATCGGCATCCTGCTGGCCCGGTTGCATCTCATCCCCATCTGGGCAGGCTGGGCTTTTGCCCTCTCTGGACCGGTGAAGATCTTCTTATTTGCTCCCACTCCCCTGCTCGCCTTCAAAAGCGTGCTCACCTTCCTCGTCTTTGTCCTCTGGATTGCCGGTGCCATCCCCGCTGCCTTCGCCATGCTCACAAACCGCGAGCCTCTCGCCCTCCCTCCATCGCCGGTGTAAGGATACTTCTGAAATATGCGGATCTGCCCACTATTCTGACGAGGTTTGATATAAAGAAAGACGAGATGTTTGACCATTTTTCATCTCTTCATGTAGACACGGGCGAGGTAGTGATTCACCTTCGCAAGGGAGGGCAAGGGTCAGCCCTGCTCCTGCTGCACGGCTTTCCGCAGACGCACGTGATGTGGCGTAGTGTTGCGCCACTGCTTGCCCGCCAGTTTACGGTCGTCTGCGCCGATCTGCGCGGCTACGGGCACAGCGAGTGCCCGTCCTCCACTCCAACCATGCGCCCGATGCCAAGCGAGCCATGGCGCAAGATCTGGTGAACGTGATGCAGCGGCTGGGATTTGCGCGCTTCTCGCTCACTGGGCATGATCGTGGCGGGTGGGTGACCTATCAGATGGCTCTTGATCATCCCGATCAGCTCAACCAGTTCGCCGTGCTCGATGTCTTGCCGACAGAGACAGTCTGGGAGCGCGCCGATGCGAGGTTCGCGCTCGCCTACTGGCCCTGGTCGCTGCTGGCTCAGCCTGAACCGCTTCCCGAGCGCATCCTGGAGGCGGTTCCGGAAGCCATCATCGACGATGCGCTCGGTGGATGGGGTACACCCTCGGCGGTATTCCCTGCGGAGGTTCGCGCTGCCTATGTGCAGGCTCTTCGCGATCCTCGCCACACACATGCCATCTGTGAGGAGTATCGGGCCGCCGCCGCCATCGATCGCGAGCATGACAGGGTGGATCATGCGAGCGGGCATCGGATCACTTGCCCTCTGCTCGTCTTATGGAGTGCTCGTGGACCCCTTGCGAGCTGGTACGGCGAGGAGGGCGGACCCCTCGTGCTTTGGCGAGCCTTTGGGGAAGAGGTGGTCGGACAGGCCCTGGATGCTGGACACTTTTTCCCGGAAGAGGTTCCCCAACCAACCGCTCACGCTCTGACTGGCTTCTTCGGCGAAGCTGCTTCGAGTCCTCTCGCAAAAAGAGAGTCGCAGGAAGTTGTGAGGAGAGGGGACAAGCATGGACGTGATGCTCCATGACGTTTCTCGTGCCCCGCGGGCTGGCCTCTGATGGTGTTGCGTCTCCGACAGCAGAGCGTTTGGGTGCTGGTTTCCCGACGGGTCTTCTCCGCCTGTCTTAAGAAACCAAGGTTTTTGAGACGCCTCATCCATTCATGAACCTGCATCTATCGCCCGGGTAGATCCGAGGATTCCCTCGATCTTCAAGATGAGTCTATCTTATCATCTTTCCTCTGGTCTGCACATGCCCTTTGATGGTTTCTCTCGTCTTAATCATGCATCTCTTCTGTAACATCTGCTACAAATTTACGGATGAGTCAACCAGCTACCACGAAGGTCCGTAAAAAGGAACAAGCTCTGCCTCCCTTCTTTTTTGGGATCGAGACCAGCAGATTGTTGGGGGAGGGTCATTCGGAGGCAGCAAAAGATTGGGGTTGCAGACGCGAAATATGCTGGTTTTCCAGGATGCGAGGAGGCTGATCTCCAGGTATCATTGGGAAAGAACGAAACCAATGCAGAGGCCCAATGCGCTGATGCCGAGACATGGAGTGAGCTATGAGCACCTACATTTTTGAGAATGCCGGACAGCCTGCCGGCCAGCGTTTTCGCAGCCTGGAGAGGCTCTACGACCCCTGGACCATCCGCCACCTGGAGGCCACCGGTATCGGTCCGGGGTGGCAGTGCTGGGAAGTCGGCGGGGGTGGGGGATCGATTGCAGCATGGCTGGCAGAGCGCTGCGGGCAAGCCGGCCATGTGCTGGTCACCGATATCGATCCACGCTTTCTGGTGGAGAGCGCCTCGCTTGAGCACCCTCACCTTGAGATCCAGCGCCACGACATTAGCACCGATCCCTTGCCCGCACAGACCTTTGATGTGATTCACGCCCGACTGGTACTCATACACGTGCCAGCACGCGAGGTGGCCTTAGCGCGGATGGTCACGGCTTTGAAGCCAGGAGGCTGGCTGATCGTGGAAGATTTCGATCCGACCTTCATCGACCCAGGGTATCCGACGACCGATGCGGAGGCCCTCGCGCGCTACCAGAACATGGCGGCTGCCCAAGGACGACTCATGGCCGCACGCAGTGGTGAACTGGCCTTGAGTTGGGGCCGGAGCTTGTATGGGCGTCTGCGGGCACAGGGCCTCGTCAACCTGGGTATGGAGGGCTATGTGGCCGTCTGGCAGGGGCGGTCAGAAGGGGCGCGACTGACTGGGGCGAATTTCGAGCAGATTCGAGAGGAGGCCGCGGGTGCCGGGCTCATCACGCACGAGGAGATTGCGCAGGTGCTCACCCTGCTGGATGACCCGGATTTTGCCATCAGCACCCCCATGATGTTCACCGCCTGGGGGCGTCGGCCCTAACCGACGCCCCTGGCACCCGTCTTCTGGTGAGGACGGTCAGCTGTCCGGCCAAACCTCGTCAGATGAGAGATGAGAACAATGGGGGAGTGAACATGGCACCGTCCCTTGCCAAACACGCCTCTCTCATGCGGAAAAGTCAAGCGATCACTTCGAAGGCCAGTGTCGTCCAGTCCTTCGTAACGCTTTTGAGACGCACATATGGGAGATGAAGCACGTGGGGCCAAAGCAACATGCTTGGTTCTTCCATGGGGTTCTCATGACACAGGCGAGACCTTCGTGAGGAGGATCCAGATGTCGACGCTCTCACCAACCACCAATGCAGCGCCTGGACTGGCGAAACCCCACCGACCCGATGCACGCGTGCATGGGGCCTGGCTTCTCGTCGTACGCCTCGTCTGGGCGGTGGTGGCCCTCTTCGACCTGAGCCTGCTGGTGATCACCTACCCGATGTTTGTGGCTCAACTCGGCGTGATCTGTTCCGACCCGACCAGGGAAACGTGCGGCTCCTTGCAACTTTCCCCTGCGCAAGTGGCTACCCTCCAGCATTTTCATCTGCCTCTGGAGGGCTACGTCATCTATGCCCTGGTGGCTGACCTGGTCGTGACTCTGCTGTTTGTGGTGGTGGGGGCGCTGCTCTTCTGGCACCGCTCGGCTGACCGCATGGGCCTCTTTGTTTCGCTGCTGTTCATCACCGTTGGCTCGTTCGGCATCGACGAGGTGCATATCCAGGCGTTCCAGAACCCTCCCCTGGTTATCGAAATCTTCGGGATCGCGCTCGTCTTCCTGCAATGGCCTGCCCTGGGCATGCTCTTTTACACCTTTCCTGACGGGCGCTTTGTGCCGCGCTGGTCCTGGCTGCTGGCCTTCCTCTTTCTGATCCAGGTGGGCTTCTATCTCCTGCCCTATCCCTACAATTTCGACAACTGGCCTCTTCTGCTGAGCGTGCTGGAATTCCTCCTCGTCTGGGGGAGTGCCGTCGGGACGCAACTCTATCGCTATTTCTGGGTCTCTTCTCCCACGCAGCAGCAACAAGCCAAATGGCTTGCCTTTGGGTTCACGCTGGGAGTACTCTTCACCACTCTCAGCCAGCTGCTTCCGTTAGCGTTTCCCGCGCTTTCCGCGACCGATTCCCTCTATCCGCTCATCGCCAACCAGGTCGCCACGCCGCTGGTGTATCTGATCATTCCCCTCTCCATTGGGATGGCCTTGCTGCGCTACCGGCTCTGGGACATCGATCTCATCATCAAACGCACCCTGGTCTATGGTCTGCTGACGCTCACCCTGGCGCTGGTGTATGGCGTGCTCATCATCTCGGCGCAACGCTTGCTCAGTGGAGTGATCGCCCAGGACAATCCGCTGGTGCTGGTCAGCTCGACCCTGGTGATCGCGGCCCTGTTCCAGCCCCTACGCCGTCGCATTCAGCGGCTCATTGATCGCCGCTTCTACCGCCGCAAGTATGACGCCGCCAGGACCCTGGCCGTCTTCAGCACCACCTTGCACCAAGAGGTGGACTTGGAGCAGCTGCGCGAGCAGTTGCTGGCGGTGGTACAGGAAACCATGCAGCCTGCCTCTCTCTCCCTGTGGATCCGCCCACTGAAGCACGAGATCACCTCGGGAGGAACCAGGGGAGAGCGGGTCTCCCCTGGAGGAGAGAGGGCGAGCGTAGACCGCTCCGACTGGCACTAAAGGCGTCTGTTCTACCGATCAGCAAGGATGCCTAAGACTCATATCTTGTCCAAATGACGTATATCCTGACCTACCAGTCCACTTGAGATGAGAAGCATATGTGAAGAGTGGCGCCGCAAATGTGTATGGGACTCACGGTCAGGATGTGTGTCTCGCCGAAATTGAAGCAAGTGGAGAAGATCAAGGCTAGAAGCCAACTCAAGCAGATGCGCGGTCACTATATTGGTCAGCGATATGGCCAAGTATTACTTCGAGGTACAACGACGGTTGCTATTCTTCAAGCTCTTGAAAATATATGCAGGGAATATACCAATCAGAAAGACGGTGAATTGCTGAGGTTTCGATTGAAGCGACTGGCCGATCAGTACAGAGAGCAAGCTTTAGCCTCCCTTGACGATAATCTGATGAAATTGCTGGGAACGCCTCCTTTCTGGATCTTGCAAGAAAAGAGGGATCAACAAAAGGAGAACCTCTCACAAGGAAGAGAGCAGAAGACAATAAAAGCGTCGGCGGATGAAAACCCAAAAACAACGTCGAAAGATATTACACAGCAAATTCAGCATGGCTCATCTGGGAAAGCAGAAGGCTCTCTCACTGTAACAGAGCCGGGATTTGCAAATGGCAGTAAAACTTCCCAGCCTCAACCTCTTGCACAGGCAACCATCCCTTCACAAGAGACGGAAGCAGATCCAAAGGGCCTGTTCAAGCGCCTCTACATTCATTCTCAGGCCAATGAGAATAATCGCGAGGCATCACTGCGTTATGCTGCGCAGATCTTGAAGCTGGTCTCTGAACACAGAGAGAGTTTCGATGCGGATCAGGCATCCGAGGTTGGCAACGTGGCAATTGACGCGGAACGCTTTGGAGACAAGGAATTCGCCGAGCAGTTGTACATGCTCGCTTTAGATCTGGACCCCGAACACTCCAACAACATCCAGAACTACGTAGACTTCATCCTTAACGCGCGGCTGAGGTATCGCTATGAAGAAGCAGAGCAATTGTTGCAAAAGCTGGGAACTGGCCTTCACGCACAACACCGCCCGGAGCGCACGCTACTGCTGAAAACTCGCCTGGCAAACCTCAAAGGCGTCCAGACGAAGCTAACACAACAAGATCTCGAGGAAGTTGTCGAGATGTTCAGGCGCGATCCTTCAAATCGCAAGCAATTCAGTACGCTGATGCTTTTGCTGAAAGCGCATGGCGAACTCAAAGGATTTACACTCGCGCGTGAGGTTGCAAAGCTCTATTACCAGCATGCTGCTGACGACCCGAACAGATACCTGGCATTGCGCTGGTTAGCTGATACGCTGGCAGCGTCCTCAGAGAGCAGGGATGAGTATGAGGCTATGGATCTCTATCGCTTCATACTCGATCACATCCAATGCAAGGAAAAGGACAGGGATCTCCCGGACATCCAGCACAATTATGCCATCTTGCTCTACAAGTACGATTACGATTATGCAGCCGGAGAAAAGTGGTTTGAGGCTTATACTGGCAGCATGTCGGATAGAAATATACAGCGGAGTTACAGCGACTACCTGCTGCGGGCCGGTCGCGCCGATCTGGCTGAGATGGTGATAGATGGGAAGCCGCTGCCGGATAAGGCGCTTATTCCCGAACAGAAAAAGTTGCCAGAGCGCTTCTCGGACAGATCTGTAGAGCTATTATGGGAGCAGCCCAGGGAGACGGGGATACAGAGTGCGTGACAGGGCGTTTCACGAGCGCCTGGCGGTGGTGCGGCAGGGACAACATGAACGAGAACTGCCTTCAGGATTACATTTTCCTGGCATTTCGCCTGCACAGAGCTACCCAGGCTGCCTGTGGAAGTCCTTTTGTGGAAGAGTACTGTGGGCCTTCCGCCTGGCGAGA
>Ga0070737_10002332_pt1 | contig 23214 bp, 18 predicted proteins | sample Coa_R1_10_FD_66438 | JGI IMG/M metagenome (GOLD analysis project Ga0070737, IMG submission 66438) | Surface soil microbial communities from Centralia Pennsylvania, which are recovering from an underground coalmine fire - Coalmine... | ecosystem: Environmental > Terrestrial > Soil > Unclassified...
GTGAGCGGCACCCCGAAAGTTAATACAGTTTGAGAGCGAGTTTTCGGCAGAATCCGACGAAGGAGGATTCTGTCGAATGAAGCGCAAGCGGTTTTCGGTCGAGCAGATCGCGGCAATCGTCAAGCAGGCGGAGATGGGGATGCCGGTGGCGGAACTGATCCGCCGGGTGGGGATTTCCGAGCAGACGTTCTACCGCTGGAAAAAGCAGTACACAGGGCTGGAGGTAGACCAGGTGCGCCAGCTCAAGCAGCTCCAGGACGAGAATGGCCGGCTGAAAAAGCTGGTGGCAGAGCTGACTCTAGACCGCGCGATGTTGCAGGACGTGCTACGAAAAAACTGGTAAAGCCCTCACGGCGCCGTCCCCTGGTCGTATACCTGGGCGGCGGGTATGGGGTGAGCGAGCGGCACGCTTGTCGGGTAGTGGCGATGCCGATTTCGACTTACCGATACCGGAGCCGAAAAGCTCCACAGACAGAACTACGAATGCGGAGGCGGGAACTGGCCAGCGCGCGGATTCGCTACGGCTACCGCAAGATTCGGGTTCTGCTGAACCGTGAGGGCTGGAAAGTAGGCAAGAAGCTGGTGTACCGGCTGTATCGCGAAGAAGGGCTGGGCCTGCGCCGGCGACCCAAGAGCCGGCGGATTGCCTCGGCGCATAACCGGCAGAAGCCACGGGCGGAAGCTCCGAATCAGGTCTGGAGTCTGGACTTCGTGGCTGATCAGTTCGCCGACGGGCGTCGTTTCCGAGCGCTGACAGTAGTAGATGGGTACACACGGGAATGCCTGGCCATCGAGGTCGGCCAGAGCTTAAAGGGTCATGATGTGGTACGTGTGCTGCAGCGGATCGCTCAACAGCGGGGAGTGCCGCAGATTCTGTTCTGCGACAACGGTAGTGAGTTCACCAGCCAGGTGCTGGACCTATGGGCATATCACAACCAAGTGAAGATCGATTTCTCGCGTCCAGGGAAGCCGACGGACAATGCCTACGTGGAAAGTTTCAACGGAACCTTGCGGTCCGAGTGCTTGGATGCGCACTGGTTCGCGGGACCAGCAGAGGCGGTGAAGCGGATCGAATCTTGGAGACGGGAATACAATGAGAGTCGTCCTCACAGGGCTCTGGGGGAGCGGACGCCACACGAATTTGCCAGACAGATCGCGGCTAGCCGCGATCTGTCTGGCTCAACAACTGCCGGAGACTAACTCTTGAACTGTGACAGAAAAAGGGGACCGGAAACGGAAATCCGAAATCATACTCGGTTGTGTGCGGATTTACGGGAGCAGGTCACAGGGAAAAGCGGATTGAGAAGCTGCGATATATGCATCGCAATCCCGTGAAGCGCGGTCTGGTGACGATGCCCGAGGAATGGAAGTGGAGCAGCTTCAGGGCATATGCTTGCAGTGAAGAATACCTGGTCAAGGTGAACCGTCAGGAATGGCCGCTGACGATCAGTTATTCCGCTTCGCGGTCCCACTCATTCCAAAACCAGGAATGAGTGGGGCACCCGGCCGGAACGACAGGCATGCCTAACAAAATCAAGTAGGACGATTAAGTGCCAGACGCTACCGCCGCTTTAGGCCAGCGAGGTGGGTGACCAAGCCCGATTATTACATCATCACTTCTATCAGTATTACTTGATGATGAAATCAGCTCGCCGCCACTGGGTCTGACGGCCTGCCGAATTGGAGGCATGCACTTCGAGCTCGTAAGATCCGGCCGGCAGCTTTTCTATTGCGAGCCTCAATCCAATGGGAATGACTGCGTTTCCCGACACAATCAAATCGGCAGCACTCATCTGCCCCGTATCCATCACCAACGAGGCGGTCTTCAGGTCAGTAATTCTGACTCGGTAATAGATAGCTGTGTCGGACATTTCCTGAGCAGGTCTGTAGATTTCGAAGTAGAGGTAGAGCGGCCTCTGTCGTGCGAGATGCGGGCGTACGTCAGCGTCAGGGAAGAATTGTACTCCTTTGCTGACCCGGGGCGTTGGCACAACCGGAAATGGCGAAACGGTTGCCGCTTCCCGCAACACCCATAATGCATCACGTAGTACACCAACGACTATCACATCGCTGACCATAACGGCGTGGGGGTCGAGTTGGTCCACGCGCAGAGGTATCTGCGCCTGTCCAAAGTGTCTTCCATCGCTAACGACAACTCGCAGATCGTACTGCCCGGGTGGCAGATCAATCTGGCCATCGAACACGCTCGGCATCGGTCCGTTTCCGGAAGGTCCGGCCGCTTTCGGCAGGTACGCCATCACTAGGTTTCGGCACGAAACGCTGTCGGTAAACTGCCGGGCAACCTCGCCAGTGGTCTTATAGGCTACCCCTAAAATATAGAGCACTTCATCGTTCTGACAGGGGTAGCGCCACGAACTTCTGTGAAGTTTAAAGGCCGCACTAAGCTGAACCATTGCTGGTGCCTTAGAATCGTGCACCTCAACTACGTAGGTGTAATCCTTTGGCGTAAGCGTAACGTCGGCGCCAGCGAAAGAACTCTGGGTAGCGAGGCGAAGGACACCCGAAGACCAGAAGGTAAAAGTCCGGACTTTTACCTTGATCGATCCGCGCTCCTGAGAATTCGCGAACCGTAGCATTCGCTCGCTCAAGTTCGTGCGTAGCAGCCCGTTATTATCATGTACGTCGGAGCTATTAGGTTCGCAATAGCGGTCCCGATTTGTATGCACATCGCGGTCTGCGACGACAATACTTATGGAGTGACATTGGCCCGGCTGGATCGCCGAAGGGACATACCCAATCAGATAGGTTGCAGACGGAAGGGCGAGAGCCAGACCCGGCGGCGGAGGCCGCCGCCACGTTCCGCCCGTTGTGGAGTCGAAAATCCACTGACTGGTAATATCACCGGCGGGGAAATCAGATTCCTTAAAGTAATTGATCTTTTGCTCGATGCCATTGTCGAAGACATGAAAATTTTTAGCTGCTAAACCTTGGGCTGGCGGCGGGAGTCGCTCCAACAGGGCATGCTCTGCCGGGGGTAGGGCTTGGTCCGCAATTTTGGAATCATCGCTCTTCTTGCGCGTCCTGTCCCAGACTGTCGCTTCAACGATTACTTGCCGCGAGTTTGCATAAAACGTGGGGATTCCAGGAGCGGAGGTCGTCCTTTGTGGCGCCTTGTCGCCGCTCTGCGTTTGCGCCTCCACCGTGAGTGGTAGCACAACCGTGAAACAGACAAACACACCGAGGAGTGAACGCGACGACATCGTTGCCCAGTATAAGGCCGAAGCTGAGCGAAGCGGAATACGCGCAACAGGAAACCGCCGTAGGCGAGCGCGGCCTGACGCTGAACGAGTGGCGCCGCACGGAGTCGCTGGTCAAGCAGCGGCATGAGCGATCCCTTTATTGGGCTATAGTGCGGGCATCACATGGTCCACAGGGCTCCTCCCAAACCTCATCTGAACGAGGGCGGAATTGAGGGCGGCAAGATGTAGCGGCTTCAGCTTCGCTGAAGCCGACGAATGCAAGTCTTTGATTCCCAACCTCTTCCACTCACCCGTTGCATCCACCCGCTCTGAAACCGGTTCGGGACCAGGGGGTCGGAGGTTCAAATCCTCTCTCCCCGACCAATGTTTTCCAACAACTTACGCTAGCGGCGAACGCCCGACCAATGTTTTCCAACAACTTACGCTAGCGGCGAACGCCCAAAAGCCGACCCACATGGTTTTGCCCCAAGTGCTCTAGGGTTGGAAACTCCATAAACATTGCAGTGAGGGACTGTTAAGCAAGCTTAGGCGCATAACAGCGAAGAGTCTGAGGTCATGGTATGAGTTTGGCGCGGCGCTCAATGTCGATGAACCGCGGGTCGTTGCGCAGGGGGTCGCACCACGGCGACACCTTTACGCCGTAGGCGTAAGTGGAATGTGCAGCAATCGCCATTTCGAGCCACAGGAGCGCCTGCGCTTTATCTCCCAATCCCGCGTAAATTCGCGCGATCGGACCAGGGTCAGCATATTCGCTGTGCGAGAGCTTGAGCACTTGTTGCAGCAACTGCCGACTTTCGCCGGAATCTCCCATCCTGGCGTCGACATAAGCTAACTCGGCCAGATACTGCGTTCGAGGCACGACTCTTCTTTCACGCTCAACGATATTGAGGGCCTGCGGATACATGCCTTTCTCGACATATGCCTGGCCTAGCCATATGGTCGCTGGAAGAAAATTCGGATTCATATCCAGCACGCTTTGGAGTTGGGCAACGGCCTGGTCATATCGCCGAGCGAAATAAAGCGTCTTGCCAATGTCGGTGAGGACGACCAGCGAGAGAGGATCCAGTTGCTGTGCCACGCGCAGTTCTGCCAGCGAGTCGTCCAGCCGTCCCATCGGGGTCAGGTAACCCTCCGCGTACCAGTCATGCGCAATGGCAGAATTCGGGTTCAGCTCGATCGCTCGCTGCAGGTGCTCCCGTAGCTCGTCCCAGTTGCCATCATCATTCACTAATCCCAGGGCGGCGTGGGCCTCGGCTAGATTGGGATTGAGAGCGAGTGCCGCCTCGGCCGCTGCTCGTGCTTTCGGCTTGCCTTGCTCGGGCGGAAGGTCATCCGCCAGAAAGTTGTAAGCATTCGCCAGCCCCGCATAAGCTTCAGCGTAATTGGGATCTCTGGCAATGGCGGCATTGAAGAAGTCGATGGCTTTCCGGTACCCATTGTCGGTGCGCTGGTTCCAGCAGAAGAGTCCTTTCAGATACAGCTCATGCGCTTCCGGATCAATCTTACGGCGCTGTATGAGTTGGGCGCGTTGCTGGGGTGTGAGTTCGATTTGTATTTGGCGCGCAATGCTGGTTGAGACTTCGCGCTCCATGTTGAGCATGTCGCCCAGCTCACGATCGTAATCTTCCGCCCAAAGATGCGTCTGGTCCCTAACCTGGATGAGTTGCGCGGTGATGCGCACGCGCCCGGAAGACTGTCGTAAACTTCCCTCCACTATGTACTGCACGCCTAATTGGCGGCCGACGCGGGAAATGCTCCGGTCGCCATGCTTGTAGGCCATGACGGAAGTCCGCGCAATCACTCCCAGGCGATCCGGTTGCAGTTCGGCGACCTGGGTGATCAGTTCTTCGGTCAAGCCATCGCTGAAATATTCGTTCTTTGGATCGCCGGTGAAGTTATCAAATGGCAAAACAGCCAACATGATTCTTGATGGCGGCGCAGGGGCGCGGGGGGTTTGCACAGCGCGGAGGTGAAGGTGCGTTAGCACGACGAGGGCCACCAATCCGGACAGGGCTATACCCAAGGCGGCCGCATAGTACTTGAACCGCGAGGATCCGCCCGGGGCTCCGTGGGTAATCGGAACAGCAGCAGACTCCGAGCAGGGCCCGCACTCCACCGGCGCAATGAAGCGGTAGCCACGCTTCGGGATCGTTTCGATGAAGACGGGGTTGTCGGCGTCATCGCCAAGCGCATACCGCAATCGTTTGAGCGCCGCATTCAGGCTGCCTTCGAACTCGACATAGGTGCCACTGGGCCAGAGCGACTTGCGTAGCTCCTCACGGCTGACAATCTTGTTGGGATGCCGCAATAGCTGACAGAGAACCTGAAACGGCTGATCTTGGATCTTTACCGGCAGTCCCTTGTGCAGCAAGGTGCCGTCTTCCGGATCCAATTGAAAGAGGCCAAACCGATAAACAAGCCGAGGCTGGGACGGCGGCTCCATCGAGCTATACCTGGCAAACGCCGCAGTTGGCGGCCAAGAGTTTACCACAGCTCAGAGCGGAAAGTCAGACGTCCCGCTATCCCATTGCAGAGAAATTAGTTATGAGGTCAGACGCGTGTAAGCCGCATGTCCTTTGACTGCCGCGAACAGACGGATGTAACTGTTAGCGCATCAGCCGCACTTATGTTGAAAAGGAGGCTCTATGGAGCGTCTATCTCCGAGGCTATTTGCCCTCTCAGCTTTACTCGCCGTGACTCTGTTGATCCTTTTTCCGCAGACTGCCACGGCGCAATACGTGGTTTCCAATCTGGTGTCCAACGACAGCGCCCTCAACCCGATGAATCTCGATTCGAACCTGGTCAACGGTTGGGGTCTTGCGTCGCTTGCGAATAGTCCGTGGTGGGTGGCAGACCAAAACAGCAGCAGCAGCACTCTCTATGCGAGCGACGGCTCGATCATTCCGTTAGTGGTCCAGATCCCGTGCGTGGTCAGCGGAACGGTTACAATCCCTTGTCCTTTTCCTGGAGAAGGACTTCTTTTTGAACCGAACAATGGGATGTTCAACTTCTTTGGGCCGACCGGCGTGGTGGCGAACTCCTATGGTTCGGGGTTCGTTATTCCGGGCAGCGGTGCTTCGGCGGCGTTCATCTTCGACACACTCGACGGGCTGATTGTGGGCTGGAATTCCGTGAACCAGACCCAGGGCATCGTCGTCGCGAATCGCTACGCATCAGGCGCTTCGTACAGCGGCTTGGCCATTGCAGGTCCCGCTAGCAATCCGCACCTCTATGCCACCAACACGGGTGGCGGAGTTGATGTTTTTGATTCGAGTTTCAACTACGTTGGCTCCTTCGCGGCGGATTCGAATCCCCCTGCGAACTTCGCTCCTTATGGTATTGATACGATCGGGAACAAGTTGTACGTGACGTATTTCAGTCTTGTCAGCTCAGCCGGTATCCTTGATGTCTGTAACCTCGCAACCAGTCTAACGCATCCAAGGTGCCGCCGACTTTTCGCCGACTTTTCGTCTTCGCCGATCCTCGCCTCTCCCTATGGCATGGTTCGCGCGCCTGATAATTTTGGCGTCCTCAGTAACAAGTTGTTGGTTGGGAATGTAGATGACGGGCTGATACATGCTTTCGACCCGGACACCGGGCATCTGGCCGGCACGCTGCTTCTGAGCGACGGAACGCCCTTTTCGGTTCCAGGGCTGTGGGACCTAGGTTTCGGGAGCGGAATAGCTGGAAACGGCGAGACCAACCAGCTCTTCTTCAGCTCCGGCCCCTGTCCTCCACTCTCAGGTACCTGCCCCGTTCAACTCTATGGCGACGGACTGTTCGGCGTCATTGTGCCGAGGGACAGACCCTAGTTGCACAGTGTCTTAGAGAGGTTCAGACGAAACGTCCCCGGGTCTCGGCAGCCCGAGACCCGAGTGGGCTCCTATCAGCGAAGTACCAAGCAAGAGACAATATGATGCGGTTTCCCCGATTCCGAACGCGACCACACTTTTGCCTTCTGTTCGATAGATCAGGCGTAGTCGATTTTGTGATGGTCGCGCCTCCAAAGTTCACCAGGTTTCATTCGCACTGGAAAGATCGCTTCCCTAAGATCTAAGGAGGTTAGGCGAGAGGACGCTGAGCTGAGCACCGGGGTAGTAGCTCAGGGGCAACGGCTCAAGCGGATAACGCAAAATCCAGCCAATGCCCGACGGATAGTAGGCTCCAGCAGCCTGCTGAACTACCCCAATAAGTGCTATGGCACTTACAGGCTATATATGTAGCAGCTTCGGCCAGTATGACACACAGGCCAGAGCACACTGGAGTGGGATGACCGACCTACATCTAAAATAGCATCATGACCTGCCACTGACTATATTAGTTATTTGTTTTCAATAGCATATACGATCATCTCCAATTCATCTGCGACTCATCCCAAAAACATCTTCGAATCATTCCTCGACCATTGAAACCAAGGTACAGCCTGGTGCACCGTGTGCCCATAGCGTGAGGCGGGTGACTCCGTAACCCGACACGCCGGGCCCGTCGTATTCTCCCGGAGTCAACGGAGATAGGGCGGCCTAGAAAGACGCCACTTGGAAGGAAGATCACTATGAAGATGGTATTTACGGGATTTCTAAAGCTGATGCTGCCGCTTCTGGCCTGCTATATCGGCGCCGTCCTGTTGCTGCAGTGTGCGGTGAGAGCGCATTACCTGTCGCCTGACGGGATGGTGCCTGCTATTGTCCTGCTGGCCATAGCTACCACAGCAGTGTTTATGTTCGCCGCCCGGAGGTTGAGGGAGGCAGGAACGCTGCCGTCCCTGGACCTGAATGCGAAAGGGCCGTTCGACCCGGTGTCCCTCCAAATGCGGGTCCAGTTCGTTCGGGTTTGCAAGGTGGGCCTTGCGTTTGGGATCGTGGGAACTGCAATCGCATCCGTGAGGGCTGCAGTCCATCCGGCGGAGCTGCTGGAGGTGATTGTTTGTGTAGCGGGCTCGGGCACCCTCCTGTTCTTTTTGAGGAGATTGCAAAAGAGCCTCGACTAGCGTCGAGGTCGCCGGCCGGCGGCCCAACCCCGAGCCGGGGTCTCCAACAAGTGTCGAAGCCGATTGGCCGGTGCTTGGTACGCAGGGTTGTGTTCTTCTACGGGACGCTAACAAGGGTGAGGGAACGGGCGGTGCGCTGGAACTTTTCCCAAGCGCGGAGCAAGTGAGTTCGCAGGCAACGTAATCGCACGCAGCCGTTCTGCTGTGCTCTGCGTTGCCCGAATCTGTGGCGGTCATCCCGTAGCCGAAAATCTGGGACGTTTGCCATGGCGCGCCGACCTGTGCCAAATTGTCCTCATGCTCACCCGCCCAGAACCATCCGAATACGCCGAGTTTTATGGGAGCTACATCGCCAAAGTTCCCGACGGCCCGCTGCTTGAGTTCCTGTCGCAGCAGCCCGAGCGCTATTGCAAGCTGCTAAGCGGGATTTCGGATGCCGACGCAGCCGCTCCCACCGCTCCCGGCAAGTGGAGCATCAAGCAAATCCTGGGACATGTCTGCGATACGGAGCGCGTCTTCGGCTATCGCGCGCTGCGTTTTGCGCGCGGCGACGAAAGGGAACTGGCGGGCTTCGAGCAGGACGACTATGTGCGCGAGGCCAGCTCGAATGTGCGCAGCCTGCAAGAGCTTTTGGAGGAGCTCATGGCAGTGCGCAAGTCCACGCTGGCGCTGTTGGGCTCGCTGCCGCCGGGAGTGGAGATGCGACGCGGCGTGGCCAATGGCAATCCGGTGACGGTACGCGCCCTGGCGTACATCGCCGCCGGGCATTGCCAGCATCACTACGACTTGCTGCAGCAGCAAATAGCGAAAAAGAGCAGGGAGGGGCAGAGCGGCTAGTCCGCCATTGCTATACTGAAGCTGTATGGGAATTGTGAAGAACATAGCCGCCATCGCCAAAGGCATGAGCGTCACCTTCAGCGAGATGTTCAAGCCCACAATCGTTGAGAACTATCCGGACGGCCCCGGCCCCACGCGGGGCGCGATGTTTCAGGACCGCTTCCGCGGTATGCATGTGCTGCAGCGCGACGAGAACGGGCTGGAGAAGTGCGTCGCCTGCTTCCTGTGCGCGGCGGCGTGCCCTTCGAATTGTATTTATATTGAGGCGGCGGAGAACACAGCGGAGAAGCGCATCAGCGGCGCGGAGCGTTACGCGAAGGTCTACAACATCGATTACAACCGCTGCATCTTTTGCGGCTATTGCGTTGAGGCGTGTCCCACTGACGCAATTACTCACGGTCATGGCTTCGAGCTCGCCACCTACAACGCCAGCAACCTGGTGTATCGCAAAGAACAACTGCTCTCGGGCACACCCGCGCACATGGGCGCCAACGCCGTTTTCAACCTGGGCGAAAATTACCGGCTGACGCCGAAAAAATAACACCCAGCCATTAACCTCCAGCACCCTTCCAAGCACAGCCGGAGTTCGAGAACACTGAGCCCTCGACCCTGGGTCACAGTGTATTCAACTGCCCCAGGATACCGTTCACGGGAATGCGAATCCATTGCGGGCGCTGCTCCAGTTCATGCTCAATCTCTATCAGAGCGCGCTCGATGCGGTAGGCGCCAAGCAGGATTTTGAGCTCCTCGGCCTGCTGCGGCAGGTAAAGGGCCTCGCCGGCGGCGTGCAAATACTCGTGGAGAAACGTGGCGCTGACCCAGCGACACCACGCGGTGGCCCACTTCTCCAGTTGGGGATGGGCGTCGCCGCCCGCCACGATGCCGGGCACGCCGCCGAACAGGGCGGCGTAGGAGATGTAATGGAAGGAGCGCAACATGGTCGCTACATCGCGCAAGGCGGAGCGCTTGATGCGGCGTTCGCTCAATGGGCGGAGGATATCGCCCTCGAAGTTGGTGATGACCCAGTCGCTGCCGGTGAACAGCACGTTGGAGAGATGGTAGTCGCCATGGTTACGGATGCGGTTGCCAGAGAGCCGAGTGTCGCGGAGCCGCAACAGGTGGCGGTGAATTTCTTCTTCGCGGTCGAGCACCTCGGCAATTTCCTTCTGGGCTTCTGCGGCCAAACCGTGCCGGCGGCTGCGCAACAGCTCCAAAGAACGGTTCAATTGCGCCAGCATTCCGTGATAGATGCTGTGCCGGTAAAAGGTGGTGAACGGCTCGGGAGCGAAGTCAGGTATATCAGGACGACTGCTCAAAGCATCATGAAGCTGGGCGGTACGGCGGGCCAGGATGCGGACGTGATCGAGGTAGCTTCCCAGCAATTCCGAGATGAGGGGCGGCGCCGGGTCCGGCAAGGGCGACCACAGGTCGGGACCGACCAGATCAGAAAGGCGGGAGTCGTCCTGGGGGATGGCGAAGGCGTGCTCGAAGAACAGCCCGAGGTGGTCCACGGTGTAACGCCAGCCGCCGGTGGCGTTGGGGACAAAGCTGCTCAAGGTGCCGATGCACGTCTGTGAGATCACGGCGTTGCCGTTATAGCGCCGATAGTCGAGCGAGCCAAGCGCCCGCGGAGCGGCCTGGAAGGAAGTGTGCTGCGAGAGAAACTCGGGTAGCTCGCGCCCGGGATTGATCCCCTCCTCCAGCTTGCGGTACAGCTTGAGGACGAAATCGCTGCCATAGTTAATGGCGGTGAAGCCGGGCTCGGGTTGAGGGGAGCCGGGTTCCAGGCTTGGCCCAGTGGCCCTCCATGCCTTGCGAAATTCGCGTGTGTGGGCCCCGACCAACTCGCCGGAGTCGGCGCGAATGCGGCGGCGGCGCACGATGGCGCGCAGCAGGGCATCGTTGAAGTCGCGGTCCATTGTGGCGGGGTAGAGCACGGCCGGGGCCGGCGCGGCCAGGCCCTCCACCCGGGCCAGGGCGATGTCCGGACGGTCGCGCAGCATCGCCTCAGCCTTGTCGCCGGTCGCTAGAGAAATGGGAGCGAAGTAAATCTCGGGGTCGCTGTCACTGTATTCGACCCTTAAGGCCAGAAGGTGGGCCGAGGTTTGTGGCAGCAAAAGCTTGCCTGACAGCGATACACCGGTAATGGACCGCCGCTTGCCCAGAAACCAGGGCCGTTCGCGCAACATGCGGGGGATCACCCGTTGCAGGCGTTGGAGAGTATCGCCGGTGAAGAGCTCTTCCGCCGAGGCCACCTGCAGCACCGGCAGGCCCTGTGGGATGCCGGCGCTCACCGTTTCCTCACTCGGTTGCAGATGAAACCAGTAACAGGCGTGGGGCCCTAGCGAAAGCGGATAGGGGCTCTCGGTAACGGTGGGGAACTTGGCCCGGCCGTAGGCTTCCACCGGCACCGTGCCTTTGTGGGCGGCGAGGTCGAGTTCCACACATTGCGCGAAGCGCGACAGGTTGGCCACCACCAGCACGCTTTCGTCCTGGAAACGACGGAGGAAGGCCAGCACCTTGCGATTGCTGGGAGTGAGGAACTGCAACGAACCGCGACCGAAGGCGCGAAACTGCTTGCGCTGCTGGATAAGGCGCTTCATGAACCACAGCAGGGAATGCGAGTTATTTTGTTGCGCCTCGACATTGATGGTCTCGTAGTGATATTCGGGATCGATGTTGACCGGCAGGTATAAGCGCTGGGGATTGGCGCGCGAGAATCCGGCGTTGCGGTCGGAGCTCCATTGCATGGGGGTACGCACGCCGTTGCGATCGCCGAGGAAGATGTTGTCGCCCATGCCGATCTCGTCGCCGTAGTAAATGACTGGTGTGCCGGGCAGGGAAAACAGAAGCGCATTCATCAACTCAATGCGGCGCCGGTCGTTTTCCAGCAGCGGCGCCAGCCGGCGGCGGATGCCGAGATTGATGCGCATCTCGCGGTCGCGGGCGTAAGTGCGGTACATGTAGTCGCGCTCTTCGTCGGTGACCATCTCCAGGGTCAATTCGTCGTGGTTGCGCAGAAACATGGCCCACTGGCAGTTGGCCGGGATAGGCGGGGTCAGCTTCAGGATGTCGGTGATAGGATAGCGGTCTTCCATGCGCAGGCCCATGAACAGGCGCGGCATCAAAGGAAAGTGAAAGGCCATGTGGCATTCGTTGCCCTGGCCGAAGTAGGCGACAGCGTCCTCCGGCCACTGGTTGGCCTCAGCCAGCAACATGCGGTCCTGGTACTTCTCGTCTACGTGTCGACGCAGCTCGCGCAGCACTTCATGGGTCTCGGGCAAGTTCTCGCAACTGGTGCCCTCGCGCTCGATCAGGTAAGGCACAGCGTCCAGCCGCATCCCGTCCACTCCCTGATCGAACCAGAAATCCATGGCGGCGAACATCGCCTCACGGACCTCAGGATTGTCCCAGTTGAGGTCGGGCTGATGGGAATAGAAGCGGTGCCAGTAATAGGCTTTGGCGACCGGGTCCCAGGTCCAGTTGGAAGCCTCAAAATCTTTGAAGATAATGCGCGCGTCATGGTACTTTTCCGGCGTCTCGCTCCAGACGTAGAAGTTGCGCCAACGCGTGCCGGGCGCGGCGCGTCGCGAGCGCTGAAACCAGGCGTGCTGGTCGGAGGTGTGGTTCAGGACCATCTCGGTAATTACCCGCAAGCCGCGACGGTGGGCCTCGCGCAGGAAGCGCTGAAAATCGCGCAGGGTCCCGTAGGCGGGATGAACGTCGGTGTAATTGGAGATGTCGTAGCCGTCATCGCGCAGCGGCGAAGGGAAAAAGGGCAAAAGCCATAAGGCGGTGACGCCGAGGTCTTGCAGGTAATCCAGCTTCTGCGTCAGGCCGCCGAAATCGCCGATGCCGTCCATGACGCTGTCGCAGAAAGCGCGGACGTGGACTTCATAGATGATGGCGTCCTTATACCAGCTCGGGTCGGGGGACAGATTCATGTCGTTCGGGGTTGATAGAAACGATGCTAGGACCGCAGCACGGAATCTTCAACCCAAGTTGGATGAAGAATCATGGGCGCAGGCTGCCGAGGTTGAGGCAGGGAGAGTCGCGGCCGGAGGGCGCGAGCACCTCCAGCAAATGCCACGGGATTGAGTAAGTTGGGAGGCTGCTGGGGGCGAACACTCTCAGCCGCAAGGCGTCTGAGCGAAGTCCGTTTTTGCCTGCAACTGGAATGCGCCCAAGGGCCTGCGGTAATATCAAGCTATGGCCAAGCATGCTGCGCCGTTCGAAGTTGCCTGCCCCTGCTGCGGCGCAACCCTGAAGGTCGACCCCGAAGTGAAGGCGGTGATCGCGCACACGCCCAAGGCCGTTCCCAAGACCTTTGACGACATCGAGGCGGCGGCGCGCGCCATGAAAGAGCAGGACAGCCGCAAGGAATCGATCTTCCGGCAATCGGTGGAGGCGCAGAAGCACCAGGCCGATCTACTGGAGAAGAAGTTCCAGGAAGCGCTGAAGCGCGCCAAGGAAGCGCCGGATACCGGCAAGCCGCTGCGCGATTTCGATCTGGACTGAGGAAGCGATTAGCGATTAACAACTCGCTTTTAGGGAGACTCTGATTCAGTCGGAACGAAGTCCCTCAGCGGCTAAAGCCGTGATGATCCTGCAGGCCTTACGGACAGCCTAAAGGCCGTCCCCTTCAAAGACCGGACTTGATCAGAGTTTTCTTAGCTCTTTACAGGCGAAGGACGAGCGATATTGTCCAAAGTGAAAAGAGCTGAGGCGCGAGCACGAATAGCGAACAGGGGCTTCTCCGTGCCGACCAGAACTTCACCTCCACTGCTGCTGGGGCATCGCGGGATGCGGGCTGTGCATGTGGGTCGGGGTCGGCGCAGGCTCGCGCTTCCTGCCGAGAACACACTGGCCGCCTTCGCCTACGCCCTCGCCAACGGCTGCCACGGCGTTGAGTTCGACGTGCGCTATAGCCGCGACGGCCGCTCCGTCCTTTGTCATGATGCGACGCTTGAGGGCATCGACATCGGCGCCGCCGATTACTCGGAGCTGCAACGGCAGGGCTACCATCTCCCCTCCCTCGAGGATGCTCTGGCGGGCTTCAGCGCCGGCCCTTATCTGGACATTGAGTTGAAGGTCGCCGGCCATGAGGAAGCGCTACTGGCAGCGTTGCGCGCCTGCCCACCTCAGGGCGGGCACGTGATTTCGTCATTTCTACCGGAGGTGCTCTTACGCCTGCAGGAACTGGATCCTTCGCAGCCGCTCGGCTATATCTGTGAGCGCTGGCGCGATGTGCCGCGCTGGAGGGAGCTTCCTATCACGACGCTTTGTCCGCACTACCGCCTGGTCTCGCCGCGGCTGATTGCCGAGGTCCACGCTCGCGGGATGAAGTTGTTCGCCTGGACGGTCAATGAGGTGCGCGACATGCGACGTTTGGCCGAGTGGGGGGTCGATGGCCTGATTTCCGATGATCCGGAGCTACTGAGCAGGACCTGCTTGCGGCGTGAGGACCTGGCGACGATTCACAAACCTGCCAGCGCAGGAACAGGTTAGGGAGACTCTGATTAAGTTAGGGCGAAGTCCCTCAGCGGCTAAAGCCGCGGTGATTTCGCGGCATTTACGGACGGCCTAAAGGCCGTCCCTTTCAAAACCAGACTTGATCAGAGTTCCCTTGGAGCGTCGCCTGGCGCCGGATGCGGGCGAACAATTCCTTTAATTTCTCGCTGTATTCGACAGGATAGGTTGCCGGATGCTCCAAATCCCGCACCGCCGCCGGCAGCCGGCGGATACGCAGTGCGGCCTTCTCCCGAAGTTCCTGAAGCGAAGGCGCGGGGGTGACTCGCCGGCCGTTGCGCATTACGCAGCTCAGCAGAGGCTCGGCCTGAGGATAAACCTCGTCCGCAGCGCCGATGATGTCGTGGCAGTGAACGCCCTCTTCGGTGAAACGAAAGACCTGCTTGCAATCCGGATAGGTCGGCTTCTCTTCTTGCTCGCTGAGCTTGACGCGTGGCTGGTGATCGAACATGACCAGCTTGTAGACGCCGCTCAAGGCCGGGGCGTCGAGCGAGGTGGCCAGCGCGGTTCCGACTCCGAACAGGTCAATCGAAGCTCCCGAGGCCAGCAACTTGGCGATGGAATACTCGTCGAGGTCGCCGCTGGCGACAATCTTGGTCGCGTGCAGGCCGCTGCGATCGAGCCGCCGGCGAACCTGCTGGGAGATTTCCGCCAGATTGCCGCTGTCCAGACGAACGCCGGCGGGACGCAAGCCGGCGCTGATTATCTTCTCCAGGGCGCCCAGAGAATCGTAGGTGTCCAGCAGCAATACGGAACTATTCCCAAACACCCCCATGAAATCGCGAAAGCTCTGTAGCTCCTCGTGATAGGACATGACAAACGAGTGCGCCATGGTCCCGGAGCTGGGAACTCCGAAGCGGTAATGGGCTTCGACATTCGAGGTGCCGCTGCAGCCGGCAAGGTAAGCCGCGCGGGCGGCCAGCACGCCGGCAAGCGGACCGTGCGCCCGCCGGCTGCCGAATTCCACCACCGGGCGGCCGGCAGCGCTCTGCACAATGCGCGCCGCCTTGGAGGCGATCATGGTTTGGAAGGTGATCGTGGTGAGCAGGTAGGTTTCGACGATCTGCGCTTCAATTACCGGCGCGGTCACGCGCAGCAAGGGTTCCAAGGAGAAAACCGGCGTTCCTTCTTCCACCGCCCAAACCTCGCCTTGGAAACGCAGCCGGCGGAGATACTCAAAGAACTCGTCACCTACTTTCGAGAATCCGGGGTGACGGCGTAAGAACTCGATCTGGGTATCGGAGAAGGCGAGGTCCTCTAAATAATCCAGCGCCTGCTCCAGCCCGGCAGCCACGAGATATCCACGATGGGACGGCAGATTACGAATGAAGAGTTCGAAGCTGGCGGGTGCGTTATGGCAGTTCTGGAAATAGGCGGCCGCCATGGTCAGCTCGTACAGGTCCGTCAGCAGCCCAGGATTTTCTATGCGGCTCGACAATCAGGTCTGCGCCCCCGTGACAATCCATAGCATCTCAACAGTATAGGCTGTGGCCATGTTGCTTTTGTGGGACGTTGATACGCAAATCGATTTTCTGGCGCCCCGCGGTCGTCTGTACATGCCCGGGGCAGAGAAGATCCTTCCCAACTTGGGGCGCCTGACACGATGGGCGGCTGAGCATCGGGTTCCGATCATTGCTTCAGTCGACGCGCACCTGCCGGGAGATCCTGAACTGCAAATTTACGGAGAACACTGCATGGTCGGCACTCCCGGCCAGCAGAAGGCACCGGAGACGCTGTTGCCGGACTGTTTTGTGGTTCCCAACCGGCCAATCGAGCTACCTGATCTTAGGAGCTTCCAGCAGATTGTCATCGAGAAACAAGCCTTCGATTTTTCCACCAATCCCAACCACCGGCAGGTGCTTCGACAATTTTCCTGGCCTCCGGAAATCAAGCTTTACGGGGTGGCCACCGATATTTGCGTGGCGGCCGCCGCCCGATCTTTGCTCGACTTAGGGCATAAGGTTTCGCTGGTTATCGACGCCGTAGCGGAGCTGGATGCCAGAGAGGCCCAGGCATTTCTAAGGGAGTTCGCCGGTCGCGGCGGCAGCCTGATGACCACGGCTGATGTGATGGCATCCTGCAAAGCTCTGCCGTCCCGATAGCAACGATGCGGGAGCTTTTCAGTCCGGCTGGCCCCGGCCTTACTCCGGAAGGGCCTTCCCACGCGTTTCCCGGCCGAAAGGAATCACCAGCAGGCCGATTCCAAAGGCGATGGCCGTGATGGCGACTGGTTTTCCCAGAGTACCCATGTGGCTGACCAGCGCGCCGATGCCGAAATTGACTCCGGCGCCGATGAATCGCCCGAAAGATGTGGTGAAGGAGAAGGCGGTAGCCCGCACGGAAGTATCGTACTGTTCCGGCAGCCAAAGGCTAAATATGGCAAAGTTGCCGCCGAAAAAGCCTAGGAAGAACAAGATTGCGATGAACGGCTTCAACCCCTTGGGCAAATAAAAGGCCCAGCCAAAGCTTAATAGGATACAGGCAGCCATGCCGAGGAAGTAGAAAGCCAGCGTCCGTTTTCGCCCAAAGCGCTCTGCCAGAGGGGGCACGGCAAGACAGCCGAGGATGGTGCCGAGCGAGAGCAGACCCATACCAAAGGAAGCCAGCCGGACGGCATGGGCGGGAAGTATCCCGTCGCGTTTGGCCAAAGCAATAATGGCCGTAGGCACATAGACCGCCCCGGCCCATAATCCGCAGATCGCGGCTGCCAGCAGAACGGTATTGACCACGGTGCGGCGGGTGTAGGGAGGATGAAAGATGGTGTGCAAACGGCTACGCGTAAGCGCAGGCTGGGTTGTTTTACGCTGCCAGCGCTCCGGTTCTTTGACGCGATGCAGGACGATGAAAGCCACGATGATCGGCGTGAGGCCGCACCAGAACATCGCCCGCCAGCCGTAGTGCGCTCCGATGGTGTAGTTGAGCGCCGAAGCCAGAAAGAAGCCGGCGTAATAGCCGGTCTGCAGATAACCCGCACCCATCTTGCGACGGTCTTCCGGCCATGCCTCAGCGACGTAGGTCCCGGCCAGCGACCACTCACCGCCAATGCCGATGCCCGCCAACAAACGGAAAAGGGCGAGTTGCCATACATTTTGGGACAGCGCCGCGGCTCCCGTGAAGATGGCGTAAACAAAGATGGTGGCCGCCAAGACCGGGGTGCGGCCAAAGCGGTCGGCGATGGGACCCCAGATGAGCGAGAGTCCCCAGCCCACCAAGAAGAGAGCGAACAGGACGGAGCCGGCAAATCCGACATTGCCCGGCGTAGCCTTGATTCCTGAGCGAGGCAGCAATTCTGTCAGTGCCGGGCTGAGCACCAACGCATAGATCACCGAATCCATGCCGTCGAGGGTCCAGCCCGTCCACGCCGCCCAGAAACCCGTAATTTGTGAGCGGTTGAGCTTGGTTCGAACCAAAGAACCTGAGAATGAAATCGCCGCGTCTGACATGAGGGTCCCCTTTGCGTACGATATGCGGCGGCCTGCAGTGGCCTTCTGAGCAGAGTAGCACGCGCGTCAAGTAAATAGATATGTAACCCGCTAGGTTGCGGCGCTATCCCCGCTGGTTTGGAAAAAGCGCCGGACCGCCGGCTTGGTCACTTTGCCCATGGCATTGCGCGGCAGCGCATCCACAACCAGGAGGCGTGACGGCACCTTGTGGGCTGCCAGCCGCTGCTTGGCCCAACTACGAAGCGCCTCTAATTCGAGGGCGTTTCCTTCCCGGAGCACGAGCGCCGCAGCCACCCGCTCGCCCCACTCCACATCCGGCACCCCCACCACGGCGCACTCCGCGACCGCGGGATGCTCCCGCAAAATCTCCTCAATCTCCAAAGCCGAGACCTTATGCCCGCCGGTCTTCAGAATGTCGATGTTGGTGCGTCCCAGAATTCGATACACGCCGTTTTCAACGATAGCGGTGTCGCCGGTGCGGAACCAGCCATCGCGAAAAGCGTCACGCGTGGCCTCTGGTTTGCCCCAATATTCGCGAAATACGGTTGCACCACGAACTTCGATTTCGCCAGGCGTGCCGGGCCCGACTTCCCGTCCCGCCTCATTGACCAGCCTGACGGCAACTCCCGGTAGCGGGCGGCCAACGCTTCCAGGGACGCGCTCACTGCGGTAGGAGTTGGACAATGCCATCCCAATCTCAGTCATTCCGTAGCGCTCCAGCAACGTATGCCCGGTGATCTCCCGCCAGCGCTGCAGAATAGTCACGGGCAGGGCCGCCGATCCGGAGACCATTAAGCGCAAGCGCGCTGCCCCTTGACTCAATTGCGCGCGGCGCTCGGCAGAGGAGGCTTCCCACGCCGCGATGAGCTTCACGTAGATGGTTGGCACCGCCATAAATAGAGTAAGGTCCCCGGCGGCAATCCGCTCCCACACGGCGTCGGCATCGAAGCGCGGTAACATCTCGCACACCGCGCTTGACCACAGGGCGCAGGAGACAACGTTGACGATCCCGTGCACGTGATGCAACGGCAGGCATAACAGGATGCGGTCCTCCGGCGACCACTCCCAGGCCTCAATCAGACTGGTGATCTGCGCGGCAATATTTGCGTGGGTGGTTACCACGCCCTTGGGGCGGCTGGTGGTGCCGCTGGTGTAGAGAATCATGGCCCGTCGCTGCTCCGTGATGGTGGGCAAGCTTACGGGCGGGTGCGCGACTGCTTCGTCCCAGGAGTGTAGTTTGATGTTGCGCGCTGCACAGAGGGGAGCAAGACGTTCCTGATTCGTCGAATCGCAGACGAGCTCGGTGGCCTGGGTGTCATCGAGGTAGTATTCGAGCTCAGCCGCGGGTGCGCCGAGCGGCAGGGGAACGGCGATGCCTCCGGCCCGCCAGATACCCCACTGTACGGCCACCCACGGAAATCCTGGCGTAAGCAGAAAGGCCACGCGTGCTTCGCCAAGGTCGTTGCGCCCGGCCAGCAGGCTCGCAGCAACCGGGGCTGAAGCGCTGAGCAGGTTGTCGTACGTGTAAGCGGCGTTGGCGTCGACAATGGCCGTTCGCGTTCTGTGTCCTGCGGCGCGGGCGACAATAGAAGGTGTAAATGCATCCTGCATGGGGCGACTATACGGCGGCGCGCCCGCTTTGTCACGCCGGCTTCATGCGGCGTCAGGAGGCAGGACAGTCAGTTTACCTATCACTATTCTCTATCAAGCCGGCGGTGCTAATCTGCTGTCGTAGCGGCGCACGACAACGTTGGCGAAAATGCGGCAGTTTGATTTCGAGGTTGAAGCTGACGGTGAACGAAACGAAGACGTGCACGGTTCCTTCGCCGGCCGGTAACCTGCGGCTTCCGGAACGGTGGTGGAGACAAGTCATCTAAGGAAGCTCTGATTAAGTCCCGTTTTTGAAGGGGACGGCCTTTAGGCCGTCCGTAAAGGCAGCAAATTCAATGCGGCTTTAGCCGCTGAGGGACTTGCTTCCCACTTCGTCAGAGTTTCCCTAAGGCGCAAGGGAATTTAGGTAGCATGGATACCAACTCGAATAGGAAGGCGCACTCCGCGACCCGGCGAACGGCGATACCGCATTTTTTTAAAGCATTCCTGCAAGAACTGCGCGGACCGCGCGGTTCGGACGTGCGCTCGCTATGTCGGCAACTGCTCTCGGAACGGGGCGAGGCCTCGCAGACGGCCTTGGTCCAGCAGTTGCTTAACGCCTACGAGAGGCTGGATGACGGTGGGCGCTTGGCCTTTCTGGATATGCTGAACCAGGAGTTCGGACCGGATGAAGCCGCGATTAGCGATGCAGCGGCCCGGTACCAGCGGACCCCAGGCAGGGCCACTTTGGAAGCGCTCTCGGCGGCCATGGAGTCGCCCCGGCAGAGGCTCTTCTGCCGCATCAACACCGCTCCGCGGGGCATGGCGACCCTAGTGGACATGCGCGGCCAAGTAGTTCGGCTCACGGCTACGCGGCCCGATCTTATGTCCCTCGACGCCGATCTGAAACATCTGTTCAGCCTGTGGTTCAATCGCGGCTTTCTGCGGCTGGAACGGATCGGCTGGCACACCTCTGCCTTGATTCTGGAAAAACTGATTCATTACGAATCGGTCCACGAAATCAATGGCTGGCCGGATTTGCGGCGGCGCCTGGCTGCAGATCGGCGCTGCTTTGCCTTTTTCCATCCGTCGTTGCCGGAGGAGCCAATTATCTTCGTTGAAGTCGCGCTCACCAAGGGCATAGCGGCAGAGCTCGAGCCGTTGCTCGACGTGAACGCGCCCGTGCTCCCGGTAGAACAAGCGGACACCGCCATCTTTTATTCCATCAGCAACTGCCTGGATGGATTGCGAGGTATCTCCTTCGGCAATGCGCTGATCAAGCAGGTGGTGGAGGATCTCGGTGCGGAACTGGACGGAATTAAGTCCTACTGCACGCTTTCGCCCCTGCCTCGGCTGGCCCGAGCACTCCGTAATTGCCAAGGCGAGGAGGGGTTTACGCGCCAACGGCTGGCGCGACTGCTGGCCGATTATGCGCCCCGCTTGACCAAGGTGGCCGGTGATCCGGATCCCGTCGCGGCGTTGTGGCGGCTCCTCGAAGACCCACTCGCCCATCGCGAACTACTGTCCCGGCCCCTGCAGCGGCTGGGGCTCGCGTATCTGACGCAACTGCGCGCCAACGGCCGCCCCTACGACCCGGTGGCCGCATTTCACTTTTTCAATGGCGCCCGGTTGGAGGCGGTTAACTCCTTCGGCAATCTACGGCCGGCTGGGCTGAAAGAGTCCTTCGGTTTAATGGCGAATTACCGTTATTTGCCGAATGAATTTGAAGAGAACCACGAGCGCTTCATCCAAAAAGGTGAAATTAACGTGTCGCGGCGCCTTGCGCCCGAATTCAAGGCCGTGGCCGCACTGTGGTCGGGAAGCAAGCCGGGGGAAACTGGCGGAAACAAGGTGCAAGCGCACGTGGCGGAGCAAGACGGACGACATGCAACTTGAAGATCACCGAATCCACAACCAGGCTCGCGCTTACAGGGAACAGTTAGCAGTCCGTGGTGAAAGTCCGGTTTTGAAAGGGCACGGCCTTAGCCGTGCCGTAAAGCTCGCAACATCAACGGGGCTTTAGCCCCTTTTTTGCAAACCGGCACTTTCACCACGGGCTGTTAGGCCTCGATGGGCCATACACGATCACTGCAACTTTCGTCGCAGAAGAACCTCGCCATGCCTTAATCAGCGTTTTCCGCCAGCAATCGCCGTGCTAGACTTTGCCCATCGCCCAGAACATGCAGCAGCAGAAGGGAGCTCCCCATGGCTGTCCCGTCCCGACGGCCCAGCGCCGAGTCCGGGCTGGCGCGCTTTGGTCTGGCGCTGGCGACCTGGAGTGAACGCTGGTTTCCCGATCCTCTAGTCTTCGCATTGTTAGGAATTCTTGTTGTCTTTGTCACCGGGTTGTGCCTGCGCGAGTCGGCCAGCAAGCTGGCCATCGAAGGAGTGAAAAGCTTCTGGGCACTGGTGCCCTTCACCATGCAGATGGTGTTCATCATCATCGGCGGGTATGTTGTTGCGACCACCCCGCTGGTGAACCGGCTGATCGTAGGGCTGGCCAAAATACCGCGAAGCGGGCGAGGCGCAATCGCCTTGATTGCTCTGTTCTCCATGCTGACCTCGCTGATTTCCTGGGGACTGAGCTTGATCTTCAGCGGCCTGCTCACGCGCGAGCTGGCGAACCGGGTGAAAGGCATGGACTACCGTGCCGCCGGGGCTGCGGCGTACCTTGGGCTGGGTGCGACCTGGGCGCTGGGCCTCTCGTCATCGGCGGCCATGCTGATGGCCACCAAGAACGCAATTCCGCCCGCGCTGCTGGCGATCTCCGGCGTGATCCCGTTGAGCCAAACCCTGTTCCTGTGGCAGAGCATCACCATGGCCGTGGTGCTGATCGTGGTTTCGGTCGCGGTTGCCTATTTTTCCGCGCCCTCGCCGGAGAACGCGCGCACGGCCGAGCACTTTGGCTTGGAAGGCGAAATCATGAGCCGCGACGAGGAGCCGCGCACCAAGCCGGGAGAATGGCTGGAATACAGCCCGTTGCTGACGATTCTGGTCGGCGGGATGATGGTCTGGTACCTGATCGACTTCTTTCGCCGCTCGCCGCAAGGCGCACTGGCCGCGCTGGACCTTAATACCTACAACCTGATCTTCATCACCGTCGGCCTGCTGCTGCATTGGCGGCCGCGCCGGTTCGTTCGCGCCGTTGCCGATGCAGTCCCGGCCACGGGCGGCGTGCTCATCCAGTTCCCCTTCTACGCGGTGATCTTCGGCATGATCGTGGGCACGGGCATCTCCCACTGGCTGGCCGAATTGTTCGCGCGCATCACCACGCACGGAACCTATCCACTGCTGGTGGCGCTGTATTCCACGATCTTGGGAACTTTCGTGCCGTCGGGCGGCAGTAAATGGGTCATCGAAGCGCCTTATGTGCTGCAGGCGGCGAACCTGCATCGCGTACACCTGGGATGGGTGGTGCAGATTTACAACGCCGCGGAGGCGCTGCCCAACCTGGTGAACCCCTTCTGGATGCTGCCGCTGCTGGGAATCCTGAAGCTGAAAGCCCGCGACTTGGTCGGCTACACCGTGCTGCAAATGATGCTGCACATCCCCATCGTGTTTTTCCTGTGCTGGCTGTTCGCGCGCTATATGGTCTACATTCCGCCGG
>Ga0070737_10002333_pt1 | contig 23214 bp, 15 predicted proteins | sample Coa_R1_10_FD_66438 | JGI IMG/M metagenome (GOLD analysis project Ga0070737, IMG submission 66438) | Surface soil microbial communities from Centralia Pennsylvania, which are recovering from an underground coalmine fire - Coalmine... | ecosystem: Environmental > Terrestrial > Soil > Unclassified...
CCCTTCGTTTGGGCATTACCGAAAATAAGACGAATAAGCAAGTAATACAACAGATAAAACATAAATCCCATAATATAAGTAGGCGCGAACCAGTTATCCAAATATAGTCCCATCTCGATACCAATAAAAGCGCAAGGGAGAAGCAGCCATTCCGAGCGGGCCATCATTCTCAGAGCCGTGTGCGAGAGCCATGCGAACAAAACTCCCATGTAGGCGCAGGACAAGATAACCAATAGCCAACCCCCGTTCCAATATGCTTCGCCGAAAGCTCCAGGGCCGGAATAGGTCCCTCGGGCCCTCTGGGTAAGCTCATTGAAATCCTGACCCAGGAGCATAAGCGGCTTATCGGGCCACAGATACCGAGGGATCCAGCCGTACAATGCAAACATGTACGAATCCCCCACGACGCCTGCGTCGTACAGGTGTAGAGCCGCATTTTGCTGGCTGGTGTAACACTGCCTTGTCAACCAAGATCGATGCTCCACATAATCTTCTGCCATCTCTCCTTGTAGCCATAGTCCAAGCCCGCGAGCAGCGACAGATAAACGCAAACTGAGCGGCGCCCAAAAAATAGAGCCGCCATTCTCATGAGCGATTTCAGTGCGAGCCCAGCCTGTAAAAGTGGACAAAAATGCAAGATAAAAAATGACTGTAGCAATCCCACTAAAGACGAGGGTTTTGAAATCCCTCTTCGCCATAAAGCGGCCCAGAGCGGCCATGATAAACACCTTGATCAAGTTTCCCTTGGCGAAAGTGAGGAGATGAGTGATCGATTCCATCACGAACAGCAGCCAAAAGCCGCCTCTCCATAAGCCTCGACGCTTTGTTCCCAAGTAGGAAAGCATGAATACAGCGAGATAGCATAGTGAGTTCAAGACCACAAGGCTGCCCGGCAACACGAAGCCTAATGCTCCAAACTCGAAAGGCAACACCAAGCCATAACGGAGAGGCAATCCGGCAAGGAGAAAGACAAGGGCTGCCGTTCGCGCACGATCCGTATCGCCCGCAACTTCCGGCGGGACCGCTCGGTCAAAATACTGTTTGTTTTCCAGCAGTTTGTCTACGATCAGAAAAACAACAGCAATCGTCAGGAGACTAACTGTGTTGAGGAGATTGGTGCGCCATAAATCATAGGAACTAACCGGCCAATAGGAATTCGCATAAGCGATATCTGCTTCACTTCCGAGGAAATAAAGCAAAGGGCCGAAGCCATAATTCAGGGCCGCTTTCAAGGCAAACCAGGGGAAAGGGGCCCAAATGATTCGAGGGTTGGTAATAAAGGACTTACAGCCAATCCAAAGGGTGGCCAATAAAAGCACGGCTGGGCACACGGCGTTGACAAGACCCCAATCGTCTGCGTTCGTGGACGGACCAACAGCCAGATAGGCGATGAGCAAAATAGTCAGGATAAGGACGAAGTGCACGAACGTTCTTCGGTCAACAACACAGCCTTCCGCAGGCGCTGTACGGACGCTTCTTCCCAGGCCGAAAAGCGCCGCTTTCTCTCTATCGGGATTTTCCCGGAGAGAGGTGCTTAATCTCAAAGCCGGGCTACGCGGATTGATCATCGCAATTGCACCACTTTCTCAATCATCGACCGCATACGGTCGTGCTGACTGTAGCCGCTCCGCAGGCAGCGTTCTCGTCCCGCCGCAGCAATGCGTTTGCGTTGCTCTGGATGAGCTAAATAATAACGTACTTTGGACAACAGTTCCTCATCGGAACTAAAAAACTCGGCTTCCACTCCTTCCTTGAAAAGCTCCAGGTGTTCCTCGGTTCGCTCTGCCAACATAAAGGCGCCGCAAGCAGGGATCTCATAGCTACGACATGTCTGTCTGTCTCTGTTAAAACGCCTTAAGAAACACAAGACGATGTCAAAGGCGCACAGCGTCTTGGCATAGTCTTGGTTCCAAACCGTTCGCCCTTCCACACGCATGTTACTGTTGGCCGGCTGAGGTTTCCAGCCATCGCCGTAAATACGGACAGGAATCCCCTGTGAAGCGAGAAATTGTATGGAGCGAGCACGTTCTTCCTCGAAATAGCCGATAAAACCTACTTCACCCCCAATTAACTTTTTCTCTTCAGCGCTGACCGGGACAGGATGATGAGCATGGAGATCAAATCCAAAAGGTATGAAATAGACGCGCCGGAATCCAAATTCTTGCAATTCTGCGACCCCAAAAGTTCTTGGAGTAAAATAGACATCGTACAACGGCACGCTCTCCAGGAAATCCTTGGACTGATGATGCCGCAGTGTCATGTCATCCCCGGAGCACCCTGCAATGAGGCAACGAGGGCGGATTTTTTTCACTTCGCGCAACGTTTCAGCCCGCACGGTCACCACCTTATCAAGCAGAATCAGATCGACCGGCGTATCGCGAACATGATCCAAGATTGCCGCATTCGCACCCGCCAGGTCGGGAAATCTGAAAGAAGGGAACCCCATGCGGAAGAGCTTATTGTTAATGCGTGACCAAAGCGAAAGAAGGCGGCTGCAGTCTCGGGGACGCCGGGTATCAACAGGGATCACATTATGTCCAAGCTCTTTCAGTGCGCGCAGACGCTGCACACCGTTCAGCCCCTCTCGCAATTCTCCCACGTACAGAATGGATAATGCCTCACTCATGCAATACTTAAGCCTCTTGTTGGTTTCCTCTACGTGGCCTGCTATTGTTCCGTCTCACTTGGTATCATACCGAACCATGAAGACGTTCGATAAGTCCTTCCAACTCTAATGATGCAGCCTCTACATCAACCAACCGTACCCGATCCAATACCGCTGTCTGTATGATGTCTTTATGGTCTCTTGCATCTGCCACAGACTTGAGCGCATGTGCCAAGGCCTCTGCATCTTCTGGCGGCGCCAGGGCACCTGTCTTTCCCCAAACAACAAGATCGTATGCTGCGCCCACGTTCGTCGTCGCCACGACGGGTACTCCACAGGCCATCGCTTCAAGCACACTCAACTCCCAAGGACCAAAACGGGGAACGTGGATGAAGACATCCGCTGCTCCATAAAAAGCGGCCAGCTCCTGATAACAGACATATCCAGGACAAAATACATGTTCCTTAAGCGATAGGCGCTGGATCGTTTCTTCTATCACTGGTCGTAACGGTCCATCTCCCACCAGCACGAGGTATGCCTCCAAAACTTCTTTTCGGAAGCGCGCAAACGCTTCCAGAACCAGCAAAGGATTTTCTCTTTCGGCCCACTTGGCCACGGCCAGCACCACAAACGGATTAGCTCCAGCCCGTTTTCGGATGATCGCCGATTGGCCTCTCTGCTCCATCATGTTTTTCTGCCACCAGTCCACATCGATGGGATAAAGTCCGCGAGCGATGCGGTCCCGTTTTACTCCTGTACTTTCCAGTGCTTGCACGCCCAAAGAACCCGTGGTAAAAAAGCCATCAAATAATAAGCGATTCTTCAGTCGATGCCATATACAGATCGGTCTACGCAACATTTGCCAACCAGCAGGCTCTGGTATAATTTTATCGGATGGAAGGATCACTGGCACTCTCAGATATTTACTAGCCCAAACTGCTAACCACGTTGATATCTCGGTCCACCCCGCTGTCAAAATTGCTGAAGGACGGGGCATGAGTCGTTTCAGCTTAGAGATAATATCCCGCTTTGCAATAATCTCCGCCTGGAATCCTCGCTCAAACGAGAGCCTCCAGGAACCGGTATTTTGTGTCTCCTTATCGTTGGGCGGCATTCCGCGCAAATACCAGACGATCGGCTCAACCCTGCCTCGTTGGGCCATACGGCGCCACAAAGGCGGATCGTATTGTGTGGGATGCTCAAGGACACACACTAATCTTTGGGACATATACTCTTTTCTACTTATGCCAGGTCAGCTCAAAAGCATCGTCACCGCTCAGCAATTGGCCGACCTTAAACGAAGGAGCCGCAATAAAAACATTTGCTCTGCGGTGTTGAGAATTTTCTTCCAGATCACCCCGCAATAACCAGCGCAGCCAATAGTTGCAATCGCTAAACGGACAAAAAGATTCCCCCCGAAATAGAACGAGACCAATGCTGTGCCGACAAGCATTAACAGTGCTATCCCGTAGGCTCGCCAACCTCCAGACAGAACTTGCCAAGATAGACTTACCTCCTGCCGTGCAGCGGCCAAAAGAAGGATAGCATCAACCAGTGTGCGTAAGCTCCAGGCAAGAGCGGCACCTACGGCGCCAAATACAAAAATCAAAAGGGATGTATAGATAAGGTGGGGAATCGTTTCGGCCAGATGACATTTGGCAATTGTTCCTGTTCGTCCCGCGGCGGTCAGAAGGATATAGGGCGGAGCTGCAGCAATATTAAAAATGACTCCCACCATCAAGATGTAGAGAAGATACGTACTGTTTGCTGCATATTCGGGACCGGCCCATAGGCGCAAGAATGGTTCTCCGGCAACACAGACCATGAGGGCCATCGGCAGCACACAAAAAAGTACAGCACGCAACGCCTGTACATACAGAGCTTCCAACCGGATCTTGTCCTTGGCGGCGTGAAGGGTACTCATAGCCGGCATTAGTGATTGATTCATTGAACTAGGTATAAAAGACACCAAACTTGCCAGACTCGCTGCAATGGAGTAGTATGCCAACTCTCGGACAGAACTGAAGTAGGCCAAAAAGACCCTTTCAATGTTCGCGAGCACCAATATTCCCAACAGAGTGGATAGGACAACACCGCTGCCAAAGCGTAACAGAGGTTTTATTAATTTTACATCGATCCGTGGTCGAAAGAGGCTAGGCAGCAGGGTTCGGGAAACCCATACGTGCATAAGGGCCAATATTAGACTGCATGAAGTCACTACTCCTGTGGCGCCGAGCAGGCCTCCTCCTTTCACCAGGACAATCACAACACAACCGTGTTGTACGATGAGGGTGCCCATGCTCACATAAGTGAATAAATCGAGCCGCAAGCGCACCAGCTGTGGTGTGTTGAATATCTCTGCAAAGATCCGTGCTACAAACCCAATAGCCGTCAGTTGAAGAACAATAGCTGCTTCCGGTTGTAGGTATTGGGGTACGCTGAACAGATTGCTGACCAGAAGACGAGCAGCCAATATAACGATAAGCATTACTACAGTAGCTGGGACGATCGTGATTAACAGGGAAGTCCAAACTACAGCTGCCTCTCCGGCCTCGTCACTGTGGGTGTAAGGCTTCGCCGCGAACCGGGTCGAGGCGGTTCCCATTCCCATGGTCGTAAAAGACAAATAAGTGTTAAGTGTGTTTGCAAGTGCCCAGATGCCATATTGTTCCGAGCCGAGAAGCCTGGTTAAGAAAGGCGTGCTGAAAAACGAGGCCAGTAGAGCTGCCGTCCGGCCGCAGACGGTCCAGATCGTTCCATGCGCCACCTGTTTGGAGACAGCCGCGATGGTTGGCGGAAGACGAGAAGAAACCGCAGGACCAGGAACGTTCCCCTTAACTGTTGTGGTGCTTACTGTGGTGCTTGAGGTAAGCAGTTCGCCATTCGTGGTTTCGCTCATAAAAGTCCCATCCTCTTTCCCCAGATCAAGCAATTGCGATACCATCGAACGAGCAGAAACTCCCACGGACACTCGGCTTTGACACTGTCAAGAAGCATGTCGGAACGCTTGCGGACGAGCGCATAAGTAAGCCATTTGCTTGTTTCCAGACTTACACGAGCACGAAACTGCAACCACTTCTGCCAGTACCGCAGTCTCGAATTGGCATAATACTGGGCCAGATTGGCAGCATGGATCGAATAGGCCAACTTCTTGCTCGGCCAAAAATGGGAGGGCTTATATTCTTCTGGATAATCATCCGGCCGCTCCCGACGATCTTGAAGTGTGATCAAAGGCTCCTCGACATAGCCAACATCCCAGCGGGCCGCCATACGCATCCACAAATCTACGTCGGCCAGATATCCGAACTCCTCGCGCATGCCACCGACAGCTTCCCAGCAAGCGCGCCGGAACATTGTCGTTCCCCACACACAGCATCCCCAATTCTTGAACAACACCTTTTCAAGAAATTGGCGTCCTGCCATCCACTCGGAGAAATTTCGGTTCTCGGATTTATGATTTAGTTTTATTCCCGTTGATGTTTTGCTGGCCGTCTCATTAAAGACAAAACCTACTGTGCTGTACCGCTCCATAACATCGAGCCATTTTTCCAGCAAATCTTCGCGATAAATATCACCGTGATGCAATAAGGCGATGTAGTCTCCTGCGGCATGCCGTACAGCATAATTTGTATTTCCACACATTTTCATATTTCTAGGTGTTTGAATCGCGCGGATGTGTGGATGTTTCTTCGCCAACTCGAGCACCGCTTCCCACGTGCCGTCTTTCGAGCAGTCGTCACTGATAATAAACTCAAAGTCTGGGAGCGTTTGAGTCAATATGGAATTAACCGTCCCTGTCAGAGATGCAACATCATTGTAAACCAGCAGACATACGGAGACTCGCGCTCCGCGGGAAGCCCCACTAGATTTAGTCGAGGTCATAGGAGATCCCTCCAGAGCATTCGTGATTGGCATAATTTTCTTACTCCCATCCAGCAGGCAGTTTCTCGCGGATCTCGATATCGGAGAAGCGAACGGGTGTGGCCGGCCCCCGTCTTTTGACCCATGCAGCCATCCGTCGGATCCCTGTACGCAAGTCGATCGGAGGCGGCGGATTAAATACATTTCTTACTTTCGTATGGTCAGAAAATGCGTGAACCACTTCATTCCGGGCAGGCAAATGTTTTAATACTGCCGGCTTGCCAAATGCAGCTGCAATCTCATTAGCCAACTGGATGATCGTATAGGGAGTATCTGCACCAATGTTGAATACCTGGTTGTAGGCGTCCTGAACCAAGGGACTGCGAGCAATGATTGGGGCCACATCATCTATGTGGGAAAACGCCCGCGTCTGCAGTCCATCTCCGAACACAGTCATCGGTTGGCCTTGAAGAAGCTGATTCATAAATATTCCGATTACGTTCCGATATCTATCTGCGATATTCTGTCGCTCTCCGTATACGTTATGAGGACGAAAAACAATCCAATTCAATCCAAACATCTCGTGTGCTGCTTTGAGATCCAATTCAACAGCATACTTAGAGATTCCATACGGGTCCTCTGGTTGCGGAACCATTTCCTCGGTCATGGGGAGCTGGCCCTTCCCATACACAGCTATGGAAGAAGTAAAAACAAAGCAGCGAGTTTTCGCCTTGACCGCTTCATTCAGCAGATGCATGGAAGCTACCAAATTATTCGTGTAATTGAACGCTCGGATAAAGTGGGACAAACCCTCAGCGGCATAGGCTCCTAAGTGATAGACATAATCGAAAGGCCCCTTGGTCCGCCATAAGGTTTGGACGAAATCACGGTCTTTCAGATCACCTTGTACCCACTCGGCGGCATCGGGGACATTTTCTCGAAAACCGCCGGAGAGATCATCTGTAGCAACAACCGACATCCCCAGAGAGAGGCAGTGGTCGGCCACATGAGAGCCGATAAACCCAGCCGCTCCCGTCACCAGGACGCGAGAAGATGATGAATCATTCATGACCATGTGTTCCTGTCAATTGAATGTAAGCCGATGTCTTGAAGCGTGTATGAATCCTTCCCTCTTGGTTACAGGCTTTCTGCGAAGCCAACCTGACGTACAGAGGCTCTGGTTTTCTGAATTGTCCAAAGATCGAGCATATTCTGACAAATAGGGGTCCCCAACCAGGACGTAGTCGCAAAGCCGTTGGTCTTTTCCAATAAGTCTCTGAAGAACCACGAATGAACCGTCGACGAAAAGAAACGAAGGTAAACTCTTTTTAAGAGTCGGCGTACCAACATTTTTTTACTCCGTTTATGTTCTTTTTGTTATTTCCACCAACTCGCGAACCAGTTAGACCTTCTCGGCCCTGGTTTGGGCAGGCGCAGCGGCAATCCTTGCAAAATCGCCATGCCGAAGGTGCTGCACACGCGATCGGCAACAGCGTGGCCAGCCCACTGCTGTATCTGCCGATACGCCGCCGCCATCAATGGCGGCCGCCGCCTGGGTGAATGGCCATCCGAGCCGAGGCAATGCACAATCCCCCGCTGGAACCAATCCTTGAGCGCCTTGGCATCGGCTCGGCTATGTGGCTGAGCAACGCTGCCGGCATTGACCTGCACCAGACAACCGGCCTCGATCAATCGCTCGATCTGTCCGGCCTCATGCAGCAGTTCTTCCTGCCGCTCCGGGTGGGCCAGAATCGGCCGCACACCCTGAGCGACCAGGCCGCGTACCGTAGCTTCCAGGTCGAGGAAGCAGCCATGCGGCATCTCGATCAGCAGATAACGGCGTCCATCGGCCACACTCAGAAGACGGCCTTTGACCCAGGCCGATTCGATGTCGGGCTGGACCATGACCTCGGCACAAGGAAACACCGCCAACGGAATCTCCGCTTCCCGGAGTGCTTGCACAAGACGGTCCCAGGCCAACCGAATGCGCTCCGGGGTAACTTCGGGCCAATCTTCGTTCTGATGGGCCGTCGCCGCCGCCATGCGGGTGCCATCGTCATAGGCAAGACGGCACATGGCCAATGCTTCCTCCTGGGTAGATGGACCATCATCCAGGCCAGCCAGCAGATGGCAGTGCATGTCGATCAAGGGAATCATCAGCCAGTCTCCATGCCAAAGTCCTTGCAGGAAGGATCGAGCAGCGCCAGACCCGCCCTGCAATCATGGCTCATCGGCTTCACAATCAGCGTCTTGTTGCCTTTAGAGGCGATTTGCTCCTTGTTCCGCGTGTTCCGCACGGCCGTTCTGGCCCTTACCGTTTCGATTAGCGTCGGAATCATGGTATTCGTAATATCGATAATATCCGTAATATCCATAATCCTCCTGGCTGCGCGATTGTTCGAGAGCGTTGAGGACGACGCCGAAAACGGTGACGCTCAGGTTGTCGAGGATCTCTTTGGCGCGTTTGGCCTCCACACGGCCTTTTTTGGTCGAACGCAGAGCCAAGATAACGCCATCAACCTGCGGCCCGACCACGCCAGGATCGGTCACGGCCAACAGAGGAGGCGAATCAATAATGACATAATCGTAGCGCTCACGCATCCATTCGATGGCTTCGCGGAGACGCACTCCGGTGAGCAATTCCGCCGGATTGGGCGGTGTCGGCCCGGCAGGAAGGATGGATAGTCCGGGCACGAGCGTCTGGCGAATGGCTTCATTCGGCTCGTTCAGGCCGGCCAGCACCGAGGCAAAACCGATAGCTGGACGGCTGAAGCCAAACAGTTTGCCGACATTGGGCCGGCGCAAGTCGCTATCGACGAGCAGGACGCTTTTGCCCGATTGAGCGATGGAGACAGCGAGGTTGGCTGCCAGAGTGCTTTTGCCGTCGCCCATGTTAGGGCTGGTGACCTGAATGACTTTGCGGCCCTGACCGTGGGTGCTGAAATAGAGGGCGGTTCGCACGCCACGATAGGCTTCGGCCTCCTGGGAGGAGACGCGATGCCAACTGACCAGGAAAGGCGACGGTTGCAATTCGCCTTGGCCGTTTGCAACGATCTCCTTGTCCTCGACTTTGACCACGGGAATGATGCCCATGATCGGCAAACCAAGACTGCGGCGGATATCCTCAGCAGAGCGAAAACTCTTGTCCGTTAGTTCGGCGAGATAGGCGAAGCCGACACCGAGCAAAAGGCCCACAAACGAGGCAAGCGGAAACACGAGGGAGCCGCGGGGCGCAATCTTCTCCACTTCCGTCGGCGGCGTGATGACCTGGGTCTCAAAACCGCGGGAGCCGCTAACCACGTTCAGCTCGCGCAAGCGCTGACTGATAGTGTCATAGAGGAGTTGGCTGCGCTCGATAGCGCGACTGAGAAAGGCCTCCTGAGCTTGTAAAGGGAAAATTTTGCGGGCCTCACGCATCTCCATTTGATACTGCTCCTCCAGCGCTTTGAGACCGCGCTCGGAATCCGCCAGCTCTTGCTTAAGTTGTCCGATCCGCAGAATGACAAGGTTTTCCTTGGCGCGCGTGACGCGGTCGCGTTGCTCCGCCGTTTGCGCTTCTGGCGCCGAAGAGGGCGCCAGCATGGCGCGAATAGTTTGCAGGCGGTCGCGGAGCCCCTTGACGCGGGGATGTTCCGGCCCAAAATCTTCAAGCAGCCTCCCCTCTTCCAATTGCAAGGCAATCAATTCTTGTTCGAGACCGATCGTTGTACTGGTGACGGTTGTTCCTCCTCCGGCCTCCATCGCCGGAGATCCTCTTAGCCCCCGCATGACTCCCCCCCCCATCAGCGGCGCCTGGCTAGGCACTGCGGAGACGATGGCCAAAAGCTCTGCTTGACTGCGTCCTTGTTTGAGGGCGGCTTCTACCTCATTGAGAGTGGCGCGAAGCCGCGCTACATGCGTGTTCAGAGCCGTGCGCTGAGCATCGAGGCTGGCCAGCCGCTCTTGATTCAACGTGGTACCGAACTGCGATTTCCATAAGACAGGCGTATTGCGGAGGAACTCATCGCGAGCTTTCTCCTTCGCCTCTAACTCATTGTGCAAGACCTCGTGGGCTTTCTCGATGAGTTTCAAGGTTTGCGTGGCGGCGTCCTGGGTTGTGCGATCCAGGTATTCGCGATAACTGGCGATGACGGCGCTGAGGACAGGGGTACAGTCCTCTGGATGGCCGCAGCGAAAAGATATATTGAGGATCTGGCTATTCGCATTAGCTGCTCCTGCCGTCTTATCGCGATCGCGGTTGACGGTGAGCGAGCGAGCCAGTTCGTAGGCCGGACGTTTGCTATTGCGGAAGACGGCTCGCTCGGTCAGATGGCCCTTGGCGACGGCATCGCTGACGATGACCGCACTCCGAATCAACGTTCGATGGGTGCTCAGGAAATCTTCGCTGGCATTGAAGGTGGCGGCCGCCGACGCCATATCGCCGGTGAGGGAGGCATCCGGCTGTTTCTTCAACACCCAGATCTGGGCTGTCGATTCGTAGACCTTCGGCGCCATCGACCAGTACAACACTCCCAACACCAGACCAATGACCGTGCCCAAAGCAACATACGCCTTGCGCTGCCAGAGGACTTGCCACGGCGAAGGTCCGGACGCACCGCCAAAATGATAAGGATCGGCTGCTAACGGTTGGTTAAGTATTTGGTCGTTCATGGTGTCGTTCTCCTCCTCCCAGAGGTCTCCGTCCGCGCTCAAGCCCGGATCACTCGCTTCTCTTCGTCTCGAACATCGCGCGTGGCGTTACGCGTATCGACGATGAGAGGAGCATAGCGCACAATCTGTTCCCAATCATAAGCCGAGTGATCCGTCACGATGACCACACAATCGCGGGTTTGCAGATATTCTGGGGTCAATTCCTGGCTCGTCATGTCCAGGTAAGGATGGCGCCGCGTCCGCGGCAGGCGTGGAATGTGCGGATCATTATAATGGACGATGGCTCCCTTGCGCAGAAGCAGAGTCAGCAATTCCAAACCGGGCGACTCCCGAGAATCATCCACGTCTTTTTTGTAGGCCATGCCGAGCAAAGTAATCTTGCTGCCGCGGATCGCTTTGCCGCGAGCATTGAGAGCATCTCCAATTCGCTCCACGACGTAAGCGGGCATGGCCGTATTGATCTCGCCGGCCAATTCGATGAACCGCGTGCTGAGGCCATATTTGCGCGCCACCCACGTCAAGTAAAATGGATCAATGGGGATGCAATGACCGCCCAATCCGGGACCGGGATAAAACGCCTGGAAGCCGAACGGCTTGGTTTTGGCGGCTTCGATCACTTCCCAGATATTGATGCCCATTCGATCGTAGAGGATCTTTAACTCGTTGACCAGAGCAATGTTGACGGCTCGGTAAGTATTTTCCAGGATCTTGCAGGCTTCGGCGACTTCCGGGCTAGAAACGCGAACTACTTTGGTCATGCCTCGGCTGTAGAGCTGGGCGGCCAACTCCAAACTGCGCGGCTCAATGCCACCTACCACCTTGGGAATGTTTGGGGCCGAGAAAGACGGATTGCCGGGATCTTCGCGTTCTGGACTAAAAGCCAGAAAGAAATCCTGACCAACGCGCAGGCCGTTCCTCTCCAGAATAGGCAGGACAGCCTCGCGCGTGGTTCCCGGATAGGTAGTGCTCTCCAATACGACGAGTCGTCCGTGCCGCGGATGAGCGGCGATGGCTTCTACGGAATTGAGGACAAAGGAGAGATCTGGATCGCGTGTTTCGGTCAACGGCGTCGGCACGCAAATCAAAACGGCGTCCACCTCCTGGAGACGCTCAAATTGATTGGTGGCCTCGAAGCCGTTCGATCTCATATTACAGATGCTGTTATCGGAGATGTGGCCGATATAACTCTTGCCCTGGTTGAGCTGATCAACCTTGGCCGCATCTACATCAAAGCCCAGGACCGGGAATCCATTACGGCTGAAGGTTTGCGCCAGCGGCAGACCGACATAACCCAGTCCGATAATGCCTACACGAGCAGTTCGCTCTTCAATCCGTGCCAGCAACTCCGCGAAGGCATCCTTCCCCGCTCCCATTCCCGCGTTCCGTGGGAAGACGCCGGTTAGGACGCTCGACGTTCCATGTATGGGCTGTATTTCATCGGCACTATGGTGCGGAAATGATTCCATCATAAGGCTCCCCCCGAAAAAATAAAAATTATGTGCGTGGGAGAAGAAATCGCGAACCGCCAGAATGCTACGCACGCGCGCGCTGAAATTCCGAACCTTCCCGGTCTGACGTTTGCAGATTAGATACGTCCGACACATGGAGGGCCGACCGCGGCGTTGCAGCACCGTTGGCTAGTAAAGAGACGTTATCTTCGAAATTTTGGACTATTTTTGCCAGGATGGCAATCTTTTCCCCGGATGATTCGCCGTTGCGCTGCCCGCTTATCTCCAGTTTGCCGATCAAGCGGCCTTTGAGTGTCAAAGGGATCTGAGCGTGCCACAAGTCTTCTTCTTCACTCACTTCAGGGCAGCGGTCCCAGCACGCATGATAGCCTTCGCCCAGGGCCGGAGCATTAACATCAAGGCGCAAGCGGCATAAGTTCAGAGCATCCTCCCATTCGAGAATACGCAGCCACAAATCACGCCACTCTAAATGGCCGTGCAGACGCATTTCGATGTATCTGGGCTGGCCGGCATCCGGGATGCGCAGTAAGGAGACCAACAAAGCACGCCCATGTTGAACGATCAACAGAAGCTCAGCGTAGCCAAAGAGGCGGGTTGCGATCAAGGTGGCGATGACGCCGAGGCTGGTGAAGACGATCACCCACTCGTGGTGAAGTATTTGACCGATCAACACCCCCGTACCGAGGATCAGGCAACAGATAGAGGTGACGAAGAGGACCAGACGCGGATCGCCCAGATGGCGAAGCAAGCAGTGATGCAGATGGCTGCGATCGGTATTATAAATGCTCCGCCCTGTCAACTTGCGACGCACAATAGCTGCAGCGGTATCGAGGATAGGGAGACTCAAGAGCGCTATGGGGACAGCCAGCGCCATCCGCGCGGGACGCTCAAGCGAGCAATCAATGGCCAAGACGCCAATAATCAAGCCAATCAACATGCTGCCGGAGTCGCCCAGAAAAATAGTCGCTGGGGGAAAATTGTAGTGCAGAAAGGCCAGCAGGGAAGCAGCTGTAGCGAACGCCGCATAAGCCGTCAGCTCCTTGCCCGCGAACAGGGCCAGCAAGCCGAAAACGAGGCACAGAAAAAAGGCCATGCTCGTCAATAACCCATCCATGCCGTCGAGCAAGTTCAGCGAATTGATGGTGCCCAGCAGAAAGAAAGCCGTGAAAGGAACAGCGAACATTCCCAAATCGAAATGGACGTGAAGAAAGCGAATGCTGTCGATGCGGACGCCACTGGCGATGATGGCAGTAATGGCAGCCAGTTGTCCCAGGATCTTATGGCGCCCACGCAAGCGTCCCAGGTCATCCAACATGCCGACGGCGCAAATGACCACAGCGGCCAGGACCAATCCAAACAGTCGAGCGGCCGTCGTGGTTGCTGGAACGAGAAGGGTACCGCGGCTCAGAAAGACAGCCAGCAAGGCGGCGCTGACGGAAAGAAGAAGCACAGGGCCACCGGCCACAGGGATAGATCGACCGTGCAGTTTCCGTCGCCCGTCCGGCCTATCCAGCAATCCCCATCGGGATGCCCATATTCGCGCTGGGGGAGTCAAAAAGAAACATAAACCAAAACTCCATGCCATTCCGATACATAGTTCGGCCATCGTCAGTACCTGAAATCAAGGTGCAAACTCACGTGGGTAAACGCTGGCGATAAGCAGTAAAGAAGCAAGCGCTTCCTCCTGTCGGACGGAACTCAAAAGCATCCGTGCCGTCCAGGGCGAAACGTCTCGAGGCGCAGGCATCGGGCCCCGCTATTCGGTGACGTGCTGCCATCGTGGGAAGGGCCTTCGACGTCGAGATGTCCTCTCCCACGTGACAACCTAAGTATGTGAATCGACCCTACTATTATACGCATTCTTTTGGACTTTGCTAGTCAGAAAAAGTTCCCAAAATACTTCGGTTGAAATACGTGAACCCGCTTCATTGATCCGGATATGGGTCTGAATGTACTTAAAGTACGTACTGCACGTTTTGCAAGAAATTTTACAGTTTGCAGAATTTAACAGATCGTTAACTTCTGTTAACAGAACAACGCCTCAGAGAACACAAAAGGCTCAAATATCACAGAAACGGTATAATTCTATCTCTCCGCGTTCCCGGGATCGCTCATCCCCATCTTGCGGTAAAGCATATGCTCCTCCTTTCCTGACAGACCCAATTCTCAAGTGGGCGTCTGACAATTCTTAAATTTCTTAGCGTATTAGATTTTACAATGCGTCTTTAAGACACGTTGGGGAACACAACAGAAAGATGTTAATTTTTGGAAACATGTTAGATGAACAACGTTTCCCAAAATTAACATCCCAAAATTAAGATGCAGTATTGGAAGAAACAACCGAAGCGGCACGGCGTCGGCGGCGCGCCTGAAGGAAGGAATAGATGCACAAAGCGACAAATACCGCGCACAACAGCGTCATCGTCAGCAAACTGGCACCGCCAACCCCTTTGATGCTGCCTGTCATAAGAATGCGGCCAAGCGCAGCCACAAGCCCAAGCAGGCCAACCATGGAAGCGCCGTGCATGGCGTGTTTGAGCAGAGTCTCCTTGAAGGCGAGCAGCCCCAGCACAACCAGAGCCGCACCGACATAAGCCGGAATCAGGGCCGTGCCGCTCAGCTTCTCTGGCGGAGAGAAGCCCAGAGGCTCCCACAATCCCCAATCGCCTCCCCAGTAGCCCCAAACGCCCAAAGCGATCAACAAGAGGCCAAAGACGACAGATGCCACAGGCACACAACAACTCCCTCGGAACAACATTCCGATTAAACGCCTCTTCGCAGAAACGTCCGCTCCGATACGTCTCGAAGCGTCGCATAATCTTGTTGTAGGCGGCGTTGCCCGCTGCGGCGAGGTTTTACGGCTGCCTTGCCCCGGCGGGATCGACATGGTACATTCTCTCTGTACGGTCGGCAACGGCCGTACAAACCTCTGCGGTGTTCGTGAACCGGCGGTCTTTTGACGAACCGATGGAGTACCCGCTGGGAGCCAATAGCGCGGCCGGCGCTTGCAAGCCCACCTGAGCTAGTGGGATCCAAAACCCGGCCCTGAGGCACCCCCGATTCATTGCGGGTTCTCAAAAGCGCCGACACGGCACAGGTGGAGGTTTTTTTCTGCGCGGTGCCGATCCTTAACGAAAAGTAAAAAAAAATCGTCGGTGAATAAGCACCTCATTTTCTCTCAAAAAAAACATAGTCGTCACAAACTCTTCTGTAGAGAGCACTTATGGATGAGGTCTGTTCAAAATAAAACTATAACCCCCTTTATTGTCGCTGAATGGCTGCTTCTTCGCCGCGAAGCATCACGTCGTTGTCCATTGCGAGATAACGGTTTCCGGCAGATGGGAGAACCAAGAAAAACTTGTCCATTTTTTCCGTTGACTTGCAGACGGAATTCTTTATCTTCTCATCTTGTTAACTGCTCCTCAACTTCATCTCTTCCCCAGGAGAGAGCAGAAGAAGGGGGGACGCTCACTCACAGGAGGCTGCCCCATGGGGCCCCGTCTGGCGAGTCGGGCGGGGGACCGATAACAAACGTATCTGGTGGGAATCGAACAAACTCTTTCGCCTAGACAAAGTGTTTCTTGGCGCTCAGCTTGCGCGCTGCGCCAAGACAAGAGGAACCAGGCTTCAGCTATCCAACAGCGCCCACCCGGGCCAGGGATTCGGCCCGCGATAAGCCGACAGGGAGTTGGGGGTCGGGGGGAAGGAAACCTTCCTCACAAGCGGTGCTGTTGGATGCTGAGGTCTCTTTTTCACTACCATCCGTTCTCCGCCGTTTGCTACACGGTCGCAAGCAGCGGAGAACGGATGCTCACGGCCCGCAGGATGTTCGAGGCCAAGGCCGGCTGCCCATAGGAGGTGAGGCAGCCGGCCTTTTTCTTTTCTTTGCCATCCCCGAAAATCCTCCTATCTGTTAAATTATCCACAATCCGCTCTTTAACGAGCCGGAAGCGACGGATGGTTGTGCCGTCGTTTACGCTTCCGGCTCAGAGTGAGCAGCGGAGCAATAAATGATGTTGCTTCCTACCTTCACGAGTACGCGCGCCGTTCTGGAAGAATTGCTGTCGCAGCGCATCTTGCTGCTTGATGGCTCGATGGGCGCTTTTATCTACGCCCGCGGCCCTCAAGAAGAAGATTACCGCGGCACACGTTTCCGCAATCATCCGAAACTGCTCAAGAACTGCACCGAAGCGCTGGTGCTGACCCAGCCGGGACTGATTGACGAGATCCATCGTTCTTATCTCGATGCTGGAGCCGACATCATCGAGACATGCACCTTCAACGCCACGCCGTTGGGGTTGGCTGAGTTCGCTCTACAAGAACACGTCGCCGAGATCAACCGAACAGCTGCCGAGATCGCCCGCCGCGCCGCCGATGACTTCACACGCTGCAACCGAGACCGACCGCGCTTCGTCGCTGGCAGTATCGGGCCGACCAACAAGACACTGTACATCGAACCCGGCCACGAACCGCCGGATACACGCTCTCATTCCTTCGATGACTTTGTGGTCAGCTACACCGCCCAGATTGAAGCGCTGATCGCTGGCGGCGTCGATCTGTTCGCTGTCGAGACCGGCAATGACATCCTTATTCTCAAGGCTTGCCTGTTCGCCCTGGAGAAATATTTCGTCGAACACAACGTCCGCTTGCCGGTAATCGTCTCCGGCACGATCTATGACAATGGCCGTACCCTGCTGGCCCAAACGCCAGAGGCGTTCTATATCTCGGTAGCGCACTTCGACGCTTTGGCGGTCGGCTTCAACTGCGGCGTCGGGGCGGACTTGCTGCGCGGCCCAGTCGAAAGCTTGGCGGCCATTTCACGCAAACCGATCTCGGTTTATCCCAACGCCGGCTTGCCGGACGGCATGGGCGGTTTCACCGGCGACCGCGAGCGCACGGCGGCACTGCTGGGCGAGTTCGCCCGCAACGGCTGGGTCAACATCGTCGGCGGTTGCTGTGGCACAACGCCAGAATGGATTGCCGCCATCGGCCGCGCTGTCCAAGGCGTCACCCCGCGGAAGACGCCGGAATGGCCTGCCTGGTCGTATTACTGCGGCAACGAAGTGCTGGTGATCCGACCGGAAACCAATTTCGTCATGATTGGCGAGCGTTGCAACATCACCGGCTCGCTCAAGTTTAAGCGTCTCATTAAAGAGGGCAACTACGAAGCGGCCGTACAGGTGGCGCGGGAGCAGGTGCAGAATGGAGCCAACATCCTGGACATCAATATGGATGCCGACCTCATCGATTCCGAGGAGGCGATGACGCGCTTCCTGCGATTGTTGGCCAATGAGCCAGATCTGGCGCGCGTTCCTCTCATGATCGACAGCTCGAAATGGTCGGTGATCGAGGCTGGCTTGAAGTGCGTGCAGGGCAAGCCGATCGTCAACTCCATCAGCTTGAAAGAAGGCGAAGAGAAGTTTCTCGAACAGGCCCGTCTTATCAAGCGTTATGGGGCAGCCGTGGTTGTGATGGCTTTCGACGAAGAGGGACAGGCCGTCACTGCCGAGCGCAAAGTAGAGATCAGCGCGCGTGCTTATCGTCTATTGACCGAACAAGTCGGTTTCGACCCCGGCGACATCATTTTCGATGTGAACATCCTGACAGTCGGCACCGGCATGGAAGAGCATGCGAACTATGCTGTTGAGTTTTTCGAGGCAGTGCGGCGACTCAAGCAGATGTTTCCTCACGCAAAAACGTCCGGCGGCGTCAGCAACGTCTCGTTCGCCTTCCGCGGCAAGGAAAATGAGGTGGTGCGCGAGGCGATGAACTCTGCCTTCCTCTATCACGCCATCCACGCCGGCCTGGACATGGGCATCGTCAACGCCGGCCAACTGCAAGTCTACGAGGATATCCCCAAGGACCTGCTGGAGCGCGTCGAAGATGTATTGCTCAACCGTCGCCCCGATGCCACCGAGCGCCTCGTCGAATTCTCCAAAACCCTGATGGTTAGCCGCGACCCCAAGGGAAGCACTTCGGTCCACACCTGGCGCGAGTTGCCGGTGCAGGAACGCCTCAAGCACGCCCTCATTCATGGCATCATCGATCACATCGATGCCGATGTGGAAGAGTGCCGTCATCTGTACCAACGGCCGCTGGAAATCATTGAGGGGCCGCTGATGGACGGCATGAACGTGGTCGGCGACCTCTTCGGCGCCGGCAAGATGTTTCTGCCCCAGGTGGTCAAGAGCGCCCGCGTGATGAAAAAGGCTGTCGCCTATCTGTTGCCGTTTATGGAGGAAGAGCGGAAAAAAGCCGGCGGCGAACACAAGTCGCGCGGCAAAATCTTGATGGCCACGGTCAAGGGCGATGTACACGACATCGGCAAGAACATCGTTGGCGTAGTCCTTTCTTGCAACGATTTCGAGGTCATCGACCTCGGCGTCATGGTGCCGTGCGAGACCATTTTGCAGAAGGCGCGGGAACATGCCGTAGACATGATCGGCCTATCCGGCCTCATCACGCCGTCGCTGGATGAGATGGTGCATGTGGCCCGAGAGATGGAGCGCGAGGGGTTTCAGCTGCCGCTGCTGATCGGCGGTGCCACAACCAGCGCCAAGCACACTGCTGTCAAGATCGCTCCGGCATATCATGAGACGGTCATCCATGTTAAAGATGCTTCGCGTAGCGTCGGCATCGTCGAACGTCTGACGCGGCCGGAGGAGAAACGCAAACTCGACGCAGAGAATCGGCACAACCAGGCCAAAGAGCGCGACAACTTCGCCCGCCGTCGTCAGCGCAAACTTGTCTCCTACGCCGAGGCATGCCAACGCCGTTTCCGCATCGACTGGGACAAGGCGCCGATTGCTGTGCCGTCGTTTCTCGGCGTCCGCGTGGTGCGCGATTTTCCGCTGACGGACCTTGTGCCTTACATCGATTGGTCGCCGTTTTTCATGGCCTGGGAGCTGAGCGGCAAATATCCGCGCATCCTTTCGGACCCCAAAATCGGCAGTGAGGCGCGCAAGCTCTTCGACGATGCCAACCGCCTGCTCAAACGCATCATTGCCGATAAGGCGCTGTCCGCAAACGCCGTCTACGGTTTCTGGCCAGCCAATAGTTGCGGCGACGACATTGTTGTGTTTGCCCCTCCGGCTGATGGAACCAGTAGCTCACCGGTCGAAAGATGCGAATTGCTGCGTTTGCCGATGCTACGTCAACAGTGGGAGCGGGAGGGGCAAACGTCATTCCGCAGTCTGGCTGATTACCTCGCTCCGCTCGACAGCGGTCGAGTGGATTATCTCGGCGCTTTCGCCGTGACGGCAGGAATCGGCGCTGAAGAGCTGGCGGCGCGCTTCGAGGCTGAGCAAGATCCCTACAACGCAATTATGACGAAAGCGCTCGCCGATCGTCTCGCTGAGGCATTTGCCGAACTGCTGCACGAACGCGCTCGCCGCGATTGGGGTTATGGCCGCGACGAGCATCTGACAAAAGAACAGCTAATCGCTGAGGAATATCGCGGTATCCGCCCCGCCGCCGGCTATCCCTCATGTCCCGATCACACCGAAAAAGCCAAACTGTGGACACTGCTTCAGGCTGATGAGGTGGGCATTCATCTGACCGAGAGCTTCGCTATGACGCCAGCGGCATCAGTCAGCGGTTGGTATTTTTCCCATCCCGAAGCGACGTACTTCGCCGTCGATCTCATCACACGCGATCAAGTAGAAAGCTACGCCTCACGCAAAGGTATGACGCGCGCCGAAGTCGAGCGTTGGTTGGCGCCCAACCTGGGGTATGATGTGGAGTAACGAGCGGAAGTCGTTTTCGTAACACGGAACAAGCCAGCTGAAAGAGCGTCTTCTCCGAAGGCACGATTCGGCGCTGATGGCCAACCGCGCCTCATAAGAGGCTGCGGAACTAAATTCATTCGAGTAAACGGTCACCCGATTGCCCATCTTCCCTGGGGGCGTCATGCGGACTTCGCGGCGTCTTCGCTACGGAGGCCGTGCCCGGTTGCCGAAGGCACGGCGGATCTTTCAGCCGGCTCGGGCCGCGTGCAATCCGGTAGACGCACGGTGAATGTTGTGCCGTGGCCAAGCGTGCTCGTGACTTCGATAGTTCCTCCATGAGCAGCGGTCACGGCCTGGCAGATACTCAACCCCAGCCCCAGCCCGCGTGATGGCGTTTCACGTTGACGGGCTTTGTCGCCCTGGTAGAAACGCTCGAAGATGTGCGGCAGTTCTTGCGGGGCCATGCCAACCCCCGTATCGGCCACTTCGAGGACACACGTATGCTGCTCTTCATCAAGGTAGAAATCGATGGATACTCGGCCCCGTGCGGGCGTGAATTTGATGGCGTTGTCGATAAGATTGTTGACCACCTGCCAGAGACGATTGCCGTCGCCGTGGATCATCACAGGCTCGAGACGGCGGACAGTCAGTTCCACATCGGCGGCTTCCGCCACCGCCTGAAACATCTCCAGCGAACTGGTAATAATCTGGTCCAGGCGCAGCGCTTGCGAATGCAGACGCAGCTGGCCGGCGTCTTGTTCGGCCAGGAGCAGTAGTTGATTGACCAGTACGCGCATCTGTCCGCACTCTTCCAGCAGGACCGACAGCACTTCCTTATATTCCTCCGTTGTGCGATCCGCATTGAGGGCTATCTCCAGCGAGCTTTGCAGGGCGGTAAGAGGCGAGCGTAGCTCATGGGCGGCATTGGCGGTGAACTCGCGGCCCTGCTGGATATAGGCAGCGATGCGATCGAGCAAATGGTTGATTGTTTGGGATAGTTGATCCAACTCATCCTGCGTACCGCGGATAGGCAAACGTTCGTCGAGCTGTCCCGGACGCAACCGGTTGGCGATGCGGATAATATGGGCAATGGGGCGAGTAGCACGGCCAGCCAGCACGTAGCCGCCCACAGGGGCGATCAGCAACAAGACGAGACCCACGGTCAGCAGGATGTTGGTGAAACGTTTCATGTCCGCCTGGGTGCGCCCCAGCCCGCAGCCTACGCGCAGCATCTGCATTTGACCGTTCGGCAAAGTCACGCGGCGGCAGAGGATTCGGTATCCTCCCACCGTTGCCGGTCCCCGGAACGCCATAGCACTCGCTGGCAGAATGTCCTCATCGGGTGCTTGTTCGCTGGACCACGCCAGACTGCCACGGTTATCGAGCAACTGGACAAATAAGCGACGCCGCGGGTGACTGGTGGCCTGACGATTGTAGCGGTCGTGCAGTTGCTCTGGCTTCTCGCCCAAAAGGTCGAGATACTGGGTCGCCAAATACAACTCTTCGCCGAGAAACTCGTCCACCATTCGCATCAGCGTAAAGTACAGCCCCGCGCGGATGGCTGCCAAGTTGACCACCAAAAGGACCAGGACAATGGCTGTGTTCCACAGCGTCAGCCGGAACCGAAGGGTCTGAAGGAATGTTTTAAGGTCGAATGACATAGCCGCGTCCCCGGATGGTTTCAATGGCCGATTTCTCAAAGCCCCGATCGAGTTTGCTGCGCAGACGATTGATGTTAACTTCGACGACGTTGGTCATCCCTTCCCAGTCGGCGTACCAGATGGCCTCACAGAGCATCTTGCGTGTGACGACTTGGCCGGCGTGACGCATCAGAAACTCGATGAGGCTGAATTCGGTTGGACTGAGATTGATTTCTTTATTGCCGCGGGTCAACCGCCGCGATGCCAGGTTCAGACACAGATCGCCGACTTCCAGGGTCGGCGACGGCCGCGTCACGGAACGTCGGCACACAGCCTGGAGACGGGCCATCAACTCCGGGAAGGCGAATGGCTTGACAATGTAGTCGTCGGCGCCCGCTGTCAAGCCAGCGACCCGCTCTTCAACGGTCCCCAGCGCCGTCAGCAGCAGAACAGGAGTTAGAATGCCCGCGCTACGCATTTCCTTCAAAACCTCAAGCCCGCTACGCCGGGGCAGCAGCAAATCAAGCACAATCACATCGAACTTCTGGCTCTTCGCCAGCTCCAGTCCACGCTCGCCGTCGCGGACCCATTGGCATTCGAGGTTAGCTTCTGCAAATCCTTGCCGCAGCGCCTTGCCTACCACGGGATCATCTTCAACGATCAGCAACCGCATCACTATCCCTCCCTCGTCAATCTCTCGTTAATCCCTCGTTTCTTTCTGAATTGTAATCCGAATCATACTCATACGGGAACATAGATGGCCTCACCATTCTAACAATATTGTAATCTAACAGGTTTTTAACATAAAATGCCTTTCGCATCCCTTCGTTTAAGGGATAGAATTCTCACGTTACGAAAAATACACGTTGAAGCGTTTCCTTACGAGACGTTATAAGATCGAGTCGCACGAACCATCTCAGGCATAAATCGGGACACGGTTCTCCCCTTTTCTGCCTGACTCAAAACACGGCTGAAATTCACGGCTTCGCATGGAGGCGGGGATAAGCTGGCGTGAGGAGAGTTGGGTATGACAATGCGATCGACGGACAGTGGGAACCCTGCAAAGCCGACAACGAGGAGCGGCAGCTCGGCGAATCCAACGGTTTTGGCCATGCGTGCCCCGATCACAACTTTAATGTTGATCGTGGCTCTCATTAGTGGCGGTTTTTTGGCATACAGCCGCATGCGTGTGGACATCTTCCCCGCCATGAACGTCCCCAAAATCTACGTCTTCCTCGACTACGTCGGCATGTCCCCCGATC
>Ga0070737_10002334_pt1 | contig 23210 bp, 26 predicted proteins | sample Coa_R1_10_FD_66438 | JGI IMG/M metagenome (GOLD analysis project Ga0070737, IMG submission 66438) | Surface soil microbial communities from Centralia Pennsylvania, which are recovering from an underground coalmine fire - Coalmine... | ecosystem: Environmental > Terrestrial > Soil > Unclassified...
GACCTGTACGACGCCTGCTTCGATCAGCGCAAGTTCGTGGTGGTCAGCTCGCCGGTGCGCTTTATCCCCGAGGAAGTCGAACGCGACCTCGTCTACCTGGAGCTGCAACTGCCCGACCTGGTCGAACTAATCGACTTCCTGCGCGAGGAAACCGCGCAAATCATCGCGCGCGGCGGCGCCGCCGATGAAAGCGAGGACACCATCGCCCAACTGGCGCGCACCCTGCAGGGACTGACGCTTAACGAAGCGCGCCATGCCGTGCGCCGCGCCCTGTCCACCACCCGTCACCTGGGCTCCGACTCGCTGCCCGCCCTGCTCGAAGAAAAGCGCCTGCTGGTCAACCGCAGCGGTGTGGTCGAATTCGTCACCGGCAAGACTGAGATCGGACAGGTCGGCGGACTGGAGATTCTCAAGCAATGGCTGATCGAGCGCAAAAAGCTTTTTGAACTGCGCGACCGCCTGAGCACCGACATCGTTCCCAAGGGTGTGCTGGTGATGGGAATTCCCGGTTGCGGCAAGAGCCTGTGCGTCAAGGCGATCGGCTCCTACTTCGATCTGCCGCTGTATCGGATCGACATGATCGAGGTATTCTCCGGCCGGCACGGACCGCCCGAAGGCGCCTTTGTGCAGGCCTGCAAGATGCTGGAGGAAATGGCCCCGGCGGTGGTGTGGTTCGATGAAATCGAGATGGGCATCACGTCGGCGGAAACCGGCGGTGAGCAGGGGCGGATCTTTGCCTTCTTCCTGACCTGGATGCAGGAGAAGGCGCGCGGCCTGTTTGTCGCCGCCACCGCCAACCGCATCGACCTGCTGCCCGCCGAGATGATCCGCAAGGGACGCTTCGACGAGGTGTTCTTCGTCGATCTGCCGCTGGACGAGGAGCGCAGCGAGATCTTCAAAGTTCATCTGAGCCGGCGCGGCGTCGACCCGCAGCGCGTCAACATCGCACGCCTGGTGGCCTTTGCCAACGGCTGGACCGGCGCCGAGATCGAGCAGTGCGTGGTCTCCGCGTTGACCCGGGCGCGTCTGGAAGACCGCGAAATGACCGAGCAGGACCTGGTCAACATCGCCTCCGACATCGTGCCGCTGTCGCGCACCATGAAGGAGCAGATCAATCACATCCGGGGATGGGCCTCCGAGCGCGCCCTGCGCGCCTCCCGCCGCCCGATCGCGCGCTGACACGAAAGACCGTGGTTGTGGGCTTCCAGCCTGTGACATTTGCCTGACGCCTTGCTCCTCACAACACCTGTGCGATGGGATGATGCTGGTCACGACCGTTCTGGAGATCGCTCTTGTCACGTTGATGGTCTGCCTCGGCACAAACGGGCAACGCGGTTTGGCGATTGCCGCAACGTGCCCGAGCCCTCTGCCGACATGCACGTCATCGGGAACCCTGGCCGACTTCAGCGGCTCTTTCGCTTGCAGCTCAGTCCGGACCGATTCGAGCGGCACAGTGAAGACCGCGATTCTACTGATCAATTCGGCGGGCAACGGAACCGGTGCCGCCTCGATCGCCCAGAACGACAACAGCACCAGCACAACCACTTACCAGGATTTCACCGCCCAAACGTTCACCTGCTGCGTCAATGCTAACGACACCGGTTATCTCACTCCAACGGACGGATGCCCGGTGGCGTTCGTAATCGACGACGCGAAGACCGAGGTGCGGCTGCTCGACTCATCCGAGAACCGGGCCGAACTTTTGACCTGTAAGAAGCAGTAGGGACCGCAGGTCCGCCGCTTCCGCCATTGCATCCAGCCAGCGCTCTTGCCCGTGCGTCCTACCGCAACGCCAACGCCAACGGCACCAACACCAACGCCAACGGCAACTTCCAGCGCCAGCGCAACGGCAACCGCAGCCGCCACGGCAACGCCAACTGCGACTGCCGCCGTCACGACGACGGCAACCGCAACCGCGACGGCTGTATCCACGGCGACTGCGACCGCGAGCGCAACCCCGTCGGCCATCCCGACCAGCACTCCCGGTCCCGGCGCGGCGGCATCGCCCGGCACCACTCAATACCTCCCAGTGCTGTAAGCACGCGGACCAATCGGGGATCTGTGTTCCCCGGTGCACTGGCCTCGGGCACGTGGGCGTTGCGATGCTGGCGGCTCGGCGGTGTTCATCGGACCTTGCCGTTGACGGGCCGGATCGGATGATGCTTAGCTCGCGCAAGGGTTTTGCGATGAGCGATCAGATCAACGATGCGGAGCGGATCAACCGCGAGCAGCTCGAATTCTGGAACAGTGCGGCGCCCGGATGGAGGCAGATGTGGGCGATGCTGGAGCGCGCCGCGCAGCACGTCTCCGACCGGCTGGTGGAACTGACGCAGATAAGCGCGGGCAGCCGCGTGCTCGATATCGCCAGCGGCTCGGGAGAACCGGCGGTGACCGCGGCGCGCAAGGTTGGCACCGGCGGCCTGGTGGTCGCCACCGATCAGTCGCCCGCGATGCTGGAGTTGGCGCGCGAGCGCGCCGCCGCCCTGGGAATTCGCAACATCAAATTCGTCGTGACCGGCGCGCAGGAACTGGCCGTGGAGGAGCGCGACTTCGATGCCGCGCTGTGCCGATGGGGCCTGATGTTTGTCGGCGATCTGGAGGCGGCGATGCGGCGCGTCGCACAACTGCTCGCGCCTGGGGGCCGCTTCGCCACTGCGGTGTGGGGCCCGCCGCACAAGGTGCCGATGATCAGCCTGGGCGATGAGCAGGTGCGTGAGTTGGCCAAACTGCCGCCGCCTCTGCCCGATGCGCCGGGCCCGCTCAGGCTGGCCGACACCAAGCCGCTGCTGCGCGCGCTCAGTACCGCCGGATTCAAGGACATAAGCGTCGCGCCGCTCAACGTGCGGTTCGAGTTCGAATCGCCCCAGGCGTTTGCGGAACAACGGCGTGCCGTTTCGACGCCGTTGCGCATGATGCTGTCAAAACAGACACCGGAGTTGCAGCAGCGCATCATGGATGCGTTGGTGCAGCAGGCGCGCCGCTTTGCCGATGCGTCCGGGCGGGTGCGGATGGATAATGAGGCGCTGCTGGTCGCGGCGCATCGCTAATCGAACAAATCAGACACGCGCTTGACGAAGTCTCACATTACAAGAAAGGCACAGGCCGATGGACGTTAAACTTGACGGCAAGGTGATTCTGATAACCGGCGGCGCCTCCGGGATGGGGCGCGCCACGGCGGTGGCGGCGGCGCGCGCGGGCGCCAAGGTCGCGATCTGCGACGTGGACGGCAAGGGCGGCGAGGAGACGCTCGGGATGGCACTGGCGGCGGGCGGCGAGGCATTCTTTTCAGCCTGCGACGTAAGCGCCGCCGCACAGGTCGAAGCGCTGGTCAATCAGACGGTCAGGAAATACGGACGGCTGGACTGCGCGGCCAACATCGCCGGCATCGAGGGCAAATGGGGCGACCACATCGCCGACGCGGCCGAAGCCAATTTCGACCGCGTAATCGCCGTCAACCTCAAGGGCGTGTGGTTGTGCATGAAGTATGAGATCGCGCAGATGCTCAAGCAGGGCGGCGGCGGTTCGATCGTCAACCTCGCCTCCGTGGCGGGGCTGGTCGGCAATCCCGGCTCGGCGGCTTACGGCGCCTCCAAGCACGGCGTGGTCGGCCTGACCAAAACCGGGGCGCTGGAGTATGCGCGCCAGAAAATCCGCATCAATGCCGTCTGCCCGGGCGCGATCGAAACTCCGATGCTGTCGCGCATCTTCGAGGTGATTCCGCAGCAGGGCGCTCGGATGGCGGACATCGAACCGGTGGGACGGCTGGGCACGGCCGACGAAATCGCGGCCGCGGTGCTGTGGCTATGCTCCGACGATTCCTCCTTCGTCACCGGCGCGGCGCTGGCAGTCGACGGCGGCCTGACCGCGATGTGAGCGGGCAAGAAAGAACCGGGGCAATTCACCGTGACAGCGGCATTGCGCGCATGACGTTGTCCAGTCCGGTGATCGCGCCGATTACGTCCGCAAACCGCGCCGGGATGCTGGGGTCGTCGACGTTGGCGTAGGAGTCTTTGCCGTAAGTGAGGATCTTCGTTTTGAAGACGCGTTGGGCGCGGCCCGCGCTGCCCCTGAACGTGATCGTCCGGCGCTGGCCGGATGACGACACGACCTCGAAGCCCTGCTTCTTAAGCCAGTCCTTTAGCGCCTTGAATTGCGCCGGTTCGGGTCCGAAGCGAGCCGCAAATTGCTGCGGCGTCAGCCATCGATGGTAATTGGGCGAGGATGGGTCCTGCTGTTCGGACAGCAGCCGGCTAAGGGCTTGCGGATCGCGCAGCTTGAGGCTCATCGTCATCGTCAGCATGCGCTGGGGATCGATGCGCCCGGTAGGCCGGCCGGCGATCGCAGTGGGATGGTTGCCGCGCAGTTTGACCGTTTCATGCGCATCCGAAGCAGGCGAGCAGACCAGCAGCAGCACCCCGGCCAGAACGCCGACAGTGAGGGCCCAGGCGCTGCTTCTATTCCATCTTGGCATTTGCGGCACGAACGCTGCGGTCAGGATTGCGGCGCGCGGCTACTCGGTGTCATCGGGAGATGATTGCTCGGGCGCCGCTTTGGCGATTTCCGCGTCTTCGGCATAGCTCGGCCGCAGTTCCGTCTCCTCGGTGTGCACGGTGTCGGCGGGATAAAGGCGGCGCAGATCCCATTGCGTGATCCATCGCCGGACGTGCGACCGCATCCGGTGCGTGATCGCCAATTCCGGCATCGGAATATCCGGCGGATCCCATCCGTAGGCGCGGGAATGCACCTGCTTCAGATGGCGGTAGGTTTCGGCCAGATGCGCTTCGTCGGGCGGCTGGAGCGCAAGCTTTTCGCGCTTGATCAGATGCATCCCGGTTTCGGCGCGGGCTGCGATGACACGATAATCCTCGCGTTCCTTGGCTTCGAGTTTGGGCCGGATCGACCGCCAGTCGCCGCGCTCGTCCAGCACGGCGGCGTCGAAGTCGTCGGTAATCGCGGCAACCGTGATCAATCCGGGATACTGTTCGCCCTTGATCCGCCCCATCCAGCGCGCCAGTTCGGCGTAGGACTTGGCCCGCTGCAACAGGCTGTAGCGTCCGATCAGCTCGACCTCGTCAAGCAGCAGCACCCATCCGCGGTAGCCCGCGCCGATGACCAATTGCGCGAAGAAGGCGAAGCGATGCACGGCCAGTTCGCGGACGGGCACGTTTTTGACCGCATAGATGGAAGCGGCGCCGGCCTGTTTGAGTCCGCGCCGGATGCGCGTTATGGCAAGGCGGTCGCCCGACCAGAAGCCGATTATCCTCTCGACCGTCTCCGGATCGCTGTGCAGCCGCTCATGCAACAGCAGCGTCGCCGCGAACAGCGGGCTTATCGCGTCCGCGCGGCGCTCGCACCACGTGCGTAATGCAGCGTATTCGGGCGTTTCGGGCCGCAGCCGCAGCGCGATTTCCTGCACCGCCAGGCCGCCGAGGCCTGGAACTTCGGCCGACTCGCTCGCCGCTTTGAACAGCTTGGCCGGATCCGACAGCGGAGTTTCCTTGCTGATGACGACGCGGCTGCAGACGAAGTTTTCCGACAACGCCAGGTGGGCCAGATACTGCAGGAGATGCGATTTGCCGGTGCCGAAGCCGCCCGTCACCAGAATCGCAGGGGCCTGGCGGTCATTGTCCACGCACTCGCGGTTGAATTCGAGGTTGCGTCGGAAGTGCTGCTCGATTTCGCTCTGACCGCAGCCCATGACCCGCACCGCGTCGCGGTTGGGCACGCCGTTGCGCAGCGCCTCCAGCGCGCGCCGGTAATCGTGGACCTGGTTGGCCGCGGAATTCATCGCGCCTTAACTCTCCGCACTGTGCGCCAGGCGCACCAGCGAGCCCATCGGATTGACGCGGTGCTGATCATGCACCTCATCATAGATGCGGAACTGCAGCGCCTGGTAGCGGGCCATCCCGCGTCCCCACACGTCCTCGTCCAGAAACGACGCGTCGGGCGCGACCACGATCATACATCCCGCCAGCCGATCGGTGGCGTCGACGAACTCGCGCAGCACCTCGTAGGCGTCAAGCAGCGCCGCGGTGGTGTAGTAATGGCGGTCGTCGCGGGGATTCTTAGCCACCGCCAGGCGCGCGATGTCGATCAGCACGATGGTTCCCGGATAGCCCGCGATGCGCACCCATCGGAACAGCGACTCGACGAAATGGCGCGCATTGTTGCGCGCGATGCGATTGAAGATGCCGTAGTCTTTGACCGCACCGATGTTGCGGGCCGCGCCCGTCAGCCAATCGGTCAAGGCGGCGATGGTCTGCGCGCTGTCGGGTGCGCCGGTCAGCAACGCGTGGCACATCGTGAACATCGCCACGCGGAAATCGCGCGCCAGCTCCGCACCGCGCAGCACGTGGTCGGTCAGCCTCTTGCGCAACAGCTTCAGCACCGCGTCGGCATCGATGCTGTTGCGTTCGGCGACCGCCTGATAGAACGGCTGCGCCGACCATGCGGGCGGCTCGAAATTGTCGCGCCGGCAGAGATCGAACAGCACGCCGCGCCCCAGCGCGGTCCAATCGATCTGCGCTGCGATACGAAAGAAGATCTGATCGGGAAGCTGCACGCGGGTTTGCGCGGCATCCACTTCCGCCCACAGATAACCCAGGGCCTGCGCCTCGCGGCGCATCCCCGCGCGCAGCGTTTCGCGCAGCGTTTCGCACAGCGGCACACAGAATTTGATCGACGCGCCGCCCTCGCGCACGAACGACTCCAGGTACTCGCGGCGCATCACGCCGAACCATTCATCCACCGCCATGGTCGGCATCATCACGCACCTTCCGTAAACCTGATTGCGTAATAGGTTACCACTTGGCCGTCGGGAGCGACGCACACGAAAGTGCTGGCCGGCGCCTTGGTGCCGGTGCTGGCCGGCAACGACAGGCAAGCGCCGGAGCGGGTGTGAGTCACGCCGCTGCGATCGAGCGAAAAGAGGTCGCGCGCGAAGTCGTCGCGCGTGTAGTCCGACGCGGTGCCCGGCAGGAGCGTGAAGGCCCGATAAATTCTGGCCAGCGGTACGCTGGCGCCCTTGTCGTGCCGGCCCGCAACCAATTGATAGGCCGCGTACAACGCTTCCAGAAACGGTTCGACCGTGGCGCGCGATTTACGGTCCTGGTCGGCTTTGAGTTTCGCCACCAGCCGGCTGGGACGCAATCCCGGAAACCTGGTCTTGTTGATCCGCACCGCGCGTTCCGCCGGCAGGATGCGAATTATAAAAGGATAAGACAGCAGCAGGCCGTCGCGCGACTGCATCTTGAGCCCCACCGCTTGGGCGGCGGCAAGCAACTCGGCGGTGTAATCATTCTGGAGAAACTGCTCCTCGGCTGATGCCGAGAAGGGCCAGGCGGAGCGAGCATTAAGAGTCTCCTGCGCCACTGCCTGGGCAGCGTCGTTTAGTTTTTGCGCATTGCGGTCAATCGCGCCGATGTTGCCCTCCTGCGCGGCGCGCACCAACGCCTTGGCCACCGCTGCCAGCGACTTGGCGGCCCGCTCCGCGGCTGCGGCAGCCCGTTCGACATCGGCAAATCCCTGCTCGAAACTCACCAGCGTCCCCCTCAATCTTGCGGCCTGAGCGTTGAAAAGCGGCGCAAGACCAATAAGAGCTTGTAGGATTAGCCGGAGCGTTCTGTCAATGGCATGCGGCTGAACGCCGCCACGGGAGGGGGACTGGGACGGCCGGCCTGACCGGCGCGCGAACGCCGGTCAGGAAAACTCCGGGATTGCCGGGACCCGGCGGTTCTGGCGATGCTACTCGGTTTGTTGCTGCTGCCTCAACTGCTCCAGTTCGCGCCGCTGGCGCTCGATCTCGCGCTGCTGCTGCTCCATCTGGCTTTGGGTCTGTTGCTGTTGGACTTCCTGATTTTGCATCGCGTTGCCTACCGCATAACCACCCACCGCGCCCATCGCACCGCCAATCGCGGCGCCCGCGGCGGGATGACCGACGGCGGCGCCGATGATGGCGCCGGTTCCGGCCCCCAGCACGCCGCCGCCCAAGGTTCCTTTCTCGCGGGTGCTGAGCGGTTGCCCACTGCAGGCGGTCAAAGTCATTGCCAACACCAGGATGCCAATACTCGCCCCGATTAACCGCGGCATAGAATCTTTCTCCCTCCCAAGCTGCGAAACTTCTCCAAGCCGCCCGGTCGATTCGATCCGGCGTTGAAACCTGCTCCGCGAATCACCATCGGCTGCCTGAATAAAGGCTAGCAGACTGCCGTGTTGCGGAACACACATCAGGCGACTTTCAGATTGAGAACATTACCAAAAAGGAAACGCCGCGACGATTAAGAAATCATCACGGCAGCAAGGCGAAAATCCGCGCTGGCGCGCCGGTGCCGCCGCCGATCTTCATCGGCGCACAAAAGACGATCGCCCCGGCCGGCGGCAGTTTTTCGGCGTTGGCCACATTCTCAAAGCCGGGCCGATTGGCGCCCAACCACAGCCGATGGACGGGGAAGTCTTTGCTGACGCCGGGGTCGATGCTGGCCGTATCGATCGCGATCGCAACGACGTTGCGATGCTTGAGCAGGAAGCTTACCGCTTCGGGCGAAAAGCCCGGAAAGCGCAATCCTGCAACGTCACCCGGCTTGTCGGTGCCCAAGTAGCGTTTGCGATCGGGCCAGAATCGGCCCCATCCCGAGCGCGCCACCACGATCGCGCCGTCGGGAATCCGGCCGTAGGCGGCTTCGTAATTCTGAATGTCTGCCACCGACAAGGTCGCGTCAGGATCCCGGGCGGCGCGCGCCGCGAAATCGATCACCGCGGCGGGCCCGATCATATGGCTTAGCGGGACCTGGTTGACCGGTTCGCCGTCGCGGTTGAAATGCAGCGGCGCATCCATGTGGGTTCCGCCATGCTCGGGGCTGTCGAAATAACCCGAAGCGTAAAAGTACCCGCCCGGCGCCATCCCGTAATGTTCGTAATGGAACTTGAAGCCGCTTTCGGTCGGCCAATAGATCGTGCTTTTGTCCAGGGTATGGGTCAGGTCGAGGACTTTAGCGGTATCGATGCTCGGCATCTGCGCCATCGCCGCCTTCGCTGTCAGCACCCCCAGGATGACCATCGCAAACGCCAACCGTCTCATGCGCGCCTCCAGACCTGTCCAGCAGGCATTTTTCGCGGTCCGCGCCTGAGTACCGGGCGGTGTGCGAAATCCGCATCCTCTAGTCCGCCATCGGCAGCGCGAAGTGGACGCGCTCGGTGGCGACGCTGACCAGCTCCACCTTGGCACCGCGCTCGGCGAACGCACCGATGATCTCTTCGACCAGCCATTCGGGCGACGACGCACTGGCGGTCAGGCCCAGCGAGCGGACTCCCTCCAGCATCGACGCAGTCACGTCCTTGAGCGAATCGACCAGGTAGGCGCGCGCGCCGCGCATGCGGGCCACCTCGACCAGGCGGTTGGCGTTGGAACTTTGCTTGGAGCCGACCACCAAAATCGCGTCGGTGGCGCCTACCAGTTCCTTGACCGCGTTCTGCCGGTTCTGGGTGGCGTAGCAGATGTCGTCGGTCTTGGGTGTGGTCATGTGCGGGAAGCGGCTCTTGAGCGCGTCCATTATCTCGCGCGTATCGTCCACACTCAGCGTGGTCTGGGTGACCGCCGCGACCCGGGTCGGATCGGCAATCTCCACCGACAGCGCTTCCTCCACGGTTCCCACCAGTATCACCTTGCCCGGCGCCACGCCCAGCGTGCCGTTGACTTCCTCATGACCCGCATGTCCGACCAGGATCACGGTGCGCCCCTCGTCGGCATAGCGGCGGACCTCCAGATGGACCTTGGTGACCAGCGGGCAAGTGGCATCAATCACGCGCAGATCGCGTTCGCGCGCCCGGTCCCATTCGCTGGGCGCCACGCCGTGGGCGCTGAAGATGACCCGCTGGCCGTTGGGGATGTGGTCGAGGTTTTCCACGAAGATCGCACCCTCGGCTTCCAGCGCCTCCAGCACGAAGCGGTTGTGGACAATCTGATGGCGGACGTAAAGCGGCGGCCCGTAAGCCTTCAGCGCGTTGCGCACCGCCTCCACCGCGCGCTCAACCCCGGCGCAAAAGCCGCGCGGTTGTGCCAACACCACCTTTTCAATCGCCGTCATGTCGCCTGATTGCATCGCCCCTCACCCAGTACCTGATTGTCGAAGCCGCAGCCGGTTCTCCCTGCCAAACGAGTGGTGCACCTCTAGTGATCGGCCTGATGGACATGGGGCGGATGCGAGGTCTGGCAGCCGACCCAAATCTCGCCGCCCTCGAAATGCTCTTTTTTCCAGATCGGCACGATTTCCTTGATGCGATCGATCAGGAAGCGGCAGGCGGCAAACGCCTCGGCCCGATGCGGCGCCGAAACCGCGATTGCCACCGACGCCTCGCCGACCTCCACCACGCCGATGCGATGAGTGACGGCGGCGCGCGTGATGCGCCATCGGCGCGCCGCCTCTTCGGCCAGCTTGCGCATCTCGCTCAACGCCATCGGCTCGTATGCCTCGTACTCCAGCCGCAGCACCCGGCGGCCGGAGTTTTCGTTGCGCGTCGTGCCGACAAAGGTCGCGATCGCGCCCGCGCCCGGGTCGGCCACCGCCGCTTCCAGCGCGGCCACATCGATGCGCGAGCGCACGATGCGAATCGGGCCCAGCGCGCCGCCAGCGCCGCCACTGACCGGCGGGATAAAGGCCACCTCGTCGCCGTCGCATGGACGAAAGTCCGGCTTGACGTATTCGCGGTTGACGGCGAAGGACAGCGCCTCGTCCTGACCGAGCAGCGCAGGAAACTCGCGCGTCAGCGCGCGCCACACCTCGCCCACCGAAACGCCCGGCGCAAATTCGCGGTCGAGATCGGAGGCCCCGGCGCGCTCGCGCAGCGAGGCAAACAGCTTAAGCCGCAGTGTCATACCAGTCCCAGCAGATTGGCCATGTGTCCCAGCTCCGGCAGCAACAGCTTTTCCATTCCGAGCCGGCAGGCGTTGGGCGAGCCGGGCAACGACACCAGGATCTTGCCGGCGCTGACGCCGGCGGTGGCGCGGCTCAAAAACGCCGCCGATCCAATCTCCTGGTAGGATAGCATCCGGAACAACTCGCCGAAGCCGTCCAGTTCCTTGTCGAGCAGGCCCTTTACCGCTTCATAGGTCTGATCGCGCGGGCTGATGCCGGTACCGCCGTTGATCACGATCGCGTCCAGCGCCGCGCGATGCGCGGTGACGGCGTCGGTGATTCGCCGCGGCTCGTCGGGCATCACCTCGTAGTAAGCCACTTCGTGGCCGGCGCCGGCGAGCAAGTCGCGGATCAGCTTGCCGCTGCTATCGGTCGCCTCGGTGCGGCTGTCGCTGACCGTGATCACGCCGATCCTAAGCGGCCGGCCGGGCCGATGCTTGTGCTCGTGGACCGACATCGCCACGGATTATAACACGCGCGCCCCTCCAGACGAGGCTCGGCAGGCGCCAGGCCGCCCTCTAACGCAGGCGCAGGTTGAAGGCCTGACGCCCTTTTTCGCCCGGACGCGCGTCGAATTGAACCTCGTCACCCTCGCGCAGGTCTTCGAAGCGCACCTTGGGCGACAGCCTGGAGCGATGGAAGAACACTTCGTCCAGGCCGTCGTCGGGAATAATGAAACCGAACCCCTTGTCCTTGATGATCTTCTTTATGGTGCCGTACACGACTGCCTCATTTGATCGGCGCGCGCTTTCTGCTACTGAAGTTTCAGGCCGAAGGCACAAAGCGGCGCGCTGCTACCGATTAGGAAGCTTACCCTGATGGGACTCGATGTAAAGCGCACCGGTTCACGTTTGGATTGCCTCGCCCCAGGAGGCGCTCTTGCTCAAGGCGGTAACCATCAAGGAAATCGAGCGCATCTTCGAAATCATCGAGCCGCTGGGCATCTCGCGCGAGGCGGTAGTGATCCCGCTGCGACCCGAACATCCGGGCCACGTGCGCATCCTTGCCAACGGTAAGCTGGAAATCGTCGTCGAGCGCGACGACGACCTCGATCAGTGGATGGCCGGGCTCAGCGATCGGATTGCGGCCTTGTTGAATCAAGCGGGCTGAGTTCCATCAGCACCGCCCCCGCCTCCACCATCTGACCCGCGCTGACCGCAATGCGCTTGACCTGCGCCGGCCCCTCAGCACTGAGCGTGGTCTCCATCTTCATCGCTTCCATGGTAATCAGAGGCTGCCCGGCTGCGACCTGATCGCCCTCGCCCACCATGATACTGAGCACCTTGCCCGGCATCGGCGCAGTCACCAGCGGCGTCGCCAGGCCGTGGCGCGCGCCCCGGCGTTCCGCTTTGAGCTCTACAAATGTAAATGGCTGCGGGCCGATGCTGACCACGATCGACTGCCCGAGGCGTGCGGCAAACGCACGCACGCGCCTGCCGCCGCAATCGATAAGGATAGCGCCGTCGGCCAGCGGCTGCGTAGGCAGCTTTGCCTCGGCGCGGTCAAGCTGTGCCTGGAGCACCGGACCTGCACTTGTGACTTCGACGTCAAACTGCCGGCCACTCGATGTTTCGCGCAGCTTCATGACCGGTTACCCAGCCTGAAGGCGCCCAGCGCCTCCCACGGCGAGCGAGGGCGGCGATCGGCCGCGCCGCGGTCGGCGGCGCTCGCGCTGACCGGGCGGCCGTGGGCCACCCGTGCGGCCAGCAGCGCGGCGGCCTTGATCGATTCTTCGGCCGGGCGCCATTGGGGCAGGAACTCGCTGACGAAGCGAGTGGAAAATTGGCCGCGCGCGAACGGCTCGCTGGCCACGACGGCGCGCAGGAAGGACGCGGTATGCAGCACCCCGGTCAGCATGAACTCGTCGAGCGCACCCAGCGCCCTGCGCCGCGCCTGCTCGCGGTCGCTTCCCCAGGCGATGAGCTTGGCGAGCAGACCATCGTAATGGGTGCCGATCTCGATGCCGGGCGTCAGAAAGGTATCGACCCTGATTCCAGGACCCCCGGGCAGTTGCAGATGCAGCACGGGTCCGGCGGCGGGGCGGAAATCCTTGCTCGCGTCCTCCGCGTAAATGCGGCATTCGATCGCATGGCCGCGCGGCGGCGGCAGCTCGCTCAGCGATTCGCCGGCCGCCAGGCCCAACTGCATCGCCACCAGGTCGCAATCAAAACGCAGCTCCGTTATCGGATGTTCGACCTGCAGCCGCGCGTTGATCTCCAGGAAGTAGAAGCCTTCGCCGTCGACCAAAAATTCGACCGTGCCGGCGTTGCGATAGCCGACCGCCGAGGCCAGCGCCGCCGCTGCCTCCACCATCCGGGCGCGCAGCGCGGGCGTCAGCGCGGGCGAGGGCGATTCTTCGATGATCTTCTGATGACGGCGCTGCATCGAGCATTCGCGCTCGCCCAGCGTGATCACGCGTCCGCGGGCGTCGCCCAGCACCTGAACTTCCACGTGGCGCGGCGCGGGCAGATATTTTTCCAGGAACAGGCGGCCGTCCTTGAACGCCGCCTGCGCCTCGCGCGCCGCGGCGTCAAGCGCGGCGCCCAGCTCGGACTCATCGGAGACGACGCGAATGCCGCGTCCGCCGCCGCCCGCCGCGGCCTTGATCATGATCGGGTAGCCGTTGAGCGCGGCGAAGCTGCGTGCGGTGGCCAAATCGGCGGTCTCGGTGCCGGGCACCACCGGCACGCCCACACGCTGCGCCAGTCGGCGCGCGCCCACCTTGTCACCGGCGGCGCTGAGAACCTCGGGCGGCGGCCCGACGAAGGTCAGCCCCGCCTTTGTGACCGCAGCCGCAAACTGCGCGCTTTCGGAAAGGAATCCGTAGCCGGGATGAATCGCGTCGGCGCCCGAGGCCAGCGCCGCCTCGATAATCGCCGGACCGTTGAGGTAGCTGTGCAGCGCCTCGGCCGGTCCGATCGGGCGCGCCTCGTCAGCCGCCGCCGCATGCGGCATCGCGGCATCCGCCTCCGAGTAGACCGCCACGGTTCGCAGTCCCGATGCGCGCGCAGTGCGGATGATGCGCAGGGCTATCTCACCGCGGTTGGCAACCAGCAAAGTTCTGATCCTGCGAGCCATAGAAAGAGCGCAGCGCCGCGCGCACAGCCTAGCACGCGTGCCGGCGGCTGCCGATGCTTTGGGAGAGCGGCAAAAAATTTTTGCACGCGCGGCCAAAACGATTGACCTGCATGCGCATTAGATTATGTTTGATCGAGTGTCTGAAACGTGCGCGGTTTGTCGGCCGCGCGAAACGAAGGAAATTTTTGCATGAGGGAGCATCCGAGTTAGATGGCGCAAGAGACCTCCGCGGTTCGCACTGTATACGATTTCCCCGTCGCCGCTCACATCTGCAACGACGGCCGGGTCCACTACACCAAGTTGATCAGGCGGGCACGGGCCGAAGCACCCGAGGGGATTTGCCCGCAGTGTCAAACTCTCTTTCAATACCGCAAGCCCCAACCGAATAGAGCCAGCCGGGGCGTGACGCACGCATAAGCGCAAGCCGCCTGCCGGCGGCCGCGCCTTAGCAAGAAATTTCAGCCAGCTGGGGGCCGGGGCGGAAGTGTATTTGGCGCCCTGACCTGCGGCGGCGCAAAGCTGCGCGCTGCTAGTTGTTGGATTTGTCCGGATCGATCGCTACGCGGGCGGGCGGCTGCGGCGCGCTACCGATTTGGGGACCGGGGTTGTTGTTGCGCACCAGCACCTGATGGCGTCCGCGGTAGAAGCGATCCTTGGACGCGCCCACGTACTGAAAGCCTTCCTTGGGATCGAACCACACCGAGATGTTGGGGATGAAGGGGCGCGCCAGCACGTTGAGCCATCCCAAATCCGGTGTCAGCCCCATCTTGGCCAACTCGCCCGGATAGTAATTCCAGCGCGCCTCGCCGTTCTCCAGCCTGGCGTCAACCGTGAAGATGCTCGGCTTGGGTGTGCAGTCGAAGACGTGGAAGCGCGCGGTCGATTCACCCTTCTTCAGGGCGTATTCCAGGGGCACGATGGAGGCGGCGCCGGCATAGGTGTCAGGCTCAACCTCCACGGTATCGTCGTAAGAGGCATCCCCGAACTGACCGCCCCATCGGCATGACGCCTCGCCGGATTTCAGGTCGACCTGTTCGCTCAACTGCGGCCTGCCGTCAGCGGCCAGGAAATGCGCCTGGTAGGAGGTAACCACCGGCAGCGGATTCCCGGCCTGATACTCCAGCACGATTCGCTCCCAGTCGCTCTCGCCGACCTCGTAATGCGTCTGGCCGATGATCTCCACCTTCTTACCAATTTCCTTGATCGTAAAATGCGCATGGCCAATGACCAATTTACGATTTGGGCTGTAGATGGTGAGGTCAACCGGCGAGGCGAGCATCGTTTTGAGGTCGACGGCGGGTGCCGCCGCACAAATTCCAGCCCGCAACGCCATCAAGGGCGCCAACATTATAATGGTGCGCAATACCTTCGTCATTCAGCCTTCCGAAGCGCATCAAGCCGCTCCGGTACCTTGTCAGTCGCTGGCCCAGCGCCCCTGGAATTCATAATGGCACTGCCGCGTCGGCGGGGAAACACGTAACTGCCCGGCACGCGCCCGGCGGCTGCGCACCTGGTAAAACCCGCGACTTGACGCACGGCTTGCGCCGTTTACCCCGGGCGGCGAAGCTCTGTTCATGCTCGACACCTGGATGGCCAAAAGCCGCTGGTTGCGCGCGGCGCAGTGGCGCGCTGCCGGCATCGTTCACCAGGCCGGCATTCCAGCCAACGGCGCGACCGCGGGCGCGGCGCTCATCGGCGTACTGGCCGCTCTTTTGCTTGCCTGCGGCCTGGACGGCGCGGGCATAGCCGCGTTGTGGGCCAGCGCCGCGCTGGACGCACTGGACGGTGCGATTGCGCGCAACTTCGAGCGGCCGACCGCACTGGGCGGGGTGCTGGATTTGGCGTCGGATCGAGCCGTCGAAGCGGCAGCGTTGCTGGGCGTCGTGTGGCGCCGCCCCACACTGGACTTCGCAGCGCTCACCGTGCTGGCAAGCTGGTACGTCAACATCACCGTATTTTTAGCGGTCGGATCCGCGATGGGCGGGGAGGAAAAGCTCATCGGCTATCCGCCCGGACTGCTGGAACGGACCGAAGCCTTGGTATTTTTCACGCTGTTGATTTACGCGGGCGGGGCGGGGATCTGGCTCTGCTACGCATACGCCGCGATGGAAATCCTAACCGCCGCGCAACGGCTCGCCTTCGCCCGGCGCCATCTGCGCTGACGCGCGAAGCAAACCTTGACATCGGCATGCTCGCGCGCTGTTGAACAACTGTTGCTTCACAAATCCTGTTGTCTTACCTTCCCTGATGGTTTCGACCCGCCCCGGCAGGTGAATCTATGGATTTTGATCTGAACGAAAACCAGCAAGAGATGCGCAATGCGCTGCGCACCCTGTTCGACGGCGCCTGCGATATCCGCCGCGTGCGCAAGGTCGCTTACGACGGCGACGGACGCGATCCGGAACTGTGGAAAGCGCTGAGCGAGGGCGGCTGGACGGGCTTGATGGTGCCGGAGGCGGAGGGCGGCTCGGGGCTGCGCTTCGAGGATTTCATTGTGGTGCTCGAAGAGGCGGGCCGCGCCGTTGCGCCGGTGCCGCTGACCACCACGATGCTGGCCGGCCGTGTAATCGCCGGCGCGCCGTCAAGCGCTGCGCGCAGCGAATTGCTCAAGCAGATTGTCAGCGGCACCAGCAGTTTCACGCTGGCCCTCGGCGAGGGCATCGAGGCTCAGCCGGCGGGCGGCAACTGGCGCCTTGAGGGCAAGCTGGAATTCGTTCCCCACGGCCCACTGGCCGGCACTGTCCTGATCGAAGCGGCGATGCCCGATGGCAAACGCGGTCTGTTCGCGGTGCCGACCGCCGCCGGTGGCATCCAATGGCTGGACCTCGACGTGATGGACCGCACGGTCCGTCAATATGAGATGACGCTGGGCGGCGTCGATGTACCGGCGGGCGCGTCGGTGTTCGGCAGCGCGGACGCGGCGGCGCCGATCCAGACGCTGCTCGACGAATGGCGCGCGGCGCTGGCCGCCGAGAGCCTGGGTGTGGCCGAGAAGATGATCGAGCTGTCGGTGGAATACGTCAAACAACGCATCCAGTTCGGCAAGCCGGTCGGCTCCAATCAGGCGGTCAAGGTCAGAATCGCGGAGATGGGCGCAGCGGTGGACCGCCTGCGCTCGGCGGTTTACTATGCCGCCTGGGCCATCGACAGCAATGTGCCCGAGCGCAAGGTAGCGGTCGCGATGGCCAAGGCGGCCGCGTCGGCGCCGGGCGCGTTCGTCGGCACCCAGGCGATCCACGTCCATGGCGGAATCGGATTTACCTGGGAGTACGACCTGCACCTGTACTTCAAGCGTATCAAGAGCAACGAACTGCTGCTGGGTGACACGTCGGCCGCGCTGCAACAGATCGCGGACGAAGTGCTGTAGCTTCGGCGGCGCCCGCCGGCGCGGTTCGTAAACCGCCCTGCACCAGATACATTTCAATCCGGCAACTCGGTCTTTGACCGTGGTTGCGAGGGCGCGGCCTACGCCTTGGTGAACAGTTTCATGAACGATTCGAACGGGGCGGGCGGGCGCTTGAGCGTCTCCAGATTTTCCGCGACGTGAGCAGCGCTCTTCATCCCCACCAATGCCACGTTGACGCCGGGCGTGGAGCGCACGAACTGGATCGAGCGCTGCGCGTCGGTGCGCAGCCCCTCCATCGCGTCGGCCACGACCGTGGGCAGCCGCGCCGTCAGCCGGCCTTGCAATAGCGAGGCGCTGGCCCATACCGCGACCCTCAATGCGCGCGCCGCTTCGAGCACCGACAGCATCTGCTGTTCGCCCCTGACGGACTGGTTCTGCAATGTGAACGCCTCGGGCATCGCCAGGCTATACGGCAGCTGGATCACCTTGAAATGATGGTTGGGACCGGCGATCGACGCCGCCAGGTCGACCAGCTCCTGCAATGAGAGGTAGTCGGTGCTGTTGGGCCGCACCCGATAGCCGTTCCAGGTGGCGGTGCCGTACACGCCGATCGCGCCCTCGCGCACCTTGCCTTCGAGCAGCTCGAAGGCCAGCCCCATCCGGCGCATGAACTCCGTGCGCCCCACCGCTGCCGCCTGACTTTCGGGGTTGTGCAGGAAGTAAACGTCGATGGTTTCCAGAGCGAGGTTGGCGCGGCTCTGCTCGAGCATCGCGGCCAAGTAGCGTGGCGTCATGCAATGGGAGTTGTCAACCAGGTCGCCGGGCCCGATCAGTCCGGTCTGCACAAAGGCGCGCTCGAAATACTCGCGCGGATTGGCCGGCATCTCGCCGTCGAAGGTGATGTAACCGCCCTTGCTGGCGACGATCAGCTCCTCGCGTTTGACGCTGCCGGCGTCGATCAGTTCCTTGATCGCGGCGCCAATCGACCGTTCGCTGCGCTGGAACCGGTAATTGACGGCGCTGTCGATCACGTTGACGCCGCCGCCAATGGCAAGCTTGGCCGCCTTGCGGTACATCTCGTCCGTCTCGCGGTCCATCTCGCCCAGATAAGTTCCCATCCCCAGCGAGGAGGCGGCCAGTTCGCCCATCTTGCGGAAATTGCCGGGCAAGCCCATGAATCTGCCCGCGTAGGAAGCCGTGGCTGCAGGAGTCGCTTTGCCTTTTATCATTACTCATTCCTCGCCGCTTGCGCGGCAGTTGAGACACGGTTGAGATTTCAGGCGGCGCGCGCGGCGGGGTCGTGGATCAACTGGACCACAACTCCATCAGGATCCCTGATGTAAAAGGAATAGGTGCCGTCGCGATGCTGGCGCAGCGGCTTGACGATGTCCAGCCCGTGGCGGCTGGCCCACGCAAAATTCTCTTCGAGTTCGCTCAACTCGGCCACGAAGAAGCCGATATGGTCGAGCACGCCGGCGACGGCCCCCGCTTGCGGCTCCCGATGCAGGGCCAGATTATCCGAGCCGGAACTCAGGTAAACATTGTCCGGGTCAGGCTGCCATACCGTTCGCATGCCGAAGACTTCGGCATAAAACTTCCGGGATCGCTCCACATCAGCGACGCGCAGCGCGACGTGGCGTATACCTTGGGTCTTTAACACCTGGCTCTCCTGAAATTCCGCAAGGGCTCCCTTTGCAGAATCGTAAACTCGATGGTCCCAGTCTACACCAAGCGCCGGCTGGGCAGGCATCAAGGGGCGGTTTCGGCAATGAAAACGCCGCGTTGACACGGACATTTGGCTGGCACTAAATTAAAACGGCATCCCAAAATGGAGCGAGGGGACCCGCAAACCGCTACCGGCCAGAGGTAAAGAACAGCGCAATGGTTCGCCGCGATAAAACCAATTACGTCATTCAGTCGGTGGCGCATTCGCTCGACGTGTTGGAGCAATTCTCCCGGGATGTGGACGAACTGGGCGTCACGGAATTATCCAAGCGGCTGAAGCTGCACAAAAACAACGTTTTCCGGCTGCTGGCGACCTTGGAAGCGCGCGGTTACATCGAACAGAACCGTGCTACGGAAAACTACCGGCTCGGCATCCGTTGCCTCAACCTGGGCCGCAGCTACATCAACCATATGGGCCTGGTGCGCCAGGCGCGACCGATTCTGTCCGAACTGGCGCGCAAATGCCGCGAAAGCGCCTTCGTCGGCATCGTGCGGCGCGACAGCGTGGTGCCGCTGGAAGCGGCGGAGCCCGAAGCCCGGGTCGTCAAGATCACCCCGCCGATTGGCGATTCGCTGCCCCTACACTGCACGGCTTCGGGGAAGGTTTATCTGGCTTTCGAAGCCGACGAGGAGTTGAAATCCGCGCTCCCGGAGCAGATGCCCGCCCATACTAGCCGGACGATCGTTGACCGCGCCAAACTGCTCGAGCAGCTTGCGGCGGTAGCACGCGACGGCTACGCGGTCGACTACGGCGAATACATCGAGGAGGTCAGCTCGATCGCGGTACCGATTCGCGATTACACCCGCACCGTGGTCGGCTCGCTGGCGGTGGCGGGGCCGGCCTACCGGATTCCCGCCGAGCGCGTCGCCAACGAAATCGCGCCGCTCATCCTGGAAGCTGGACAGGAGCTTTCGCGTCGCCTGGGTTACAATGAATAAGGCGCCCCGCTCAGGGCCCGGACGCCGCCGGGCCTGATTTGACTGAATCTCCCACGGTTGTTAGTTTCCCATCCGCCTGCCCGGCGGCTTTGTTGGGGCTGGGCAAAGGCGCCAGGCGCTGTGCCTCGCATAGCGGCTAATCCAAGGAGCATTTTGGTGAAAATTCTGGTTCCGCTGAAGCGCGTTCCCGATCCTGCCACCACCATCAGGATCCTGCCCGACGGCTCGGGAATCGCCACCGACAACGTCAAGTGGGTGATTAACCCCTTCGACGAGATCGCCATCGAGGAAGCCCTGCGCATCAAGGAGCGGCTGAAGACCGGAGAGGTGGTGCTGCTGACCATCGGCCAGAGCAACTGGCAGGAGCAGTTGCGCACCGGGTTGGCGATGGGCGCTGATCGCGCCAAGCTGGTGCTCAACGACAAGCCGCTGGACACGCTGGCGATCGCGCGGGTAATCGCCAAAATCGTCGCCGAAGAACAGCCCAAGATGGTGATCCTGGGCAAGCAGGCGATCGACGACGACTCCAACCAGGTGGGCCAGATGCTCGCCGAACTCCTGGGCTGGCCGCAGGCGACCTTTGCCTCCAAGATCGATATCGATGGCGACAAGTGCACCGTGGTGCGGGAAGTGGACGGCGGTCTGGAGACGGTCGCGTTTGCGCTGCCCGCGGTAATCACCACCGATTTGCGGCTTAATGAGCCCCGCTACGCGTCGCTGCCCGGCATCATGAAAGCGCGCAAGAAAGAGCTTAAGGAAATTCCCATCGACAGCCTGGGCGTGGATCTGACGCCGAAGCTGAAGGTCAAGGAACTCAAGGCGCCGCCCAAGCGCCAGGCCGGCCGCAAGGTGGAATCGGTCCAGGAACTGGTCAAGCTCCTGCACGAGGAGGCCAAGCTTATCTGATAAGATGCGGCCGCCGCGCCTCGCGCGCCGCCGCATTATCCGGGAAGACACGCCATGGGTGACGTTTTAGTTTTTGCTGAATATCAACACGAGCATTTCCCCAAATCGACGCTGGTCGCGATCAACGCCGGTCTTGAGATGGCGCGCAAGCGCGGCGTGCAATGCGTCGTGGCCGTGTTGGGAGAAAAGGTCGAGGCGCTGGCGCAGACCGCGGCCAAATACGGCGCCGCCAAGGTAATCGCGCTGGAGCATCCGGCGCTCAAGAACTACCTGGCCGACGCGCACGCCCAGGCGCTGGCCAACCTGGTCAAGAGCCTCGGCGCGGAATACGTGATGGCGACCGCGACCGCGCGCGGCAAGGACCTGATGCCGCGGCTGGCCGCGCGGCTGGACGCCCCGATGGCCTCCGACATCATCACCATCAACGACGACGGTACCGTCATCCGGCCCATGTACGCCGGCAACGGGATGGCGCTGGTCGAGATGGACGGCCCGGTCAAGGTCATCACGGTGCGCTCGACGGCGTTCGACGCGGCGGCGGAAAGCCCCAATCCGTCGCCGGTCGAAAAGGTCGCCGCCGCGATCGATCAGGCGTCGCTCAAGATGGAGTTCGTGACCTTCAACGAAATCAAGAGCGACCGCCCGCAACTCACCGAGGCCAAGATCGTAATTTCCGGCGGACGCGGGCTTAAGTCGGGCGAGAACTTCAAGACCGTGCTCGAACCGCTGGTCGACGTGGTAGGCGCTGCGATGGGCGCCAGCCGCGCCGCGGTGGACGCGGGCTTCGTGCCCAACGATCTGCAGGTCGGCCAGACCGGCAAGGTGGTCGCACCCGATCTGTACATCGCGGTCGGTATTTCCGGCGCGATTCAGCATCTGGCGGGGATGAAGGACTCCAAGGTCATCGTGGCGATCAACAAGGACGAGGAGGCGCCGATCTTCAGCGTCGCCGACTACGGCCTGGTCGCCGACCTGTTCAAAGCCGTCCCCGAAATGGCCGAAGAAGTCCGCAAGCTGAAACAGGCCTGAGCGCGTGCGCTGAAAGCAACCCGATTGCCGCGTCGATCGCGGCCACCGCAACCTTCGGCCGCCGCAGCCGCCGCGATTGAAGTCCCCGCCGATGATCTGATTTAAGTGCTCAGATTCACTGCAAGCGTTGCCGCGGGCAACGCCGCAAACTGCGCGCCGCGTGCAAATGGCGCAAGCAAGAGAACCAAATGAACGAGCAGGTCACCCGCCAGATCCTTTGGAACGTACCGCTTGCCTTCATCGTTATCATGTACGCCCTGCTGGCGTTGCTGTTCGCCGCCTTTATTTACGCCGGGACGTACTGGTACCGACGGATCTCCTTGGGCACCAGCGAGGACCGCTTCGACCAGCTGGCGCGCCGCGCCTGGCTGGCGCTGCGCGACGCGGTCGGCCAGGGCTTCGTGGTGCGCGAGAACTGGGGCTGGATGCACTACTGCTTTTACACCGCCTTCATCGGGTTGACGATCGGCACCACCATCGTGCTGATCAACAGCGACATCCGCGAGTTGGCCGCGCTGTTCGGTTTTCGCCTCTACTTCTACTACGGCGAGTTCTACCTGTTCTTCAAAGCCTTCATGGATACGTTCTTCCTGATGCTGATCGGCGGCGTATGCGCCGCCGCCGCGCGGCGTTTTGTGCGCCGGCCCCGGGAGCTCGCTGCGCCGCCGGCCGACAAGATGCTCGACAACCTGGAGAACTACCTGGGCTACTGGTATCCGCTGCTGATGCTGGTGCTGGTCGGGATAACCGGCCTGATGCTGGAGGGGGCACGCATCAACGCCACCCATCCCAGCTTCACCGAATGGGCTTACGTCGGGCGCCGGTTAGGCCAGATCGAGGGCGCGCTGGGGGCCGGCCCGACGTTCCATCGATGGCTCTGGCTGGTGCACGTGTTGCTGGTGTACGGCCTGCTGTTCGCCTTTCCATTTTCCAAGCTGCGTCACTTCCTGTTCGGTCCGATCAACCTCTTCTTCCGCAATCTGGGCCCGCGCGGCCGCCTCAGACCGATCAAGGACTTCGAGACCGCCGAGACCTTCGGCGTCTCGCAGGTCGAGCAATACACCTGGAAGCAGCTGCTCGACATGTCCACCTGCCTTGAATGCGGGCGTTGCACGATCAACTGCCCCACCGCCACTACCGACAAGGCACTCAACCCCAAGAATCTGGTCATCGTGCAGCGCGAGCATCTGCTGGCTAAGGCGCCGTTCCTGTTGGCCGCGCGCGCCAACGGCAAGGAGGCAGCCGAGGCACGGGTGTGGGAAGGCCGCGACATGATC
>Ga0070737_10002336_pt1 | contig 23196 bp, 21 predicted proteins | sample Coa_R1_10_FD_66438 | JGI IMG/M metagenome (GOLD analysis project Ga0070737, IMG submission 66438) | Surface soil microbial communities from Centralia Pennsylvania, which are recovering from an underground coalmine fire - Coalmine... | ecosystem: Environmental > Terrestrial > Soil > Unclassified...
CGAGCCGGTTGAGCGCCGCTTCCTTCGCATCATCCGGCTCGATCACGACGATCGGCACCGAGTTGGCAAGCAGTTCCTCGGCGACGACCCGGCCGAAACGTCCGAAGCCGCAAATAATCACATGGTCTTTTAGATTATGAATCCGGCGGTGCATGGCGGTCGCTCCCAGATGTTCGCGAAGCTGTCCCTCGAGTACGATCTCGCCGATTGAAGTTAGCAGGTATAGGAAGGTCCCGACGCCGACGACAATCAGCACCATCGTGAAGATTCGGCCGGCTGTATCCAGATGATGCACTTCGCCGTAACCAACCGTCGAGATTGTGATGACGGACATGTAGAGCGCGTCGAGCGGCGAAAAACCCTCGATCACGATGTAGCCGACCATCCCGACCGCGATCACCGCGATCACCCCGGCGACTGCAATCAGGAAGCGCCCGCCCGGGCTACTTGGCATCGAAGCCTCGGGGGTGTTGAAACGGAGCAGTGACCAAGGCGACGGCTGGCGCTTGGGAAAGAGCTGATGGCACCCCGGTTGCTACCCTCGTGAACGACGATCGCATCGATGCCTAAGATGCTGGAAAGACGTGTGGAAATCCACGCCGCGGAGGGGCGATGTACGAATCAGAATACCGATCCAAGCTGAGGTCGCCAGAGGATGCCGTCCGCCTCATTCCGGCGCGCGGCAGTCTCTCGATGGGGATGGCGATGAGCGAGCCGCCCGCTTTATTGCAGGCGCTCGAAAATCGCGTCAAGGCGGGAGAAATCAAGCATCTCCGAGTGTATTACTCGCATTCCGCGCCGGCCGCGATGATGACCATTTTGAAGTATGAGTACCTCGACATCATCAAGCCGCATCCCTTCTTCCCGACTATCGTGGAGCGCGAGCTGATGCGCCGCGGGGCGGAAGACAAGCGCCAGGTGCTCTCGTACATGCCGGGCAATTTCAGCGCGATGCCGCGGATACTCGCCGAGATCGGTATCGATGCGTTCATCGTGATGGTGTCGCCGATGGACAAGGGCGGCTTCTTCAGTTGCGGCACCAACAGCGACTACACGATTCCGACGGCGCGCGCCGCGCGCCATCTGATCGTTGAGGTCAACCCTAACATGCCGCGCGCGTTCGGCGATTGTGCGCTGCATGTGAACGAGGTCGATGCGATCGTCGAGAACGAGACGCCGCTGCCGGAATTGCCGAGCCGGCCGATCACGGCGACCGACCGCGTAATCAGCCGTTACATCGTTGATCTGATCCCGGAGCGGGCGACGCTGCAGATCGGCGTCGGCGGCGTGCCCAACGCGGTATGCGCCGCTCTGCACGATCACAGGGATCTCGGAATTCACACCGAGCTGATGACCCCGGCGGTCGCCGATCTGATTCGTTCGGGCGCGGTCACCAACAAGTTCAAGCACATCAATCGTCACAAGAACGTCTACACGCTGGCGGCGGGTGATCGCGCGCTTTATCAATTCATCAACGACAACTCGAGCATGGAGGCCTACCCGGTCGATTATGTAAACGATCCATACGTGATCGGCCGCAACGACCGTGTGGTCTCAGTCAACGCCTTTCTGGAGATCGGGCTTGATGGCGAGGTGAATTCCGAAAGCATTGCGGGCAAGCAATACAGCGCACCGGGCGGCCAGCTCGATTTCGTGCGCGGTGCGCAGCTCTCTAAAGACGGCAAATCGATTCTCGCCGCCTATTCAACCGCGGGCAACGGCCGGATCTCACGCATCGTCGGACGCATCGCAGGACCGGCGACCGATCCGCGCTCCGACGTGCACTATGTGGTGACCGAATATGGCGTCGCGAACCTGCGCGGCAAATCGACCGTGGAACGGGCCGAGGCGTTGATCGCGCTGGCGCATCCTGATTTCCGCGACGAACTCTACCATCGCGCGCGCGAACTCGGCGATCTCTAATCATTCGATTGCGATTCAAGTTCCCTGGCTCGCTTCTCCATCCAAGCGCCCCACATCTGCATGGTCTTGCCGCACAGCTCCATCCATTGCAGGTGAGTCTTTGGATCGGAGGGCATCAGCGCCGGACTCATGCATCCGTTCAGATTCATTCCCATTCCCATCCCCGAGCTCATGGTCATGCCCATCATTCCGGGCCCCATCGGCATACCGGAGCCCATCATCATGCGCGGCGCGTGCCCCTCGCGGATAAGCTCCTGCATCCGGCGATTTCGATTCGCCATTATGTCCGAAAAGCTGGGCGGCAGGCCGGGACTGACTTGCGCCTGGGGCTTGGCCGCCGACGGATTCTGCTGCGCTCCCGAATTCGCGGCGGATGGGACCGCCGCGGGCTGCGCATGTAGATTTCCCGCTATCGCGAAGATCATGAAAGCGATTGCGACTACGGCCACGACCATCGATGTCGACTGTTTCATTCCACCCTCTTCGGTTACGGAAACGAATTAGCGCGCCATTGGATCATCCTGCCGCGGCAAAAGCCGAAGAAATTCCAAATCTCGAGCTGATGATAGACAGCCGCCTCGCGATCGCCACGCGCCAACGCGCCGATCATCCGGCCGCCATTGCGAATTAATTTTTCTATTCGATTATGCGTCCTACCGCCCGCAAACGCGCTGCCGATTCCGAACGCGAAGCTTTTGCGCAGGAGATAACGGCGCGTGAGGCGCTCGGGTCCGATCAGATGATGTACGCGGGCGCGGGCCGCGAATCCGACGCTGCCACCGCGCGCCATGATGCGCGCGAAGAGCTCCGTGTCCTCACCAGACATCGGATTCCCGCCAACCACGCCCAGATCCTCGCGGAAGCGTCCGAAAAGTTCGAAAGTATTGCGCTGAAATGCAACGTTGGCGCTGAAGTAGTTGTGCAGCCGCTCGCGCTCCGCCGGCGACATCTGCTCGAGCGCACCGGCGTCATGAACCGCAAGCTTCACATATAGTCGCGATCCGAGCCAGCTCGGACAGGGCGCGAGAAACCGGGGCAGGACCATTCCGCAGGCGACATCGAGACGCCGCCGTTCGAGCTCGCCGACGAGTTCGACCAGCCAATCCGGCTCAACGATCACATCGTCATCGATGAAACAGAGCACCTCGCCGCGCGCTTCATCGACGGCGCGATTGCGCGCGAAGCTCGATCCGACCCGCTCCTCCAGCACACGCCGGAGCGGAAACCTGAGTGACTGCGCTGCGCTCCGTACCACTGAAACGGTCGCGTCGACCGAGGCGTTGTCGATCACGATGCATTCCATGCGAGCACCGTCCGGAATCGCGAGTGGAGCGAGGCTTGCGAGCGTCTGGCTCAGGACCGCGGCGCGATTGTGCGTCGGGATCGCAATGGTTATGAATCTCGCGGCCAAAGCTCAGCCCCCGGCCTAGTCCTCGTTGTCGCCGGCGGTCGCCCGCGCGGTGGGGCTTGCGCCTTTCGTGCGGGCTCCGGACTCCGTCGACGGCATCAGGTCGGGCTGGGTCAGGACGACATCGCTGACCGTGACGTAGGGATCGGCGCTGCGTTGAGTGTCGATGGGCGCTTTCAACTCAAAGCCGAAATTGCGAGTTTCCCCCGGCATCAGGGGGAGCGCGCGTAAGGAAAAATCGGAAAACTGAAGCGGGGTCGCGATCGGCACGTGCTGTTCCACAAAAACATCGCGCCGGTCGGCGCCGTGGCCTTGATAAAAGGTAACGTTCATCCGCACGGAATCGACCGGGCGATCACCGTTATTCGCGATCTTGCCAAAGATCGCCGGGCGGCCCGCCGCCGACATCCGCATCCCAATGTCGCTCAGCTTGAGCTTGTCGTCGTATGCGAGCGCGACCGCGCGCTGCGCCACGATGGTCTCGATCTCGTGGAGTTCGCGGCCGTAGAGATACTTGAGGCCCCATCCGCCCGTGGCTTCAGATCGATCGAGCGCCGTAATTGCGTCCCGGTAATAGCCAACCGCCTGCGCATACGATCCGCCGTAGTAGCTGTCGAGGGCATGACGACGCAGATCGGCGGCGCGTTCCCGCGCCGGGAAGTCGGCCCGCACGCGCCATCGATGATGCTCCTTAACCAGCACGATGTCGTCGAGATAGGAAAGCGCGGGGAAATCGCCGCTCGAGAGCGCGTGACGCGCCGCCGGCACCGGATCGGCGTCCAGTCCGATCATCGCATTGATCGTTCGCTCGAGTCGGGCAAGGTCCGGCGCCTTCACCTTGACCGGAACGATTCTGCGCAGACCCTGTCCCTGCGGCTCCCCGAGATCAAAGTCCGTCGCCTTGAGCACCGGCCAAAACCATCGTCGCGTGACATCCTGAGTGAGCGGTACGGCGGTCAGAAACCGCTCGCGTGGATACGCCTCACGATCGACCTCGGTCAGCATCAGATAGCATTGCTCGTATTGACGCTGTTCGAGCGCGGTCAGGTAGTTCTGCGCGACGGTGCGCGGCGACTGCCACGTACATCCGGCGAACAACATCGCCGTCACCAGTATCGACGCGCGGCACAACCTTGCACCGCGCACAGCCCCGCGCCACCTCCGACTCATTCGAGCATTTTCCCTGCAGCTAGCGATCGACCGGCAATTGCGCGTCGTTCCAGTCGAGCATCCCACCCTTCAGATTGCCGACGCGTTCGAAACCCAGCGCGGTCAGCAGTGCGGCGGCAGTCGTGCTGCGTGCGCCGGCGCGGCAGATTACGATGATGTCGCGATTCTTGTAGTCGGCGATCTCGTCGGTGCGCTCGGACAACTCGCGCAGCGGAATGAGTTTGCTGCCCGGGATGTGTCCAAGTTCGCCCCTGTATTCTTCCGGTTCGCGCACGTCGAGCAGCAGCGGCGGCTCGGGCGCGGCGAGCCGCGCGAACACCTCGGTCGCAGAGACCTGCCGCACCTGGCTTAACTGTGCGTAGGTCGGGAATTTCATGCTGTCGGCATCGAGCGCCGACTGATTCGGCTGCAGCGATTCCTGGATGCTGTCCGGGAGCGGCAGGCCGAGATGGTTCATGAGCTCGATATACTCGTCGCGCGAACGGTTCGCGATTCGCGGGTTGCCATGCTTCTCTTCGCCGATGGTCGAATGAGTATGGCCTCGGTAGTCGTGCGCCGGAAAGACTAGGGTCGCGTCCGGCAGCGCGAAGAGCTTGCGCGTAATCGCGTCGTATTGCGCGCCAGGATCGCCGCCGGCGAAATCCGCGCGCCCGGTGCCATGAATCAGCAACACGTCGCCGGTGAAAACGCGATCGCCGGTGTAGAGACTGATCGAGTCCGGCGTATGGCCGGGAGTATGCAGGACCTGAAGCCGAATGTCGCCGATCGCGAGCCATTGCCCGTCCTGCAGATGCACGGCAACGTGCGGCGCCGGGGCCTGCCGATGCATCGCGACCGGCGCACCGGTCAGCTCAGCGAGCTCGAACGCGCCGCTACGATGGTCGGCGTGGGTGTGCGTGTCGATGATCAGTTCGAGCCGCCGCTGATGATAAGCGAGCACTGCGAGATAACGATCGATGCGCTCGCGCACGGGATCGATCATCACGGCCTTGCCGTCGGACTCCGACGTCAACAGATAGCTCTTGCACTTCGCGTGATTGAGTTCAGTCGCGATCATGCTGTGACCGTCCCAACGAATGTTGTCGATAACTATACCGTTTGCGGCGTGCGCAGGGGAATCAAATTGTTACGCCGCCTGTTCGGCGCGCCGATGCGGGAACTCGAAGCGCTGCTTCTCCGTCGCATCGACCGCCATCGTGACCATCCGATCGATATCGAAACAACTCTCGGCGCGCTCGACCTCGGCGATAGTAGCACGGGTCTCGGGATGCGCGGGTACGAACAGCGAGCAACAATCCTGATCGGGAAGAATCGAGGTCTCGAAGGTGCCGAGCATGCGCGCCTGCTCGACGATTTCGTTCTTGTCCATCCCAACCAGCGGCCGGAGGATTGGCATCCCGGCCGCGTTTTCGATGACGGTCATATTGGCGAGGGTCTGCGATGCGACCTGGCCGAGGCTCTCGCCGGTCACCAGTGCGGATGCGCCGGCGCGAAGCGCGAGCGCGGTTGCGATGCGCATCATGAAGCGTCGGTAGAGTACGACCCGGAGCGGCCGCAGCGCACGCGCGACAATTTCGCGCTGCACCTCGGCGAACGGCGCCAGCATCAGAATGGAATGGCCTTCGAAGCGCGTCAAATGGGCCGCCAAATCGGCGGCCTTCTCCCGGCTCGCCGCCGAGACCAGCGGATAGCTGTGAAAATGGACGAAATCGAGCCGCAGCCCGCGGCGCATCATGCGCCAGGCCGCGACCGGCGAATCGATCCCGCCGGAAAGCAGCGCGAGACCGCGCCCTGCGATCCCGACCGGCAGACCACCGGCGCCGGGATGCTTGCCGACTGCGACGTAGGCGGCAGCGGGCATGATTTCGATCGCGATCGTGAAGTCCGGATTTTCCAGATCGACCTTCAAGCCGAGTTCGCCGGCGACCGCCGCGCCGACGCTCCGATCGATCTCCATCGAGTTGAGCGCAAAGCGTTTTTCAGCGCGTCGTGTGCGGACCGCGAACGTACGGCCCGGATAGTGCCGGGCTTGTGACACCGCCTCGCGTTTGAGCGCTTCGATATCGAGCGGCGTCGTCCGGCTAATCGAGAAGTTCTGCAGGCCGAAGACCAGCGCTGCGCGCTCCACGATAAGCTCTTCAGGCTCCTCGCCGATGAGTTCGACCATCAGGCGCGGCCCCTCGCTGCGCATCGCGCCGAGCTCGATGCCCGCAAAGGCGTCGCGCAGGTTGCGCTTCAATTGCTCGATGAAGCGCCACTGGTTGCGCCCCTTGAGCGCAATTTCATGGTAGCGCCCGATGAGATAGCGCCGGGGCGATGCGGGGGTCGTTAACGGCTCGATCAGCGGCATGCGCTCAGCGTAGCTTTCGCCGCCGCTGCAATGCCAGTATTGTCCTTGCGCGTGCTGCGGGGCTGGATGATGATTCGGAAAGGAGAGACGTGAGCCAGGGCGACTTCAAAGGCGGTCTTGATCGCGGCCTGCAACAACTCCGCACTGGCCTGCTCGATCCGGCGGTCACGACCCGCCCGGACGGCGAACGGCTGGCCGCAGTGCTGGTGCCGATTTTCGAACGCTCGGGTGATCTGCACTTGCTCTACATCCTGCGTTCCGACCAGGTGAGCCACCGCGGACAGGTCGCGTTTCCGGGCGGTCGCGTTGATCCCGAAGATCACAGCCCGATGGCTGCGGCGCTGCGCGAGGCATACGAAGAGGTCGGCATCGAGCCCGATGCGGTCGAGGTGCTGGGCGCGTTCCCCCGGATGCGCACGGCCACCACCGGCATCCTCGTCGCGTCGTTCGCGGGATTGATCCCGTGGCCGCTCGCATTGCGCGCCAATCCGCACGAGGTGGCGGAGATTTTCAGCGTTCCGATCGCGGTGTTGCGCGACGTTCGTTATCGGCGCACTTATATTTTCCGTCGCGACGGTCTCGAATGGCGATTCCCGGCGATAATCTACGAGAACCGGCCAATCTGGGGACTCACTTACCGCATCACTTTGAGCCTGCTCGAAATCATGGCGTGAAAAATTCGGTCGCCCTGACACCGGCGCGAGGCGGCTCATAGCGTTCCAAAACCCGTTAATCTCGATGGCCCAGCTCAAAGACCTCTCCAATGACGATCTGAACCTGCGGAAAGCGGGCTTCAATCCTGCCGCCGACCCCGAAGACGCCTTGCGCATGCTGGTCGCTCTGCGCGGGACTCCCGAGGTGACCGACGCCGCGATCGCGCGCGCGCTCGGCGGCGTCCGCTCCCCGGGCGCGGCGAATATGCTGGCAACGATGGAAGCCGACGCAAGCGGCGCGTTGCGCCGCGAGATTCGCCGGTCGTTGTTTCGCCTGCGCCAGAGCGGCATCGTGCCCGCGCCCGATGCCGAGCCGCATCCGCGGCAAACTTCGCCCGCGCCGACCGCCGCTATCGCGACCGATATCGAAGGGATGCTCTCGCCGATCGACGTCACCGGCGTGCGGCTTATCTGGCTGATGAAGCCCAAGGCACGCGGCGGGCTCAATCTGCTGTGGGGCTTTTCGTCCGAAGAAGAAGGGTTGATCGGCTGCAATTTCGGCCCGGTCAGCCGCCGCGAATTGCGCGCTGACCGGCTGCGCGTCGAGGAACGCGCCGGCGTCAAAATGATCGAGGCCGACTGGCGGCTCTGCGATCTCATCCTGTGCGAGGCGTACCGCGCGACGCCCGAGAACCGGCGCGGTCCGGTCGGCAACTTTTTCGCGTGGCGAACCGAGCTTATCCCCGCGCCTCCGCCCGGCGACGATTTTGTCCATCCCATCTATAGAGAGCTCGCCGTCGAGGCGGCCGGCGAACCCGGCCTCGAACTGTTAAAAGAGCCTGAGGTGCTTGCCTGGCGATTCCCCGCCGCCGAGATCAAACCCTACGTCGATGAGATCGCCGAAGTGCAGCAGAGCGTGATCGTGCTGAATCCGATGCAGCGCGAGGATCGGATCGCGAGTGTGATCGAGAAGGCGATCGATGGACTGCTCGGCGGCGCGGCGGCGTTTCGCGCGCGCCGGCGGCTCGAGGATATAGCGTACTACCTCGCGCATACCGGGCGACGACGGACGGGCGGCTATGCAGCAGCCGCGGCGGCGAAAATTCGCGATGGCGCCGACATCAAGCGCATCCCGTTCTTTCAGAACCTGATTCGCACGATGCTCGGGGCGCTGATTGCCGCGCAGCAGGAGAAGGAACGCGAGGAGCCGCGGCTCATCATGACGCCGGCCGAAGCGATGCGCGCGCAGGCACAGCGTCAGTCCCGCTAGCCAGCCTGACAAGCGGCCGGCAGCTTTGTTACGATTCGTGCCGGATGCCGCTCGATGCGGCCGCGGAGCAGGACATGAACTCATCGAATGGACAACGCGCGCGCGGACCATTTTCCGGCGTACTTGTGATCGATCTCACGCGCGTGCTGGCGGGACCTTTCTCGACGATGCTAATGGCCGACCTCGGCGCGCGCGTAATCAAGGTCGAGCAGCCCGGCAGCGGCGACGACTCGCGCGCCTATGGTCCGTTCAAAGACGGCAAGTCTGTCTACTTCGGCTTTGTCAATCGCGGCAAGGAAAGTATCGCGCTTGATCTTAAAAATGATCGCGACCGCGCGCTGTTCCTTCGCATGGTCGAGCGCGCCGATGTACTGGTCGAAAACTTCCGCCCCGGCACGATGGAGAAGCTCGGCCTTTCGTGGGAGGCGCTGTCGAAAATCAACCCGCGATTGATTTATGCGTCGGGTTCGGGCTTCGGCCAGACCGGTCCGATGAGCCGCACGCCCGCCTACGACACCGTAGTGCAGGCGCTTAGCGGGATAATGAGCATCACGGGCTATCCCGACGGCCCACCGACACGCGTCGGCACTTCGGTCGCCGATTTGACCGCGGGTGTCTATCTCTTCGGCGGCATCGCGAGCGCGCTCTATGCACGCGAGACAACCGGCCGCGGCGCGCGCGTCGATGTTGCGATGCTCGACGCGATGCTCAGCTATCTGCTGCATGGCGTCATGGAGTATGTCGCGCATGGCCGCGCACTCGGACGCTTGGGGAACGGCCATCCGTCGATCGCGCCGTTTGATACTTATCAAGCCGCCGACGAGCTGTTCGTAATCTGCGCCGGCGGCAACGAAGTTTTCGCGCGGCTCAGCGAGGCGATCGGCCGCGGCGATCTCGCGCGCGACGAGCGCTTCGCGCACAACCGTAATCGCCATGAAAATCATGAAGCGCTGCGCGCCGAGCTCGAAGCGACGCTCAGGACCAAACCTGCGCGCCATTGGGTTGAGGTTCTGACCGTGGCCGGTGTACCCTGCGCCCGCATCCAGAGCATCCCGGAAGCGGTCGCGATGCCGCAGATCGCGGCGCGCAATATGATGGTGGAGTCAGACGGGATGCGAATTCTCGGCAATCCGATCAAGATCGGCGGCTTCGACGATCCCGCCACGCGGCCTGCCGCACCAGCGCTCGATGGCAACGGCGATGCGATTCGAGCGGAATTCGGCGCATCCGAAGAGCGCGCAACAGCCGCGAAGCGCTGAAAGCTCGATGCGCGAAGTAGTGATCATCGACGGGCTGCGCACGCCTATCGCGCGGGCGGGCGCCGATCGCAGCTACTTAAAATCGATCCGCGCGGACGACCTTGCGGTCATCTGCGTGCGCGAGCTGATGCGGCGCAATCCCAGGATCGCGCCGGGCGAAATTGAGGACGTGATCTTTGGATGCGCGAATCAGTCAGGCGAGCAGAGCCTTAACATCGCGCGGATGATCGCGCTCCTTGCCGGGTTCCCGGTCGAAGTCGCCGGCACTACCGTCGATCGGCAGTGCGGCTCGGGGCTGCAGGCGATCAACGTCGCGGCTCAATCGATTATGAGCGGCGCGGGTGAGATCGCGATCGCGGGCGGTGTCGAGCACATGACGCACGTCCCGATGGGCTCCGGTATGAATCCGAATTCGCGGCTCTTCGATATGTTCCCGCCTGAGTGGGCTTCGATGGGACTCACGGCTGAGCGGCTCGCGGCAATGCATGGAATCACGCGCGCGCAATCCGACGCGTACGCGCTGCGGTCGCATCAGCGAGCGATCGCCGCGCGCGAGCGGTTCAAGGATGAAATTGCCCGGGTGGATATCGACGGTAACTTACTCGATATCGACCAGGGACCTCGCGCTGACACTTCGCTTGAAAAGCTCGCCACGTTGAAGCCGAGTTTCCGCCCCGATGGACAGGTCACGGCCGGGAATTCGTCCCAAGTGAGCGATGGCGCTGCCGCGCTCATCCTGATGAGCGCCGAGCGCGCGCGATCGCTCGGAGTGGCGCCGATGGCGCGAATCCGCGCGATGGCAGTCGCGGGCGTGCCGCCGGAGATCATGGGATGGGGGCCGGTGCCCGCGATCGGCAAGGCGCTGGACCGCGCCGCACTTCGCCTCGGCGACATCGACTTGGTCGAAATCAATGAGGCCTTCGCCGCCCAGGTGCTGGCCTGCAACACCGCCCTCAAAATCGATGAAGAGAAACTCAACGTGAACGGGGGCGCAGTCGCACTTGGTCATCCGCTGGGATGCTCCGGCGCGCGCCTGACCGTCACGCTGCTCCACGAGATGCGCCGGCGCCGCGCACGCCTCGGCATCGTCAGCTTGTGCATCGGCGTTGGTCAGGGAATCGCAACGGTGATCGAGGCCTTGTGAGCACGGGAGTGGAACTGACCGCTCGGTCCGGTTAGAATCTCCTGAAAATGGACCCGAAGGAATTGCAACGTTTAATCGAACGAGGCCTGCCGGGCGCGATCGTCGAGGTGCGGGACACCACCGGCGGCGGCGACCATTTCGAGGCCTTGGTGGTGAGCCCGAGTTTCGAGGGCAAGACGCTCATCGAGAGGCATCAGCAGGTCTACGGTGCGGTCGGCGAGGCGATGCGTGCGCAGGTACATGCGCTGACGCTGAAGACGCTCACACCCGCGCAGTATCAGAACCGGAGGTAGGCAAGATGGCGAATGTAACCGATCAGATTCAAGCCGCGATTGCCGGCAACAAGATCGTGATCTTCATGAAAGGCTCGCGAAACTTCCCGATGTGCGGGTTCTCAGCCGCGACTGTGCAGATCTTCGAAGAGTTGGGCGTGCCCTTCGAGACCGTCGACGTGCTCGCCGACGAGGAAATCCGCCAGGCGATCAAGACTTACAGCAACTGGCCGACGATCCCGCAGGTCTATATCGACGGCAAGTTCGTCGGCGGATGCGACATCATCCGCGAGCTCTACGAATCGGGCGAACTGCAGACGCTCATCGAGAGCGCGCTGGCCGAGAACGCGCCTCAGTAGGCACCGGCCCGCGCCTCGCCGCTGCGCGGCGATCGCACGGCCGCGCTGCGCAGCCCATCGAGGCTGAAGCGGCCTGCACCGTACGCCGAGAGCGCGAGCAACCCGCCCATCATGCAGAAATTCTTCATGTACTGCTCAATCTCGCCGTGCGAGTAATGGAAGATGTACGTGACGGGGATCATCCAGAGGAAAAGGATGAATGCGGCGATGCGCACGCGAAGCCCAAGAATCAGCAGAATCGCGCTACTCAATTCAACTACGAGCGAGATCCATACCAAGGGAAGCGCGGGTCCGGGGGCCATCCCGCCGACCTTGACCATGTAGCCAGCCGTGCCCGCGGGATCGTGCAGCTTGGCCAATCCCGACCATATGAAGATTGCAGCCACCAGGATCCGCCCGACCAGAACCTCGAGATCACGCACGGTTTGCATTGGCATTCCCTCCCAGTTCGCCCTGTCCTGCCAGCCTTCTTTAGCATCAAGAGTTGATGCCGTACACAGAGTTTTGCAGTTTGTCCAGCTTGCAAAATAGAAAAGCGAAATGATTGATTGACGGTCTGATTCAATGGTTCGCGCAACGATACTGGAGCGCGCGAGCGTTCACGCTTTCGCTAATTCCTTCAGGCGAGGTGTTCCTAATGGCGCTGTGGAAACCCGATCAGACGTTCTATCCCTCCCCGCGGATGGCGATGCATGCGCCGCCCGAGAAGCATGCCTTCGTAGTCGCGTTCAATCCCACCCCCGCAAACGGCAAGCATGATGCCTTAACGGTGATCGATCTCGATCCGAAGTCGCGCACCTATGGCACGATCGTCGGACGTACCGAGATGCCAGGCGTCGGCGACGAGCTGCATCATTTCGGATGGAATGCGTGCAGCGCCGCGCTCTGCCCTTACGCGCCGCATCCGCATATCGAGCGCCGCTACTTCATCGTGCCGGGGCTGCGCTCTTCGCGCGTCCATATCATCGATGTCAAGCCGGACCCGCGCGCGCCGAAGATCGTCCGCGTCATCGAACCTGAAGAACTCGCGGAGCGCAGCGGCTACAGCCGGCCGCATACGATCCATTGTGGTCCCGATGCGATCTATATGAGTGCGCTCGGCGCGCCCAACGGCGACGGACCGGGCGGCATCGCGCTGCTTGACCATGAAAGCTTCGACGTGCTCGGGCGATGGGAGGTCGACCGCGGCCCGCAGTTCCTCGCCTACGATTTCTGGTGGCATCTCGGACACGATGTCGCGATCACCAGCGAATGGGGCACGCCGAACATGATCGAAAACGGCGTGGCGCCCGACCTGCTGCTGAATAATCGCTACGGCCATTCGATCCATGTGTGGGATTTGCGCCGCCGGCGTCATCTGCAGTCGATCGATCTCGGACCGGAAAACCAGATGGCGCTGGAGCTCCGGCCCGCGCACGATCCGACGCGCACCTACGGCTTCGTCGGCGTCGTTATCTCGACCAAGGATCTCTCGGCATCGGTCTGGTTATGGCATCGCGGCGACAACGGATGGTCGGTGCGCAAGGTGATCGAAATTCCCGCCGAGCCGGCCGACGAGTCGCTGCTTCCGCCTGCGCTCAAGCCATTCAAGGCGGTGCCGCCGATCATCACCGACATCAACCTGAGCCTCGACGATCGGATGCTCTACATCTCATGTTGGGGCACCGGCGACATGCTGCAGTACGATGTGAGTGATCCGTTTCATCCAAGGCTAACCGGCTCGGTGCGGATCGGCGGAATCGTCGCGCGCGCGCCGCATCCGAAGGCCGGCGGACCGGTCAACGGCGCGCCGCAGATGCTCGAGTTGAGCCGCGACGGCCGGCGCGTTTACGTCAGCAATTCGTTGTATAGCGCATGGGATGCGCAGTTCTATCCCGACGGCATCAAGGGATGGGTCGCGAAGCTCGACGCCAATCCGAATGGCGGACTCACGCTCGACCCGGATTTCTTCGTCACCTATGAAGGCGAGCGGCCTCATCAGATTCATCTCGAAGGTGGCGATGCGTCGTCGGATTCGTACTGCTATCCGTGACCAGCGTATGGCCGTGGTTCGCCGTCGCGATGCTCGGCGCCTACCACGGCATCGATCCGTCGATGGGCTGGCTGTTCGCGGTCGCGCTCGGATTGCAGGAGCGAAGCCGCGCGAAAGTCGTTGAATCGCTCCTCCCGATCGCGCTCGGGCATCTGATCTCGATCGGCCTCGTAGTCGCGATGATCGCGTGGGCGGCGGGATTCGCGGCGGCTGCGCCCTGGCTTCGGCCGGGCGGCGCCGCGATTTTGATCCTGTTCGGAATCTTCCGCTTCGTCCGTCCGCGGGCGCATCCGCGATGGGTCGCGATGCAGGTCACGATGCCGGAGCTTACGCTGTGGTCGTTCCTGATGGCTTCGGCGCATGGCGCGGGGCTGATGCTCTTTCCGATCCTGATCGATATGCCGATGCCGGCCGGCACGGCGCATCATCATATGATCGCATCCGGCATTTCACATCCATCGTTGATGCAGGGCATCGCGGTGGTCTGCGTGCATACGGGCGCGATGCTGCTCGTAATGGGCATTGTCGCGATCCTGGTTTACGAATGGGTCGGGCTCGCAATCCTGCGAAGCGCGTGGGTGAACCTCGAGACCATCTGGGCAGGCGCCCTGGTTGCCGCCGGACTGCTCGCATTCGCGATTTAGGTTAGCCTGTGCCCAAAGGTTGCTTAGTCTTTTCCAAGGGTGATGTTGTTTGTTTTGCTCTTTTTGATAATGATTCTCAATATCGCCCCGTAGGAGCTTTTCGATGCAGATTCAGACCGTTGCGCCTAAAACCAGCCGTCTGGCGGCGGCGGTCGCCGCCACCATCGCTATTCTGCTTCCGAGCTTGATCTCCCCACCCGCTGTATCGGCAACCAATCGCCTGACGCTAAACGAGGCTATCAGCCGCGCGATCGCGTTCGCGCCGTCGGTCGCCGCCGCCGCAGCGGCGAGCGACCTCGGCCGGGCGGCGCTTGGTGAGGCACGCGCCCCGCTCTACCCGAGTATCGACACCGGCCTGGTTTACTACCGCACCACCGGCTATAGCACGGCGATCACCAATGACGGCGAGACCGCCGCGCAGGCCACGCTTAACTACACCGCTTATGATTTCGGACGGCGGCTCGCGGTGATGCGCGCGGCCCGCTATGCCGCCGAAGCGGCGCGCCTCGGCCTCACTGCGTCCCAGAACCAGATTGTGTTCGACACCTCGGTCGCCTATTTCGATCTGGTGCGAACCCAGCGCGAGGTCGCGGAATGGCGAGCGAATCGCGACCAGCTCAATCGCTATCTCGGCGTGATCCAGGAGCTCGAACGGTCCGGACAGGCGATCACCAGCGACGTGCTGCGAATCCACAGTGAGCGCGACAGTGTCGAACTGCAGCTTGCGACGGCTGACCAGGCGCGCCGCAAGGCCGCGATCGTGTTAGGTTCATTTATTGGAGAGTACGATGACAATGTCGAAGCGGAGGACCTCACCTCGTTGCCTGCGCCGCCCGAAGGCGATATCCAGCGCAACCCGATCCTTCGGGCCGACCAGCGCAACATCGACTCTGCCACGCTGGCTGTGAAGGCCGCCGAGGCCGAGCGCTACCCCAATCTCGGCATGCAGCTCACGACCGGCTTCCTCGGCATCGATGCGCCGCACACCTTCAACAACAATTTCGGCGCGTCCTATCAGGGCGTGGTGGGGATGCCGATTTTCGATGGCGGCCTGATTCGCTCGCACATCGATGCCGCCCGGGCACGCAGGATGGCGGCGATTGCGCAGCGCCGCCAGGATGAACTGGTCCTTTCGCAGCGGCTTGCGGATGCGCGGATGCGCTACAACGAGGCGCGCCGACAGCTCGCGATTCTCGCTCGTTCAATCCCCGTCGCGCACGATTCGTTTGCGCTCGATTGGACGCGGTTTTTGGGCGGCGGCAGCGCCACGCTGCTGGAAGTAATCGATGCGTTGCGCCAGCTTCAGACCTTCCAGATCACACAGCTCGACGAAGAATTCGCGGCGCGCCAGGCGGCCGCCGAGGTCGCTCTGGTGTTGGGTGTCCGATGAACCATCGCCGGCTCGCACTCGGTTTTCTGCTCGCGTTCGCGATCGCCGTCGTGGGATGCCATCGCAGCGCCGAGTCGGATTTGGATGACGAAGAAGCGCCTGCGATCGCGCCGATACTTTCGGTCACTGCCGTGCCGGTCGTGGTCGCGCCGATGCGCAATGAACTGGATTTGCTCGGGATCACCGCTGCTCAGCGTCATATCAGTTTGCGCGCGCCGACCAACGGCCGCCTGTTCGGATTCAAGCTGCAGAGCGGCGATCGCGTGCGCCGCGGCGAAGTTGTCGGCTACATCATGAATCGCGAGATTGAGGCAGCCGAAGCCGGACTCGCTGCCGCACAAAAGATCGATCCGGCCGAGGCCGGCAAGCTGCGCAACTCGGTGATGCGCTATACCAGCCGGGCCGGTATTCCGGTGCGCGCGCCGGCTGATGCGATCGTCTCGCAGCGGCTGGTTAGCAGCGCTCAGATCGTCGCCTACCTCGATCCGCTGGCCGACCTTGTCGATCCCAACAGCATCTATGTCGAGGCGCAGGTGCCGGTAGATGCGCAGTCGCTGGTAAGGCCTGGGATGCCCGCGACGGTGACCTCGCCGGTGCAACCGAAAACCGTATTCCCCGCTGTAATAGTCGCGATGGCGCCGAATCTGAATCCCAACAGCGAAACCTCAACCGCGCGCCTCAAGTTCACCGGGCCGGAAAGGATCACGATCGCCGGCGCCGCCGCGCGCGTGCAGATCACGACCCTGCTCATTCCCGACGCGCTGGTGATTCCGGATCGGGCGCTGTTCGAAGACGCCTCGACCGACGCCTACTATGTTTTCACGGTCGGCGAGGACGGCCGCGCGCATCGCGCCACAGTCACGATCGGCATCCGGGAGCCGGATCGCGTGCAGATCCTGAGCGGCGTGAAGGCGGGTGATTTGGTTATCACCTCCGGCGGGTACGCGCTTGCCGACGGCCTTAAGGTACGAGTTATCCCGCCGCCGAAGGAGCCGGGATGAAATTTTCGACTTCAGTTTTTCTTGCGCTTGCCGGAGCGCTCACAATTTCCATTTTGAGAGGCGCGGCGCTTGCACAGACTCCGCCGGCGGGTTCGCCGGCGGCGGAGCGCACGCCGATCGCGCCGCCGGCCTTCATGCCGGACGCCGCCGCATCGAAGATCGTGAGCGTCGCGCGCCGCGGCCGCGCGAGCAAACGGATCGTTGTGCTCACGGAAGGGATCGCGATTAAGGAGACCGGGCCGGCGGAAACGATCAAGCGTTTCGGCGAGGTCTATGCGTTCTCGCCGGCGACGATCGTCGTGCGGCAGAACCAACCCACGCTGATCACGTTCTGGAACCTCCAGCCCGACGACGTGCACGATTTCGCGATCGTCGATGCGGCCGGAAAGCCGCTGATGGATTTGCCGCTCCCGCCGCTCTCGCAAACGCCGCTCATCTTCACCTTCCACAAGACCGGCGTCATGGAGTTCCGATGCCTGGTGCATCAGCCGGCGATGAGCGGGCAGATCCTGGTCCTGCCCGCTCCCTGAGTCATCACGATGCGTCGCGCCAATCCTGTCCTTGCGGTCTTCGCGGCGCTCGCGGCTGCGATTCTCGGCATCGTGCTGGCGCGCTTGACCCCGAGCGCGGTGTTCCCCGAAATGATGTTCAATCGCGCCATTATTCTGGCTGAGTCTTCCGATCTGCCGCCGGAGCAGATGTTGGTCGCGGTCACACGTCCGCTCGAAGAGGCGGCTTACGGCGTAGTTGGCGTGACCCTGGTGCGCTCGACCACCACGCGCGGCAGCGCCGAGGTGGATGTCAACTTCAGTTCGAGCGCCGATCCGACCGTGAGCTATCAGTTGCTCAATGCGGCGCTCGGCGAGATCCGGAGCCGCCTGCCCGCCGACACCACGATCGATTCGCGCCTGCTCACGACCGGAACCTTTCCGATTCTCGATTTGAGCATGAGTTCACACGATCGCGACCTAGCCGCGCTCACCGATATCGCCTTCTATGACATCGCTCCCAGCTTCCATCGCATCCCCGGCGTTTACCGGGTCGAGCTGGTGGGCGGCAAATATCGCGAATATGTGGTGCGCCTCGATCCCTCCTCGATGCTCGCCTATGGGCTCACGCCGCAGCAGGTGATCGATGGACTCAACAAGGCCAACGTCATCGCGAGCGCCGGGCGCATCGAGGATCTGCACCGGATGATGCTGACCGTGGTCACCACGAACCTGCATCAGGCCGACCAGCTTGCAGCGCTCGCGATCGCAAGCGTCAACGGCCAGCCGGTTTACGTCCGCGACATCGGCACAGTGCAGCTCGGGATTCGCGAGGATTACATCCGCACCTCGTGCGAGCACGGACCGGCGGTGCTGGTTGGCGTGTCGCGCCAGCCGGGCGGCAACACGGTCGAGATCGCGGCGCAGGTACGCCGGCTCCTGGAGCAGTTCCGCCTCCGTTACCCCGACGTGACCTTCACGCTCTCGTACGATCAGTCGGCGCTGGTGACCACCTCCTTCAACAGTGTGCGCGATGCGATCGTGCTTGGGCTCATCCTCGCCGTCGCGGTGGTGCTGGCTTTCACATTGAGCCCTATCAATGCGCTGATCGCGGCGATTGTCGTGCCCTGCACGATCGCGATCACGATCGCGGTGATGAAGGCCGCTGGCATGACCTTCAACATGATGACGCTCGGTGGGCTCGCCGCGGGCATCGGGCTTTTCATCGATGACGCGATCGTGATGATCGAGGCGATTCATCGCGCGCGATCGCGCGGCGTCGCGACCGTTGAGGCGGTCGGACAGGCGACGCAAGAGCTGGCGCGCCCGCTGGTCGCGTCGACGTTTACGGTCATCGTGGTGTTCGTGCCGCTGATCTTTCTTTCCGGCGTGACCGGCGTCTTTTTCCGCGCGCTCGCCGTGACGCTCGGCGCCGGCCTCGCGATCTCGTTGCTGCTGGCGCTTTATTTCACGCCGGCGCTCGAATTCGCATTTCAGCCGATCCGCCGCACCAGCCGGCCCGCCGGCCGAATCTTCAATCTGATCGGACAGATCTATCTGCTGGGCGCGCGTCCGTTCATCCGCTTCCCCGCTGCTGCGATCCTGGTCGCCGGGCTCAGTCTCGCCGCGGCATTCAGCCTTTACCGCAGCGCCGGCACAGATTATCTGCCTCCGATGGACGAGGGCGCGTTCATCCTCGATTACGCGACTCCGCCGCAATCGACGCTCGCCGACACCGACGCGCTGATCGCCGGAATCGAAAAGGTGCTCAAGGAGACGCCCGAGGTGGTCGCGTTCTCGCGCCGCACCGGCACGCAGCTCGGGTTTTTTCTGACCGAATCGAATCGCGGCGATTTCTCGGTTCGACTCACGCCCGATCGCCGCCGCGGAATCGACGCGATCATGAACTCGGTGCGCGACCGGATTCTCGCGAGCGTACCCGGCGTCCGGATCGAGTTTTCGCAGGTGCTCCAGGATCTCGTCGGCGATCTGTCAGGCACGCCGGAGCCGATCGAGGTCAAGGTGTTCGGCGCCGACCAGGACGCGATCGAATCGACGGCACGCGAAGTCGCCGGCATCATCCGCCAGGTGCCCGGCGCGGTTGACGTGTTTGAAGGCATCGTGCTGAGCATGCCGGAACAGGAGATTCAGGTCGACGAGACTGCCGCGGGACGTTACGGACTCAACGCGCTGGACATCGAAAACACGCTCCATGCGGTCATCCAGGGCACGGTTGCAACCGAGCTCAGGGTCCGCGATCGGCTGTTCGGCGTGCGCGTCCGCTATCCTGAAAGTTTTCACACGGACCTGGCCCAGCTTTCCGATGTGCTGCTCGAAACGCCCGCGCACGGCAAGGTTCCGCTCTCATCGGTCACGAAGTTTCGATGGCTCGGTGAGCGCCCCGAGCTCGATCGCGAACGGCTGCGGCCGGTCGTGCACGTCACGGCGCGGCTCGCGGGCGTCGATCTCGGCACCGCGATGTCCGAGGTGCGGCGGCGTTTGAGCGGGCTCGCGCTGCCCGTGGGCATCACGCTCGAGTATGGCGGCCTCTACGCCGAACAGCAGAAAGCGTTCGGCGAGCTGACGCTGGTACTGGTCACCGGCGCCGTCGGGATGTTTCTGATCGTCCTGTGGGAGTTCCGCAGGTTGACACCCGCGATCGCGGTGATGCTGGCGGCGCTGGCGTCCCTCGCCGGCAGTTTCGCGGCGCTCAACCTCACCGGCATCACGCTCAACATCTCGTCGTTCATGGGCATCATCATGGTGGTCGGCATCGCGGCCAAAAACGGCATCCTGTTGCTCGACCATGCCGAGCACGACACGGCCGCCGGCGCCGCGGCATCGACGGCGATCGTGAGCGCCGCGCATATCCGGCTGCGGCCCATCCTGATGACCACGATCGCGACGGCTGCCGGACTGCTGCCGCTGGCGCTCGGGATGGGCGCGGGAGCCACGGTGCAGCAGCCGCTTGCGGTCGCGGTGATCGGCGGCCTCGCCTTCGCGCTGGTGTTCGCGACGCCGATCGCGGCGGGCGTCTACATGCTCGGCACGCGCCGCGCGCCGCGTCGCAACTGAGATGCTCTAGTCGCGCCCAGCCTCGATAATCTTGTCGGCTAGCTCAATCGGCCGCGTGAAGATCGATTCGTGGCTCCCCGGCATCTGCACCAGCCGATAAAGGCCAAGCCGGCTCGACATCCGCGGATGCCATCCCCATTCGCCGTGCGGCAGCGCAGTATCCTCGGTGCAATTGAGATAACTCTTCGGGATGGTGAGCGTGTAGAACTTCTTCAAATCGAGCTTGTCGGTCATGCCGCTATAGGGCTCGCTCGACAGCGTGGCGTACGCGGCGCGCGCCAGTTCCGCGTCGGCGTCGTTGATGAACGCCTCGCGCCAGATCTGGTACGGCAGCATCACGGTGTTGTCGCCCGATGCCTCGGCCATCCTGGCGAACAACTCGCGGTAATGCGGCGGCGTTTCATCGAGCAGCGAATGGCCATCGAGCGGCACGAATGCATTCCAGAAAACCAGGCGTCGGATGCGATCGGTGATCGATTCGGCTAGCTTGGCGATGATCGTGCCGCCGTAGCTGTGGCCGACCACCACGAGATCGGTCAGTTTCCACTGCATCACGTAATCGACCACCGATTTGACTTGATCGGCGTGGCTGACATTTTTGGGCACGCCTTTGCCATGGCCGGCCAGGGTCGGCGCGTAAGCATAATGGCCCTTGCTCTCGATCCGGCGAACGACGGGAGCCCACGCGCCGCCGTCGTGCCACGAGCCATGAATCAGCAGAAAATTGTACGCCACGGAAGCACCCCGTAATCGATCTCGCCGCGTCCGTGTTTAACCGCTGCGGCGGCGTTGAATAATCTTCACATCCGGCGGCGTGCGATCGCAAATGCATCCGGAGCGCAACAACCTCCATCCCGCCCGCGCCGCCGCTCGATCCTCGCGCAGGTGGTTAATTCTCTTGAATCACCGCCGTTGCCGTTTCCTCACGTAACGGTATTCAGCGGCGATCGACAGGACGACGATAATGTCGAGCAGGGTCACGATTCCGAGAAAACCGGAATATTGCTGCGCAAGCTGGTGGAGCTGGTAAATCGTAAAGCCCGTGAAGATCAAAATCGCCGCAGGATAAGACCACGATTTTCTAGTGGCGAGTCCGCCAACCAGCCCGAGTTTGACCGCGCCATGCACGAGCAGGAACAGGCTCGCCGCACCTCGCGAATGGATCATCGTTGAGGTGTTGTGTACCAGCAGATTCGCCACCAGATCGGTGGGATCTTCCTTCAGCTCCCCCTCGACCAGAAAAAAGATCGTGCCCCTTAGTGCAGAGGGCGAAAGAACCAAAAGAAGAACGCCTCCAATGAGCTCCAGGGCCCCGTCGATGCCTTTTGCCAGCACGCCCAGCTCAAAAATCCGATGGAGAAGCTGCGTCCTCCGATCGGGTCTTGCTTGAGCGTTCTCGCGTTTAACTTCGTCGCTTTGCTTTCCCAAGCCCATGCTTTTGATTCGCGCGGCGCGATCGCCCTCACCGTCGATTACTCCAGGCATCGCGAGAGAGGAGCATCAATGATGGAGTGAATCAACCAGGCGCGGCGGCATACTCTCTCGGCACTGGTGCCTTGCGCGACTTGTTGAATCAACGCGGGCTTGGCAGAATTCGCGATCAGTGCCGAGGTGGCGAAACGGCAGACGCAGTGGACTCAAAATCCACCGTGGGCAACCACATGCGGGTTCAAGTCCCGCCCTCGGCACCAACTTTCTCCCGACAATTGCTGCGATTTCCAGCGCGGAGCATCCGCACGTTTCCGATCTCCACCACGGGCACTCGTTCGCTTAGAAGGCTGTGAGACGTCAGGAGACTGAGGTCCAGGAGAGGAAAGCCTCCAACATTGATCTCTGTATCGTTTTACGATATCGAAAAAAGATATTGACTCAAAAAGTTGGCAACCACTGGTTCTACTCCGGGCTGGTCCGGCTCCACATCCTGCACCACGCTGTTGAGGGGCCCATCTTCGGCTTCGGCATCATCGAGGAACTGAGCCGCCATGGTTATCGGCTGAGTCCGGGAGCGCTTTATCCGTTGCTCCATTCGATGGAGCAGATGGGCTATCTGCGCTCAACTGAGGAACGCTCTGGAAGATGGTCGCGGCGAGTTTATCGCGCGACGCCGCTGGGACGGGAAACGCTGCGGGAAGCAAAGGAGAAGGTGCGCGAGCTTTTCGCCGAGCTATTCGAGAAAGAAGCGGAAGGGTCGGCTTCGCGGCCCCAAAGACGGAGCGCTAAAGCATGAAAATCAAATGGCCGCTTGTGTGGATGGGCCTTGTTTCTGGTCTCATACCCGCAATGTGCCTGGCAGAGGATAGCGTGCCGCTCTCACTAACTCTAAGCCAGGCCGTCGATTACGCGCTGGCCCACCATCCAAGCATACGTTCGCAGCGAGCGGTTGAAGAGGGAAGCATAGCCGGCGTCGAGCAGGCACGGGTCGGGTATCTGCCGGACGTGGAGGCCTCGCAAATGCTTGATCGGGCAGCCCAGTCGCACAATCCTCCCGGGTTGTATCTGCCCATGCCGGGGTTTCCGGCCTTTGAAGGACCGCGAAATTCCGGGAGCTTCGGCCCCAGCGCGTGGAACAGCGGCACCAGCATCTACATTGACGAAAATGTTTCAGGCCTGCTGCGGCAAATGAACATCGTCGATGCGACCTTGGCGAAACGGCAGCAGGCGGCCGCCGGGCTGACGGCACAAAGGCTGTTGGTCGCGTACGGCGCTACCGACGCCTTCATGGCCGAGGTCGCCGCGGTTCAGACGGTGCGAGCAACAA
>Ga0070737_10002337_pt1 | contig 23185 bp, 18 predicted proteins | sample Coa_R1_10_FD_66438 | JGI IMG/M metagenome (GOLD analysis project Ga0070737, IMG submission 66438) | Surface soil microbial communities from Centralia Pennsylvania, which are recovering from an underground coalmine fire - Coalmine... | ecosystem: Environmental > Terrestrial > Soil > Unclassified...
CAACCTGGCGAGGTATCGGCCCGGGGCACCCCACCAAGCTGGCTTGGTGGGGGCCCCGCCCGTCGGCTCAGTTGGAGCCTCCGGGAGGCGCAGAGCCGCGGTCAGGGGGCCCCACGAGGCCGGCCTCGTGGGGTCCCCGGTGAGACCCGGGCCTCCCGGGCACGCGGCGAGGAGGCGCGAAGCCCGCGAGGGGAACCCCGTGAGGGGTGCCGCATGGGACGATCGCTTGCTCAGCGGCAACGGAGCCCGGTGTGGTCGCCGACGAAGCCCGGCGCGGAGGCGGCGATGCCCTCCACGCTGATCGCCAGGCCGAGCGTCACTTCGGAGGTGGTGCCGATGTGACCGGGCAGGTGCCCTGACCCAGCACCACCAGCGCGCTGGTGGGGATGAAGGGCGCGAGGCCGATCAGCGCCACCAGGGTTGTGGCCGCCGGGAGGCGGACGAGCCCCAGCGTCAGGGGCGCCGCCGGCAGGCTGGCGACGGCCATCGCCCGTGGGTGAGCGATCGGCGAGGTGACCGCCGACCACCGTTCCCGTCGCCCCGCAAGGAGCCCCATGGTGGTCAACGTGTCCCCGTCCGCGGCCCGTGGCTGGCCGAGCACCCTGATCCAGGAGAGCGAGATGAGGGGAGCGAGCCCGTAGAAGGGGATGGCCTGGCTGCCCAGCGCCAGTGTAGGGCGACGGGAGGCTCGCCAGCGGTCGCTGCCGGCGCGGGAGGACGGGCTGGCGTCGGGGGGCGCCCGATCCGGTCGGGACCGGCAGGTAGGTGAGTCGCGGCCATGGGTGGCGTCATTCCCATAGCCATCGGGGGAGGCCCAGGAGAGATCGACGAGTGCCACGGCGCACCTACGTCCCACGGTGCGGCTCGCACCTGGGGACATCCGAGACCCAGGAGGCCCATCCGGGACGTGGCCGGCTGACGCGCCCTCCCCCGAGGCCTGCGCCCCAACCGCGATTCCCATCGCCTCTCCCCTCCCAGACCTGCTCGGTCGGTCAGCCGTACGTGTTCCAGTAGTAGAGGCGGGTCAGCCAGAGCTGGTCGGCACGAATCGCCGCCGCCAGATGGTCAACGGCGGTGACGTAGTCGGCGTCATGGTTGTAGCGGTAGACGGCCTGGTCGTAGTTCTCAGGGGCACCGGCGTCACGCAGGAAGCGGGCCGCCGCCAGGATCGAGTCGTGAGGGCTCATGATGTCACCACCCTGCCCGAACTCGTGCCAGGTCGATGGGAGGAACTGCATCGGCCCCAGGGCCCCAGAATCGGAGGGGCCGTCGTTGCGACCGAAGTCGGACTCGACGTAGTTGATGGCAGCAAGGTAGGTCCAATCGATACCCTGGCTCGACCCCGCCGACTGGTAGTCCTGGAGGAGCTCGTCGAGCGGAGCCGCTCCATCAAAGGGGCGGAGCTCGCGAGGGGTCATCTGGCTGGGATCGTCGATCCCACCCAGTCGCCACAGGGCGCGCAGTCCCTGGACGGCGTCGGGGAGGCCCGCGGTCCGAGCCCCGGATACCTGCCGGAGGAAACCTTGCTCCTGATCTTGATGGCCTGCCAGCCAGTACACGACCGCTTGCTCGGATCGGAGGGCCTGGCGCTCGTCGAACTGTGCCTGCTCCACCTGCAGCCACTGTCGCACCTGGTCCACGGCAGCAGCCGGAGGCGGTTCCGCCTCCAGGGAGGCGACGCGTGCCGAGGCGGCGGCCATCGCCTGCTGGGCGCCGAGGAACTGCTGAGCCTCCCGACCGACCGAGGTGGCGGGGACGGCGAGCGGTAGCAACGGGGCCAGCGAGAGGGCCGCGGCCACCAGACGGAGGGAACTCAGGCGGTCCTCACCTGCTCGACCTCGGCTGGCCGGGGGGTTCGGGCCAGCTCCTCGGTCTGGGAGAGCGGAACGACCGGCATGTCCTCGGGATAGGGATCGTCCTCGGTGGGGAAGCGTAGCCCTACCGAGTCGAGGAGGCCCTTGATCTCGTCGCCGACCAGCTCACCCTGGGCGATCAAGGCCTCGGCGGCTTGGTCGATTGCCTCCTGGTTCACGTACATCAGCCGCCAGCAATCGATGTAGGCGGAGCCCAGGATTTGGGCCACCGTCCGCCGGGAGAGGGGGTTGCGAAGCACGGTCGAGATCGGGTTCTCGACCCCGAAGGCGCCCCCTGCCTCAGCGGCCGAGATCAGGGTCTCACCGATGCCGACTGCCTTGCGGGCGAGGTGGGGCGGCAGTTGCTCCCCGCCCATGCCAACCAGGCCCGCCATGATGCATGCTGCCCGGGTGGACATGGCCAGATCGCTTGAGACGCCGCTCGAGTTCTCGCCGTAGAAGACCCGCTCGGCGGCGATGGCGCCCAGGCTGTGACGGACGTCGGCTGCCCACTGCGACCGAAAGCGGATGAACTGCTCCTGCTCCTCGATCGAGCGGTGATGGCCCAAGCTGTCGCCACGCATCCTGATCGAGAGGCGCACGTGGGCGTGCTCCGGCTTGTAGAAGTGGGCGGCGACGGCGTGGCCCAGCTCGTGCCGGGCAACCGCGATCTTGTCCCGTTCGCTGTACTCCACCGGCTGGGCCAGGCCGGCCTCGATGTTGCCCATGGCCTCGCGCAGGTCGCGCCAGGTGAAGTACGAACGCCCGTCCTCGAAGGCGTACATGAGGGCCATGGAGAGCGCCTGCTCGATCATGGCCGGCGAGTATCCCTCGGTGATGCGCGCGAACTCCTCGCGCCGCGACGGGGTGTCCAGCTCGGGGTCGTGCGCCTTGCGACTGAAGTAGAGGTCAGCGATGTCCTTGCGGTCGGCGCGGTTCGGCATCCGGAAGGTGATGATGCGGCCGAAGCGCCCCGGGCGGGTCACCGCCTCGTCCAGCACAGAAGGTCGGTTGGTGGCCCCGACGAAGAAGAGGTTGTAGCGAGGTGGCCGCAGCTGGGGGACCCGCAGAGGGATGCGCGTCCCGTTGACGCGGATCTCACGGGGCAGGAACAGCCCGTCCAAGGTGACGTTGACCATCCGTCGGAAGGTCTTCTTCAGCCACCCTGGGTTGTCCAGGCCGTCCATCTGGACCAGCAGCATGTTCAGGCCCAGCTGGTAGCCGCCGAAGATGCCGCCCAGGCCGCCGACGCCACCGCCGCCCATCCCGGCGCGCCGCTGGCCGAGGGCGTCGAACTCGTCGATGAAGATCGTGCAGCCGCCCCAGCGCTTGGCCTTCTTCTTCGCGGCCCGAACCGTCATCCAGACCGCCACCATGTCCATGCCGATGAACATGCCGTTGTAGGCGGCGCCGGAGCTGACGATGATCGGGATGTGCATGCTCGAGGCGATGGCCTTGGCCAGCATCGTCTTGCCTGTGCCCGGCGGCCCCACCATGAGCACGCCGCGCTCGCGCTTCCCGCCCGCCTTGACGTAGTTGCGGCCGTGCTCGATGAGATGCAGGATGCGCTTCATCTCCTCGACGGCCGCCTTCTGCCCGCGGACGTCCTCCAGCTTCACCTCGTAGTTGGCGTCCCCCGGCTCCAGCGTCTCCCGACCGAGCCGTGAGAAGAGCACGAATGGCCCGAAGAAGAGCATGAAGTTGGCCAGGAAGAGCGCGCCCAGCTGGACCACCAGGAGGAGGGCCTGCCCGATCAGGTTCCCCAGCAGGCCAAGGGCGTCGGGGAAGCTCAAGCCGTAGAAGAGGTACGCGCCGCCGAAGTACAGCACACAAAGGGCGCCGATCGGTGTGACGCGCCGCCAGAAGATGTAGCGGTTGGTCTCCAGGGTCCGCTTGTCGGCGTCGCTTTCCTCCGGCAGCTTCTCGCGCAGCACCAGCGACCGTCGGACCCAGCTCAGGAGCCCTCTCAGGATGACCACTGCTGCCAGCGCGAAGAGCAGTGCGCCGATCGCGCTCCAGTGCATGAGGAGGAGCCCGTAGGCGAACGATGAGCTTCCGATCAGGAGCGCGAGGATCCAGAAGGCAATCATGGTTGTACCCGCACTATACGCCTGGCCTGGCGTGGTGCCGTCAACGTCTTGTTAATGATGCCTCGCCAAGGGGGCCGGTGGGAGGGACGGGGCCTTGGTCTCTCCCCTCACTTCTCCTGGTGCCGAGGGGGCGGCTCCGCCGCCAGGCGGGCAGCGGCCGCCGTCATCATGCGGACGCCGGTCGCGAGCGATCCCTCGTCGATCCTGAAGGTGGGGGAGTGGTGGGCCGGTGGGACCTCGGCGTCTGGAGGGCAAGCGCCCAGCATGAAGTAGCAGCCGGGGATCCGCGTGAGGAACTCCGCCATGTCGTCGCTGACCGTGAGGGGGGACCCGATGGCGCTAGCCCGGTCTCCGACCAGCTCGCGGCCGAGCTCGAGCACGGTCCGGGTCACGTCCGGATGGTTGCAGAGCGGGAGGGTGCGATGGACCAGGTGAAGCTCCGAGGTGACCTGGAACTCGGTGTCGACCTCGAGCAGCAGGTCCCGCAACCTGCCCAGGGACTCCTCGCGCAGCTCCGGGGTGAAGGTCCGCAGGCTGCCACGGATGACCACCGAGCGAGGCACCACGTTCCAGGCCCCGTCGCTGCGCACGTCCCCGATCGTGCACCGACAGCCCGTCCCCTCGTGCTCGAGGCCCTCTACCACCGTCCCTAGCCGCTCCAGGAGGAAGGCCTGAGCGGAGATCACGTTCCCGGCTTTGCCCATCAGCCCGCCATGCCCGCCCGGCCCGCGCATGGTGATCTGGAAGCCGTCGGACCCGGCCCAGAGCAGCCCCGGGCGGGTCACCACCGTCCCGGCGGGGAGCCAGGAGGCGACGTGGAGGCCGATCGTGACGTCCGGGCGGTGGTGGGCCAGCAGCCCCTTGGCGATCATAGCGCGGGCTCCGCTGACGATCTCCTCGGCTGGCTGGAAGCAGAACAGGAACGACCCGACCAGGGCCTCGGCGTGCTCGACCAGGGTCCGGATGGTGCCGAGAAGGATGGCGGCGTGGGCGTCGTGCCCGCACGCGTGCATCCGGCCCTCGATGGCGGAGGCGAACGCCACGCCCGACTCCTCCTGGATGGGGAGGGCGTCGATGTCGGCTCGGAGCATGACCGTCCGTCCCGGTCTGCCGGTGTCGAGCCGGGCCACGGCCCCGGTCTCTGTCGGGCAGGGCTGCACCGCCAGCCCGAGGGCGCTGAGCTGGGCCTCAAGGAAGCGCGAGGTCTCATGCTCCTCGAAGGAGATCTCGGGCCGCCGATGTAGGTGGCGGCGGATGTCGATGACCTCGTCCAAGACGTGCGCAGAGGGTTGAGGAGCGGGCGCCATGGGCTCACACTACCGGAAGACCCTCGACGCGGACGGCGAAAGGCCAGAGGTCACACGATGGGACGCAGACTATACCCTCGGGACGTGGAGGCGAGGAGCCTGGAGCCCAGGTCGGGCTCCAGCTCGTCGAGCTTCCGCCGTAGGGTCAGAAGGGCGGAGTGGACGGTTGAGCGGGCGGCATCGGGACGGAACAGGCCGGCGGCGATCAGCTCCCCTGCGCTCACTGCCTTGGAGCCCTGAGCCAAGTGGACCATCAGGGCGGTTTGCTGGGAGGTGAGCCGGATTTGCTTCTCGCCCAGGGACACGGTCCGGTGGGTCGGATCGAAGTGGAGCCGGCCGAAGCGGTAGGTGCCCGGCCGTCCCGTGACGCCCTCGACCAGGCGGGCTGCGAGGTCGGAGTAGATGTGGGCCATGGGGACGGCCCCCTTGACGAAGTAGCTGCTGGCCCCGAGCTCGTACGCCCGCCGGATGGCCGAGGCGCTGACCCGGGCCGCGGACAGGACCACCACCGGCAGCCCTGGGTGGTGCTGCCGGAGCCAGCGGAGCAGCTCGAAGCCCGCCTCCTCGCTCTCGTCCAGCACCAGGTCGAGCAACACGCCAGCGACCCGCTCCCGGCTCAGCAGGGAGCGGGCCTCCTCCGGGCCGGCGGCCACCCGAGCCTGGTAGCCAAGGTCGGTGAGGTCGAGCCGCAGCTGCGCTCGCAGGGCTGGCTCGTCCTCGACGATCAGGACGGTGGACCCGAGCACCTCGGGCGGCCGGTAGACGTCCAGACCTGGGGGCAGAGGGGGTGCCGCACGCTCTCGCGTTCTCAACAAGTCGTCGTCAACTCACGTGCAGAGGCGTAAGGACCAATTTGCCAGAATGCGGCGAGGTGGATCTCGGTGCAGGCTCGACGCGCACCACGGTCTTTAGTTGTGCTAATCCTAACCCCTCCTGATCTTGGGTGGTGCCCGGCATCTCCCAGGCCTCTCCCCGTCCTGGGCGCTGCTGGCCTGCGTCGGGGCTGGACACGGTCAGCGGGCCGGCCTGCGGATGGCCGACGGCAGCAGCGCGTAGAGTTCGGCTCGGTCCGTGACCTTGCTCATGCACCCGACCACGTCCGGGTCTTGTCGCCCCGTGGCGAGCGGGTAGGCGCTGTACAGGATCACCGGCACCGGGGTGCCCTGGGCGCGCAGCTCCTCGACCAGCGCCCAGCCGTCCATGGGCTCGGGCAGCATGAGGTCGACGATGGCCACCTGCGGACGCTCATGCCGCGCCAGCGCCAGCGCCTCTTGCGCGTCGCGGGCCACGGCCACGCGGTAGCCGAGCATCCTGAGGTCGGTCTCCAGGATCAGGCGCCAGACGTGCTCGTCATCCACCACCAGCACACAGGAGCCGACGACCTCTCGAGGAGGCGGGGAGAGGGGCTTGGGAGGCTCGAAGGTCACCGCTGTCCGGCCGCAGTATACGGGCTGGGGTCGGGGATGGAGGCTAGGCATGCTCACCGTTGAGTCGGTCCGGGCCAGCGCCGAGGGGCTGGTCTCACGCCTGCTCCGGCTCCTCTCCACCTGCGACACGGAGGCAGGGCTGGTCCAGGTCTTGTACGCCGAGCTGCACTCCCTCTTCGGATACTACGGGGTCGGGCTCCAGGTGCTGGACGGGGAGGACTGGTACCACACCGTGGGCGTCGACCACGGGGTGCTCCAGGACGTGCGTCGTCATCGGGTCTCGGAGTCCGTCTTCGCCGAGTGGTACCGCGACCCCCGCCCGCGTGTCCTGCATCCACGGCCGGTGGAAGAGGTGACCTTCGAGCCCAGTCAAGGCCCTGGCCTCAAGCGTCGGGGCCGGACGCTGATCTGGGTGCCGGTTGCTCACCGGGGCCGCCTGGTCGGAGCGGTCGTCTACCACGCCAGCGAGCGACGGCCGGTGCCCCCGTACGAGCTGGCCTTCCTGGAGGCGGTCCATGCCCAGATCGGGGTCCTGGTCAGGAGCGCCTGCCTGAACGAGCTGACGAGGAACCAGGCGGTGCGCCTGTCCGCCCTGAACGCGATCGCCCGGGCGTTGTCGGCCACGCAGGACGAGGCTGGGGTGCTCGCTGCGCTGGCGAGGACCCTGAACTCCTTGATGCCGGTGGACCGCGTGCAGCTGGTGGTGCCAGGGGAGGACGGTGGGTTCCGGGTGGTCCAGGGGGTGCCCAACCAGTCGCCGCGCTGCTATCGGGTAGGCCGCCGATCGCCCTGTCTGGGCCGGGCCGCCGAGACGCTGGCTCGCGGCGAGGCGGTCCTGCAAGGCGACGGCCCGTCGTCGGCGTGGGTCCCAGTGATCGAGAGCAACCGGGTGCTGGCGGTGCTCTCGGTGCACTCGGAACGGCCTCATGTCTATGGCAGCTCCACCCTGACCTTCCTTGCTCAGGTGGCCGACCAGGTGGCCCTGGCCCTGCGCAACGCTTGGGCCTACGCCGCCCTGACGGAGCAGAGCCGCCGCCTCGCCGTGGCCAACGCGATCGGCAGCCGCCTCGCCTCCAGCCTCGACCGACGATCGATCCTGCGCACGCTCCAGGAGGAGCTGGCCCGGCACCTGGCCTTCGACTGCCTCTGGTTGCTCACCGTCGGCGAGGGGCCGGACGGCGTCATCGCGGAGGGCCATGCCTGTGGCCGGGGGGAGGTGCGTGAGCTGCCCGCCCGCCGTCTGGTCGGCTCAAGCCCAGCCCACGAGGCCTACGCGACCCAGCGCCCGGTGCTGGTGCTGGCCCCCCGTCCGGGCGAGGACGACACCTGGCCTGGGGTGCGGCCCGCTCGCTCGCTGGTCTGGGTCCCGGTCTGCCACGGCGATCGGGTGAGCGCCCTCATCTCCCTACGCTCGCGCCGGCCTTGTGCCTTCGGCCGCTGGCACCTGGAGCTCCTCCAGGACGTGGCCACCCATGTTGGCCTAGCGCTCGCCAACGCCGAGCACTTCAAGGCGGCTCAGGTCGAGCGGCAGCGCCTGCAGGCGTTGCACACGTTGGAGCTGGGGGTGGCCGCGGCCAGCGACGAGCGTGAGATCGCGGACGCGGTTGCCAGCGGCCTCCGGGCCTTCATGGACGCCCGCCTCATAATGCTGATCCTGGAGGATCACCGCGGACGGCTGGCTGGCTACTGCTCCGAGGCTGGCCAGCCGCTGCGCTGTCTACCTCCCGCTCCGCCCGAGGTCGCCCGCTTCTTCGATCGCTTGGTGGAGGGGCGCCTCCCGATCGTGGACCCGATCCCCCAGGAGCTCCAGCCTCCACGGTCGACCCAGGGGTGGCCTGCCTGGTGTCCATTTGCCCCCGATCACGTGGTCCTGGTCCCCCTCTTCGACCAGGGACGAGCGATTGGGGGGCTGTGGGCGCAGCGCGCCAGCGCCTTCGCCCGGGAGGAGGTGCAGCTCCTGGTGAGCGCCGCCCCCGTCGTGGGCATCGCCCTCCACACCGCTCGGCTGCGACGCAGCAACGAGCTGGCCCTCGCCCACTCGGTTCGGATCCAGGAGGTGGCCGCCCTCGCCGGACATGACCTCGCCAGCGTCGTGGCCGGCATCGCCGAGCAGACGAGGACGGCCCTGGAGGCCGTGGGGGCGGCCTGCTGGGCCTTCGACGACGATGGGCGCGTCACCGCCCGGGCGACCTCGGGCGGTCGGAGCGCAGCCCGGGTTCTGAGCTGGTCGGGGCGGACCGCCGCCCGCGGCTGGCGCACGCTCCCGGCGGGCCCGATCTCGGGGCAGCACGGGGACCTGAGCTGGACCTTGATCCCCCTCTGGTACGCCAACCGGCTGGTGGGGGCGCTGGGGGCGGTCCACGCTACCTGGCGCGAGGAGCTGCCGGCCGTCAGCGACTTCGCTCGGCATGCCGGCATCGCCATCGAGAGCGCCCGGCTGGCGGCCGAGACCCAAGGACGCATCCACACCCTGGAGGCGGTGGCGGGGTTCGCCGACCTGGACATCACCCGCCCGGAGCACGCCCGGGCCGAGATGGGTCGGCTGATCGAGCGGGCGCTCTCAGGGGCGGATGGGGCGCTGTGGCTGCTGGAGGGCAGGGAGCTGATCCGCATCTCGGACGACGGCGACGGGGCGCGACCGCCGGTGGCGGTGCCGATCCCGGAGGAGGGGGGAGCCGTGACCGTGGCCGGGCTGCGTCGGTCGCTCCGCGCCGGCGGTCGAAAGGTCGTCGTGGTCCCGGTCGTGGCTGAGGGACGGCTCGCCGGCGTGGTCAGCGCGGCCCAAGAGGCCGGCTCCCGGGTCGAGACCCGCCGGTTGATGGCGGTGCTGGCGGCGCAGGCAGGCCTCGTGCTGGGCCGACTCCAGCTGGTGGCCGCGCTCGACCGGCAGGCCCACATGATGGAGACGGTCCTGCGACATACGCCCGTGGGCGTGGTGCTTGAGGACGCCAGCGGCCGGGTGGTGTTCGCCAACCCGGAGGTGGAGCGCATCTATGGGATCTCGGCGCGGGCGCTGGTCGGCCTCTCGACCCGAAGCTTGCTGGAGCGGCCCGACGTCACCTACCTCAGCGAGGCTGAGAGCGAACCTGACTCTTGGTTGATCCAGCTGGGAGACCGGGGGATGGTCGTGCGCATCCGCCGGATCACGATTCCCTGCGCGGAGGGCCGTGCCAGCCAAAAGCTGACTCTGCACCAGGACGTGACCCGGCGGCAGGCCGCGGCGGAGGCCAAGGACCTCATGCTGCGCGCCATCGGCCATGAGGTGCGCAGCCCGGCCGCTGCCATGCGTTCGACCCTCGCCGGTCTCCTCCAGTGGGGCCAGGTCATAGACCCGGAGCACCGCCACCAGCTCGTCCTCGAGTCCTACCGCCAGTCGGAGCGGTTGCTCAACCTGGTGGAGAACCAGCTCTTGATCGCCAAGTTGGAGACCGGCCGCTTCGAGCCCCGGCCGGAGCCGGTGCCCCTGGCGCGCTGCGTGGAGCAGGTTCTGACCGTGCTCCGCAGCCGCTATGGTGATCGCGTGGACCGAGTAGAGGCCGAGCTGGGCATGAGGAGGTTCGTTGCCTCCTGTGAGCCCACGCACCTGGACCAGGTGCTCAGTAACCTCATCGGCAATGCCCTTGAGCACACCGAGGCGACGAGGGTGGCGGTGACCGCCCGGCGGCAGGATGGCTGGCTTGAGGTGACGGTCGCCGACGATGGGTGTGGGCTCAGCCCGGAACGACGCTCGACGCTCTTCACCAAGGGGGCTCCGGCCGGGCAGAGCCGCTCCCGCGGTGGGCTGGGCCTGGGCTTGTACCTGTGCTGGCTGGTGGTCGAGCGTTCCTTCCAGGGCCGGATCTGGCTCGATCGCACCGGGCCCGAGGGGACGGTCTTCAAGTTCACGGTGCCGGCCGCCAAGGCTGGGGCAAGGACCAGGCGCGGTTGAGCAGGACCGTGGACGACGGAGAGGGGCCGCTGTGGGTCCGGATCGGCGGCGGCCTGGAGGAGGTTCCAGGGGGCGCCTGCCATGGCCCGGCCGATCCCGACTTCCCGCCTCCCGGCGGCCCCTGGATGCCGCTGCGGGTCAGCGGTCGCCTGGTGGGCTGGGGTCGCCCCGGTGTCCTTCCCCGGAGGGCGGCGCGGCGTGCCCAAGAGGAGGGGCAACGTCTCCGCCAGGAGCGACAGGCGTACCTGACCCGCCGGCTCGGCCACAAGCTCCGCTCCGCCGTGCTTGGCCTCCAGGAGTCGGCACGGCTGGCCTCGTTCGGCCGGCCAGAGCTGCTGGAGCTGCTCCATGAGCAGGCGCGGAACGTGGCCCAACGGGCACAGGCGCTTGAGACGGTGGTCCTGGGCTCCAGGGACGCGCCTCGGGCGGTCGTGCTCGGCGCCGTGCTGAACCTGGCCGCCCCAGGGATCGCGTGCTCGCTCCCGGACGAGGCCGTGGTCTGTGCCCCTGAGCCGGCACTGGTCGAGGCGCTCTCGCGGACCTACGAGTGGATGGGAGGCCCCGGCAGCCACATGCGAGCCCATCGGATCGGCCGCTGGTGGTGCATCGACGTTGAGGCGGGCCCGCAGCGCCGGGCCCTCCCCGTGCCCGAGCTCGGCGAGCCGCTGATCCGCTACCTGGTCGACGTCGTGCTGGGGGGCTGGCTGAGCGTCGACGCCCCAGATCAGGTGCGCATCTACCTTCCGGCTGCCTGAGGGCGATCCGCACCCGGGTCCTGGGCTGGCTGAGGCTGGCCCCCGCTGTCGGGGACGGCTCAGGTCGGCAGGCGTCGGCGCAAGAACCCGAGCGTGAGCTCCCAGGCCGCTGCAGCAGCCCGAGGCTGGTGGAACATCGGTGCCAGGTAGTTGTCGAAGGCGTGCCCCGCCTCCGGCTGGACGTGGATCTCGACGTCGTCACGACCCGAGAAGGCGGCCCGGATGCGATCCACCTCCTCCAGGGGCAGGTAGGGATCGGCTGCGCCGAAGTGGAAGAGGACCGGGCAGCGGATCCGTGGCGCCAGGTCGAGGGCGTTGGCGATCCCGGAGCCGTAGTAGAGCACGGCCGCGTCCGGCTGGAAGCCGGCGGTGACGTGGTAGCCGAGGCGTCCCCCCATGCAGAAGCCGATCACGCCCGCTCGGCCACCGGTCTCGGGCAGCTGGCGGAGCGTGGCCAGGGCAGCCCCGGCGTCGGCGACCGCGCGTGGCTCGTCCAGCCGCTGAAGGTACCCGAAGGCGCGCTGCAGGCCCTGCTCGTCGTGCGGGAGGGCGATACCCGGTTCGATCCGCCAGTACAGGTCCGGTGCTAGCACCACGTATCCCAGCTCGGCCAGGGTCTGCGCCCGCCCCCTGATGTAGTCGTTGACGCCGAAGATCTCCTGGAGCAGGAGCAGGCCGGGCCCATGGCCCCGCTCGGGCAAGGCGAGGTGGGCCTCCATGCGGCCCCCGTCGTCGGTGGTCACGGTCTGGCTAGAGGTGTCGATGCTCATGGTCGTGTGATGGGCTGTCGGCATGGTAGCCGAATGTGGGGCAGCTCACCAGGTCACGGGAAGCTCATACAGGCCGCCGGTGATGAGGTCATCGCGGGTCCGCAGCTGCTCCAGGGGGACAGCCAGGCGCAGGGTCGGGAAGCAGGGGATCAACCGCTCGAACGCCGCGCGCAGCTCGACCCGGGCCAGCGGTGCCCCGATGCAGTACCGAGGGCCGTGGCCGAAGGCCAGGTGGGGGTTGGGCTGGCGGGCGACGTCGAACCGTTCCGGCTCTTCGAAGGCCCTGGGGTCGTGGTTGCCGGCGCCGAGGTCGAGCAAGACCGCCTCCCCGGCGTGCAGGGTCGCCCCACCGATCCGGAGCTCCTCTCGCGGATACCGGGGCAGGCCGCCCCCGCCGGTGGTCGAGGCGCGGAGGATCTCCTCGACCGCGGTCGTGACCAGGGAGGGATCTCGAAGCATGGCCATGCGCTGGTCGGGGTTGGTGAGCAGGAGGAGGGCACCCAGGTCGATGCGCGCCACGGTGGTCTCGTGGCCGGCAAAGAGCAGCATCGCCGCCAGCCGGGCCACCTGATCGTCCGGCAACGTGCCCCCCTCGGCCGCGCACAGGCCCGAAATCACGTCGTCCTCGGGATGGGTGCGCTTGCGGGCCACCAGCTTGCGCATGTACCCGACCAGGGCGAGCATGGCGGCCTGGGCCCGCGGCCGGTCGTGGAGGTCAGCCATGTCACGCGACCAGAGTCGGAACCGCTCCCGGTCCGTGGCCGGCACCCCCAGCAGCTCGCAGATCACCAGCACCGGCAGGGGAAAGGAGAGAGCCTGGTGCAGGTCGACGGGCGGTGTCCTCCGGGCCATGTCCGCCAGCAGCTCGTCGGCCAGCGCCTCCACCCGAGGCCGCAGCGCTTCCATGCGCCGGGCCGAGAAGAAGGGAGTGAGTAGCCGGCGCATGCGGGCATGGTCGGCCGCCTCGGTGTCGTAGTTCTGGAGCGGCCCCCCGAACAGGATCGAGTCGCTGATGCGGGGCGCGTGCTCCGGGTCGGGGTGGGAGCGGCCCAGCCGGTCATCACCCAGCAGCTGCTTGATTTCCTGGTAGCGAACCACGTCCCAGGCCTCGTCGCCGGTCAGCGTGCGCACCCTGGCCACGGCGCCCCGAGCCTGGAGCTCGCGCAGCAGCGGTGGCGTGGTCAGCGGGTTCGGCCGCAGGAAGGGCAGGGTGGGCAGGTCGTCGGAGGTGCTCATGGTCGCCTCCTCAGGCCCCGGCCACGACCGACCTCGGCGGCACGGCCCATGTGCCCCGAGCGATGGTCCAGACGGCGAGTGGGCCGAAGATCGCCAGCGCCAGCAGGGGGGAGCCGGCCACCACCAGGCCGGGGGGCAAGGTCGCGGCCAGACCGATCCGGATCGAGGCCTCGGCGATCAGGGCCAATCCCCAGATCAGGGTCAGGCGGCGAGCCCTGGTGAGCGCTCCCGGCGCCCGCAGGGTGGCGTCGTATCGCTCCATCGCCGGCCGATCGCTGCCGGCGACGAAGGAGCGGCCGATCAGGTGGATGAGGGGACGCGAGGTCGGCAGCGAGAGCAGGCAGCCGGTGCCGAGCAGGCCGGTCACGACCGAGTCCTTGACCAGCAGGTAGTGGGGGTCGTGGAACAGGAGCCCGCCTCCGACCCCGAAGGCGATGGCGACCAGCGACACCATGCCGAGGGCGTCCAGCCGCCTGGACCGGAGGACGCCGAGCGTGAGCGCGGCCAGGGGAAAGGCGGCCGCCGCCAGCAGGGCGCCCAGGGTCGCCACCCCGTGGCCGGTCAGCACCTGGTAGGCGGCCACCGGGGCGACCATGTTGAGCAGGATGGCGGGGTGCAGGAGGCGGCGTCCCAGGCGCCGGATCCGGACCCGCACCAGCAACTCCTTCACGATCGTTTCCCTCCACTTAGGACATTGCTCTTGAGCACGGGATCAGGTTAGGAACGGCGACCTCGGGCGCCATCGGCGCCGGGGTGGAAATCTGGCTCGGTGCTCTCCACCCAGGGGTGGAACGGGGTCCGGCGGCGAGGCGACGATAGGGAGCATGGCAACCGTGCGACGCGTCCTCGCCCCCAACCCAGGACCCTTCACCGGGCCGGGCACCAACACCTGGATCATCGACGCCGGGCCGGTGGTGGTCGTCCTCGACCCGGGCCCGGACGACGACCGCCACCTGGCGGCCCTGCGGCGGGCCGTCGCCGGCAGGCCGGTTGGCGTCGTCCTGGTCACCCACTCCCACGCCGATCATCTGGGCCTGGCTGAGCGCTTCGCCACCCTTGCCCACGCCCGCCTGGCGCGATACCCGGAGCTGGCCGACGGCGACGTGATCCGGATCGGCACCGTGAGCCTCGTGGCCCTCCACACCCCCGGCCATGCCTCCGATCACCTGGCCTACTGGATGCCCGACGATCGAGCCTTGTTCACTGGGGATCTGATCCTGGGCCGGGGCAGCTCGATGGTGGCCTATCCCGATGGTGACGTGGCTGCCTACCTCCGCTCCCTGGAGCGGGTCGCCGAGCTCACGCCGAGGATGCTCTTCCCCGGCCACTGGGAGCCGGTGGCCGAGGGCGCGCTGGCCAAGGTCGAGGAGTATCGCCGCCACCGCCTGGACCGCGAACGGCAGCTGCTCGCGGCGCTGGCCGGGGGCCCCGGCAGCGCCGAGGAGCTGACCGAGCGTATCTACGGCCCGGAGCTGGTCGATGTGGAGGGACGCCCTCAGCTGCTGCGGGCGGCGGAGATGACGCTGCGCGCGCATCTGCGCAAGCTGCTCGACGAGGGCCGGGTCGAGGAGCAGGATGGTCGTTTCAGGCTCGTGGGCTGACCGCGGCCCTGGTCGCTCGACGACCGCCGGCTCTGGGTATGGTTGGCGCATGGCGGTCGGAGCCCACCTGCTCCCGTCCCTGTCTACGCTCTCCTTGGAGGAGCTCCAGGAGTGGATGGCCGCTCATGGCCATGCCCCGTACCGAGCCCGTCAGGTGTGGGGGCATCTGGTCACCGGGACGAGCTTCGATGAGATGTCGGAGCTCCCGCGTGGCCTGCGTGCCGAGTTGGCGGCCTGCTTCCGGCTCAGCTCCCTGGTCGAGGTGGCGCGGGTGGACGTGGATCGCGGCTTGACCACCAAGCTGCTCTACCGGCTGGACGACGGGGCGACGGTGGAGTCGGTCATCATGCGTTACCCACGCCGGTCCAGCCTCTGCCTCTCCTCCCAGGTGGGATGCCCGATCCGGTGCCCCTTCTGCGCCACAGGGCAGGGGCCCTTCGGGCGCAACCTGCGCGTCGAGGAGATCGTGGACCAGGCGTTCGATGCCGCTCGCCGTCTGGCTGCCGAGGGGCGTCGTCTCTCCCACGTCGTCTTCATGGGGATGGGGGAGCCGCTCGCCAACTATGAGGCGGTGCTCCACGCCGTACGGCGGTTCTCTGACCCGATGGGCCTGGGGATCAGCCCGAGACGGATCACGGTCTCGACCTCGGGGCTGGTCCCCCGCATCCAGCGCCTAGCGGGGGAGGGGGTGCCGCTCACCTTGGCCGTGTCCCTCCACGCGGCCCGGGACGAGCTCCGCGATGTGCTGGTACCCATCAACCGGCGCTACCCGATCGAGGAGCTGGTCGCCGCCGCGGACCTCTTCGCGGAGCGGACCGGGCGAAGGGTCAGCTACGAGTGGGTGCTGCTGGCAGGGGTCAACGACACCGAGCGGGACGTCGAGGAGGTAAGCCGACTGCTGCGCGGGCGCCTGGCCCACCTGAACCTGATCCCGTTCAACCCCGTCCCCGAGGCCCCGTTCCGTGAGCCCGCTCCCCGGGATGTGCAACGCTTCGCGGCCCAGCTCCGTGCCCGGGGGGTGAACGTGACCGTGCGCGACACCCGAGGACGCGAGGGCGAGGCCGCCTGTGGCCAGCTTCGTGCCCGGACGCTCGCGGGCGGAGGCCAGCCGGACATAGCCGGGTCCGCGGGATCGATCCGGCGCGCTCCGTCCGCGACATGACCGCCGCGGGGCAGGCCGAGGTTGACCTCGGCCTCTTCGGCCCTGGCTCGATGGCCTGGCGGTTGCACCGCGAGCCGGCGCTGCTGGTGGGAGGGCTGCGCGCGCTCCTGGTGCAGGCCCTCCATCCCTTGGCCATCGCCGCGGTTGCCGACCACAGTGACTACCGGTCCGACGTCTGGGGACGGTACGCCCGCACCACCAACTATGTGACGACCACGATCTTCGGCACCACCCGGCAGGCGCAGGCGCTGGGGGCGCGGGTGCGGGTCGTCCACCGGCCCATCCGGGGGGTGGACCGGGTCACGGGAAGGCCCTACGCCGCCGACGATCCTGCCCTCCTGCTGTGGATCCACACCACCCTGGTCGACTCCTTCCTGGCCGCCTATCGACGATTCGTGGCCCCGTTGGCCCCGGCTGACGCTGACCGTTACGTGGCCGAGATGGTGCGCCAGGCCGAGCTGGTGGGCCTGCGGGCCGAGCAGGTCCCGGCCGACGAGCGGGCGAATCGGGACCTCATCGACCGCTTTCGCCCTGAGCTCCGACTGACCGAGGCCGCGGTCGAGGCCGCGGAGACGGTGCTGCGGCCGCCCCTGCCGCCATGGCGGCGACCGCTCTGGGCGGTGCTCGGGCAGGCAGCGCTCTCGATCCTGCCCGAGGACGCCCTGACCCTGTACGGGATGCGTCGCCATCCCGTCGCCGAGGCGGCGGTGCGGCCCCTGGTGCGGGCGGGGACGCAGTTGGCCCGCCGGCTCCTTTCTCCACCGCCGGTGATCGTGGCCGCGGCCCGGCGCGCCCGGGCAGCCGGCCGCTCCTTCCCCTGAGCCGCGGGTCGGTCGGGCTCAGCTGGCCTGGGGCCGCCGCGCCGGTCGCTCGGGAGGCGACCCGGCGGCCGAGGGACGGGATCGGAAGGCGAGCACCTCCTCGCTCGTCAGGAATCCGGCCAGGATCAGGAGCACGCCCAGCAGCTGGCCCAGGTAGAGCGCCCAGGTGATGCCGAAGCGATCCAGGCCGCTGGTGACGCTGGGGACGAAGCCCCCGACCGCGATCAGGATGGTGGCCGGCACCCGGGACTCGAGCCGGCCGGCGAGCAGGTCGGCGGCGGCTCGGGGCAGGGCTAGGAGCACGTTGACGGTGGTGGCCAGGGCTCGGTACAGGCCGCCCAGGACGGGGACGGGAAGGTGCCCGCCCAGCGCCTGGCGCCTGGGTAGGTAGGCGTATGCGGAGTAGAGGGCTCCCCCGACCAGACTGAAGGCGCCGGCGATGTTGAAGGGGCCGGGCAGGATCTGGAGATAGGGGGGCATGGCGCTCGCCACCGGCACACCGGTGGTGGGGTCGAGGGCGTAGCCGGGGCCGGCTACGGGGGCGGTGAAGGTGAGCCCGGCGACGATCAGCGAGGTCGCGACCAGGATGGCCATGGCCACATGGGCGGCAAGGGTCGGTGACACCACCGTGGTCTCGATCACCGCCGCTCCTGCCAGCACCGCCACCACGATCACGAGCACCACGTGACGCCAGGCCGCGGGCTCGCCCTGACGGATCAGCTCGAGCTGGCTCAGCCAGGCGAACAGGCCACCGAGCGCGATGAGGGCTCCCACAAAGTAGCCGAACCTGGCGCGGGCGAGGAGGTAGAAGGTCCCCATCCCCAGGTAGGCGGCCACCTCGACGGCGCCGAACAGGAACCAGGATCGGTAGAGGAGGACGTTCCAGCCCAGGGCTGAGCCCAGCGCCTCGGCCAGGGTGCTCAAGCCGTACCAGAGGAGGCCGAGCGACCAGACCAACAGGAAGGCCCGCCGGCGCCGCCGCCACTTCTCGAGCACCAGCCCGGCGAAGCCGAAGGAGACCACTGCCGAGGCCAGGGGTAGGACGACGTTCATGGGTGGGGGCAGCCCGGCCGCGGCCGGGCCTCGGCAAGGTCCCCCGGCGTCTTGGAGGATGGAGGGATCGGCGGGGATGGCATCGCCAGAACCATACCAGCGCTCCTCACCCTCGGCTGGCCGAGGTCCCCAGGGCATGCTTGAGAATGGCGCCGCTCGCGTAGAGCGCCGTCCGCGCAGGGCCGTGGTGAGCCCCAGGAGGCCGCCTCCATGTGAGGTCGGCGGGGGCCTCCTGCGTAAACTCACCATGCCATGGCTTCGCCTCGGCTCCAGCGGACCGCCCTTGAGGAGCTGATCGCCAGCTTGAACCCTGCGCAGCGCGAAGCCGTGGAGCATCTGGAGGGCCCTCTCCTGATCTTCGCTGGGGCGGGGAGCGGCAAGACCCGGGTCCTCACCGCCCGGATCGCCAACCTGATCGCTCAGCGCCGGGTTTGGCCGGATCGCCTGCTCGCGGTGACGTTCACCAACCGGGCCGCGCGCGAGATGCGAGAACGGGTCGCCCATCTGGTGCCGGGCGCCGAGCGGATGTGGGTGGGGACCTTCCACGCCACCGCGGTCCGCATGCTCCGTCGGGATGGCGAGCGCATCGGCGTCCCCCGTACCTTCTCCATCTTTGACGAGGACGATGGTCGCGCGGCGCTGAAGCGGGTGATGGACAGGCTGGCCGTAGACCCGAAGCGATACCCGCCGGCCGCCATCGCCGCCGCCATCTCTCGCGCCAAAAACGAGCTCATCGACCCCGAGCGATACCCGAACCGGAGCTTCCACGACGAGATCGTGCGTCGCTGCTACCAGGGCTATCAGCGTCTGCTGCGCGAGGCGGGGGCGTTGGACTTCGACGACCTGATCGGATGTGCCGTGCGGCTGCTCCTGAGCGACGAGGAGACGCTGCGGGCTTGGCGCGACCGCTTCCGCTACGTCCTGGTGGACGAGTACCAAGACACCAACCATGCCCAGTACGTGTTCGTGAACCTGATCGCGGCCGAGCACCGCAACCTGGCCGTGGTGGGCGACGACGACCAGAGCATCTACGGCTGGCGCGGGGCCGACGTGCGCAACATCCTCGACTTCGAGAAGGACTATCCCGAGGCCAAGGTGGTCCGGCTGGAGCAGAACTACCGCTCCACCCAGCCCATCCTGGATGCCGCCTACCACGTCATCCGTCACAACCCAGAGCGAGCGGAGAAGCGTCTTTGGACCGAGCGTGCCGGCGGCGACCGCGTGGTCCAGGTCCAGCTCTACAACGAGATCGAGGAGGCGGAGTTCGTCGCCGACGAGATTGCCCGGCTCCACCGGGCCGAGGGGCGCCACCACGCCGAGATGGCGGTGCTCTATCGCATCAACGCCCAGTCCCGGGCCTTCGAGGACGTCTTCGGGCGACGACGCATCCCCTATCGCCTGGTGGGTGGGGTGCGCTTCTGGGAGCGGCGCGAGGTCAAGGATCTCCTTTCCTATCTCCGTCTTGCCCACAACCCCGCAGACGCGGTGAGCTTCGGTCGGGTGGTGAACGTCCCCCGCCGGAAGCTCGGTCCGGTGACCGTGGAGGCGGTGGCGGCGCATGCCGCCCAGGCAAATGCCTCGATCCTCGAGGTCTTGGCTGATCCCCGTTCCGTCCCCGGCCTGCCCGCTCAGGCCCTGGCGGGGCTGGAGCAGTTCCGTCGACAGCTGGAATCGGTCCGGGCGGCGATCGGCGCGCTCCCCCCGAGCGAGCTCATCGATCACGTCCTGCAGGTGACGGGGCTGGAGGCCCACTACCGGGATGGCACCCCTCAGGGGGACGCGCGCCTTGAGAACCTCCGCGAGCTGCGCGGCCTGGCGGCGGAGTTCGACGCGCTCCCCGATCGGGCCGAGGCGTTGGCTCAGTTCCTGGCTGAGATCGCGCTTCGCTCCGACGTCGACGCTGACGCCGAGGGCGAGGAGGGGGTGACCCTCATCACCCTTCACATGGTGAAGGGCCTTGAGTTCCCGGTCGTCTTCATGGTGGGCATGGAGGAGGGGTTGCTGCCCCACTGGCGGGCGCTCGAGGATCAAGGGCAGATGCCGGAAGAGCGGCGTCTTTGCTACGTCGGCATGACCCGGGCTCGTGATCGCCTCTTCCTGACCTGCACCTTCCGACGCCATCTCTACGGCCAGTCCCAGCCGGCTCAGCCCAGCCGGTTCTTGGAGGAGATCCCGCCCCATCTGCTCGAGGCGCCGCATCGAGGCGGCGCCCCGGCCGCCCCCGCTCGGGGCGTCGGCGGCCGGGAAAGGTTCGTCCGAGGCCAGGTCGGGGCCGCCATGGATGGGCCACCCCGCCAGCGGTTCCGCCCTGGGGACGTGGTTGAGCACGCGATCTTCGGCCCTGGGGTGGTGATGAAGAGCACGCTGACCAGGACCGACGAGGAGCTGGTGGTTCGCTTCGAGCGCTCCGGAGTGAAGATCATCAGCGGGAGCCTCGCGCCGCTGGCCCGGAGATGAGCGAGGAGCTGAGGCAGCGCCTCGAGGACCTGCGCCGGCAGATCCGGTACCACGAGTACCGCTACTACGTCCTCGACGACCCCGAGATCACCGACGCGCAGTACGACGCCCTGTTCCGAGAGCTGGTGCGGCTCGAGGAGCAGCATCCGGAGCTGGTCACGCCTGACTCGCCCACTCAACGGGTGAGCGTGGAGCCCAGCTCGCAGTTCGCCAAGGTCCGGCATCTGTCGCCCATGCTCAGCCTCCAGAACGCCTTTGCCGAGGAGGAGATCCGGGCCTGGGACCGACGGGTGCGCTCGGTGGTGGGCGAGCGGGTGGCGTACGTCTGCGAGCTCAAGATCGATGGCCTCGCCATCAGCCTCACCTATCGGCGCGAGCCCGGCTCGAGCCAAGCGCGGCTGGACCGTGCCGCCACCCGTGGCGACGGGATCACGGGCGAGGACGTGACCGCCAACGTCCGCACCATCCGCAGCGTGCCGCTGGTGATCGCCGCCCCCGAGGGGCTGCCCGAGCGCTTCGAGGTCCGGGGGGAGGTCTACATGCCGATCGCCAGCTTCGAGAGGCTGAACCGCGAGATGGAGGCCAGCGGTCGGCAGCCCTTCATGAACCCCCGCAACGCGGCCGCCGGCAGCGTCCGTCAGCTCGACCCCAGGATCACCGCTGGCCGCAACCTCCAAACCTTCATGTACACCTTGGACCCGGCCGGGCCGGCTCACAGCCAGTGGGAGGTGCTGGAGACGCTGGCCGGGATGGGGTTCCGGGTCAGCCCGCACCGTGCCCGGGTCGAGTCCATCGAGGCCGTGATCGAGTTCCACCACCATTGGCATGAGCATCGTGCTGAGCTCGACCACGAAATCGATGGGGTGGCGGTGAAGGTGGATGCCCACGCCCAGCAGCTCGAGCTGGGCTTTGTCGCCCGCTCGCCTCGCTGGGCGATCGCTTACAAGTACGCCCCCGAGCGGGCGGAGACGGTGGTGGAGGACATCGTCTGCTATGTGGGCCGCACCGGCGTCCTCACCCCGGTCGCCCTGCTCCGACCGGTGATCGTGGGAGGGGTCACGGTCCGACACGCCTCCCTCCACAACGAGCAGATGGTGAACCAGAAGGGCGTCTACGTCGGGGCGAAGGTCGTGGTCCAGCGGGCGGGTGACGTGATCCCGGAGGTGGTCTCGGTCGAGCAGCCCAGGCAGGGTTGGAGGATGCCGACCACCTGCCCGGTCTGCGGGGGCGCGGTGGTCCGTGAGGAGCCCTACGTGGCCCACCGTTGCATCAACCCCTTCTGCCCGGCGCAACGGCTTGAGCGCCTGCGCCACTTCGCCTCCCGGGCGGCGATGGACATCGATGGCCTGGGGACCTCCACCATCCAGCAGCTGATCGATCGGGAGATGGTGAAGGACCCCTCGGACCTTTACCGCCTGACCGTTGAGGATCTGAAGGGACTGGAGCGGTTCGCCGAACGCTCAGCCAGGAACCTCTTTGAGCAGATCCAGGGAAGCCGCAGGCCATCGTTGGCCAGGTTCCTCTATGCGCTCGGCATCCCCCAGGTGGGGGAGGCCACGGCTGCCCTGCTGGCTGAGCATTTCGGCTCGCTGGAGCGGTTGCGCGCCGCCGGCGTGGACGAGCTGCTGGCGGTGGAGGGGGTGGGGCCGAGCATGGCCAAGGAGATTCGGCTCTTCTTCGAGGGCCCTGGAGGCGAGCTCGTCGATCGCCTGTTGGCGGTGGGCGTGGAACCCCAGGCGAGGGAGCGCCGGGCCCCGGGCCCCCTGAGCGGGAAGACCTTCGTCTTCACCGGCACCCTGCGTCGGATGACCCGGACGGAGGCGGAGGAGCTGGTTTCACGCTTGGGCGGGCGCGCCTCCAGCAGCGTGAGCTCCAAGACGGACTACGTGGTGGCGGGGGAGTCGCCGGGCTCCAAGCTCGACAAGGCCCGGCGCCTCGAGGTGCCGGTCTTGAGCGAGGACGACTTCTTCGCCATGGTCGAGCGTCTCTCGTCGTGAGCGCGGTGAACCGGGGCCTGACCTGCCCGGTCTGTGGCCTCGGGGGCCTGCCCGCCGGTGCCCGCTTCTGTGCCCGCTGCGGGCGCCCGTTGGCGGCGCCAGAGAGGGTGCTCCCTCGGCCGCCTGGGGCCCCGATCTGGGTCCTGGTGCTGCTCTGGCTGGGGGCAGTTGGACTCCTGGTCGTTGCTGTGGTCTACGGCGTGGTCGCGGTCGGGCTCGTACCCGTCCGCTCGGCAGCGCCCGGTACCGATCCCGCCTCCATACGCGCCGCGTCGGCCGTACTGGCTGGTGGGGCCGCCTCCCTGTGCCTCGCTCATGGGGTGGCGGCCGTCGCCCTGTCGGCCCGGCGGTCCTGGTCGCGGCCCCTGGCCACGCTGGTCTGTGCGACCTGGATCCTCACCTGCGTCGGTCTGCCGGTGGGGTTGCTCGCCATCGACGCCATCTGGCGGGCCCGCCGCGATGGCGGCCCGGCGCCGGTACCCCCGGCCTGATCCTCCGCGGCCGTGGGGGTAACGACAGCTGACGTGTCCACACACTACCATTCACTTCCGTCAACTTGAAGCAGTGGGCGCCCGAGCAAGGCATCCCTCCCGTCACCGCCTCCCGCTGCCTCCCGTCGGGCACGCTTCCCGTCCCGGCCCGGCGAGTCGGTCACCTGATCCTGGGGGACGCCCCGGCGTGACCGCTCGCGTGTCCGCTGCCGATCAACGCTCCGATCTGGACCGGCA
>Ga0070737_10002338_pt1 | contig 23179 bp, 23 predicted proteins | sample Coa_R1_10_FD_66438 | JGI IMG/M metagenome (GOLD analysis project Ga0070737, IMG submission 66438) | Surface soil microbial communities from Centralia Pennsylvania, which are recovering from an underground coalmine fire - Coalmine... | ecosystem: Environmental > Terrestrial > Soil > Unclassified...
AATGTCTCTCAGCAACGACCCCGCATCGAGGAGCTCTGCTCCTCCGTGCGGGGTCGTTGCGCGTCCGGACATGTGGTCGCCCACCGGGAGGTGGGCGGGCCGTTGGCGTCGCGAGGGCGGGGGCGATAGCTGCTCTGTGACGTCCACGAACGCGCAACCTTGGGCCGGATGGAGCCGACCTGCCAGTAGCCTCCTGCCGTGGGCTACGAGGACGGCGGGAGACCTTCTGCGCGCCGGCGGTCAGGGCCGGCTCGCGGCGGGGAGAGCGGCATCTCGCGCCGCCGAAGGGCCGAGCGTGCCCCGCACCAGGCGCGCGAGCTCGACGGGCAGCCGTCGGAGTCGGGGCGCTACCGCTCGCGCCGAGAGCGCAACTTCGAGCTCCCGCAGGCCGTCCGCGAGGAGCTCCGCTCCGCCGACGGCCGTCGTGCCGGGGCTCTCGAGCGCCGCATCACGCTCGCCGCCCAGGCCTACGAGCGCGACCGGTACAAGGAGGCGCTCTCGGCCATCCGGCCCGTCGTCGAGGAGGCCCCAGAGTCCGCCGCCGCCCGCGAGCTGTACGGGCTCATCCTCTACCGGCTCGGTCGCTGGCGGCACGCCGCGAAGGAGCTCCGCCAGGTCCACGAAGCCACGGGCAGCCTCGACCAGCATCCCGTCATCGCCGACTGCGAGCGCGCGATGGGACACTTCGACCGGGTGGAGGAGCTCTGGGACCAGCTTCGGACGGCAGGGGTCGACCGGGAGGTGCTCGTAGAGGGTCGTCTCGTCATGGCGGGCGCGCTCGCCGACACCGGCAGGGTTCGCGAGGCCATCGACCTCCTGCGGCCGGCCGAGCGCGCGACCCGGCGCCACGCCGACGTCCCGCTGCTGCGGGAGTGGTACGCACTCGCGGACCTCTACGAGGTGGCCGGCGAGATCCCCCGAGCGCGAGCGCTCTTCGAACGGGTCGCGCAGCAGGCGCCCGAGCTGCTCGACGCCCCGGAGCGGCTGCGCTCCCTTCGCTGACGCCCACGCGTCGGGCGGGCCGGCACATCGGGTAGACAGGCAGCAACATGGATCGCCTCGGCCTCGTCGGCCTGCCAAACTCGGGCAAGTCGTCGCTCTTCAACGCGCTCACGGGCGGCAGCGCCCTCGTCGCGCCTCACCCGTTCTCCACGACCGAGACCGAGGTTGGCGTCGCCCACGTCCCCGATCCCCGGCTCGACGCACTCGCGGCGATGAGCGAGAGCAAGAGGGTCGTGCCGGCCACCTTCGAGGTCGTCGACATCGGGGCCGTGCAGAAGTCGACCGAGCGGGGGGAGGGGCTCGGGAGCCGCTTCCTCGCCGGGATCCGCGAGGTGGAGGCGCTCGCGCTCGTGCTGCGCTCCTTCCACGACGAGGCGGCGCCGGGCGAGGAGGATCCGGTCGAGGCCCTCGCCACGCTCGAGCTCGAGCTCGTCCTCGCCGACGCGAGCTCGCTCGAGGCCCAGCTCGAGCGCGCGAGCCGTCGGCGGGCAGCCTCCGACCCCGCTCTCGCCGCCGCCCTCGACGCAGCGCCGGCAGCTCTTGAGGTGCTCCATGGCGGGACGCCGCTGTACCGATCGACCCTTGACACGAAGGCGAGAGAGCAACTTCGCCCACTCTTCCTCCTCACGACCAAGCCGCTCCTCGTCGTGGTCAACGTCGGCGAGGACGACCTCGGATCCGAGGAGGCTGCCGACGCGGTGAGGACACAGCTCGGCGAGGCGGCCGAGGTGCTCACCGTGTCGGTGCAGCTCGAGGCGGAGGCGGCGAAGCTCGACGCCGCCGAGCGCAAGGAGATGCTGGAAGGTCTCGGTCTCGGCGAGGGGGCTCTCGTGAGGGTGGCCCGGGCCGGTTGGTCGATCCTCGGCCGCTCGACCTTTTTCACCACCGGCGACAAGGAGTCGCGTGCCTGGGTCTTCCGGACGGGCGCGAAGGCGCCGGAGTGCGCCGGCGTCATCCACTCCGACCTCCAGCGCGGCTTCATCAAGGCCGACGTGATCGCCTGGGACGAGCTCCTCGCGGCAGGCTCCTTCGCTGCCGCGCGTGCAAAGGGAAAGGTTCGCCTCGAGGGGAAGGACTACGTCGTCGCGGACGGGGATGTCCTCGAGATCCGCTTCAACGTCTGAGCTGAGATGTCCCCCCTGCGCCACGAAGGCTGAACGAGCTCAGGCGCAGACACGAGCGAGGGAGCCCCGTGCGCTCAACGTCAAGCCACGTAGGGCCCGCTGTCGGCTCTGGGCCGAGAGATCGTGGCCGGAGCATCCGGGGAGGGGCTGCCCGGGAGCGCACGAGCCCTTGCCAAGGGACGGGTTGATCGGTGACCCTTCTCGGAGGGGAAGCCGGTGACCGCCCGGCGACGCGCGAGGAGATCATGAGCAGTCCTGACCGAGAGGGTGCCGCCGGGACGATCCCGCTTCTCGAGTTCGACCCGGACCCGATCGCGATGATCGAGCCCTCCGACCACTTCGGCCGCGATCCTTCGGTTCGGCCAGAGGTGCCGGAGGTCGCGGTGGCCTGCTTCTTCGGCGACGCCGTGGAGCGGATCGCCCGCGCGACCCACGCCCGCCGTGTCGTCGACCTCGTCGGCGAGCATGGGCGCAGCCCTGTCTACGTCACCGAGCGAGAGGGTCGACCCTTTGCCTTCTACCAGGCGGGCCTTGGCGCGCCACTCGCAGCTGCGTTCCTCGAGGAGATGATCGACTACGGAGCCCGCACCGTCGTCGCCTGCGGCGGCTGCGGGGCGCTCGACGGCTCGCTCGCCCTCGGTCACGTCGTCGTCGTCGCCGAGGCGCTCCGTGACGAGGGCACGTCGTTCCACTACCTCCCGCCGTCACGGACGGTCCGGGCCGAGCCGGAAGTCGTCGCGGTCCTCACCGGCACGCTGGAGCGAGCCGGCGTCCCCTACTCGACGGGCATGTCGTGGTCCACCGACGCCTACTTCCGGGAGACTCGGAGGAAGGTGGCCCGCCGCCGGGAGGAGGGTTGCATCACGGTCGAGATGGAGGCCTCCGCCCTACTCGCGGTCGCCCGCTTCAGAGGGGTGCGCCTCGGGCAGCTGCTTTACGCCGGCGACAGCCTTGCCGGCGAGTCGTGGGACCACCGCAACTGGGTGACCGCCCACGACGTGCGAGAGCAGGTCTTCTGGCTCGCTGCGGAGGCTGTCCTCGAGCTGGCGGCGGTAGGCTCACACGAGCTCCGATCGGCCACGACCGATCACCCCGCGAGCCCGGAGTGAGCCGCGCACCGGCCGGTCCGGCCGCCGAGGAGGACAAGGAGGAACGGTGGGTACCGACGTCCATGAGCTGCTTGGTGACGAGGCAGAGTCGCTGCTCTCTCACGAGGCAACCGCCTTTCCTCGCGAGCGGCTCACGCTGCCCGGTCCGGACTTCGTCGACCGTGTCTTCGCCGGGAGCGACCGGCCGATCCCGGTCTTGCGCAGCCTGCAGCACACCTTCGAGCACGGCCGTCTCGGCGGTACCGGCTACCTCTCGATCCTCCCGGTGGACCAGGGCATCGAGCACTCCGCCGCCGCGAGCTTCTCGAAGAACCCGGAGTACTTCGATCCGGAGCGGCTCGTCGAGCTCGCTCTCGAAGCCGAGTGCTCGGCGCTCGCGACGACGCTCGGCGGGCTCGGCATCGTCGCTCGCAAGTACGCCCACAAGATCCCGTTCATCGCGAAGCTGAACCACAACGAGCTCCTCACGTACCCGAACCGGGGCGACCAGGTGCCCTTCGGCTCGGTGCGTCAAGCCGCCGATCTCGGCGCCGCCGGCATCGGGGCGACGATCTACTTCGGCTCCGAGGAGTCGACCCGCCAGCTGCGCGAGGTGAGCGAGATGTTCGCGAAGGCGCACGAGCTCGGCCTCTACACGGTCCTGTGGTGCTACCTGCGCAACTCGGCGTTCAAGTCGGGCGGCACGAACTACGAGGTGTCCGCCGACCTCACCGGTCAGGCGAACCACATCGGCGTCACCATCGAGGCCGACATCGTGAAGCAGAAGCAGCCGGAGAACAACGGTGGGTTCACGGCGCTCAACTTCGGGCGAGCCGACCCGCTCGTCTACTCCGAGCTCACGACGGACCACCCGATCGATCTCACCCGCTGGCAGGTCGTCAACTGCTACGCCGGCCGGATCGGCCTCATCAACTCCGGGGGAGAGTCCAAGGGGGCCTCCGACCTCGCCCAGGCCGTGCGGACCGCCGTCGTGAACAAGCGGGCCGGCGGGATGGGCCTCATCGTCGGCCGCAAGGCGTTCCAGCGCCCGATGGCCGAGGGCGTCGCTCTCATCAACGCCGTGCAGGACGTCTTCCTCGACCCGAGCATCACCGTCGCCTGACCAGGCCCCGCCGAGGGGTCTGCTCGCGGCCGAGGCTGAGACATCAACGGCCCGTTCGTCTCACGGCGGTAAAATGCCTGGGCAACAGCATCGACGACGGGGACGGAGACAGGGCGCGTGACGAGCACCACCGAGACCTCAGCGGGCAGCACGCGCCATGTCCAGGTGGACGGGGTGGTGATCCGCTTCGCCGGCGACTCCGGCGACGGCATGCAGGTCACCGGCGACCGGTTCACGACCGAGAGCGCCATCCTCGGCAACGACCTCTCAACCCTGCCGAACTTCCCAGCAGAGATCCGGGCACCGGCCGGCACCCTGGCCGGGGTCTCCGCCTTCCAGGTCCACATCTCCGACCACGACATCCTGACCCCCGGCGACGCGCCGAACGTGCTGGTCGCGATGAACCCTGCCGCGCTGCGGGCGAACCTGGGCGACATGCCGGTCGGCGGCACCATCGTGGTCAACTCGGACTCGTTCGACGAGCGGGCCCTCGAGAAGGCCGGCTACCACTCCAACCCGCTCAGCGACGGCAGCCTCGCCTCGTTCAAGGTCTACGAGGTGCCGATGACGACGCTCACCCTCGAGGCCTGCAAGCCGACGGGGGCAAAGCCGCGAGACGCCGAGCGGAGCAAGAACTTCTTCGCCCTCGGCCTCGTCTCGTGGCTGTACCAGCGGCCCACGGACGTCACCGAGAGCTGGATCGCGGCCCGTTACGGCAAGAGCCCGGCCGTGGTCGAGGCGAACACCCTCGCCTTCCGGGCCGGCTACCACTTCGGGGAGACGGCAGAGCTCTTCGACGCCGTCTACGAGGTGCCCCCCGCCGAGCATGAGCCGGGCACCTACACGAACATCACCGGCAACACGGCGCTCGCCTGGGGGCTGATCGCGGCGGCCCAGCTCGCCAAGGTGCCGCTCTTCCTCGGCTCGTACCCGATCACCCCGGCCTCCGACATCTTGCACGAGCTCTCGCGCCACAAGAACTTCGGCGTGCGCACGCTCCAGGCCGAGGACGAGATCGCTGGGATCGGCGCCGCCCTCGGGGCCGCCTTCGGCGGTGCCCTCGGGGTGACGACGACGAGCGGGCCCGGCATCGACCTCAAGTCGGAGACGGTCGGCCTCGCCGTGAGCCTCGAGCTCCCTCTCCTCGTCGTGGACATCCAGCGGGGCGGCCCCTCGACGGGGCTGCCTACCAAGACCGAGCAGGCCGACCTGCTCCATGCGATGTTCGGTCGCCACGGCGAGGCGCCGGTGCCGATCGTGGCGGCGAAGACGCCGTCGCACTGCTTCGACGCCGCCATCGAGGCGGCCCGGATCGCGCTCAAGTACCGCACGCCCGTGTTCCTCCTCTCGGACGGTTACCTCGCGAACGGTGCCGAGCCGTGGCGGGTGCCGTCCGTGGCGGACCTGCCCGACATCTCGACCGAGTTCGCGACGGTCACGACCGCGGCCGCCTTCGCAGCTCCGAGCGAGGACGGAGCCCCCGGCGACGGCGGGCCGCGGTACCTGCCCTACGCCCGCGACCCCGAGACGCTTGCCCGGCCGTGGGCCCTCCCCGGCACGCCCGGCCTCGAGCACCGGATCGGCGGTCTCGAGAAGCAGGACGGCACGGGCGACGTCTCCTACGACCCGATCAACCACGAGCAGATGGTGCACCTCCGGGCGGCCCGGATCGCCGGGATCGCAAAGGACATCCCGCCCGTCGAGGTCGACGACCCCGGCGGCGAGGCGAGGGTCCTCCTCCTCGGCTGGGGCTCCACCTACGGCGCCATCACGGCGGCGACCCGGCGGGTGCGGGCCATCGGCAAGCGGGTGGCCCAAGCCCATCTCGTCCACCTGAACCCGTTCCCGCAGAACCTCGGCGAGGTGCTGCACCGCTACGACCGGGTCATCGTCCCCGAAGGCAACCTCGGCCAGCTGACCCGGCTCGTGCGCGCCGACTTCCTCGTCGACGCCCGCCCGCTCACCAAGGTGCAGGGCACCCCCTTCCGGGTGGCGGAGATCGAGCGGGCCGTCCTCGCTGCTCTGGCAGAGCTCGACACCACCTCGAGGGAGGGAAAGTGACCGACGTGGCCGTTCCCGTCACCACCCGCAAGGACTGGACGAGCGACCAGGACGTGAGGTGGTGCCCAGGCTGCGGGGACTACTCCATCCTCGCCGCCGTGCAGTTCCTGCTCCCAGAGCTCGGGGTGCGCCGGGAGAACACCGTCTTCGTCTCGGGCATCGGCTGTGCGGCCCGCTTCCCGTACTACATGAACACCTACGGGATGCACTCGATCCACGGCCGCGCCCCGGCCATCGCGACCGGGCTCGCCATCTCCCGGCCGGACCTCGACGTCTGGGTCGTCTCGGGTGACGGCGACGCCCTCTCGATCGGCGGCAACCACCTCATCCATGCGCTGCGCCGGAACGTGAACCTCACGATCCTGTTGTTCAACAACCAGATCTACGGGCTCACGAAGGGCCAGTACTCGCCGACCTCCGAGGTGGGCAAGGTGACGAAGTCGACCCCGTTCGGCTCGCTCGACACCCCCTTCAACCCCGTCAGCCTGGCGCTTGGGGCCGAGGCGACCTTCGTCGCCCGGACCCACGACATGGACCGCAAGCACATGCAGGAGATGTTCCGGCGGGCCCATGACCACAAGGGTGCCGCCCTCGTCGAGGTCTACCAGAACTGCAACGTCTTCAACGACGGCGCCTTCGAGGGGGTCACCGGGAAGGCGAACCGGGAGGAGATGCTCATCCCGCTCGAGCACGGCCAGCCGATCCGCTTCGGTGCCGACGGCCACCGGGGCGTGGTGATGAACGACCGGGGACAGCTCGAGATCGCCGAGGTCGCCGAGGTCGGCGAGGAGGCGGTCCTCGTGCACGACGAGACCCGTGACGACCCCGGCCTCGCCTTCGCCCTCAGCCGCCTGGCACGGGGTCCGCACGAGCCGACACCGATGGGCGTGTTCCGGGCCGTCGAACGGCCCGACTACGGCTCCCAGGTCGACGCCCAGCTCCTCGAGGCGCAGTCGCGCAAGGGGCCGGGGGACCTGCAGGCCCTTCTCGCCTCCGGGACTACCTGGACCGTCGGCTGAGGCGTACTCGCGGCGAGCACGGCAGCGGCCGTGCTGTGCTCAGCCGGCGTCGAGCTCCCTGAACACGAGACCAGTGCGGGGTTTCGGGTAGAAGAACGTCGACTTCGGGGGCATGCGCCGGCCCCCGTGTGCCACCGAGGCGATCTGGTCGATGGCGACCGGCCGGAGCAGCACGGCCGCCTCCGCCTCGTGCTCGCGCACGGCACGGGCCGCCTCGAGCACCCCGTGCTGGTAGGTGACGGTGACCTCCGGGAGGCGGTCGAGGGCACGGGCAAGACGGACCGAGTCGAGCTCGTCGTCGCCGTCAGCAAGCAGCGACGGGCGTGGCACGAGCAGCCAGCTCCCGTCGGCGGGCGTGAGGAGGCCGAGGGCGCCGGAGGCGGCCATTGCGCGACCGAGCTCGAGCGGCTCGGCGGGGCCGGGCCCGATCTCGAAGGAGGCCTCGAGCCTGCGGAGGATCGCGGGGGCCTCGAGGCCACCAAGGAGGCGGTGGATCGCCTGGACGGCGAGCTCGCGCTCGGACAGCTCCACCACGAGGGCCAAGACGTCGTCCGATCCAGGAGAACCGGCGCTCTCCTCGTGGTAGGTGCAGGCCGTCTCGTAGCGGTGGTGGCCGTCCGCGATCAGCACCGGGGTCGAGGCGACGAGGTCGGTGATCGCCCGCGTGACGGAGGTGTCCGTGATCGCCCAGCACTCATGGAGCGCGTCGGCTCCGTCCCGCACGCGCGCGAGCGGCTCGAGGCCGCCCTTGTCCACGATGCGCGAGCAGAGCGCGCCAAGGCCGCTCGCGAGCGAGAGGCCCCAGATGGGAGAGAAGTTCGTGCGCGCAGCCCGAAGCAGCGAGAGGCGGTCGGTCGTGTCCTTGGCGGTGGTCTGCTCGTGGGCGAGGACCTCGCCAGCGCCGTCGGGGTCGAGCCCGAGAGCGCCGAGGACGCCGGTCGTCGACCGGGTCCTCCCGTCCTCCTCGGTGAAGGTCATGCGGTACAGGTAGAGCGCCGGCTCAGGGTCGACGCGCACGACGCCGGAGCCGTGCCACTCCTGCCAGAGCGTGGCCGCCCATCCGTACCGGTCCCCCGCGTAGCCCGGCGGGGCTTCGGGCAGCTCGACGAGGATCGAGTTGTAGGGCGAGCTGGCCGCGAGCCGAGCTCGCTCGTCGGGGCCCACGACGTCGTACGGCGGCGCCACGACCTCTTGCGGATCGACGAGGCCGAGCGAGTAGCGCGTGCCACGAAATGCTCGGAGCCGTGCCATTCGCCTTACCTACCAGGCCCGGCCGCCTGACCGCCAAACGGGAGGCAGGGGACTCGCCCTCCCGGGGTGGGCAGGGCTCGCCCGGCGCTCACCCGGTCTGGCAGCATGCGCCGGTGACGTGGGTCCTCGATTGCGATGGTGTCATCTGGCTCGCCGACGAGCCGATCCCAGGCGCCGCAACGGCGGTGCGTCGGCTGCGGGAGGCCGGAGAGCGCGTGGCCTTCCTCACCAACAACTCCTGGCATCGGGTCGCCGAGCAGGTGGACAAGCTCCGGCGGATGTCGATCGAGGCCGAGGCTGAGGACGTCGTCAGCTCCTCGATGGCCGCAGCGAGCCTCGTCGAAGAAGGGGAGCGGGTGCTCCTCGTCGGCGGCCCGGGCGTGCGCGAGGAGCTCGAGCGGCGCGGGGCGACCGTCCTCGATCCCGGCGAGGGCGAGCTCGAAGCGGTGACGGCGGTCGTGGTCGGGATGGACCTCGGCTTCAGCTTCCAGCGCCTTGCGGCGGCGACGACGGTCCTTCGCAGCGGCACCGCCCGCCTTGTCGCCACGAACGACGACGCCACCTTCCCGACCGCTCAGGGCCTGCTCCCAGGGGCGGGCTCCGTCGTCGCCGCCGTCGCGACCGCAGGGGGAGTCGAGCCCGTCGTGGCCGGGAAGCCTCACGAGGCGGTGGCCCGGATCGTGCGGGAGCGGTTCGGGCCGGTCTCGATGATGGTCGGGGACCGTCCCTCCACCGACGGCCGCTTCGCCCGGCTCCTCGAGGTGCCCTTCGGTCTCGTCCTCACCGGCGTGACGCCGCACGGCCACGGCCCGCTCGACCCGGCCCCTGACGTCGAGGCGCCTGACCTCCTCTCCCTCGTCGAGCACGTCCTCGCCGATCCCGGGCCCCCTGCGGAGGCGACGGCAGGCTGAGCGACCCGACCTCTGCTTGCTCTTGCAAGCAGAGCAGGTCACGAGTACGATCGCCCCATGGCCTCGAAGACTCCGTGGGAGCGCTACCTGAGCGCCGGCCTGGCGTTCACCCAACTGACCCGCCAGCGGGCCGAAGAGATCGTCCGCGAGCTGATGCAAGAGGGCGAGGTCGGCCGGGAGAACGCCGAGGAGTGGGTGGAGGACCTCCTCGCCCGCAGCCGGCGCACCGCCGAGCAGGTCGCGTCCCTCGTGCGCGAGGAGGTGGGCCGCCAGGTCGAGCAGCTCGGCCTCGTGCGGCGCGAGGAGCTCGCGACCGCGGTCGACCGGGTCGTCGACGTCGCCCGCAAGGCGGGGGAGCGCGCCGTGCGCGAGGCCGTCCGGCGGGCGAGCAGCCGGTCGGGGAGCGCGACGCCCAAGCCGGCCGAGCGCCGCGCCGCGACCAGACCGGCTGCCACGCCAACCCCGGGAAAGGCGGCCCCTCGCCCCGGACGGGCGGCTGCGGGAGGAAGCACGGCAACGGCGGCGACGAAGAAGGCGACCGCCGCGAAGTCGGCCGCGAAGAAGGCGACTGCGGCGAAGTCGGCCGCGAAGAAGGCGACTGCGGCGAAGTCGGCCGCGAAGAAGGCGACTGCGGCGAAGTCGGCCGCGACAACGGCGGCGGGGAGCTCGAAGAGGGCCGCGGGGGCCATGCGGAGCACGACGAAGCGGGCCGGCGCCTCGGGTGCGGCGGCCGCTGCGCGCGCAGCCGGAGGCGCCGCCAAGAAGCGGTCCTGACGTCGGCGCCGCACGGGCGCGGGCGGGTGCTCCTCGCAAGAACCCCTTTTGCGTGCGCTCGCCGGGACGCACCCGCGCTGGCCCGCCCGGCCGCAGTTGCTCTCCGGGGAGCGAGCCACTCCGGTGCGCCGCGGCGTCCGACCTGCGTGCGAGGATGACCTTATGAACGTCCTCCTCGTCCTCCACCCCAAGCGGGTGGAGGCGACCACGCTGGCCGAGAGCGCCCGGGCCTGGTGGGAGCGGCGCGGGCACCACGTGGAGGTGTGGGACGACTCCTTTCCAACCGAGGGCCCGGTGGATCTCGCCATCAGCCTCGGCGGGGACGGCACGATGCTGCGGACGGTGCAGCTCGCCCTGCGGACGAGGGCACCGGTGCTCGGGATCAACCTCGGGCGGATGGGCTACCTCACCGAGGTCGAGCCGTCCGCGATGGAGCAGGCGCTCGAGCGGCTCCTCGCCGGCGACTACGCCGTCGAGGAGCGGATGGTGCTCGACGTCGAGATCGACTCCGGTGCACCCCCTCCCGACCAAAGTGCGGCCAGTGACGAGCACGAGACCGCACCGGCGGCCGCCTCGCCGGGCCTCGCTCCTCGTCCTCAGCCCGTGCGCCTCCTTGCCCTGAACGAGGTCATCGTGGAGAAGACCGCTCCTGGCCACACGATCCACGTCGCCGTCGCCATCGGCGGCCGCCCGTTCCTCACCTACGTCGCCGATGGCCTGCTCGCCTGCACCCCGACGGGGTCGACCGCCTACAACCTCTCGGCGCGCGGCCCCGTGGTCTCACCCCAGCTGCGGGCCATCGTCCTCACGCCCGTGGCACCCCACCTCGTGTTCGACCGCTCGCTCGTGCTCGAGCCGGACGAACGGGTGGAGATGACCCTCCTCGACGGCCACGAGGCGGCGGCCGTCATCGACGGCTCCATCCTCGTGCCGCTCCCGGCGGGCGCCCGCGTCGCATGCCGCGGGGCCGAGGAGACCGCCAGGCTTGTCACTTTCGGCGACGTGGACTTCCACTCCGTGCTCCGCGCCCGCTTCAGCCTGACCGACCGGTAGCCGGCGATGCTCGTCGAGCTGCGTGTGAGGAACCTCGGCGTCATCGAGGATCTCGCCCTCCGGCTCGGGCCGGGGATGACGGCGATCACGGGCGAGACCGGAGCCGGCAAGACGCTCGTCGTCGAGGCCCTCGAGCTGTTGATGGGCGGGCGGGCCGATCCTGCGCTCGTGAGGGCGGGCACCGCCGGAGCCGTGGTCGAGGGCCGCTTCGCAGCCGGCGACGAGGAGACCGTCCTCGCGAGGGAGATCCCGGCCGACGGACGCTCGCGCGCCTACGTCGACGGGCGGATGGCCACCGCCGCCGCCCTTGCCGAGATCGGCCGGGGTCTCGTCGACCTGCACGGGCAGCACGCCCACCAGTCCCTCCTCCACCTCGAGGCGCAGCGGGCCGCCCTCGACCGGTTCGCCGGGGTCGACATGGCCGAGCTGGAGCAGGCCAGGCAGGCGGTCCGCGAGGTCGAGGAGCGCCTCGCCGCCCTCGGCGGCGACGAGCGGATGCTCGCCCGCGAGCGGGACCTGCTCACCTTCCAGCTCGGCGAGCTCGAGCCCGCCGGGCTTTCGGACCCCGACGAGGACGGCCGCCTTCGCGAGGAGGAGGCCCTCCTTGCCGGGGCCGAGGCGCTTCGCGAGGCGGCTGCCGGCGCCCTCGAGGCCCTCGGCGGAGAGGGGGGCGCCCGCGACCGGCTCGCGGGGATCGCGGCTCGGCTCGCCCCACACGAGCAGCTCGCGGATCTGGCCACCCGTGTCGAGTCGGCGGCCACCGAGCTCGAGGACGTCGCCCATGAGCTGCGCCAGCGGGCCGAACGCTTCGAAGACGACCCGGCTCGCCTTGCTGCCGTCCAGGAACGCCGCCGTCTCCTGGCGGAGCTGCGCCGGAAGTACGGGGCGACCCTCGCGGAGGTGATCAGCTTCCGCGACGAGGCGCGCGCACGCCTGGCCGACCTCGAAGCGGGCGACTCGAGGCGGGCCGAGCTCGCCGCCGAGCGAACGGCCGCCCTCGACGCCCTGCGCCGGGTCGAGGTGGCGATCGGCGACGCCCGCCGCCGCGCCGCGCCGGAGCTCGCCGCTCGGATCGAGGCCCACCTGCGGCGGCTCGCGCTGCCCCGGGCCCGCCTCGAGGTCGCCGTGCCGTCCGAGGGGCTCGGCGACGCGGTCGAGCTCCGCTTCGGCGCCAACGCCGGCGAGCCCGCCCTCCCGCTCGGCAAGGTCGCCTCCGGCGGTGAGCTCGCCCGGGTGATGCTCGCCATCCGTCTCGTGCTCTCGGAGGCCCCGCCCACGCTCGTGTTCGACGAGGTCGACGCCGGCATCGGCGGCGAGGCGGCCCTCTCGGTGGGCCGCGCCCTTGCTGAGCTGGGGCGGCGCCGCCAGGTCCTCGTCGTCACCCACCTCGCCCAGGTGGCCGCGTTCGCGACCGACCAGATCGCGGTCGAAAAGCGCGAGTCGGCGCAGCGCACCCTGACCGGCGCCCGCCAGGTGAGCGGTGAGGAGCGGCTGGCGGAGCTCTCGAGGATGCTGTCCGGGCAGCCGGAGAGCGAGGCCGCCCGGCGCCATGCCGAGGAGCTGCTCCAGGTCGCCGCCCGCTCCTGATCCGCCGGAGCGAGGGCACCCGCGGTTATCCTGTCGGAGCGGACACCTGGGAGGACAGCGTGAGCAAGTTCGTGTTCGTGACCGGCGGCGTGTCGAGCTCGCTCGGCAAGGGCCTCACCGCCTCGTCGCTCGGCCGGCTCCTCAAGTCGCGGGGGCTGCGGGTCACGATGTGCAAGCTCGACCCGTACATCAACGTCGACCCCGGCACGATGAACCCCTTCGAGCACGGCGAGGTCTTCGTGACCGACGACGGCGGCGAGACCGACCTCGACCTCGGCCACTACGAGCGCTTCATCGACGAGAGCCTCCATCGTGACTCGAATGCCACGACGGGCCAGGTGTACTCCGCCGTCATCTCGAAAGAGCGCCGCGGCGACTACCTCGGCAAGACGGTGCAGGTGATCCCCCACATCACCGACGAGATCAAAGAGCGGGTGCGCCGGCTCGGCCGGGAGGAGGTCGACGTCGTCATCGTCGAGGTGGGCGGGACGGTCGGCGACATCGAGATCGTCCCGTTCCTCGAGGCCATCCGGCAGTTCCGCCGCGAGGTCGGGCGCGACAACGTCTGCTACCTCCACCTCACGCTCGTGCCGTACCTCGCCACCACCGGGGAGCACAAGACCAAGCCCACGCAGCACTCGGTGACCGAGCTGCGAAGCCGCGGCATCCAGCCCGACGTCATCGTGTGTCGGAGCGAGCAGCCCTTCCCCGACAGCCTGAAGCGCAAGATCTCGCTCCTGTGCGACGTGGCGCCCGAGGCCGTCGTGACGGCGGTCGACGCCGACAGCATCTACGAGATCCCCCTCGTGCTCCACTCCGAGCACCTCGACGACATCGTCTGCGGCCTGCTGCGCCTCGACGGGCCCGAGCACGAGATCGACCTCTCGGGCTGGGAGGCCATGCTCGAGCGGATCGGCACGACGAGCCACGCCGTGCGGATCGGCATCATCGGCAAGTACGTGAACCTGCCCGATGCCTACCTCTCGGTGGTCGAGTCGCTCCGCCACGCCGGCTTCGGGGCGAGCACCCGGGTCGAGATCGAGTGGATCCAGGCGGAGTCGGTCACGGGCATGCTGGCGGGGGCCCATCTCGACCCCCTCGACGCCATCGTGATCCCGGGGGGCTTTGGCGAGCGCGGCTTCGAGGGCAAGGTCGCCGCTGCGGGCTACGCCCGCGAGCACAACATCCCCTGCCTCGGGCTCTGCCTCGGCCTCCACGCCATGATCGTCGAGTTCGCCCGCAACGTGGCCGGCCTCGCCGGGGCCAACTCGAGGGAGATGGACCCCGTCACGCCGCATGCCGTCATCGACCTCATGGACGACCAGCTCGACGTGACCGACAAAGGTGGGACGATGCGGCTTGGCGCCTACGTCGCCCGCCTCACGCCCGGCTCGCGCGTCGCCGAGCTGTACGGCGAGCTCACGGTCTCCGAGCGCCACCGCCACCGCTACGAGGTGAACCCCCGCTACCGGCACCGCCTCGAGGAGCACGGCCTCGTCTGCTCGGGAGTGGAGTCCAAAGACGACCGCCTCGTCGAGTTCATCGAGCTTCCCGACCACCCCTTCTGGCTCGCCACGCAGGCCCATCCCGAGTTCAAGAGCCGGCCGGACCGGCCCCACCCCCTCTTCGCCGGCCTCGTCCGGGCCGGCCTCGCCCGCTCGGAGTCGAGGACGCCCCGGCTGCTCGACCTCGATGCCGTCGGCTGACCAGGGCGCAGGGGAGGCCTTCCGCAAGATCGGCGAGCGGGAGCGCTTCGACGGCCACTTCTTCAAGGTCGTCACCGCCACGTTCGTCGGCCCGGACGGCTTCACCTTCGAGCGCGAGATCGTCCGCCATCCCGGAGCCGTCTGCGCCGTCCCACTGGAGGAGGACCGGAACCACGTGCTCATGGTGCGCCAGTTCCGCGCGGCCGCCGGGAGCGGGATCCTCGAGCTGCCGGCGGGGAAGCGGGATGTCGAGGGCGAGGATCCCCGGGAGTGCATGGCTCGCGAGCTCGCCGAGGAGATCGGCCAGCAGGCGGCCGAGCTCACCGAGATCGCGCGGTTTTACAACTCGGTCGGCTTCAACGACGAGATGACGATCTGCTACCTCGCCGAGGGGCTCGTCGAGTGCGAGCGGGACGCCCACGGGATCGAAGAGGAGCACATGACGATCGAGCGGGTGTCCCTCGACGAGATCGAGGAGCTGATGGCGTCCGGCGATCTCGTCGACGCCAAGTCGATCGTCGGCCTGTTCGCGGCCCGCTCCGCGCTGGCTGGGGCTCGGCCGGCGACGAACCAGCCCTCGTTCTTCGGGGCGGAGTGAGGCCCCTCAGCTCGGACGGGGAGGAGTTCCTCTCCTACCTTGCCGTCGAGCGCGGGCGGGCGCCGGCCTCGATCGCCGCCTACCGGCGGGACCTCGCCGCCTACGAGGAGTACCTCGCCCGCCGCCACCTCGACCTCGCCGCCGTGACGCCGAGGGTGATCGAGGAGTACCTCGCCGAGCTCGCGGCCGCCGGGCGGATGGCGAGCTCGAACGCGAGGGCGCTCTCGGCGATCCGGGGGCTGCACCGCTTCTGCGAGGACGAGCGGGGGGGGCCACGCGACCCGAGCTTCGGTGTGGGCAGGCCCCGGCTCGCCTCCGCGATCCCAAAGGCGCTCTCCGAGGCCGAGGTCGAGGCGGTGCTCGCGGCGCCGACGGGGAACGGCCCGCAGGGACGCCGCGACCGGGCGATCCTCGAGCTCATGTACGCGACGGGCATGCGCATCTCAGAGCTGTGCGGGCTCCGCCTCGCCGACACCGACCTCGAGCGGGGCCTCGCCCTCGTGCTCGGCAAGGGCTCGAAGGAGCGGATCGTCCCCTTCGGCGTGCCAGCCCGCCGGGCGCTCGCGGAGTGGCTCGCTCCCGCTGGGCGCCCTGCGATGGCCCCCGAGCGATGGGCCCGCCGGGCGGACGAGGAGGCGCTCTTCATCACCGCTCGCGGGCGGCGCATGTCCCGCCAGGCGGTCTGGGTCGTCGTCCACAATGCGGCCGAGCGGGCCGGCCTCGCGGGCAAGGTGACGCCCCACGTCCTTCGCCACTCCTGCGCCACGCACCTGCTCGAGCACGGCGCCGACATCAGGGTCGTGCAGGAGCTGCTCGGCCACGCCGCCATCACGACCACGCAGGTGTACACGAGGGTCTCCGGCGACCTGCTCCGGCGCGCCTACCTCGAGGCGCACCCGCGGGCACGGCGCGAGACGCGGCCCCTGGCACCAGCGACGGCAGCTGGCAAGTAGGCTCCTGCCGTGGCAAATGACGCAGCCGTCGACTACCGAGCCCTGCTCGAAGAGGAGAGGTCCTCTCTCGAGGCCCAGCTGGCCGAGCTCGGCTACGGCGAGCAGGGCAAGATCGAGTACGACGCGAACTTCGCCGACACCTCACAGGTGACGGCGGAGCGCAGCGAAGCCGAGACGCTCGCGAGCCAGCTGAAAGAGGCGCTCGACGACGTCCTGAAGGCGCTCCGCAAGATTGAGCAGGGCACCTACGGCATCTGCGAGCGGTGCGGCCAGCCCATCTCCGAGGCGCGCCTCGAGGCAAAGCCTGCGAGCGCGTACTGCATCAACTGCGCCTCGGCGGCACGACGCTAGCGATCCGACCCGTGGCGTCGTGATCGGGTCGAGCAGGTCCCGCTCCCGGGGCTGGTCGCGCCCTCGCTTCCAGGCGAGCGGTCCGAGCATCGTCGCGGCCCTCCTCGTCGCCCTCGTCCTCGCGGTCGCCGTGGACCGGGGCGTGAGCAACGGCTACCTCACCTTGGGGACCGTCGTGTTCATCGGCGTCCTCCTCCCCTCGATCATGTTCCACGAGGTGAGCCACGGCGTCGTGGCGCTGTGGTGCGGCGACGACACCGCCAAGCGGGCCGGGCGGATCTCCGCCAACCCGATCCGCCACGTCGACCCTCTCGGCACCGTCATCGTGCCCGCCGCGATGGTCCTGCTCCTGCACGGCTTCGGCTTCTTCGGGTGGGCGAAGCCCGTGCCCGTCGCCCTCAACAAGCTGCGCCGGCCCCGCAACCAGGCGCTGCTCGTCGGGCTTGCCGGGCCGGCGTCGAACGGCCTCCTCGCGGCGGCAGCCGGCGTCGGGCTCCACTTCATCATGACGGCGAGCGGCCCGAACGCCCCCAACGTCTACTACTCGGTGCTCAGCTTCCACCCGGCGCTCTACTTCACGGGTCCGGGCATCGCCGAGGGGGCCCTGTTCTGGCTCGGCTTCGTGGTCGGCATGCTCGGCATCGCCAACCTGCTCGTCGGAGCGTTCAACCTGCTCCCGATCCCGCCCCTCGACGGCGCGGCGCTCGTCGAGCGGTTCATCCCGCTCTCCGCGCTCCACTCGTACTACCGGATCCGGATGTGGTTCCTCATCGCCGTCGTGCTCCTCGTCTGGCTCGACCGTGGCCTGCTCGGGACGATGTTCGGCGACATCGCGACCTGGTACATGAACCTCGTCAAGCCCGGCTCAGTCCCGGGTCTGTGACCCGGCGGCTCAGCTCCGCGCCATGAAGCCCATCGCGTCCTTGGCCCGGGCGAGGGTCTTCGAGGCGATCCCGGACGCCTTCTCGGCGCCCTCGCCGAGCAGGGCCGCGATCTCGGCCGGGTCGGCGGTGAAGGCGGCGTATCGCTCCCGCACGGGCCGGAGCGCCTCGACGAGCGCCTCGGCGAGGTCGGCCTTGAGCGGCCCGTAGCGCTCGTAGCGCCCGACGACCTCGTCGATCGAGTAACCGGTGACCGCCGCCATCAGCTGGAGCAGGTTGGACAGCCCCGGCTTGGCTTCAGGGTCGAAGCGGACCTCGCCGTCGGTGTCGGTCACCGCCTTCCGGACCTTCTGGCGGATCTCGTCAGGGGTGTCGAGCAGGTCGATCGTGCCGAGAGGGGAACGCTCCGACTTCGACATCTTGGCCTCGGGATGCTGGAGGTCCATGACGCGCGCGGCGTGGCGCGGCACTGCCGCCTCGGGCACGACGAAGGTCTCGCCGTAGCGGTGGTTGAAGCGGATCGCGACGTCTCGCGTGAGCTCGAGGTGCTGGCGCTGGTCCTCCCCGACCGGCACCCGGTCGGTGTCGTAGAGGAGGATGTCGGCGGCCATGAGGGCGGGGTAGGTGAACAGCCCGGCTCGCACCGAGCCCTGGCCCCCCTTGGCCTTGTCCTTGAACTGGGTCATGCGCGAGAGCTCGCCGAAGGTGACCGTGCACTCAAGGAGCCAGGACAGCTCGGCGTGCTCGTGGACGTGGCTCTGCACGAACACCGTCGAGCGCTCGGGCTCGATGCCGGCTGCGAGGAAGCCGGCCGCCGTCTCGAACGTCCGCCGCCGCAGCTCGGCCGGGTCGTGGTCGCCCGTGATCCCGTGCAGGTCCACGACGCAGAACAGGCAGTCGAACTCCGCCTGGTCGGCCACCCACTGCCGGAAGGCTCCCAGGTAGTTGCCGAGGTGCAGAGCACCCGAGGGCTGGACGCCTGAGAAGACTCTGGTCATCGGCGCATGATAGGTGCCCGAGTTCGGGTATCCCTCGCCGGCGGAAAGGGTCCCGGTAAGGTTGCCGCGGTGGCGTACGAGGTCCGCACCGACGTCTTCGAGGGCCCCTTCGACGTCCTCCTCCGGCTCATCACCGAGCAGCGCGTCGACCTGTACCAGGTCAGCCTCTCGTCGATCGTGGACGCCTTCGTGGCCGAGGTGGAGGCCATGGAGGAGCGGCTCGACCTCGACGTCGCGACGGAGTTCCTCCTCATCGCCGCGATCCTCGTCGAGCTCAAGTCCCGCCGTCTTCTGCCCGAGCGCGACGAGTCGGTGAGCGAGGAGGACCTCGCCCTGCTCGAGGAGCGGGACTACCTGCTCGCACGCCTCGTCGAGTGCACCACCTTCTCGGCGGCCGGCCAGGCGATCGCCGAGCTCGAGCGGCGGGCCGCCGCCTCCTTCCCCCGGCTTGCCGGCCCCGACGAGCGCTTCAGCAACATCGCGCCGGACCTGCTCACCGGTGTGCGGCCCGCCGACCTCGCAGCGGCGGCCCGGCGAGCCCTGAGCGCCCCGCCGAAGCCGGAAGTCCACGTCGAGCACATCCTCGTCGACGAGGTCACGGTGGCAGAGGTCGTCGAGCGCCTCGCCGCCCGCCTGCCGGGTCGGGGCCCGACCACCTTCCGGGAGCTCACCTCGACGGCCCGCTCCCGCATCGAGGTGGTCGTCCACTTTCTCGGCCTGCTCGAGCTCTACAAGCAGGGCCTCGTCGAGCTCGAGCAGGCGACGACCTTCGGCGAGCTCACCGTGACCTGGACCGGCGGGGCCGGCGGGACCTTCGAGCTCGAGGAGGTCCGCGAGCCCTCCGTGGCGGCCCGTGCTGCGGCGGCGCTCGTCGAGGCCGAGTACGGGGGTTGAGGGTGGATCCGAAGGGCGCGATCGAGGCGGTGCTCACCGTCGCCGTCGACCCGGTCCCGCCGGGCCTGCTCGCCGAGCTGCTCGAGCTGCCCGTCGAGAGGGTCGAGGAGCTCTGCCGCTTGCTCGCGATCAGCTATGAGGCCGAGGAGCGCGGCTTCGCGCTCGTGCGCGTCGCGGGCGGGTACCGGCTCCAGAGCGCGCCGGCCTACGCCGCCTACGTCGAGCGCTTCGTGCTCGACGGCTCCCCCCAGAAGCTCTCGGCGGCCGCCCTCGAGACCCTCGCCGTCGTCGCCTACAAGCAGCCCGTCTCGCGGGCTCAGGTCTCGGCCATCCGGGGGGTGAACGCCGACAGCGTGCTCCGGCTCCTCGTGGCGCGGGGCTACGTGCAGGAGGTAGGGAGGGACACCGGCCCCGGCCAGCCCGTGCTGTTCGGGACGACCCGGCTGTTCCTCGAGCGGCTCGGCCTCGACCGCCTGGAGGACCTTCCCCCGCTCGTCGAGTTCGTGCCGCCGGCCACGACGGTCGAGCTGCTCGAGAAGGCCCTCCGCCCGGATCGGGGCGAGTGAGCAACCCGGCGGGAGGCCGGGCTGCTGGCGGCGGCGAGCGCCTCCAGAAGGTGCTCGCCCGGGTGGGCTACGGCAGCCGGCGGGTCTGCGAAGAGCTCATCGCCGCCGGCCGCGTGAGCGTGAACGGCACGACGGCGGCGCTCGGGCAGCGGGTCGACGTGGACCGTGACACCGTCGAGGTGGACGGGGTGCCCGTCGGCATCCTCCCCGGCCTCGTCTACTACCTCGTCAACAAGCCGGCCGGGGTCGTGACGACGGCGCACGACCCCGAAGGGCGCCCGGCGGTCGTCGACCTCGTGCCGGCGGAGCCTCGGGTCTTCCCCGTCGGCCGCCTCGACACCGCAACCGAGGGGCTGATCCTGCTCACGAACGACGGGGAGCTGGCCCAGCGGGTCGCCCACCCGAGCCACGGCGTCGAGAAGGAGTACCTGGCCGAGGTGAGAGGGGTGCCGTCGCCGGCGACCATCCGGCGCCTGCGCGAGGGGGTCGAGCTGGATGAGGGCAGGACCGCTCCGGCGCGGGTGGCAGCGCTCGGGCCGGGCCTGGTCCGCATCACGATCCACGAGGGGCGCAACCGGCAGGTGCGACGGATGTTGGAGAGCGTCGGCCACCCGGTGACCCGGCTCGTGCGGACCCGGATCGGCCCGGTGAGCGATCGGCGGCTTGCGCCGGGAGCCTGGCGGGAGCTCACCGCCGCCGAGGTGCTCGCCCTCTCGGCAGCCGCTTCGCAGAAGCGTCCACGGCCTCGGTAGGCTCCCCAGATGGCGCCGATGCTGCGTGCCCTTCGCGGGGCGACGACGGTCGACGAGGACACCGAGGAGCAGGTCACCGAGCGCGTGCAGGTGCTCGTGACCGAGATGCTGCGGAGGAACGGGGTCGAGCACGACGACCTCGTCTCCATCCTGTTCACGGCGACCGAGGACGTGACCTCGATGTTCCCGGCCACGGCGGCTCGGGGGGCCGGCCTCGGCGACGTGCCGCTGATCTGCGCACGGGAGCTCTCGGTACGCGGCGGCACCCCGCGCTGCATCCGGGTGATGGTGCACTGCTACACCGAGCGGCCCCGTGCCGAGCTCCACCACGTCTACCTCGAGGGCGCCCGCTTCCTCCGGGACGACCTGCCGGAGTGAGGGCGCACGTGGTCGGGCTCGGACTGATCGGCTCCTCGATCGGCCTCGGGCTCCGGGCGAGAGGCTACGAGGTGAGCGGCGAGGACGCCGACGCGGCGCGAGCCGCCCGGGCGGCGGAGGTGGGAGCCGTCGACGAGCTCTCCCCGGCGCCGACCGAGGGGATCGCCTTCGTCGCGACGCCCGCCTCTGCCGTCGTCCGGACCGTGCGCCGGCTCCTTCGGGACTCGAGCGCGCTGGCCGTCACCGACGTCGCCGGGGTGAAAGCGGCGATCGCGGCCGAGCTCGACGAGCCGGCGTTCGTGCCCGGCCATCCGATGGCCGGCTCCGAGCAGGAAGGACCCGACGGCGCCGACCCGGACCTGTTCGTCGGCGCCACCTGGGTGCTGACGCCGACGCCGAGCACGAGCGAGCGGACCTTCGCCTCGGTTCGCGGGGCGGTCTCCGCCCTCGGCGCCGAGGTCGTCGCGCTCCCGCCCGACCGCCACGACGAGCTCGTCGCCGTGGTCTCGCACGTACCTCATCTCACGGCGGCAACGCTCATGTCGCTTGCCGCCCAGTCGCCCGTCGACCGGGAGGCGCTCATGCGCCTCGCCGCGGGCGGCTTTCGTGACATGACCCGCATCGCCGCCGGCTCCGCCGCCATCTGGCCCGACATCTGCCGCGACAACGCGGCCGCCATTGTGCCCGTGCTCGACCAGCTGATCGCCCGCCTCGGCGAGGTGCGCAGCATCGTGGCGGGGCAGGACCGCGAGCGCCTCGTCGCCCTGCTCGAGGGGGCTCGCGCGGCCCGGCGGAACCTCCCGGCGCGCGGTGCCCGGCCTCCTGAGTGGGTCGAGCTCCGTGTCGTCGTGCCCGACCGCCCCGGCGTCCTCGCCGAGGTGACCTCGATCGCCGGCTCGCTCGGGGTGAACATCTACGACATCGAGATCGCCCACTCCTCCGAGGGGGCCCGTGGGGTCCTCGTGCTCGTCGTCGCCACCGAGCCCGCGAGCCGCCTGGTGGCTGAGTTGCGGACCTCTGGCTTCGTCGTCGCTGCCGCGTCGGCCGACGGCACGGCGGTCCTCGCGTGAGCCTGCTCGTCGCCATCGACGGCCCGGCCGGCTCGGGCAAGTCGACGATCGCGGCGGCCGTCGCGGCCCGGCTCGGCCTCGAGCGCCTCGACACCGGGGCGATGTACCGCGCCGTCACGCTGCTCGTGCTCCGAGCCGGCGCCGATCCCTCCGACGCCGAGATGGCGACCCGGCTCGCCCGGTCGATGCAGATCGAGCTCGGCGAGCGGGTCATCCTCGACGGGGAGGACGTCACCGATGCCATCCGGACCGAGGCCGTCGACGAGGCGGTCTCGGCCGTCTCGGCCCACCCCGGCGTGAGGGCGGAGCTGGTCCGCCGCCAGCGGGAGTGGCGGGAGCTCCACGGTGGCGGCGTCGTGGAGGGTCGCGACATCGGCTCGGTGGTCTTCCCCGACGCCGACCTCAAGGTCTACCTGACCGCGGAACCGGCCGAGCGGGCCCGGCGGCGCGCCGGCCAGCGCTCCGGGGCAGCCGGGGGGGCACCGGAGCGCACCGTCGCCGAGCTCGTCCGGCGGGACACCTTCGACGCCACGCGGCGGGCATCCCCGCTCCAGGTCGCGAAGGGCGCGATCGTGGTGGACTCGACGGGTCTGTCCGTCGACGAGGTGGTGGAGGAGGTGCTGTCCCACCTGTGAGCAGCTCGGGCCAGGTCGACCGCCTCTCCCGGCCCCCGACGGCCGGCCAGCTCAGGCTGTACCGGGCGTGCCGCGTGGTCGCGGTGGGCCTCTCCCGGCTGCTGTTCCCGGGGCGGGTCGTCGGGGCCGAACGCCTGCCCGACGGGCCGTTCATCCTCGCCCCCGTCCACCGCTCCTACGTGGACTGGCTCCTCGTGGCACGCCTGACGCGCCGGCGCCTTCGCTACATCGTGAAGGCCGAGGTGTGGAAGTCCAAGCAGGTCGGGCGGCTCATCGAGGCTCTCGGTGCTTTCCCCGTCAACCGCTCGGGAGCCGACCGGGAGGCGCTCGAACGCTGCCGGGCGGTGCTCGAGGGGGGGGAGCCCCTCGTCATGTTCCCCGAGGGCACGCGGCGATCTGGCCCG
>Ga0070737_10002344_pt1 | contig 23105 bp, 19 predicted proteins | sample Coa_R1_10_FD_66438 | JGI IMG/M metagenome (GOLD analysis project Ga0070737, IMG submission 66438) | Surface soil microbial communities from Centralia Pennsylvania, which are recovering from an underground coalmine fire - Coalmine... | ecosystem: Environmental > Terrestrial > Soil > Unclassified...
CAACGGTGCCGCCGGAGTCGACCGGTGCCTGTCTGCCCTGGCCGCGCAGAAGGACGTGGAACTCCAGGTCATTGTCGTCGACGACGGCTCCACCGATGACACGAGCGGTGTCGCCAGGCAACACGGCGTGACGGTGATCCGGCACGAGGTCAACCGCGGCCTGGCGGCGGCCCGTAACACGGGCATCCGGGCGGCGACCGCGCCGATCGTGGCCTTCCTCGACGATGACTGCGAACCCGAGCCGGAATGGGCACGGGAACTGGTGGACGCGTATGAGGACGGCGTCGTCGGGGTGGGCGGTCCGGTCGTCCCCTGCGCGCCGGAGGGCTACATGCTCGGCTACTTGCGGCGCAACAACCCGCTACAGCCGCTGGACATCAACCTGGCCCGGAGCGAGAAGCTGCCATACCGGCTCTACCTCTACGTGCTGCGGCAGTGGAAACCACAGCAGCGGCACGACAAGCGCGAGGTCTACTCGCTGGTCGGGGCGAACATGTCGTTCGCCCGCGGCGCGCTGGACAAGACGGGCTTCGACGAGCGGTTCCGGTTCGGTGCCGAGGATCTCGACATGTGCATCCGGATGCCCCGCGACTTCCCCGGCGCCCGCCTGATCGTGACCCCGGATGCCGTGGTGCGGCACCATTTCGTGCCCAGCCTGCGCGACACCCTTCGCCGCAGCCGCGGCTACGGGCGCGGCTGCGCCCGGCTGTACCGCAAGTGGCCGTCCATGCGGCCGACCATCTTCCCCGGCCCGGTGTTCGTGGTGGCCCTGCTCGCCGCGGCGGTATTCTTCCCGGCCCTGCTCATCGCCGCCGTGCTGCTTCCCCAGGTGATGTACCCCAAGGGGCTGGGCCTGGCGATCACGCGCCGGCAGCCGGCGTGCCTGCTCGACGCCTATGTCCAGCTCGCCGAGGAAGCCGCCGGCAACGTCGGTTACATCCAGGGCCTGTGGGCGTACCGCGACCTGGTTCCCGAGCCCGCCGCGCCGCCCGCGGCGGCTCAGCAGGCGCACGGCAGGGCACCCGTGGGGTCGTCGGCGTGGCAGTGATGCAAGAGCCGGTCCCGGCGCGTCGTCACAGGGACAGGGACGACGAGCGGTACCGTCCCGCCCCGGCCCGGCGCCGCCATGCGCTGGCCGCGCCCGCGGCCGGGCTGCTGCTGCTCGCGGTCCTCACGCCGGTGCATGGTTCCTGGGCCGTTCAGGTGCTGCTCGTGCCGCTGCTGCTCATCGTCCCCGGCGTGATCCTGCTGCGGGTGCTGCGCGTCTCCGGCGAGTCCGTCGCCCAGAACCCCATCTACGTGCCGGCCGCCTCGGTGCTCGTGCTGATGGCCTCGGGCCTGGCCATCGACCTCATCGGGCCGTACGCCGGGATAGCGGCCCCGCTGCGCACGGCCCCGCTGCTGATCACCCTTGAGGTCGTCTGCGCCGCCCTGCTCGCGTGCTCGCGGGGGGCCCCGCCGGAAACCCAGATACCGTGGGACCGGCTGTCGCGGCCGGCCAGGCTTGCCTGGCCGCTGCTCGTGCCGGCGCTGTCGGCCGCGGGAGCGCTGGAGCTGAACAGCGGCCACTCCGGCCACCTCGCGGCAATCGCCGTCGTCGTGGTGATCGTCTTGCTGGTCGAGGGCTTCCTGTTCGCGCCATGGTGCGACGACAGCCTGCTCGTGGTCACGGTCTACGCGGCATCGCTCGCGATGATGTGGTCGTTCTCGCTGCGCGGCGACCTGGTCTACGGGTTCGACATCACCAGCGAGTACTACTCGATGATGCAGACCGTGACGTCGGGCATCTGGCACCTGTCCCACGTGAACGACGCGTACGGCGCGATGCTCAGCCTGACCGTGCTGCCCGCCGAGCTGCACGCCCTGTCCGGCATGCCGGCCCTGTACATCTTCAAGGTCGTCTACCCGGTGCTCGGCGCGTTCTTCCCGGTGGCGATCTTCTGCCTGGCCCGCCGCGTGCTGGCCGGGCGCTGGGCGTTCATGGCGGCGGCCCTGGTGGTCATGCAGCAGACCTTCTTCCAGCAGCTGCCCGCGCTGGCGAGGCAGGAGATCGCCACGATGCTGTTCGCCGCGCTCATCCCGGCGGTGCTCGACAGGCACCGGTCGCGGCGCACAGGCTGGATCTTCGTGGGCCTGCTCAGCATGGGCGTGGTCGTAGCGCACTATTCCACGGCCTACGCGGCGATCCCGCTGCTCGCCGGCGCCGCGGTGCTCCAGCTTGTGGTCTCGCGGTTCCGGCCGGTTCCCCGGGTGACCGGGACGGTGCTGGTCGCCTGCGCGCTGTCTGTCGGCGGAGCGGCCGTGTGGTACGGGCCCCTTACCCATTCCTCGTCGAACTTTTCCCAGTTCGTGCAGGCGGTGGAGGGGAAGGGCATCAACCTGCTGCCGAATCAGGGCGCCAACATCCTGGCGACCTACCTGCAAGGCGAGTCAGAGCAGCAGGTGACCCCCGCTCAGTATCAGAAGCTCATCAGCGCCTCCTACAAGGCGAACGAGCCGTTCATCATCCCGCTGCCCAACGCGAGCCAGAAGCAGTACGCGCTCCAGCCCGCGTCCGACCCCACGCCGCCTGTCACGTGGAACCTGGGCGCCACGGTGCTGAGCACCGCCGACCTGGTCATCCAGCAGCTGCTGAACGTGCTGGCCGGCATCGGGGCGCTGGTGCTCGCGCTGCGGCGCAAGCTGCCGCCGGCCGCCCGCCAGGTCGGCCTGATGGGCCTGGGGGGAATGGCGTTCCTCGCCCTGATCCGGGTCAGCGGTACGATCGCGCAGCAGTACAACCCGCAGCGCGCCTTCCTCCAGGCGATGATCGTTCTCGCGATCGGCATCTGCTGGCTGTTCCAGCGGACGGGGGCGCGGTGGAAACCGACGAGGCCGGCGATCCTCACCGTAGGCGCGGCCATCCTGGCGCTGTTCATGGTGGGCACATCGGGCCTCGCCGGCGCGTTCCTCGGCGGCGGGACCGCGGCCAACCTGGCCAACAGCTACGACGACTACCAGGAGTTCGTGCTGAGCGCGCCGGACCTGGCCGGCGCCGCCTGGGTGGACAAGGCGGCGCCGCCCGGTCAGTTCATCTACGCCGACAACTACGGCAAGCTCCGCCTCAACACGGTGGCCGGCAGCGGGCGCAGCGGAGTGTTCGACGCCATTACGCCGGAGACCATCGACCAGCACGCGTGGGTGTACGCCACCACCGCGAACGTCAAGGACGACATCGTCCGCTCGCTCCTGGGCAGCACCCTCGGCGTCTATGCCTTCCCCAGCCGCTTCCTTACCTCTAATTTCAACGTCGTCTACACGAACGGCAGCTCAGAGGTATTCCATCGATGATCTCCGTGGTGATTATCAGCAAAGACGAGCCGAGCCTGGACGAGACGCTCACCGATGTCGCAAGCCAGCTCTCTTCGCTGGCCGAGCCCGGCGAGATCGTCGTGGTCGACGCCTCGGGCGGCCGGCTCGACGACATCAGGCTGCGCCATGCGCAGACGGTGCGCTGGGTGGACTTCCAGCCGCCGCCCGGCGTCCGGGTCTCCATCCCGCACCAGCGGAACGTCGGCGTGCGCGAGGCCCGCGGCGATGTCATCGTGTTCACCGACGCCGGATGCCGGCCACTCCCGGGATGGCTGGAGCGCCTGGTGGCGCCGTTGCGCGCGGACGAGAGCGTCACCGCAGGCGTATCGCAGGACATGGCCGGCCAGATCAAATACGAGCTCCCGCCCGAGCATTCCGGCGAGGCCACGTACCTGCGGGAGAGCCCGACGCTCAACTTCGCCTTCCGCCGTGCGGCGTTCGACGCCGTGGGCGGCTTCGACGAGAGCTTCCAGTACGGCTCGGATGTCGACTTCTCGTGGCGCCTCAACGACATGGGCTACCGGATCCGCTGCGTGCCCGATGCGATCATCAGGCACGATTACGGCAGCCCGCGGCGCCAGCGCCGCCGGTCCTATGTCTACGGCAAGGCGCGCGCCCGCCTGTACCGCAAGCACCGGGCGCGGCGCAGGCAGGTGCTCCGCGACGACCCCATGGTTGTCGTCTACCCGCTGTTCCTGCTCGGCCTGCCGCTCACGCTGGTCTTTCCCCTCTACCCGCTGCTCCTTCTCATCCCGGCGTGGCGGAACCGCTCCCGCGGGGTCATCCAGGTGCTCGTCGACCACCTGTGGTTCGGCGCCGGGGTTCTCGCGGAACTGGCGGGACGATGAAGATCCTGGTCCTCCCGCGCGAGGAGACCAACCCCTATCAGGATCTGCTGTACGGGGAGATGCGCCGCCGCGGCGCGCGGATCAGTTACCTGGCCCGGCTGACCCCCTCGCAGACGGTTAACGTGCTGTTGCTGCCGGCCGAACTGGCAATGCGGCGGCTCGGCGGGGCGCGCGTGGTCCACTTGCACTGGGTCTACGCGTTCGGCGTTCCCGCCGGAGCCCGGTTCCGCCTGGTCAGGCGCGCCATGCAGGCGTGGTTCGCCGTATGGCTGTGGACGCTGCGAGTGCTCGGGATGCGCCTGGTCTGGACGGCGCATAACGTACTGCCGGTAACGCCCGTGTTCACCGATGACCTCGGTGCGCGCAAGCGCCTCGTCGCCACGTGCGATCTGGTGATCGCCCATTCGAAAGCGACGCTGGACCAGCTCGCAGACCTGGGAATCGTGCCGCGCCGCAGCGCGGTCATCCCCCACGGGCCGTTCGAGTCGGCCGTAGCACCCGCCTCGCTCCGCGCGCCGGGCCAGGGCCAGGGACCCCGGCGGCTGCTGTTCTTCGGCAAGATACGGCCCTACAAGGGCGTCGATACCCTGCTCACGGCGTTCGCGGCGCTCCCCCCTGACCTGGATGTCCACCTGACGGTGGCAGGCGAATGCGGCGACGAGACAGCACGGACCGAGCTGGCCAGGCTCGCCGCCAAGTCCGGCGACCGCGTCACGCTCCGGCTTGAGCGCATTCCCGAGACGGCCGTAACGCAGCTGCTGCAGCAGGCCGATGCGATGATCTTGCCCTACCGGCGGATCACGACGAGCGGGAGCGCGGTGCTCGGGCTGTGCCATGGGCGCCCGCTCGTGGTGCCCGACCTCCCCGGCCTGGCAGAACTCCCGGACGACGCCGTCATCCGCTACGACGGGACGGTGCAGGGGCTCACCGGCGCGCTCACCAGCATCGCGCTCGCTGACGCGTCCGTGCTCGCCGCGATGTCTTCCGCCGCGAGCGCATACTGTGCCGCCATCAGCTGGAGCGAAATCGCTGAAAGGACGCTTACCGAGATATCTGAGATGCTAGGCAATAACATTAAGAAAAGCTGAATATTTCCGATCGGCGCGGGAAACCCGGGGGCGGGGAACGGAGTGGTAACGTGCGGGAACCTAAGCGGATCGGGGTAGTGCTGCCAGTCGGACCGAAGGACTCCGAGGCCGCCGTCGACACCCTGGCCAGCGCGCTGTATTACCTCGACAAATCGCGGATCATCGTTGTCATCGACGACACGGTCGGCTGCCCCGGCTTCGGACAGCAGGTACGCGAGATGTCTCCGGACACGGTCGTGCTGCCCAGCCCGCCGCGTGCTCCCGGAGGGCTCGGGGGACTGTGGGTGAAGATAGCCGCCGGCTACCAGTGGCTGCTCGAGCGATATGAACCCGACATCATCCTGCGGCTCGACACCGATGCGCTGATCATCGGCTCCGGGATCGAGGAGTGCGCCGCCAGGGAATTCGGCGAAAACCCGGCGGTGGGACTCCTGGGATCGTACCGGATCGCTCCGGACGGCAACCCGCGCGACTGGTCATGGCCCGCCCGCAGGATCCAGATCGAGACAGGATTTCGGGGCTTGCGTCACCCGGCACGCTGGCAGCGGCTGCGCGAGCTGCGGGCGCTGGCCAGGCAGCATGGGTACACCGACGGTGAGCACACGCTCGGCGGCAGTTACATTCACAGCTTCCCGGCGGCCGACGAGATCTACGCCAGGGGCTGGTTCAAGCAGCCGTGCCTCGCGACGAGCAGGCTCGGGGAGGACCACATCATGGGGCTGGTCACGGTGGCGGCCGGATACCGTATCGCCGACTTCGGGCGCCCGGAGGATCCCATGGCCTTGAAATGGCGCGGGCTCCCGGCGCACCCGGAAGACCTGCTCGCCGGCAAGAAGCTGGTGACGCACTCCGTCCGCTCCTGGGGCAGCATGACGGAGGATGAGATACGCGGCATCTTCAGGGCCGCCCGGGCCTGACGCGGCTATGGGCGCGGCCGGCGGATGGCCTGGCGTGCCGTATGCCAGGCCGGCTGGATAACCAGTTGCCAGCGGCCGAACCGCGGCTGGCGCTGCACCCCGCGCAGCGAGGTGCCCGCGGGCAGGCCGCGCCGTTCCCACCGTGGCCATGCCGCGCGTATCCCGCGGCTGCGGATGTCGCGGTACCGGTATACCCAGTAGCTGTTCGTCCGCAGGTCGGTCACCCAGTATGGCGTCGGGCAGGTCCAGCCCCACGGGATGCAGATGTCCTCCAGCCAGACGGGTTCGGTGGACTCTTTGACCTGGCTGATCTCACTGCCGGTCAGCGGCCGGAGCAGGAACTGCTGCCGGGGCTGCACCTCTTGCCCTATCACCCGCCCGGCCCGGACGACGGCCGGCCACGGGACGGGCGCCACCGTCGGCAGCGGATGGCCGAATACGCGCAGTCCCTCGTCCCGGTACTTCCGCCCGTGCGCCGACTCGCTTCCGCCGAACCGCATGCCGCGCGCGCGCCACTTCGCCAGGTCATACAGGCCCGTGTCGGTCACGCCGTAGGAGCGCAGGAGGATGAGCTTCGGCTTCACGTACTCCAGGGCACCGGAGAGGGTGACGTGGCGCGGCAGCGCCTGCGTCGGGATGTTGACGCACTCGGGGTACTCCGCGAAGATCTCCCTGGCGAGCCGCAGGACGGTCTCGTCCCACCAGAGCAGTTGCATGTCGTGCTGCATGATGTGCACGTAGCCGTACCCGTGGCGCAGCGCGTGGTCCATGGCCTCGTTGTAGGCGTCGTAGAGTCCGCCCACCTTGCTGTTCTGGGTGGTGTCGTTGGTTTCCCGCAGCAGGAGGCGCACCCGCGGCTCCCGGGCGGCGGTCAGTCGCAGTTCGCGTGTGAGCGTCGGCAGGTTGCTCGCGTTGTCGACGATGAGGACGTCATCGTCACGCGTCATGCGCAGCACGGAGTTGATCGCGTTGGCGAAGTAGACCGGCAGCTTGTGGCCCACGATCACGTGCAGGACGTGCTGGGAAGGGTCGGCTTCTCCGCGGTCAGGCACCGTGGCTACCCCCTCTCGTAGCGCTTGCGGCGGCCGGCATGGCCCGGACGCCGCCGCTATTCTTCCGGTCTCCGGGAGGTTCGGCGGGGTCTTTCCGGATAGTCGTCCGGGCTGTCCGGCTGGCTTCGCTGTAGCTCGGACAGCCTGAAGAGAAGGTCAAACGCCCGCTGATGCTCAACGTCCTCGCTCGCCCGTCTCGCGAGGCGGTCCGGGCCCGGGCGCGCAGTGCGGGGCTCGGCCGTGGTGGGCTTCGGGTCCGCTATGGGGTTCATGGCCGTGCTGCGGAGGATCCTTTCCCGCTGGCGCTCGGCGGCGTGCAGCGCCGCGATGGTGAACAGGCCCTGTGAATCGGTCAGCGACGGGCGGTACGGCCGGAACCTGCTGTCCACCGCGCGCTGCTGTTCCGCGAGCGTGGCGAGCACGCCCAGGGCCCGCTGCTGGGATGTCGCCGTCAGCTCCGCGGGCACCGCCGCGTCGACGGCGGCGGCCGCCTCGTCGCCGCCGAGTTCCTCGAAGCGGCCGCCCACCTCGCGCACCGCGAGGAAGGCGAAGAAACCGAACAGCACCGTGTTCCCGACATCGCCGATCATCCAGGCGATGGCGATCTGCGTGACGTTGGTGGCCCACAGCATCACCAGGCCGAGCACCACGATCGCGTCGACGAGGTTGACGATCGTGACCATCATGCTCTTCTTGGCCAGGAACAAGATCGCGCCGGTCACGTAGTTGAGCATCGTGATGAAGCCCGCGACTATCAGCCAGCGCAGCGGAGCGATGGCCCCGGAGCTGTAGCTGTGGCCGAAGATGTCCAGGGCAAGCGGCGCGAAGATATAGGCGATGACGAGCGCGGGCACCACCATGGCCATGATGAGGTAGGAGGACCGGAGCAGCAGGGCGCGCCGCTCGGCGGGCCGGGACGAGACCTCCGGCAGCAGTGCCTGGGTGATGGAGCCCGGCAGCGAGAAGATGAGCGAGCCGATCGACATGGCGATCGACCAGTACGCGCTCTGCTGGGGGCCCACCCTGGAGAGCACCACGAGCGGCAGGAGCAGCGACGGCATGCCGCCGATGATGTTCGCGACGTACATGCCGGCCGAGAACTTGATCACGTCCCGGGTCGCGGCGATATCGATCTGCGGCCGGAAGCGGTGTCCCCGCTTGGCGAGCAGCCATGCGAAGGTGGCGAAGCCGAAGAAGTCGCCGCTCACGCGGGAGAGGAAGGCGCCGAGGGGACCGAGGAATGAAAGCCCCGGCGGGGCGGCCAGCTGGGCGACGAGCGGGATGGCGCCGATGGTCACCAGCTTGTCGGCGGCCCGGTCGGCGACTATCACGGTGGAAAGCACGGTCATCCCGGCCTGGAGGCACGTGGTGGCGACGAAGAGGACGCCGAAGGCCAGGCCGCCGAGCGGCCAGAGCTTCCTCGCGTACGGCAGCGCCAGGAAGATCACGGAGCCGACCAGCGTGCTCGCCATCACCGCGGTGAGCACCGTGTTGATCAGCGCGGTACGGTTCTTGGCGGTCGGCAGGTACCGCGGCACGGAATAGTTGACGCCGAACTGCGTGATATAGGTGACGAGCGAGGCCGCGGAGACGGCGGCGGCGGCGAGCCCCACATACCGCACGGGGAATATGTGGGTGACCAGGGTTAGCGTGCCGAATCCGGTCACGGCGCTGAGCCCCAGGTCAAGGATCATGAATGCGGAGTTCTTGAAGAGCTTCTCCGCGAAGACCCGGCGGACGAGGCCGAAGATGGAAGAGGGCCCCCGCCGCTGCGGGGGGGCCAGGGCGGTCTCCCGCTGTGCGCTGCGTACCACTAACCCTATGCCACTAATCCCGTGCCGACTGCTCTGGCTGGACCACTGCCGCAATGAGTGCGCCTGCCCTGGGCACGCTATCCTCTCTCCCGCGAATCTGGTGACGACACGGAGTCAGCATACCCTGGCGACCAGAGCATAACCATGAGGTCAGGTGACCCGAGAAGATACAGGCAGTCACGTTAACGTCACAGTTCCATATTGGCCGCTGGCCTAGCACGGCAGTGGGTGGCGCCCAGGCTCTCCTGACGCCAGGAGATGGTCGAACGGCCTGCCGGGCGCTCGCTGGTAAAGTACCCTTGGGCGGGCATCGATGTGAGCTACCGGTCCCATACCGCTGTGAGCCACCAGGCCTAAACGTCAGCCCCGTCATAGAAAGCGACAGGAGAAGAGGCCTGATGACGGACATCTCGGTCGTGGTGCCCACCAAGGACCGCCTGCCCTACCTGCGCAAGGCGATCCCCATGTTCCTCGCCCACGAGGAAGTCAAGGAAGTGATCGTCGTCGTCGACGGGTGCAGCGACGGGACGCTGGAGTACGTCAGGGAAGTGAGCGCGAGCGACCCGCGCGTCCGCTACGTCGACAACGTCACCAACAAGGGGCTGCCCTACTCGCGTAACCGGGGACTCGAGCTCGCGGAATGCGAATATGCTTTTACCGGCGAGGATGACCTTGAGCTGACGCCGAATTTCTTCGCGACGCTCCTGGCGCATATGGCGAAAACCGGCGCCGACATAATCTCCGGGCGGAATGTCTTCCGGTGGGAGCTGCATACCCAGGCGCAATCCATAGCGCGGACCGACCGGATAACCGGCCCCGCGGTCAACCGGCGCACGCTTATGGTCCATCCCGGCATAAACACCAGGGAGGATCAGGAGCAGCCGCTGCTGCCGGCCCCGATGCTCGCCAGGACCGAGATTTTCCGCAAGGTGCGGTTTGATCACGAAACATACCGCGGCAACGCCTGGCGGGAAGAATCCGATTTCCAGCTCTCGGCGTGGGAGGCCGGTTACAAGCTGTTCTTCTGCCCGCATGCGATAAGTTTCAACGTTGAGATCGAGAACGACCATGGGGGCGTGCACACCACCCATGGATTCAAACGGGTTACCTGGGTGGTCCGGAACAACTGGCGGTTCGTGCGCAAGCACCGCGAGCTCATCGCCAGGGAGTTCGACCTGGGAAACCTTTACGTCTACATCGTGAAGTTCGCGGTACGGCGCATGTTCACGGAAGTCATCGCGCCGGAACTCAGCAGGCGCAAGCAGCAGCTCCTGGGCGCGCGCGGGGCTGCCCGCGCGGCTGACTGAACCGCCGGCCGGGAGGTCCGATATGGCTGTCACCGTCGGTAAGCGCTCGCCATCGGCGAGGGTGGTGCAAGCGCTCGGCCTGATCTGGGGGCTGAGCGACCACGGGGTGGACCGCGTGTTCCGCTACATCGGGGCCTTCGGGCTCTTCCGCGGGCCGCTGCTCTGCCTGTTGAGCGCGGTGTGGCCGCCTGCGCGAGGGAAGCTGTGCAAGGCGGCCGTCCCCGGGTCGGACATCAAGGTCTTCCTGCGCCTGGGCAGCAGCGACATCAGCGTTTTCAACGGAATATTCCGCTGGCACGAGTACGGCTGGGACCTTCCGCGGCAGCCGCGCACGATCATCGACGGCGGCGCCTACATCGGCCTTTCCGCGATTTACTTCACCATGCGCTACCCAGGCGTGCGGGTGATCGCGGTGGAGGCGAGCGAGCGCAATTTCGAACTGCTCGTCCGGAACACATCGGCCTTCCCGAACATCGAGCCGGTGCACGCCGCGCTGTGGCCGCAGCCCGGCACGCTGACGCTCACGGACCCGGGAACCGGGTTGTGGGGGCTCCAGGTGCGGGACGCCGCCGAGGCGGCGAGCGCTGCGCCGGACATCGCCGGACGGCCGGATGGCTCGGTGCGCGCGATCACCATCGCTGACATCATCCGCGACCACGGCCTCGCCAGGGTCGACCTGCTCAAGGTGGATATCGAGGGCGCGGAGAAGGAGCTCTTCAGCGCGCCGGAGCCCTGGCTGGCACAGGTCGATGCCATCTGCATAGAACTGCATGACTGGTTTAAGGCCGGCTGCACCAGGACCTTCTTCGCGGCGGTCCCGGAGTTCGGCATCGAAGCCTGGCGGGGTGAGAACGTGCTGGTCGCCCGGGCCGCGAGCGCATGAAGTCCCTGAACGGCCGCCCGTGCGGGCGATAACGCATGACTCAAGGTAGCGTCACATTCACGGCTCGTTCAGCGCCTTCGGGATCCGGGGACGTGTAAACCGTTTCTTAGGTTCCAGCGTCTATAGAAGTGCGCGTGTCCTAAGATGACTCGCGTGGGCCGTCGCTGAAATCGGACACATCTGCCGATACCACGTGTCCGTCCACGTTGCGACCAGGCGGCCGAGGTTGGGTTACGCACTATTCCCGAGAAGGCAAAGGATGAAGGATGTCGGGTACTCAGCGTGTGCGCGGCCCGCGGGCCTCCGCCAAGCCCGCGGTTTTTCCGTTGCAGCAGTTGGAGGCGTCCCTGGATGACGCGGCCATGGTGGATGCCGTGGATCAGGTGCCGGAGATCAAGGTGTCCATCCTTATGTGTGCCTTCAATGAACAGCGAACGATTGGCCGTGCGATTCGCGAGGTCCTCGCGGTGGACTACCCGTGCGAGATAGAGCTCATCGTCGTCGATGACGGCAGCAGCGACGCGACCCCCGGCATCGTGCAGCAGTTCAAGGATCCCAGGCTCATTTTCCACAGGCACGACAAGAACAAGGGCAAGGGTGCCGCGCTCCGCACCGCCGCGTCGCTGGCCACCGGGACGCATCTCCTGCCGTTCGACGCTGACCTTGAGTACACGCCTAAGGACATCCCGAGGCTGATTGAGCCCATCCAGACCGGCCGGTTCGATGTTGTCTACGGTGCGCGTCTGTTCGGCTATAACACCGTTTACCATTCGTTCAGGTACGCGGTCGGCAACAAGGTGCTCACGACCCTGATGAACTTCATGTTCGACGCGTACCTGAGCGATATGCACACGTGCCTGAAGCTGATGCCGCGGAGCACGTTCAACAGCCTGGCCCTGAGCGAGAACGGATTCGGGCTGGACACCGAGATCACCGCCGCCCTGCTCCGGCTCGGCATCAGGCCGTTTGAGGTCCCGATCAGCTACTACAGCCGGTCCCACGCCGAGGGCAAGAAGATCAACGTGTGGGACGCGCTGGAGTGCCTGCACATCCTGTTCAAGGTGCGGACCAAGCGGAAGAGCCGGCTGACCATTCCCGCGTTCAAGCGGAGCGGTGCCAGGCACGCTGGCGCCGTCCGGCCCGCGCCGGGAGCCGCCGGCGGCGAGCACGGACACGGCGCCGGACTGCCAGACGGAGCCGAACTGCCGGGCATCGTCCCGTTCGACGCGCACAGCGACGCCACCGACGAGCCCGACGCGGTCGCGGCCGGCTGAGGGGCATCGTGCGCATGCGCCTGGGCCGCGGAGATTAGCCGGTGGGGGTCCGTGTCAGCTTCGTCGTCATCGCGTACAACGAGGCCGGGAACATCGGCCGTACGCTCGACGCGATCACCTCCCTCGCCGGCCTGGACGACTATGAGGTCATTGTCGTCAACGACGGCTCGCGTGACGCCACGGCCGACGTTGTCCGGGGCCGTGCGGAGGGCAACCCGCGCATCAGGCTGATCGACCTGGCGCGGAACCGCGGTCGCGGGTACGCCCGGAGCACGGGCATCGCGGCGGCGGAAGGCGAACTGATCGCGACCGTCGACGCGGACATCATCCTGCCTGGCGACTGGTTCGCCCGCGCCGAGGAGGCGCTGCGCGGCCATGATCATGATGCGGTGGGCGGGACCGCCGTCCCGGACGGCGACGTCGCCTACGTATACCAGGCGACCCGGCTCGTTCCGCGGGTGGTCGGCCACACCACGACGGTAACGGGAAGCAACGCGCTGTACCGGCGGCAGGTCTTCGACGTCGTGGGCTTCGACCCTTCGCTGCGGGAAGGCGAGGATGTCGCGCTCAACCATGCGACCGCGGGACACGGGCTGTCGTTCGGGACCGTGCCCGGCCTGCTGGTCGAGCACATCGAGAACAAGTCGTTTCCCGGCTCGTTCCGGTGGCTGTTCACCACCGGCAAGGGCGCGACCAGGCAACTGCTCGTCTACCGGCAGATACGGGTCCCCGACCTGGCGGCAGGCGCGTTCGTGGCGGCCCTGGCGGCAGGAGTGGCGGTCGCGGTGCTCGTGAACCCGCTCGGGCTTGCCCTTCCGGTCGCGCTCCTGGCCGCGATCAGCGCGCAGCACGTCCGCAGCCGCTTCGCGACGCCGCTGGCACGGTGGCGATCCGTGGCCGCTGCCATCGCCATCGACAGCGCTCTTCTGCTTGCCTACTTCACAGGCCGGGTAGCCGGCCTGACCTGGCTTTTCAGGCGGCGTCCCGGCGCTTTGGCAAGCCGTGCCCCCCGAACGGAAAGCGTCGGCGGGGCTCGCGGTGCGAGTCCCGCCGACGCCTCCGGCGTGACACCCTCGCGTTAGGCGACCGCGGGCAGCCAGTCGGGGCTCTCCGAGATCGTGGAGATGACCGAGCCAGCCTCGCGGGCGGCGCTCAGCGCGTCCGCGAGCAGCACGAGCCGGTTGCCCCCGGTGACGATCCAGTCGTGGAACGTGAGCGTCGACAGCTGACCGGGCGGCGTGGCGGCCGCCTCCCTGACGACGGCGCGCGAGTAGTCCAGCACCACCTTCGGGGTGTCCTCGTCATGATGCGGCAGGCCGACCAGGTCGCAGTCGAGCGGCGAGTGGACCGGGACCTCCGTCATGCCGTCCCTGGTGAACGGGTCGCGCTTGCCGAGCAGCCAGCGCAGCCGCGCCGCCCGCGATCCGAAGAAGTCCTCCTTCGTGATGAGCCCCGCGTTGAGCATCGCGAGCAGGACCCGGTTGCGGGCCAGGCGGGGTGACCCGTCGAGGGAGCGCCACGCGTAGGGCATGGGGAGCTTGCCCGGACGAGGGCGGAGCAGTTCGACGGGGTAGCGCACCTCCCGGTTGGATACCCAGCGGAACCCCTGCTCCCGGAGGATCGAGTACACCTCGGCCCGGTAGAAGTTCGGTGCGAGCAGGTACGGGGCGCGGAAAGCGTTGGGACGGCGGCCGGTCATGTCCTCGATCACCGAGGTGACCCGGGCCAGGTTCTTGTCAAGGAGCGCCAGCGCCTCAGCGTCATAACGGGCGAGGTTGTCGTGGTCATAGCCGTGCAGGCCGATCTCATGGCCGGCGTCGGCGATCGCCTGCACGACATCGGGGTGCTCGTCGATCATCCGGCCGACCACGAAGAAAACGGCCCGGGCCTGGTGTTTCGCCAGTTCCTCAAGGATGGCCGTGGCGTTCCCCGGCAGGTCGTACGGGTCGCCCTTGTGCGGCATGCCGTAGGAAGCCTCGAAGTCGAAGCAGATCAGCAAACGGCCGCGGCCTTCCGCTGAGCCAGTAGTGTTCATGTTCATCTCCGCATAGAGGTCAGTCAGACGGTCTGTGGCAAACCCTTGGCCGGCGCTGGCGGCTGGCCATGGCGGACCCAGCCATCCGGCAGCTCAAGCTTCCTGATCACCTTGGCCGGTGCGCCCGCGGCGAAGACCTTCGGCGGGATATCCTTCGTCACCACCGAGTTCGCGCCGATCACCGACCCGTCGCCGATGGTCACCCCGGGCATGACCGCGACGTTCCTGCCGAGCCAGACGTTGTTACCGATGATCACCGGGCCGGGATACCGGACCGAGTCCGGCTGGACGAGATGGCGGTTGTCGTCAATTATCGACGCGTACGATGCGATCAGCACGTTGCTGCCTATCCGCACCTCGTGCCACGCCTCGATGGAGACGCCCCAGTTGATGCCGACGTCATCGCCCATGGTGAGCGTTGCCCCCGGGGCCACCTTGATGTACGTGCCGGCCATGGCGCCGCTCGCCCTGAACCGGTCGCCGACCGTCAGGTGCCCACCCGACTCGACCTCGAACTTCACCCCGCGGACAATCGTCGGGGAAGCGCCGAAGCTCTCGGCACCCGACAGGCGCGCCCTGAGGCTGCCCACCATAGAGCCCTTGATGTAGTAGGCGACCTCGTGCAGCACCGTCGAAAGGTCTTTGCGTTCACTGGTAGCCATCGGTCCGCTATCACCCCTATCAGTGCGGCTACGCATTACCCCCGGCCGGCAACGGGCGGACCGGCGGGCGTCGGCTATCGCGCGGGCTTCCGGGCCTCGACGATCAGCTCGGTGGCCGCCTCCGTCGGCTCTGCGCGTGTCTCCAGTCCCTTGAACTCGGGGTCGTCGCTTTGCCCCGCGTCGTACCGCCGGATATCGGCGAAGCCCGCGGCGGCCAGCTCGGCCGAGAGCGCGGCCCAGTCGAAGATGTAGCCGCGGTGGTGGCCGTGATAAGCGTACGTCACGCGCAGCATGTCGGCCGGGTGCTCGGCCGGATAGCCATGCCTGCGATGCCGTTCCAGGTGAGCGGCGGTCAGCGCGGGGTCGTCCAGGTAAGCCCTGGCCGTACGCTCCAGGTCAGGCGTTGCGAGGCGGATCGCGCCACCGGGACGCAGCGCCTGGTAGCAGTGGCGGAGCACGTCCCTGACCGTCGGCAGGGAGAAATGCTCGATGACGTTGTCGCCGTAGATCCGGTCGATGCTCTCCGGCGGCACCGGCCACGGCTTGGTCAGGTCGAGGTACATGCCGGACCGCCAGAGCACGTCGGTGTTGATCCACCCGGGGAGCACGACGGTCCCGGCCCCGACGTTTACCTTCACCGGGCTCGCCGAATCGGCGACCGCACGCCGGAACCGGCGGGACAGCATCGGCGCCCGCAGTGCGGTAAGCGTGTCACTGACCAGGAGACGAACGGTCAGCGCGACGTCAGCCTGCACTAAGAGCCTGCCTTCCTGGGGACGGACGGCCGAGGACGTGCACGGTCCAGCCGGCGTCACGCCACTGCGCCGCGTTCAGCGCGCAGCGGGCATCGATCATCACCGGCCGCGCCACCGCCTGCCGGAGCGCGGCCGGGTCGATGGCCTGGTATTCGGGCCACTCGGTAAGGTGCAGCACCAGCTCCGCGCCGCGGGCCGCCTCCGCCACCGAGGGAGCGCACCGAAGCCGTGGAAGCCTTCGCGCGGCGTTCCCCGCCGCGGCGGGGTCATGGGCAGTCACGATGGCGCCCGCCGCTGCCAGCTGGCCGCAGACGTCGAGGCTGGGGGAGTCGCGGATGTCATCACTGTGCGGTTTGAACGCCAGGCCGAGCACGGCCACCCGGGCACCGGACAGGTCGCCGCCGACCGCGGTCCGGGCCAGTTCGACGACCCGGTCGCGGCGCCCCTGGTTGATGGCGTCGACGGTGGACAGCAGGCTGGCGAGGGACCGCACGCCGAGCGTATCGGCGGCGGCGGCCAGCGCGCGGATGTCCTTGGGCAGGCAGCCGCCGCCGAAGCCGAGCCCCGGCCCGAGGAACCGGCGGCCGATGCGCTGGTCATGGCCGAGCGCCTCGGCGAGCGGGACCACGTCGGCGCCGGCGGTCTCGCACATCTCGGCGATCACGTTGATGAACGAGATCTTGGTCGCCAGGAAGGCGTTCGCGGCGACCTTCACGAGCTCGGCGGTCTCGAAGTCCATGACGAGGACGGGGCTTCCCTCCGCCTCCGGCGCGGCGTATACCCGGCGCACCGCGGCCGCGGCCTCCTCGCTGGTAACGCCGAGCACGATCCGGTCCGGCGAGAGGGTGTCCTGGACCGCGAATCCCTCCCGGAGGAATTCCGGATTCCAGACCAGGTCCACCCGGTCGCCCGCGGGCGCGGCCGCGCGCATCCGGGCGAGCAGCTTCCGGGCCGTGCCCACCGGGACGGTCGACTTGCCCACCACCACGCACTCGCGGGTCAGCAGCGGCGCCAGCATGTCGGCGGCCCCGTGCACGTAGCTCAGATCCGCTTCCCCGCCGGGTCCCTGCGGCGTGCCCACGCAGAGGAAATGCACGTCCCCGAAGTCCGCCACCTCGGCGAACGAGTTGGTGAACCGGAGCCTGCCCGCCTCGATGTTCTTGCGCAGCAGCGGCTCCAGGCCCGGCTCGAAGAACGGAACTTCTCCGGACGCGGCCCTGGTCAGCTTCTCCTGGTCCACGTCGATCGCGAGCACCTGGTGGCCGAGGTCCGCCATGCACACCGCATGGGTCAGGCCGAGGTAGCCGATCCCGATGGCGGTGACACGCAAGGAGTTCCCGTTAACGCTCAATACTTCTCCCAGCCTTGGTCGCAAGCGAAGCCGCCTGAAGGTGGCCTTGGAGGCAACCCTCATGCCAGGAGAGCGAAGCGATCAGGCCACCGTCAGTTACCTTATGGGCCACGACAGCGGGCTTAACTGTATCAATCGGAAATGAACTATCCGGCGGTATTCGCCAGATAGTCCTTAACCAGTCGCCTTGCCTCGGGGGCGAGGGCTGAGGGGGCGAGCGGCGCGAGCGCCCGGCCGGACGGCTCCTGGCCGCTAGCCGCCGGTTAGCCCGCCGGGTTAGCCGCCGAGGCGCCTGGTGAACCCCGGCGGGATCACCAGGTCTTCCGGCGACAGCTCGGAGACCGACGAGTGCCCCAGCCCGAGCAGGCAGGCGTCGATGCCGCTGCGCATCAGGTCCAGGACGTTCTCCACGCCGGCCTGGCCGCCCACGGCCAGGCCCCACAGGTAGGCGCGGCCGATCATCACGGCCCGCGCTCCCAGGGCGAGCGCCTTGACTACGTCCCCGCCGCGCCGGATCCCGCCGTCCAGGAGCACCTCGACCTGGTCCCCGACGGCGCGCGCGATGTCGGGCAGCAGGCGGATCGTGGCCGGCGTCCCGTCGAGGTTGTTGCCGCCGTGGTTGGAGACCGATATCGCGGTGACGCCGGCGTCGACGGCACGCTTGGCATCGTCGACCCGGGTTACCCCCTTGAGCATGAACGGGCCGCCCCACTGCTCGCGCAGCCAGGCCACGTCTTCCCACGACGGCGGGGTGGACGCCAGCCACTGCGCGTAGGCGCCGAAGAACGTCGGCGCCGGCTCGCCGTCGGCCGGCAGGTTCGGCACGGTCAGGTCCGGAACGCGGCCGGTCCGTAGCCAGTCATACAGCCACGCCGGCCGGGAGGCAGCCTGCGGCGCCAGCCGGATCATCTCCCGCAGCGTCATCTTCTCCGGGATGTGCGGGCTGCCCCAGTCTCTGCCGAACGAGAACGACCAGTCCAGCGTGACGATCAGCCCGACCGCCCCCGCCTTGCGCGCCCGTTCCATCCGCGCGGCCATCGCATCGCGGTCACCGACCCAGTACATCTGGAAGAACGTCCGCGGGTTGGCCGCCACGACCTCCTCGATGGGCTTGCTCGCGAACGACGAGAGCCCCATCACGGTGCCGCGCGCGGCGGCGGCGCGCGCGACCGCCACCTCCCCCTCGGGGTGCACGGCCTGGACGCCGGTCGGCGAGATGAGCACCGGCAGCGAGATCTCCTGCCCCATCACGGTCGTGGCCTGATCGCGCAGCGCCGGCAGGCCGGCCACGTGCGGCGCGAACCCGAGTTCGGAGAACGCGGCGACGTTGTCGCGCATGGTCACGCCCGCTTCGGCGCCGGCCACCAGCGCGCCGTACACGGATTTCGGCAGCCGCCTCCTCGCCCGGCGCTGCGCTACCGCCACGGTCTCGAACCACTTGTTAGCCATGATGCGATCACTACCTTTTGCCGCTGCGAAAAACTGAACGTAACACGGTTTACAGCGCGCCCTTGCCGGGCTCCCCGGCCGGGTGCGGGGTGAGGATCTGCACGTCCAGGGGGGAGCTGAGCTTCCCGTCCAGGGCGGCAATCAGCTCGGCGAGCGCCGCGCTCTTGCCGTGCGCGGCCACCGCGTCCTGCGACACGTACTTCTCGATCATGACGAGGCGGTCCTGCCCCTCGTGCAGCGCGTAGAGCTCGCAGCCCGGGTCCTCCCCGTGCACGCGGGCGATGGCGGCCTCGAAGGCCGCGATCACCTCGGCGCGCCGGGCGGGGATCGGGAAGGCGGTGGCGACGATGACCACGCTCATTGGGTCTCCTCCTAGCTCGCGAAAAACTCGCTGAGTGCGGGCGCTACGTCCCGGTACGTGCGGATCTGCCGGAGCTGGCCGCGGCCGAGGCGGGCAAGGTCACGGGCCAGGCCAGGGTCCTGCTCGCCGCTCGTGTCGAGCAGGACGTCCAGCCTGGGCAGCCTCGCCGCGAACGGGCGCGGGTCGGGGCCGGCGTTATGCACGCAGTCTGACAGCAGCAGCACCCGCGCGTCACGCGCCGGCACCCGGGCGAGTTCGCGCCGCGCCTCCTTCAGTGGGAACGCCAGATTAGTCAGCCCGCGCGCTGGTATCCGCACCATTGACTCCACCAGCGCCTGCGGTGCCACCCGCTGCCCGAGGCGGGCCAGCACCGCGGCGTCCGACCAGAACGCGATCACCGCGAGGTCGTCCCGCGCCAGCTCGGCCGCGAGCGCGCCGACCGTGGCCGCCGCCGTCCGCACCCGCTCGCCGCGCATCGACCCCGAGACGTCGACGAGCAGGGCCACGGAGCGCCGTGTCCTGATCCGCTCCCGCACCACGATGTCCTCGTCCTCGGGCACCGGGTGCTCCGCGAGCTGCTCGACCGTCCGGTCCAGGTCGATGTCGTCCGAGCCGCCCCGGTACGGGACGCTGGCGACCTCGCCGGCCCCCCGCCGCGCGGTCCTGTCCCGCCGCGGCCGGGGCACCGCGAGCCGGGCGGCGATCTCCCGCGCCCGGCGCAGCGTCTCCGGGTCCGGGGCTGCCGCCTCGTCGAAGACCCCGGTCAGCGTGCCCTGCTCGTCGGTTGTCGCCGTCAGGGGGGCCTGGGGGGATGGCTTCCCCCCAGCCGGGGGGCCGCCGCGGGAGCGCCCCCCGGGGGCGGGCAGGGTTCCCCCGCCCGGCAGAACCGTCCCTCCGCTTCCGGGCGAAAGATCGAGCAGCTCGGGCTCCTCGGTCAGTTCCTTCGGCTTGCGCCGCAGCGGCCGCAGCCCCCGCGCGTGATCGCGTTGCCGGGACGGGTCCCCCGGCCGGCGCGCCGGCGAGTCCGCCCCGGCTGCTCTTCAACCGGGCGGCGCCGTGGCCGGGTCCAGGATGAAGTGGTCTTCCCAGATCTGCCTGAGCACCTGCTCCGGGGTCGCGTCTGCGGTCTCGTCCAGGAAGATCCGCCCCGAGAGGGCGACGACCATCGCGTCGTACACGACCTCCCGGTAGCGCGTTTCGTCGACCGCAGACGCCAGCGTACGTTCGGGAGACAAGGAAAGGAGCTGCCCCGCGACCAGGGTCAGGTCTATGGCACCGCGGACGCTGCTGCCCTGGCGGACGTCCTGGTGGGCGCGCGTGGCGCGGGTGACGGCCACCGCGTCGGCGACCAGCCGCTCGTAGACGGCGGGCTTCAGGTCGGGGAGCGGGGCGCGGAGCGCGACGATGCCGCGTTCGGCGTCGGCGTCCTGGTAGGTGACCGCCAGCCGGCACAGCCGGTCGTGCACGGACGTCGACAGGCGGGTGGTGCCGATGTTGTCGTAGGGGTTCATCGACGCGATCACCCGGAACGTGTCCTTCGCGATCACCTCGCCGGCCCGGGGGACGGCGATGCGGCGTTCGGCCATGGCGGTGAGGAGGGTGTTCAGGGTGTCTTCGGGCGCGCGGTTGAACTCCTCGATATAGAGGAAGCCGCCGCCGCGCATGGCCGCGAGCAGCGGGCCGTCGACGAAATTGTCCGGGCTGTAGTCCTCGCGCAGCACGCGGGCGGGATTGTGGTGCCCGACCAGCTTGGCCGGGGTCAGGTCGGCGTTGCCTTCCACGAACACCAGCGGGATGCCCCACTCGGCGGTGATGGCCCGCAGCAGGGTGGATTTGCTGGTGCCCGGCGGGCCCTCCAGCAGGATGTCGCGCCCCGCCGCCACGGCCGCGAGCACCAGGTCGAGTTCGCGTTCGCGGCCCACGACATGGGCGCGGATCCGGTCCCTGACCGCCGCCAGCGTGCCCGGGCCGTCGTGACGTTCGCTCATCAAAGTCCTGCCATGATGTTCGGTGTGCTCCTCGGCTGCTTCGTCCTTGGGTTGCTTCGTTCCTGGCGGCGGGGCCGGCGCCGGCCGCCAGCGCGTTCGTCATCGGCCGCCCCATCGGCCGGCCTGCCCGGCTATTACGTCAGTGGGTGACGTAATAGCCTGATGTTAATGTCAGTAGGTGACTTAAGCAAGCGCCGGTAGCTGCGAGCTGCCTGGTCGCCCTGGTGCGGGCGGCGGCCTTCGGCGCCTGTCCGGCGCGTCTGCCGGCGCGGCAAGCGGCTTGCCATGACCGGGTAGCAGGACCCCTGACATGCGGCACGTTAGGCTGACCTCGTGCCAGCGAATGAGCCTGAGGACCGGCCGGGGCCAGAGCCTTGCGAAGGGACGCCGCCGTTCGACATCAGCGTCGCCCATCCCGCCCGGATCTACGACTACTGGCTAGGCGGCAAGGACAATTTCGCCCCCGACCGGGAGGTCGGCGACCGGATAATACGGCTGCGTCCGGAGATCATTCCAGGCGTGCGCGCCAACCGGCGCTTCCTCGGCCGCGCGGTCCGGTACCTGGTGCAGCAGGAAGGCATACGGCAGTTCCTCGACATCGGGACCGGGCTGCCCAGCGCGGACAACACCCATGAGGTCGCGCAGCGCGCGGCACCGGAGTCGCGGATCGTCTATGTCGACAACGACCCGATCGTGCTGGCGCACGCGCGCGCGTTGCTGACCAGCGCGCCGGAGGGAAAGACCGCCTACGTGAGCGCGGACCTGCGGGATGCCGGGAAGATCGTGGCCGAGGCGGCGCAGACGCTGGACCTCGGGCAGCCGGTCGCGCTGATGTTCCTGATGACGCTGCAATACATCCCCGATTCCGACGACCCGCACGCGATCGTCCGCAGGTACCTCGACGCCCTGGCGCCGGGCAGCTTCCTCGTGCTGTCCGACACGGTCGTCGAGGACGACGACAAGGTGCTCGGCGAAAGCGAGCGCCGGCTGAACGAGGCAATGGGCGGGAAGGTCACGCAGACGCGGCGGACGCCCCGGTCCATCGCCTCGTTCTTCGCGGGCCTGGCGATGGTCGAGCCGGGACTCGTCACGCTGAGCCGCTGGCGCCCGGGCCCCGGTGAGCCGGACCAGTACACCCCCACCCGCTGCGGAGTCGCCAGGAAGCCCTAGCCGGCCATGCCCGGGCCCGCAAGCGCCCGGGCGGATGAGCCCGCTAGGGCGGATGAGCCACCCGGGCGGATGAGCCACCCGGGCGGCGGGGCGTTCGCTTACCGGATGGTGTTCCCGGCGTCGACGGTGAATTCCAGGCCGGTGATGTACCGGGCCTCGTCCGAGGCGAGGAACAGCACCGCGTTGCTGATGTCGCGCGGGTCGACCGACTCCACCGGCAGCGTGTTCATGAAGATCGGCCCGAGGTTCGGGTCCTTGGCGATCAGTGAGTCGAGTCCGCCGAGGCCGGCCGCCATCGGGGTATCCACGCCGGTCGGGTGAACGGTGTTCACCCGGATGCCGTGCCTGGCGAGCTCGTTGGCCATCGTCTTCGCGATGCCGACCACGCCGTGCTTGGCCGCCACGTACGGGGCCAGGAACGGCAGCCCTTTGATGCCGGCGGTGGAGCTCGTGCAGATGATCGAGCCGCCGCCGTTGGCGATCAGGTGCGGCGCCGCCGCCACCATCGTGTTCCAGACACCGGTCAAGTTGGTGTCGAGGGTGTCCTGCCAGATGGCCGGGGTGACTTCTTCCCAGCTCTGCACGGTGCAGATCCCGGCGTTCGCCACGACGATGTCGAGCTTGCCGAGCTGGGCGACGCCGGCGTCGACAGCTTGCTTGAGCGCTTGCGCGTCACGGACGTCCGCCTGGGTGGCGATGATGCGCCGGTCGAGGGCCTCGACGGCCTTCACGGTCTGGGCCAGGTCTTCTGGTGTCGCCATGCCGTAGCCGACTGTCTTGTAGTCCTTGCAGATGTCGAC
>Ga0070737_10002345_pt1 | contig 23097 bp, 37 predicted proteins | sample Coa_R1_10_FD_66438 | JGI IMG/M metagenome (GOLD analysis project Ga0070737, IMG submission 66438) | Surface soil microbial communities from Centralia Pennsylvania, which are recovering from an underground coalmine fire - Coalmine... | ecosystem: Environmental > Terrestrial > Soil > Unclassified...
CCAGCATCGCGCCGGGCGCGTCCGCGGCCCAGCAGCCCAGCAGCCCGGTTTTGCCGGTGCGGGGCGGCGCGATCACCAGGTAGGAGTCCTCCCGGGTGCCGGCGAGAACCTGCCCCCGGGCGCGGGCGATGACCACCGGGGCCTGGGAGGGGTGCAGCCCGGGGGAGGTGACTGCGGCGCGGCGGCGGGCTGCGGCGGCCGACAGGTGGCGGCGGATCTCCCGGCGGGTGGCGGTGCCCTGGTAGCGGCGGCGTGCCCGCATCGCGGCGCGGCCGCCGGCGCGGTGCCACCCGTACGCCTCATGAAACCGCGTCCCGGCGATGCCGGCGACCGCGCCGGCAACCAGCAGCGGCAGGTCAGGGGAACGGAGAACAGCCCCCGCGGCTGCGGACACGGCAACAGCACCCGCGTAGGGGGCGGCGGCTGTCACCGCGGCCCGCAGGGCGCGGTGCGCGGCGCGCCGGGGCCGTGACAGCCGGCGGGCCGGGGTGGCGGGTTTCGCCGCTGCCCCGTTCACCGGGGCCTCCCGCCCCGCCGGGGCGGGGACCCGCCGCGGTCCCCGGGAATGCCAGCGGGGCGTGCCGGCGGCTCGGCAGCGGCCCGTCCCCGGGCAGCGGGCCGGCGCGGCGGGCACCACGGGCAGCCGGGGCCGTGAACATTGTGCAGGTGAGCGCAGTCCGGTTTCACTCCGGCACCTCCGGGGGGGTTTCCGGCGGGATGATGACAGGCGGGGAGGCGGGCGCCCCGTGCTGCTGCGCGAGCAGCACTGCGGCGAGATCCGCGCCCAGGTGAAGGTGGACCTGCGGCGCCGGGGAGGCGGGGATAGCACGCCGGGTCCCCGCCACAGGAGTAGCCGGGCGCGGCGGGGGGGACGCCTGCCGCCACAGCACCGGGGGGGCGGCCCGGCGCCGCACCCGGATCACCGCCACAGCCGCAGCGGCCCCCACCACGGCGCCCGCAGCGGCCGCCACAGCGAGCATGATCACCTCCCCCGCGATCCACGCCGCTCCCGCTGCGGCCACCCACACCAGCGCAGCCCCGGCGGCGGCTGCCGCCGTCCCCGCTGATGCCATGCCGCCGCCTTCAGTCCTCCACGTACCGTGCATCAGCGGCACTGTCCTTCCGTGTTGCGGCGCATCCGGCGCAGGTAGCTGCGCCGGAGCTGCTTACGTTCCGCCGGGGTGGTGCCGCCGAGGACACCGTGGCGTGCGCCACGCTCAAGGGCGTCAGCGAGGCACGCGCTGCGGACCCGGCACCGGGAGCAGACAGCCTTGGCGGCGGCCTCCCGGGCGTCCCGGGCTGCGGGCTGCTCCCCGTCAGGGCCGAAAAACAACCCCAGATCCTCGCTGCGGCACGCGGCGTGCCGCATCCAGCCGAGCCCGCTCACCGCGTCGCCTCCCCGGGCAGGAAACACCACACGCACCGGCCCGCGGCCAGCGGGTCATGCGGGTCACGCAGCTCCCCGCCCGGTCCTCCCGCAGCGGCGGTGGCGCCGAACACCACCGCGAGGCTGGCCACGATGCGCAGCCCGTACCCGTGACCGTTCTCCGGTGCCCACCGCCCGGCGGCGTCCCGGGCAGCGTCGCGGCCCTGGTCCCGGACGTAGATGAGGACCCCGGACGTGCGGGCCTGGACACCGACGGCGAACTTGCCGCCCGGCCGGCCGGACGCGCTGTGCATGATCGCGTTGGTGGCCAGCTCCGACACCACCAGCACGGCGATGTCACCGGATGCGGGGCCGGTCACGGCCCGCACCCACCGGCGGGCCTCCCCCACCTGGGACGGCAGCCCGGGGAACAGCCGCTCACACACCGGTGCTTCCGGCTCCCCGGGGATGCCCTCCGGGCATGCGAAGATCTCCGCGGTCACCATCGCACCTCGGGTGGGTCCATCGGGTAGGCGCGCCCATCGGCTGGGCAGATGCCCATACCGGAGCCGCCGGGGGCACCCAGCACGGCGCCGGGATGGTCGGGGCAGCAGCACACCGGGCGCATGCGGAACTGCTCACCCCGGCTGGGGCAGTACAGCCACCCGGGCGCATACGGGTCGGGCATTACGCCCTCGCCGTGGCGGGGGCAGGGCTCCCCGGGAGCCAGGGGCGGGGTGACGGCCTGCGCGGTGGCGGTGAGGACACGCGCCACCCCGGCGCGGATGGTCGCCGGGACACGGGCCGGGACGTGTATGCTCATAGCTGTACCTCCTGAGTGCTGCGCAACGAACTCGGGGACGGGCTCCAGCGGGGCCGGTGTTCCAGCACCGGCCCCGTTCCTGTCTGCGGGGGCGCCCATCAGGCCACCTCGCCTGCGCTTGAGTGCCGTGCCATCCACTGCGCGGCGAAGTCCTCGACATCCACGTCCGGGCTGCTGGTGATGACGGCGGTGAGCGCGTCAACGAACGCCCGCGACAGGTGCCACTTGCGGCCGCTCTTGCCGCCGGGCCACTTACGGTCGTGCAGGCGCCGCAGGATGGTCGTCTCGGAGAACGTGCCGAGACACTCGGACGCCTCGGCCACCGACATGAACGCCGGGGCACCGGCTGCCGCGGCGGGCTTCATCTCGCTCAACTGCGCTCCCTGAGTGACGGATGCCTGCGACTGCACCGTAAGCCCACTGTAGCATCCTGTCAAGAACGTTCTAGAACGTCCTACAATGAAGGTGCCAGGTTCGGCTGGTGCCCGGTCCCGGGCTGGACGGGACCGGGCACTACCGGGAACAATCAGAGGTGAACCTGGCAGGAAGGAGTCCAGCGATGCGTCTCAGGTTCCTGTGGAAGACCGGCGGGTCGAACGTCGGCAACTGCCCCGCCCTGTACGAGGCCGAGGGCGGCTACGTGGTGCAGGGCAAGGTCATCGACGCCAGCACCCGCGCCCAGCTCCGCGACCTCGGCGCCGGCGAGGACGCCGTGTTCGTCCCCGCCGACGTGCTCGACAAACTCACCCGGGAACGCTGACCATGCGCCGGCGGATCAGCGAGGAGGAATTCGCGGGCATGTTCCGCGAGTTCCGCTTCTCCGCGTTCCGGCTGGAAACCAGGGACCACTACGCCCTGGACTACGAGGAACGCGACTTCCGGCGCTTCCTGCACGGCACCCCCACCGCCCCTACCGACACCAGCTGGTGGGCGCCGTGGCTCAACCAGATCCGTCTCCTCACCGCCGAGGGCAAACGCGTCGAGAGGGTACGGGTCCTGGCCGAGCCGCCGAGCGACTACCAGCGGTGGGAGCTGTGGGCCGCGCCGTGGCACGCTGAGGTCGGCGAGCGCATCAGCTACCTGCCGCGCAGCCAGGCGAAGCGAATAGGGCTGCCGGCCAGCACCGACTGGTGGCTTTTCGACGGCGAGCAGCTCGTGCTGATGGGCTTTGATGAGGACGGCCGCATCACCGGCAAGATCCTCGTCACCGGCCCGGAGGTCGCCCCCTACCGTGCGTGGCGGGACCTGGCAGTCAGTCATGCCGCTCCGGCGGAGGAGATCGCCGCCGCCTGACCAGAAAGATCCCCCCCTTGCAACCAACGGGAGAATGGCTCAGTCAGCCCGGCGGCCTCGCCGAGCGCCTGCGGCGCATGCGCAAGACCGCCGGGCTGACTGGTGACCAGATAGCCCGCCAGCTCGGCTGGCCGCGGTCGAAGGTGCCGAAGCTGGAGAACGGACGGCAGATGCCGTCCGAAGATGACCTGGGACAGTGGGCGCGGGCATGCGATCAGGCAGGCGAGCTTCCCGGGCTGCTGGACATGCTGTCAGAGGCGCAGGCCGTGCACCGGCAGTGGCGGCACCGGATACGCAAGGGCCACGCCGCCATCCAGGCCGAGTTTGACACGCTGGTCCGGCAGGCGGCCCGCGTCCGCAACTTCGAGATCCTGCTCGTGCCCGGGCTGCTGCAGACAGCCGGCTACGCGCGGCACCGGGCGCTTGAGGCCGTGCGTCTCCACGGGGCGCCAGAAGACGGCGTGGAGGATGCCGTGGCCGCCCGGATGCGGCGGCAGGAAGTCCTGTACGACACCAGGAAGACATTCGAGTTCGTCATCACCGAGGCGGCGCTGCGGTACCTGCTCTGCCCGCCGCAGGTGATGCTCGGCCAGCTTGACCGGCTCATGACCATCGCAGGGCTCGGCAATGTCACCCTGGGGATCATCCCGCCGGGGACCGAACTGGCCGTGGCGCCGATGGTGGGTTTCCTGATGGCAGATGAGGTGACGGTTGTGGAGACGTTCACCTCCGCCGACACTTACCGGGGCCGGGAGTCGGCGGCCTATGAGCGCATAGCGGATGCCCTCCTGGCGCAGGCCGTGACAGGCCAGGAAGCTGCGGACGTGATCCGGCAGGCCATGGAGGACCTGGGACGCAAACCACGCTGAACGGGGTCAAAAGGGCGGCAGGGAAGGGTGCCGGAGCAGCCCGGCGGCCGCGCTGGCGGCAGCCCTGACCGCCTGGGCGGCGGTCCCGGTGACGGCCCGCAGGATGCCGGGGGGCGCCGGCGCGGGGGGTGACGGGCGGGAAGGCGGCACTGTCACTGCGGGAGGGGACGGTGCCGGGAGCGTGGGGACGGGGCTTCCCGCCGGTACGCGCACGTGGACGGGGGGGAGAGGGGTGGCGGGGGTGATCGTCCCCGCCAGCGGGGACGATGGTGCCGGGGACGGTGATCCTGCCGTCAGCGGGGCGGCCGGGGATGCGGACGGGACCGCTGACGGCGTGACGTGCGGGGATGGGCGGGCATGCCGCGGGGATGGGCGGGCATGCCGCGGGTGTCCCGCAGGCGCCGGCACGGGGTGGGCGGTGGGCGGCTGTGCGGGGAGGGGGGCGATACCCGCGGGCTGGGACACGACAGCAGGCGGGGAGGTATGCGTGGTGGGGTGCGTGAGCGGCTGCAGCGAGTAGATGACGCTGCCCGCTGCGGCGCCCGCGCCCAGGGCGGTGAGGACAGCGGCCGCCGCATGCTGGCGCACGCCCCGGCTGGCGGTGAGGACAGCCCCGGCCAGCATGCCCGCCCCGCCGGAGATGACCCCGAAACCGCTGCGGCGGTCCCGGTGGCGTCTGGGACGCGTCCCGTCTTCCCGTTCGTGGCGTTCCAGAAGCCGCCCAGCGGCCATGAACGCCTCCGCGCGGGCGTCCATGCGCTGCACGGACGCGCGGACCTCCGCCATTTCCCGGCGCACCGCCTCAATGCTGCCGCCCTGTGCTGTGAGCTGCTCCTCGATGCGGGCCAGGCGGTCCCCGATGTCATCGTGCTCCGGCACGCTTCCCTCCTCCCTGCGGGCCGCGTCACAGGCGTAAGGCACCCCTGCGGGGGCGCGGGATATGCCGCGAAAACGGCATCACGCCATTACACCACGTACCGGCCGTAACGGGAATGGCCCATGCCCGCGACTGTGCGCCGGCCTAGCTGATGCGGCGGCGGGCGGCTTCCCGGGCGGCGTGCTCCGCGCGGGCGCGGGCGATGAGAGACACCCGCTCATCCTCGGTCAGGGCACCCAGCGCCCACAGGTGGGCCTCCGCGCTGGAGGGGAAAATAGCGTGCGGGGGGGTGCCGGGGGGGAACGCGCGGATCTCGGCGCGCACCTGTTCTTCCAGGGCGCGCATCGCGGTGTCCGCGATGCCTTCGACGTGCTGCCACACGGCGCGGGTGGCGGCCGCGTGGGGGTGGCCGTCGGGGGGTGGGGTGCTGCCGTGCGCGGGCTGCAGGTCCCCTTCGCCGGCCAGGAACGCGGCGAGGGAGCCGGCCGTGACCTGGTAGGCGTCCGCCAGGGCGTGCAGTTCCCTGTCCGCCAGTGTGGTGATCTCGCCGAGTTCGGCGCGGCGGATGAGGTCCTCGCTGACGCCGGCGGCGGCGGCGAACTCGGCGCGGCTGCGCCACCGGGGGTTCAGGGAGGTGCGGCGGCCGATGAGGGCGTCCCCGTGGTGGGGGCTGCCCAGTTCGCGGGGCTCGCCGCCGCTGAGGATGGCTTGCACGGAGCCCGGAGCCCAGCGCAGGCCGTCCTCGATGCCGCGCTGGGTGAGTGGGCGGATTCCGGAGGTCCCGGTGCGGGCGGCGTGGAGTGCCTTGAGGGAGATGCGGCCAGCGGCGGCCACGTCCTGCCACCGCATGCGTAGCTCAGTGCGCCGCTCCTCCATGAAGGCGGCGAGGCGCCGGCGTGCTTCGGTCGGGATCGGCATCGCTGGGTTCTCCTGCCAGTTGGGTGCACGTTGCCCCTGACGATACATGAAAGTACATCTTCCTGCCTAGCGCCATCCCCCTTAACCGATCTGTTACATGCTCTGGCCGGCTTCTACTTGTGAAAGCACGCCGAAGCATGTAGGTTCATTGGCATGGGACGAAGCAGCGCCCCCCCCATCAACGGCGAAGTGGTACGCCAGGCCCGGCTCCGCAAGCGCCTCAGCCAGCACGAGCTCGGGCAGCTGTGCGCCACGCACGGATACGCCCTCGACCAGGGCAGCATCTCCCGCATCGAGAGCGGCCACATCAAGTGGCCTTCCCCGCGCAGCCTGCCGCCGCTGGCGGCAGCGCTCGGCCTGAAAGTCGACGACCTGCTCAGTCCTGCAGAGGACGACGCCTGCAAGGCGTCAGCATGACACGGCAGGCACGGCAGGGCATCGCTGCCGGCCTCCCAGCCGTCAGCGCATAAACGAAAAAACCCCGCCCGGGGCATCGGGCGGGGACCGGAACACGCCGGTAACACCAGCTTACAGGAGGAACACGCCGATGTATGGCAAAACCCCCCACGAAACAGCCCTCGCCGTCGATGGCGGCCACCGAGCCGCCTTCGTCCAGGGCCTGGTGGATCTCGCCGTCTACCTGACAACCCATCCAGACGTTCCCGTCCCCCCGTCAGGGGACATCTGCTACGTCGTCCTCCACGGTGACGACCAGGCACGGCGCGCAGAGGTGGACCGCATCGCCGCCGCCCTCGGCACCACCGCCAGCACAGCCGGCTCAGAGCACTACCAGGCCGTGCGCCGGTTCGGACCCATCCGGTACGAGGCGCTGGCGGTCAGCGACGCCGGCGCCCCCGCATGGGAAGCACTCACCTCCTACCGAGGCTGCGTGCAGCCGGAAAGGACCGTGACATGCACCACGTCGATCTGAACAAGGTGTGGCTGTCCGCCGGCAACCACGAGTCCCGGGAGGACGGGACATGCCTGATGGAAGCGGTCTCCTGGTGGGCCGGGGAGGAACACACCAGCTCCCCGGCATGCGTCAGCCCCGTACTGCGCTGGGTGGGCATCGCACTCAACGATGCGCTGCCCGACGAGCCGAGGCAGCGGCTCCGGCCGCTGATCCCGGACCTGGCCGGGACCGCCGGAGACGACCTCGACCACATCCGCGGCTGGATCGCCGCGGACTGGGTCATCCGGACCTGGGCACCCGAGTGGCTGGACCTGGCCGGGCTGGGCCAGGACGCCGCCAGCCTGCGGGCACTGTCCCCGGTCACAAGCACGTGGGAGGCCAGGTGCGCTCGGCCCACGGTGCGCCTCGTGCACGCGCACTCGTACGACCTGTCCATCGACGCAGCCGAGAACGCCTACCGCAAGGGACGCCCGCGGCCCGCAGTCCGGCTCCTCTGGGCTGCGGCCGACGAAATCGGCGCCCCAGCCTGGGACGCCACGCGGACCCCGGAGAGCGGAGCGCGCAGCGAGGGCGACCAGGGCGCCCTCAGGGACGCGTGGAGTGCTGCGCGGCTGGCCACTGAAGCAGCGGCCTGCCAGATCGCGATCCGGGAACCGGCCAGCGTCGAGGCCGCCATGGCGGCGGCATGCGCACCCGTCCTGGAGCGCCTCCAGGACTCGGCGAGCCGCCTGTTTACCCGGATGATCCGGATTTGAGGGGAGGAGCGGTCATGACCCGCCGTTTCCGCTACCGGGGCCAGCACCGCTCTGGCCGCACATTGTGGCCGTGGTCCAGTCTTCCCCTTCTCACCCAGGCTGACATCGCCTGGGTCCGGAAGATAACGCAGGAACCCCAGCCGCTCCCGGGCCCGGCCCCCATACTGGCGGTCCCCGCACCCCCGGGCGTCTCCTCCACACCACCGCCGCCACCACCGCAGTGGCGGGACACCGTGCTGGATGAGAAATTCGAGCGGTTCACCCGGGTGTACGACGAGCAGGACGCGGCCCGCACCGTGCTCCTGGACGTGCCCGGCTTCCGGGGAGTGGATCTGTGATGGGCGTTGTTTTCTGCTGCCCCCGGCCGTGCTGCGAACCCGGCACGCCGCTCACCGAGGACGAGGGGCACCTGCGCTGCGAGCAAGCATGCTGCGGGGAGATCATCCCCGACGACGAGCTGCAAGGGGCGATGTGGTGAACGGCCGCAAAGTCACCCCGACGGGCATCCTTGTCGCTCCGGCCGGTCTCCCTGAGGCCGAGTGGCTGGAACTGCGCCGCCGTGGCATCGGCGGCAGCGACATCGCCGCGTTGCTCGGCATGAACCGTTACACCTCCCCCTACGAGCTGTACCTGGATAAGCGGGGCGAACTGCCAGCTATCCCCCAGGCTGCGGCGCTCGAGCGGGCAGCCCGGTGGGGGCACCTGCACGAACCGCTGCTGGCGGCCGAGTTCGCCCGCGCGCACGGGGTGAAAGTGCGCCGGGTCGGCATGGTCCGTCACGAACACGAACCGTGGATGCTGGCCAGCATCGACCGGCAGGTGCTCGGATGCGAGGACGGCCCGTGCCTGCTGGAAATCAAGAACCGGTCCGCGTGGAAGGCGTCCGATTGGGGACCGTCGGGGAGTTCTGACGGTGTACCGGACACCGAGTGCCTGCAAACCCACTGGTACATGTGTGTGACCGGCTACCGGCACGCGCACGTGGCGGTCCTCATCAACGGCAACGACGACCGCTACTACCGCGTCAGCTACGACCCGGAACTGGCTGACGACGTGGTGGCGATGGCGCGGGATTTCTGGCGCCGGGTCCGCGACGGCGACCCGCCCCCGGTGGATGGCTCGCAGGCCGTCACCGAACTGCTTTCCCACCTGTGGGAGGCGGGTGAGGGGGACGTTCGTGTTGTCTCCGCCGCGGAGGTAGCGCCGCTGTGTGAGCAGCGGGCGCGTATCAAGGCTCAGATCAAGGTCCTGGAAGAACAGCTCGCCGGGACCGAGAACCAGCTCAAGATGATGCTCGGGGACGCTGAGACCGCTGTCTGTGACGGGAAGCCGTTGTTCACCTGGAAACGTAACGGACCCTTCTCCGTCAGGCAGTTCACGCACGCCCACCCGGACCTCGCCGCCAAATACGAGCACCTGGTCCCGGTGCTCGACACCCAGGCGCTCGCCGCCGGCCATCCCGAAATCTTCCGGGCGTTCCGCGCCCGTGTCCTGCGTGTCAACGGAGGAAACCACTGATGAGCGCCAACCTGCGCGGCCGGGTCCGCGAGCAGCGTGAGAAAACCGAACAGCACACCGGGAACGGCAACAGTGCGGTGGAACGCCGCCCCGGCCAGCCGGCCACCATCGCCCAGTTCATTGAGGTGATGAAGGGGGAGATGGCCCGTGCCCTGCCGCGGCACATGTCCGCCGAAAGGCTCGCGCGGATCGCGCTGACCGAGGTGCGGCGCGCACCGAAGCTCGCGTTGTGCACCCAGCAGTCGTTCGGTGGTGCGCTGATGACCTGCGCCCAGCTCGGCCTCGAGCCGGGCGTGACCGGCGAGGCGTACCTCATTCCCCGGAAAAACAAGTACCTGAGCAGGCAAGCCGGCCACGACGTGTTCGAGGTGCAGCTCACCATCGGCTATCAGGGCATGGTCAAGCTGTACTGGCAGTCGCCGCTCGCGAAGTCCCTGGATGCCCAGACCGTCCATGAGAATGACGATTTCGAGTACGAGTACGGGCTGACTCCCCGGCTGCGGCACCGGCCGTCTCTGACGCACCGGGGACCCGTGATCGCCTACTACGCGGTGGCGACGCTGGCTAACGGCGGCTCCGCGTTCGTCGTGCTGTCCCCAGCCGACGTTGAGAAGTTCCGGGAACGATCATCGTCAAAAGACGACGGTCCATGGGTCACTGACTACGACGCCATGGCGCGCAAAACATGCGTGCGGCAGTTGTTCAAACTGCTGCCGCGGTCCCCGGAACTGGCGCAGGCCATGGCCCAGGACGAGGCGGTCCGCACTGACTGGTCCGAGGACGCCATCGACATGCAGCCGCAGTACGCGGACGCGGTAGCCGGGGAGGTCGAAAAAGACGAGACCCCCGCAGCGGCGCAGCAGAAGCCATCCCAGGAATCAGCAGCAGGGGACGCAGGAGCTGCTGCGGAGGAACTGCCCGTGGAGGACCCGCCGGACGCTGACTGGCCGGCGGCCACGCAGCCAGGAACAGGGGGTGCACGGTGACTTCCGGTTACAGTCCCGGTTTCAACCCGGTGTACGAGCCGGACAACCTCGTCAGCTCCGAGGAGCGGCTTGAGCGGCTGAGTGCCGCGCTGGAAGCCAACGAGCAGGCACTGAAAGAAGCCGCCGACGAGCTGCTCGACGCCGAGGACGCCCGCGACTCCGCGTGGCGGCAGGCGATGCTGTCCGCTGAGTGCCCGAAGGTGGGTGTCTTCGACGGTGTCCGCGTCACCGTGGCCTACCAGAAAGCGTGGGTCGAGGAACAGATCAAGGGGCAGGAGCGCCGCGTCCGGGAGGCCCAGATCAAGGTGAAGGCCGCTGATGCGCAGCGGCGCAAACTGGAAGGGCAGTTGCGGGCCGCCCAGTCGATCAACGGAAACGTGCGTGAAGCGTACCGCTCCACGGGGGGGCGGCCATGGTGAAGATCGCGTTCATCGATGTTGAGACAACGGGCCTGGACCCCGGCCGGCACGACATCTGGGAGATCGGCCTCATCCTCCGGGTCACCAGCGGCGTCAGCGCCATTGACACCGAGCATCAGTGGCTTTTGTGCCCGGACATTGCCGCCGCCGACCCTGCCGCGCTCCGTATCGGCAGGTTCTACGAACGCACTCACGGGAAGCCCGGGGTTTCACCGTGGGGAGTGCCGCAAGACGTGGCATACGAGCTGGCCCCTCTGCTGTCCTCCGCGACCCTGGCGGGGCAGAACGTGGCCAGTTTCGACGCCATATTCCTCGCGAAGTTCCTCCGCGTCAACGGCCAGGCCCCCGCCTGGGGTCACCGCTTCATCGACATCAGCTCCCTCGTGCTGGGCTACCGGCACGCCACGCACACCGCCCAGCCCGGGGAGGGTCTTCTCGGGCTTGCGGACTGCGCCCGCGCAGCCGGCATCGACCCAGGCGCCTACCGGGCCCACGAGGCGCTCGAGGACGCCCGGCTCGCCCGGGACATCTACGACAAGCTGACGGGAGGTGGGTTTTTGAAGCGGACCAGTGGGCTGGCGCGTGTCACCCCGCTGCGTGCCCGGCAGACACTGGAACGCGCAGCGTCCCCGCAACGGTGGCCAACTGCTGGCGGGGGAGCGCCGGTGGTGCCGTTGCGGAAACGCCCGCGTGACACCGGGCCGCCGGCGGCTGTGCGGATGCTCGTCCTTAAACGGGACGGGTACCGGTGCGTGCGGTGCGGCCGGCCCGCAGGCCCGGGTATCGGCCCGTACAGCATCCAGCACCGGGTCGCCCGCGGCACCGGGGGCGGCAACACGCTGCCGAACCTGATCCTGCTGTGCGGCACCGCAACCACCTTGTGCCACGGGGAAGTGGAGGGCCGGCACCCAGCCGACCTGGAAGCCGGGTGGCGGCTGGAGTCGTGGCAGGACCCGGCATCCGAACCGGTGACGATCCGCCGGCCGGGGCTGCCGGACAGGCGGGTGTGGCTGACGGAGGACGGGTCCTGCAGCAGTCAACCCCCGGGGGGTGCGGCGTGAACAGCATCCTGTGCTGTGTCCTCGCCGCTGCGGGCTGCTGGCTGGCCGCTGCTGTTGCCGTGTGCGTCCTGTGGGCGCTGCTGATCCCCCCCACCGGGGGTGACCAGCGGTGAACGGCATCATCACCTGCGTAGCGGTCACTGTTAACCTCGCCGCGTTTCTCCTGGTCGTGGACCAGGGGGTGAGTTTCGTCAGGAAACGCCGGCGCGTCCGGCAACTGCGCCGCGCCACCGAGGGCGCCTTGGATGCCCTGGAAACGGCGGCTGCGGTCAGTGTGTGGAGTGAGGACGTGTACGTGCTGGAAGACACCTACCGGGGGCTGTGGAACATGGCTCCGGGGCACCCGGAGCGGCTGATCCCGCATCTGTCATGCCTGACCGCGGATGAGCACGCCCAGTGGCAGGACATCCGCGCGGGCCTCGCGGACGTGGAACGGGGAACCCCGTGGCCGATCCCGTAACAGCCCGGCCCGGTGACCGCGGGAAGGCAGCCGTGAGTGTCCCCCCGGGCCTTAGCGTGTGGGATATCCCGCGTGGCTGTGTCTGCGACTGGGACCTCACCGGCAAGCCGCTGCGCTGGCGGCAGGTAACCGTGAAAGGCACCTGCCCGGTCCACGGGCAGCCGGCCCCGCCGTCACCGGAGGATGCCGTCGCTGAGCTGCTGAAAGGAGCGGCAGTGTGAGCGCCGGCACCAGGATCGAGTGGACGAATACCACGTGGAATCCTGTCACCGGCTGCGACCCGGTGTCGCCGGGTTGTGACCGGTGCTATGCGGCGGCTTTCGCGGAACGGTGGCGCGGCATCCCCGGCCACCCGTTCGAGCGGGGCTTCGACGTGACGTTGCGGCCGGAGCGGCTTGCCCAGCCGTTCCGGTGGGCTAGGCCACAGCGGATCTTTGTGAACTCCATGTCGGACCTGTTCCACGACCAGGTCCCGGATGAGTTCATCGCCCAGGTACTCGCGGTGATGGCGCTGACGCCGGCCCACACGTACCAGATCCTCACCAAACGGCATGGCCGGCTGCGTTCGTTTTTCACCCGCCCCGCTGAGGCCGGCGCGGGCTGGCTGCCCGGGTCCTACGCGACGTGGGCCATCCGGGACGCGCTGGAGCACATCAGGCGGGCGGGGTCGCTCGGCGCCATGAACCCTTTGCGGCTCACCGGCACCCAGTGGGCCATCGCAGCGGACCCCACCGGCGTGGAGCTGCCGCTGCCGAACATCTGGCTGGGCGTGTCCGCCGAGAACCAGCAGTGGGCCGGTATCCGTGTTCCCGCGCTGCTGGACACCCCAGCCGCAGTGCGGTTCGTGTCCGCTGAACCGCTGCTCGGCCCGGTCGACCTGCACACTGCTCTTCTCACCGGCGGTATCGGCTGGGTGATCGCCGGCGGGGAGTCCGGTCCCGGGGCCCGCCCATGCGACCTGGGGTGGCTGCGGTCACTTCGCGACCAGTGCGCGGACACCAACGTGCCGTTCTTCTGCAAACAGCTCGGTACCCGCCTCGGCCGGCGGTTCGGCGCCGGCCCGAAAGGCGGCAACTGGGACGCCTGGCCGGAAGACCTCCGTATCAGGGAGTTCCCCCCAGTCCGGGAGGAGGCAGGCGCATGATGACCGCCCGGGAGCATGTCACCAACACCCTGATCGCCGGCGGCCACGACGAGCACGCAGCCCACGACGCGGTCGACGCGGTACGCCAGTGGATGCGGTGGCGGGCGGAGGAATGCCGCCTGGAGGGCCGCCACGGCGACGCGGTGTGGTTCCTCCGGATGGAAGCCGAGGTAGGCGCATGACAGCGCCCACCCCCCTGGACCGCGCGGCCGGGGAACCCCCGTACCCGGCCGCGCAGCCGGGCCTGGCCCGTTCCCCCGTGCGGGCCAGGCCCGGCACCTCACAGCACCCGGTGGCCGCCTGCCCGGGGAAGAAGCGCGCGGCCACCGGGATCAGCGGGCCGGCCCGCGCCGGCACAGCCCAGGAAGGCAGCACGGATGAGCGGCCACAAGGGACGCGACACCAGCCAGCGCCGGCGCGGGCGGAAAACGACCGCGGCCCGGGAACGGCCACACGGCCGGCCGCTGCCACCCGGCAACACAAATCAGCCGCCGCCCCCCGGCGGACCAGCCGGCCACGACCCGGCGGGAACACCCCCAGGGGTGCCACGCCAGCACTGGGCCGCCCAGCCGTTCCGCCCGTCCCCGCAGGTGCTGGCGGCCTACCAGGCGGAACGGGCCCGGCTGAGCCGCCGGTAACCGGAGTCCTTATCGCCCGGTTCACCGTCCCCGGTGAACCCGTGCCCAAGGAACGGGCCCGCATCGTCACCGGCAAAACCGGGAAACGGCACGGCTACACCCCCCCCAGGACCGGGGAAGCGCAGAAAACCATCGGCTGGGCGTTCCGCCGCGCCCGCCCCGGGTGGGGGCTGCCGGACCCGGACGGCCGGTACCGCATCGACGCTGTTTTCGCCACCACCGTGCCCCCCGGCAGCGGCCACACCCAGGACTGGGACAACCTGGCGAAACTCGCCGGGGACGCCCTGAACAAGATCGTGTGGGCAGACGACTCGCAAGTCGACGCGGCGAACATCCGCGTCGTCCGCGGCGCCCCGGAAGCGTTCACCCGGATCACCATCTACCGGCTCGTCCCGCGGGAAGCAGGTGAGGTCGCGTGAGCACACGCGCGCATGGCACGAACGCCCGCGCCAAACTCGGCCCGGACGAGAACGGCATCCCCGGCCGCGGCTGCCGCTGCACGGCGTGCAGGAAGGCACGCCGCGACTACGAGAACCACCGCACAAGGCTGATCGTCTACGGCCGCTGGCAGCCGTACGTCCCCGCGGACCGCGCACGGCAGCATGTGCAAGCACTATCGGAGCACGGTATCGGGTGGAAGAAAGCCGCTGACCTCGCCGGCATATCAACCGGGACCATGAGCGAGCTCCTGTACGGGAAGCGGGGCAGGCCGCCGTCGCGTCGTATCCGTCCGGAAACTGAGGCAGCGATCCTGGCGGTACGGCCCGTCCTGCACGCCCGGGGGGACCGGTCACGTGTCGACGGCACCGGCACGAGACGGCGCCTGCAGGCCCTGGTTGCGTGCGGCTGGTCCGGGGCGAAACTCGCGGCACGGCTCGGGATGCGGCAAGGCAATTTCTGGGAGCTGATGCGCAGCGGCCGGCCGGTGTCCGCGGCCACCGCCCGCGCCGTCACCGCCTTGTACGACGAACTGTGGAACATTCCCCCGCCGCAGGAGGAGTGGCATGACAAGATCGCGGCGTCGCGGGCCCGGAATTACGCCCGCGCCCGCGGGTGGGTGCCGCCGCTGGCGTGGGACGACGACCGGATCGACGACCCGGAGGCGGCCCCGGCGGAGGGGTGGCGCAGACCGGAACGACGCCCCACTACGCACATCGTGGAAGAGTACGCCGAACTCGCCCGGTTCGGTCTTTCCCGCGGTCTGGCGGCGGAACGGCTCGGGATCAGCCGGAAAACCCTCAACAAGATACTCAGCCGCGCGCGGGGGGCAGCGTGAACCGCCCCGACCGGGTCACCGGCCGTGTCTGCCTGGAACGCGGCAGCCCGGTCACGGTGCTCACCCGGTGGGGTCCGGGCGGGGGACTGCGGAACGTGCTCATCCAGCGTAAAGACGGCGATCTGGTGGTACGGCCGTTCCGGGGCCTGCGGTCAGTACGCGCCCCGCGGATCGGCAGTATGTGCACCGGTTACGGTGGCCTGGACCTAGCCGTGGCAAGCGTGCTCGGGGGCACCCTCGCGTGGGTGGCCGACAACGACCCTGCGGCGGCACGGATTCTGGCTCACCGGTTCCCGCACGTACCCAATCACGGGGACATCACGGCCGTGGACTGGGGCACCACCGAACCGGTGGACGTGCTGACGGCTGGTTTTCCCTGCCAGCCCGTGTCCGCCGCCGGCCGGCGTAAGGGGATCAGCGACGAAAGGTGGCTGTGGGATGACATCGTGGCGGCTATTGGCCGAATGGGGTCACGGCCCGGACTGCTCGTGTTTGAAAACGTCCCTGGGCTGCTGTCTGCGAATAGCGGGAACGCTATGGCCCGTGTCGTTCAGGGACTGGCCAAGCTCGGGTATGTGGGACGCTACCGGCTTGTACGAGCTTCCAGCGTCGGAGCCCCCCACCGGCGGGAACGCTGGTTCTGCATCGCCTGCCCTGCTGGGGACACTTTCGGCGGGGAACTTCAGCGACGGGGAATCCCCGCAATCCTGAGGGGCCAAGACACATCACTGCCGGCAGCAGCCAACGAGATAGAGCACTTGCTGCCGACACCCGCAGCGCGGGACTGGAAGTCCGGGCAGTCAAACATCATGGACCGCAACTCCAGGCCGCTGAACGAGGTGATCGAAACTGCCCTGCCGCCGACACCGAGGGCAACGGACGGCACGAAGGGAGGACCGGGCCAGCGGGGCTCATCAGGGGACCTGATGCTGCCGTCAGCGGTGATGACGCTGATGGCACCCGGGTCAGCAGTACACCCGGGGACGAAGTGGGGGATCTACGAAGCCGCCATCCGCCGCTGGGAACACATCTTCGCCCGGCCCGCACCCCACCCAACTGAGCCAGGACGAAACGGTGAACGCCTGAGCCCGGCATTCACCGAATGGATGATGGGACTCCCCGGGGGATGGGTGACTGGTGTCCCCGGGCTCAGCAGGAACGCTCAGCTGAAAGCCCTGGGGAATGGGGTGGTTCCGCAGCAGGCCGCTATGGCGTTGCGGCTGCTGCTTGGGGAGGACGACCAGCGGAACATACGCACAGTTATGCGCGTCCCCGGGTGCCCGCAGCCGGGCGCGTCCACCCCAGTTGATATCCCCCGGCAATAGGGAGGGTGACTGCCCGCGTGGCCGACGACCTGTTCAGCATCCCTCCGGGGAAAGAGGAGGTGGTGGCGTGATGATGCTTCCCGCAGTCAGTCGAGCGGCTCGTGTGGGTGCTTCTCGGCCCACTCCCTGTATGCGACCTCGTAACGGCGTACCTGCTCACGGGTACGGCCGAGGCGCCGCGCGATCTTTTCCTGTGGTGTGCCTTTGTCGCGTTCGCGGGCGATCGCGAGGCCAAGCCGGGCGCGGGCGCGGGCACGCAGCAGGAGCGCCTCTTCATCAGCGCGTTTGTATGCCTCGTGGGCTGTCAGGACTTCGGGCATGTCGCTGGGCACCTCCCAATGGTGGCATGCCGCGTTGCCATGCCTCCAGTATGCCACATCTAGCCGTGTGTAGCCTATCGGTGGCGTGGCATCGATGCCACGTGTACAGTAGGCGCTGGACGTGTGAGCAGACAGGAGAGCGGTAGTGGCCGGACGGCGCAGGTTCAACAGCAGCGAGCGTGTCGCCCTCTACCTCGCGGCGGACGGCCGCTGCGCCAACTGCGGGACTGAGCTTGAACCCGGCTGGCACGGCGACCATGTGACGATTCTTCACAGACTGTCGAACGTCTCGCTCATGAAGCTCCCGACGAGTATGCGGCCGTCAAGCGCGGAGAGAAAACCATTCACGCTGCGGCCATTTCGGCCGGAATTCGCAAGCGCCGCATATCAGTGCGGCTGGACAACGCCGAATCAGCAGCCAAGACACTGCGAGTTCACATGGCACGCGAGTGCCAAATCAGGCTCGCCGAACTTCTGATGGAGGAAAACCACGATGGACAAGGACACCTGGAAGAAAATCAGCATCCTCGGCATCGGCATCCTAACAGAAATAGCATGCACTGCTGAGCACCAGAAAGGAGAACACGCATCACCGAATTTGCTCTGCCTGCTGTGCTGGAGTGCACGCATCGCAGCCGCATTTTCTCAGTAGAACGGCTGCCTTCTTGACCTGAACACTCACCAAGATCAACCTGCGGACGTGTTGTAGGGAAGTGAAGTCCGCACCTGAGATAGGAAGGTGGCCGCTGATGGCCGCAGACGCGGGGACCGGGTACGAGGCCCTGGGGGAGGCCCTGAGCGATGCGGAGCGCGAGAAACGCTCTGCGGAAGCCATCCGGCACCTGAGTGCCGAGGTTGGCGACCTTGTGGCGATCCGCAGGCGTGTGGCACTTGCCCGGTCGATCCTCGGGCACGCGCCGGACATCACGCCGGTGCGGCGCGCACTCATGGCGATCAACGGGGCGCCGGACACCGAAATCTCCGCCGCAGCCGGCATCAAGATCGCTGCGGCTAATGACCGCGAGATGGCCATCTGGTGCGATGGCTGGGACGCCGGCTACGCGGCTGGGCGCGAAGACAAGGGAAACAGCTCCGGCGGAACGGCGGCATAGGTGCCTGCGGGGGAACTCTACGTTCAGTTGTCGGCGAACTTCGCCAGCAACCCGAAGGTCCGCGCGCTCAGGCGATACAAGCGTGATGCGCGGGCCGTGCGGGACCTGTACGTCCAGATGCTCTGCCACTGCAAGCAGATGCGGTCAGACGGGTTCGTGCCGGAGGACGAGATCGGCATCCTCGTCTACCCCGACCCGGAAGCTGCTGGTTTCCGGGACGTGGAGCGCTTGATTGAGGTGGGCTTGGTCGAGAAGGCCGCGGGCGGGTACATAGTCACAGGCTGGCTGGAGCGCAACTTGAGCCGCGCGGCCATCGAGGAGAAGTCCGCGGCCAAGGCGCGCGGTGCCCGGCTGGCCAACCACCGGCGCTGGCATGCCGAGCACGGCAACCCCGATCCCCGCTGCGAATGGTGTCAGTCGTCTGATCAGACCACTGATCAGACCACTGATCAGACGACTGATCGAAGTAGCGATCAGACTACTGATCAGACTACTGACCGAAGTAGTGATCAGAGTACAGATCAGTCTGCGGAATCAGACCGAGTCAGTACGTGTCAAGCAACTGAATCCACAGAGACAGAGTCAGAGTCAGAGACAGAGTCAGAGTCAGAGATAAGAACTCTTGGCCGGCGGTCGCCGGCCGGCAGGCGCATCGAACCTGGCTCCGACGACGACCCCGGCTTCGCCGCGTTCTGGGACGTGTACCCGCGCCGCGTCGCCAAAGGCCAAGCCCGCAAGGCGTGGAAAACCGCCGTCGTCAAGCGCCACGTAGACCCGAAGATCATCATCCTCGGCGCCAAGCGTTACCGCGACGACCCCCATCGCCGCTCACGCGGCATTGAGTACACTGCCCACCCAGCCACATGGCTGAACGGCGAACGCTGGCTCGAGCACGACGACACCAGCGCCGCCCAAGCACGCCGCATCAGCTACCCGTCATCACCGTGGGCGGAATAAAAATGATGGACGTACTGCGTGAGGTGCTATTGCCGAAACTCGATGGCGTCAGGAAATCCGGCGGCCATTTCATGGCTCGTTGTCCCGCCCACGACGACTCAACGGCAAGCCTGTCGATCGCTGAGGGCACCACGCACCCGGTCGTGCTCACCTGCCACGCAGGATGCGAACGCGACGACATTCTGGCCGCGGCCGGCCTCACCTGGAACGACATGTGCGCGCCCCGCGAGCATCCCCCACGGCGCGGCGAATGGACACCTCACGGCGAAGCAACCGCCGTCTACGACTACACCGACGAGAACGGCAAACTCCTGTTCCAGGTACTCAGAACCGCTGATAAGCATTTCTCCCAGCGTGTCCCCGACCCGTCACGTAAAACCGGGTGGCGGTGGAAACTCGACGGCACCCGCCGCGTCCTGTACCGGCTGCCGAAAGTCATCGAGGCGGTCGCGAACGGTGAGATCGTTTACATCGCCGAAGGTGAGAAAGACGTTCACGCCATCGAGGCGGCCGGGATGACTGCCACCTGTAACCCCGGTGGTGCGGGGAAATGGCGCCCGGAATACAGTGAGTTCTTCCGCGACGCAGTAGTGATCATCGTCGCTGACAGGGACAAGCCCGGCCAGGCGCACGCCCGCCAGGTCGCTGCAAGCCTCCAAGACATCGCCGCAGCCGTTGAGATTGCCGAGCCGGCCGGTGAGGGAACACCGGCGGCCGGCGGAATCAAAGATGTTTCCGACCACCTTGCCGCCGGGTACACCCTCCGTGATCTTGTCACCACGTGGGCATCCGGTGAACCCGCACCCGTTGACCTCGCCCCCGACCTCCACGAGTTCCTCGCCCAAGTTGACGCCCCATACGACTGGATCGCGGAGAATCTTCTTGAACGCGGCGACCGGCTCGTGTGGACAGGATTCGAGGGACTTGGGAAAAGCGTTGTGCTCCGCCAGGTCGCCGTCGGCGTCGCCGCCGGCATTCACCCATTCACCAGTGAGTACATGACACCGCGCAAGGTGCTGTGGATTGATTGCGAGAACTCCGAGCGTCAGGGACGCCGTCACTTCCGCAAGCTTGAACGAGTCACCGTCATGAAGGGACGCCGCGTGCCGGACGGCGGTATGCGGCTTATTCACCGCCCGGAGGGAATCAACCTCACAAGCGACGAAGACGCCGCATGGCTGCTTGAGCGCGTCACCGCGCACAAACCAGAACTGCTGTACATCGGCCCGCTTTACCGTCTTTACGACGGTGACCTCAACGATGAACGAATGGTGCGTCACATCACATCGCTTCTTGACCAGGCCCGGGTAAAAACCGACTGTGCGCTGATAGTGGAGCATCACATTCCGCATGGTGACGGGGGGCACCGGTCTGTCCGGCCGATCGGATCGAGCCTGCTGCGCCGCTGGCCTGAACTCGGTTACGGCATCGCCCCGGCAACCGACACCGACCCGTGCACGGAAGTGTGCGTACGCCCGTGGCGTGGCAACCGTGACGAACGGCACTGGCCGAAGTTCCTGTGCTGGGGCACCCGGGAAGACGACTGGCCGTGGGTGATACCACCGGATGCCGTCGCTGAAGCGGAAACCAGCACCTTTAAACCGTGGACACCAACATCAGCGCTCGGAGGTATCGCGTGAGCGTTCCTGTCACTTTGGCCGGCCGGCTGACGAAAGACCCGGAGCTGCGTTACAGTTCCCGCGGGAACCCTGTCACCCGGTTCTCGGTTGTCACCTCCCGCCGCGTGAAAGACCGGGAAACCGGTGAGTGGTCGGATGCGGATACCACGTTCTGGGATTGTGTCGCGTTCGGGCAGCTCGCGGAGAACTGCGCGGAATCGCTTGTGAAAGGAACCGCGGTTGTCGTCACCGGCACCGCCGCGCAGGAGGAGTGGGAAACCAAAGATGGGGTGAAACGACGGTCGATGAAAGTCACTGTTGAGGACGCGGCCCCGTCGCTGCGGTGGGTGACCGTGAAAGTTGCCCGGCCGTCCCGCTCAAGTGGCCAGCCAGACGACCCGGGTCCGTGGGCGAACGGCCCAGCCGGGGAGGACCTGCCGTTCTGAGTTCGCACCCAATACGGAAGGACAGGAAACTTGACCGGACACGCCCGCAGGCCCGCCCCCTGCCATGTCAATGTGGAGGAATTCCGGCGTGAGCTGACACAGTCAGCGGAAATGTTCCGCGACCTCATGGAACAGCATGCGGCCGCTTTCCGGGACGCAGTGAAGGCGCCCACCGGAAACGGTAAGCGGGCACACGGGGCTCCCAGTGACGCTTACACGGCTGCGCTCATGGCCGCCAATTACGCTTACACGCTTGCCGCGCTCCTCGGCGTAGCGCATCGTGAGTTCGGCAGCGAAGTGTCCGGCCGTCTGGCCGACCTCGCCGACGGCATCCTCACCAACGGTGATGACAGCGGCCGGAACGCCGACGTGATGCCAGGGGGAAGCCCATGCGCACCACCTACGGAGGTCAAGTGGACACCGGATGCCGTCGCATAACCCGCGCCGCACATGAGATCACCGGCTGGGAGCAGGAGGGGATACGTTACGCCGCCAGATCGGACCCCGAATATCCCGGTCAGCTTCTCACCGTCCCGCAGCCCCCGCCGTTCCTCACCTGGCGTGGTGTTCTCGAGGACCTTGACGCCCAGGGTGTCGCGGTTGTCGGCACCCGCAACCCATCCCCCAGGGGCTCACCCTATCCCGGGAACTAGCCGCAGGTCTCGCCCAGCGGGGTGTCACCGTGGTCAGCGGGCTCGCCAGGGGGGTCGACACGGCGGCGCACATAGGTGCTCTCGGCGCCGGGGGCAGGACGGTCGCGGTTATCGGCACCGGGCTGCGGCACTCCTACCCACCAGCGAATGCCGGGTTGCAGAACCGTATCGCCGCCACGGGTGCGGTCATCTCCCAGTTCACGCCGGACACCCCACCCGCAGGACCGAATTTTCTGGCGCGGAACGCGGTGATGGCCGGGTATACGGCGGCGACTTTGGTCGTTGAGGCACCGTGGCGTAGCGGTGCGCGCGCGCAGGCCCGCATGGCGCTGGAGCAGGGGCGGCGTGTTTTCCTGCCCGTTCCGCTGCTTGTGTATGAGTGGGCGCGGGATTACGCGCGCCGGCCCGGGGTGATTGTCATACGCGACGCCGGGGATGCCGTGCAGCAATTGAAAGCCGTCACAACACACAGGAGAACATGGTGAATTTTCCCCCACCCTCACAGCCCGCGAGGGACATGCCGTTCATTAACTGGCGGGAAGCCACCCCGCATGAGGCCGGTGTGGTGATCCCCGCTGCTTATGCCGGGGAACTCGCGTCTGGTCTTGCTGTCCTGGCGGGACTGCTGACCGCTGGCGCTCCCACGGAGTCAGGGGAGGTGCAGCCGGCATGAACGGCACCGGGAAGGAATATGAGCTGCGTCCGGTTCTGGACGTGGTCCTCGAGGTCGCTGGGCAGCCCCCGCTGCCTGACGGGTACGACCGGTGGGGGTGGAAAATCGTGCGCCCCGATCTGCGTTCCTACGGCGGTTACCGCTGGCCATGGCCGGGGAGGGATGTTCATGACCCCCGCGCCAGGGCCAGCGGCAACCCGTGCCCAGAACTAACGACAGGCGGTTTCTGCATCGCGAAGACCGCCAGCGGTGCCGCCAGCGGCGGTCACGGGCACTCCACCATCCTGCTGCTGGCCTACCGGGACTTCGACATTCTCGCTGAGGACACCCATAAGATCCGGGTCCGCGGCGCCTATGTGGCGGACGTTCTTGACGGGGAGAGCGTGTGGCGCGCATGCCACCACACTGACCTCTCCGGGGCCTGCCTCATGGGGGCGCGCCTTGCTGATGCCAGCCTCGCTGGGGTCCTTCTCGCTAATGCCGGTCTCACCGGCGCTGACCTCACCCGCGCCCGTCTCACCGGCGCTGACCTCACCCGCGCGAACCTCACCGGCGCCCGTCTCACCGGCGCTGACCTCACCGGCGCCCGTCTCACCGGCGCTGACCTCACCGGCGCCCGTCTCACCGGCGCTGACCTCACCGGCGCCCGTCTCACCGGCGCTGACCTCACCGGCGC
>Ga0070737_10002347_pt1 | contig 23062 bp, 19 predicted proteins | sample Coa_R1_10_FD_66438 | JGI IMG/M metagenome (GOLD analysis project Ga0070737, IMG submission 66438) | Surface soil microbial communities from Centralia Pennsylvania, which are recovering from an underground coalmine fire - Coalmine... | ecosystem: Environmental > Terrestrial > Soil > Unclassified...
CGAGCTCGTCCTCGAAGCTCAGGTGGATCTCGTAGTCCCAGAGGACGACGTGCGGGCGTGCCAGCGTCACGGCTGGGCGGCACCGGTCTCCGACTGGCATCGCGGCCAGGGCGCGGCGAACTCGCGCATCTTGAACATCTAGCCGGCGTCGAGCAGCCGCCGGCAGGCGAGGACGGCGGCGGCCTTGATTGGGTCGTAGCGGTGGGCCTGCAACAGGCTGGTGGGGTCGCCCGGCTGAATCGTGCCTTCGCTGGCCAGGTGGGGCCAGACCCTGCCCATACGCCACGAATCCGGGTGCGAAACGAGCCCGGGAGAGGTCCCGGCTCCCTCCCGGCTCAAGTAAGCTCTCTTGGGAATCTGAGGAGATTGTGCTGTGGCTGACTCTGATTCTCCAAGGCCGAATCCTGACTCGGATGCCGCGATCGTCATCAGCCGGCGTGCCCTTCGTAGGGGAGTGGTAGCGGCGCTCGTACTCTTGCTGGTCGCTGGTACAGCCGTCATCGCGTTCGTCGTCGGTCGCTCCTCTGTGGCGCGGCAAGCGGGGAGGAGGCATGACACGAGGACGGCACCAACTCAGGCAGCGAGCACGACTATGACGGCCACGACACGGCTCGGGACGACGTCGTCCACGGCACCGGAGGAGACCACCACCACGACCAATGCGGATCAGTCGACCACGACTTCGACTCAGCCGCTACCGCTCGCGGTTGACTGCGCCACCGACCGGGTTGATGTGGTGGCACATTACGAGCCCAGCCAGTTCTACGTCATCTGCGGTGCCACAGCTGCGAGTCAGGTGTACATCGACAACCTCGTCTGGTCGACGTGGACTAGCTCGCTTGCTGTGGGAAGTGGCACCTTCGCCGAGAACACCTGTCAGCCGAGCTGCGCAGACAGCAACTTCGCCTACGCTCCCGCCACTCTCCGTCTCACCGAGCCAGCTCAGTCTCCCTACGGGTTGATCTTCACACATGCCACGTTGCAGCTCTACGGAACGGTGCCCTATCCGCCTCCGAGTTCATTCCGCATTCCGAGCTGACCTGTTGACTGGTACTGCGGTCCCGCTGCCGAGTAGCGGGCCACCGGGCCCGCGACATCAGGAGCTGGGTTGCTCCGGCTGACTGATGCACATCGGGCACGAGGAGCAAGTGAGGTGGTTTGGATAACCCTCACGGAGAGCTGAAAGGCTGAACCGTTATTGGTCAGGGAGTCGGTCAGCTCGTCGCACTTGTTGAGGAGTGTTGCTCGTGCGACTCATTGAGATTACGCCGAGTTGGTCTCGTCACGCATAGGTCGGCGCAGCGAACCCTGCCGTCGGTGTCATCTAGGCATGACGCCCCAGAGTCATTGGACGCGCGCTATGTTGTGCTTCCAATCACGGACGACGCGGCGCGCAACTCGCCCCTCGTTGGATAACAGCCACGCACGAGCACCTGTGGTAGCTGGACCAGGTCGCAGTCCTGCCGGATCGGGTCATCAACGTACTGAGTGCCGACGAGCTGCTCGCCTGGACGTCCTATGACCGGTGAGGGTGGGCATGGCGGCCGGCGGCCGGATCCGGCAAGGGGCCCGCTCATGCGAGCCGGAGCGGCCCGTCCATCTCAGGGTGGCCCTCCACCCACGGGAGCGAGGGGAGCTCGAGGACGGTGCCGAGCTCGTCCTCGAAGCCCAGGTGGATCTCGACGTCCCAGAGCACGACGTGCGGGCGCGCGAGCGTGACCGGAGCCGCATCGGCCTGGGCGAGGCGCTGCGGCCAGGGGTGGCCGAGCTGGCGCATCTTGAACATCTGGGCGGCGTCGAGCAGCCGGAGGCATGCGAGGACCGCGGCCTCGGTCGGGTTGTAGCGGTGTGCCTCGAGGAGGCTGCTCACATCGACCCGCTGGCTCGCGCCACCGCTGGCGGCGAGGGTGAGGACGCACCCCGAGGCGTGGGCCGAGAAACCGGGTCCCAGCATGCCGTCGATCCGGATCGCCATCGACTCGACAAGCCCCGGCCAGTCCACGGCCTGCGGGCGGAAGGACTCCGGGTCGGCACCTGCCGGGATGCCGCTCGTCGAGGTCGCCGCGAGCGCTGCCGGCCCGACCGAGAGCGTCCCGTCCGCCGGCGGCAGCGGCGCGAGACCCACCGGTGCTCTCCAACCAGTTAGCCAGTCGGCGACACGCCCGCCCACCAGGTGGGCCATGAGGCTCGCAATCGCCCACAGGACCAGGATCGAGAGCGGTACGAGGACCGGCGTCCACCAGGCAAACCCCAGAGCAGGGAACGCCCACATCGCGACCAGGTAGACCAGTAACCCGATCCACCAGCGGCGATGTCGCCGCCAGCTCGGATCCCGCCCCATGGGGTCGCTCTCACTCCGAGGTGGCAGGCGGAGGCCGTCTCGCCCAGGTCCAGGCGTACCCGGCGTCCTCGACGTCGAGCGCCGCCCGGCCGAGCTGGAGGGGACGGAACGTGTCGATCATCACGGCGAGCTCCTCGGTGCCCGGCTTGCCGAGGGCTGCCTCGACGCTGCCGGGCTGGGGGCCGTGAACGAACCCCGAGGGGTGGAGCGACACCGAGCCCTGGCCGATCCCCGATCCGGCACGGCTCATGAAGTCGCCGCCGCAGTAGAACAGCACCTCGTCGGAGTCGACGTTGGCGTGGTTGTAGGGGATCGGGATGGCGTCGGGGTCGAAGTCGAACAGTCGGGGCACGAACGAGCAGACGACGAAGTTCGGTCCGGCGAAGGTCTGGTGGACCGGCGGCGGCTGGTGCAGCCGCCCGACGATCGGCTCGAAGTCGTGGATCGAGAACGCCCAGGGGTATAGGCAGCCGTCCCAGCCGACGACGTCGAAGGGGTGGTGGGCGTAGACGTAACGGGTCGTCCCGGCGCGGGTGCGGACGAGCACCTCGACGTCCTCGGCGTCGACCAGGAGCGGCCCCTCGGGACCCCGGACGTCCCGCTCGGAGAACGGGGCGCCCTCTTTGAGCTGGCCCCGTGAGGACAGGTACCGGTCGGGCACGTTGACGTGCCCTCTCGCCTCGACGACGAGGGCCCGGAACGGCTCGGCCGCTCCCGTCGTCGCGTCCCCGCTCTCGAGCACCCACCGGTGCGTGGTCGAGGTGGGCACGATGACGTAGTCGCCCGCCCCGACCGGCAGCGTCCCGAAGACCGACTCGAGCGTCGCCCGCCCGGACTCGACGTAGACGAGCTCGTCGCCGACGGCGTTGCGTGTGAGCGGGCTCGTCTCCTCGGCGACGGTGTAGCTGATCCTGACGTCGTCGTTCGCGAGAAGTAGGTGGCGGCCCGTCACGGGATCGCCACCCCGCTTGCACTCGTGGAGCCGGAAGTGGCGGGGGAGCAGCGGGTGGTTGGCGGCGAGCTGCTCGGGCTCCGACTCGACGGCTTCCGCCGACACGATGGCGGTGGGGGGGTGGCGGTGGTAGAGCAGCGCGCTCTCCTCGGAGAAGCCGTTCAACCCCATCAGCTCCTCCGGCCGGAGGCGTGAGGAGGCGTCCCGGTGGGCGGTGTGCCGCTTCCTCGGGAGGTCGCCGACGCGGCGGTAGTACGGCATCAGAGGTTGCCCCGGCGCTCCTGCTCCCGCTCGAGCGCCACGAAGAGTGCCTTGAAGTTGCCGTTGCCAAAGCCCCGTGAGCCGTGGCGCTCGATGAGCTCGAAGAACACGGTCGGACGGTCCTGGTTCATGCGGGAGAAGATCTGCAGCAGGTAGCCCTCGTCGTCGCGATCCGCGAGGATGCCGTGCCGGGCGAGGAGGTCGATGTCGAGCTCCAGGTCCTCGAAGCGGTCACGGAGGTCCTCGTAATAGGTGTCGGGCACCCGCATGAACTCGATCCCTCTCGCCTCGAGCGCTTCCACCGAGGCGACGATGTCGGAGGTGGCGATGGCGATGTGCTGGAGCCCAGGGCCACCGTAGAAGTCGAGGTACTCGTCGACCTGGGACCGCTTCTTGCCCGGGGCGGGCTCGTTGATGGGGAACTTGATCCGCCCCACGCCGTCAGAGACCACCTTCGACATGAGCGCCGAGTACTCCGTCGAGATGTCCTCGTCCGTGAAGCCCTGGATGAGCTGGAAGCCGAGCACCTGCTCGTAGAACGAGACCCAGAAGTTCATCCGGTTGAGCTCGACGTTCGCGACCGAGTGGTCGAAGTCGGTGAGCCCCACCTTCGGCAGCGGGTCCTGCACTGTGGAGCGGGGCTCGTAGCCGGGCGCGTACACCCCGGCATAGTCGGCCCGCTCCACGAAGGTGTGGACGGTCTCCCCGTAGGCGGCGATCGTCGCCCGGCGGATGACGCCGAAGTCGTCCTTTTCCTCAAAGGGTGCTCTGACCGGGACCGCGCCCCGGCGGACGGCCTCGGCGAAGGCGGCCGAGGCATCGGCGACGCGAAGGGAGATGTCCTTCGCGCCGTCGCCGTGGCGCGCGACGTGGCGAGCGATCTCGGTGCCCTCCCGCAGCGAGGAAGTCACCACGAGGCGCAGCTTGCCCTGCTGGAGCACGTAGGAGGCCCGGTCGCGCACCCCGGTCTCGGGACCTTGGTAGGCGATGAGGTCGAAGCCCCATCCGGTGCGGTAGAAGTGGGCAGCCTGCAGGGCGTTCCCGACCCAGAACTCGACGGCGTCGACCGCCTCGAGTGCGAGCGGGTCGGTGGCGTCCTCGTTGGCGGAAGCGCCGGGACGGGTCTCGGTCGTGGTCATGATGAGCACACCTCCTCGGACGATGACGTCGTTGTCCCCTGTCCTGTAGATGACGTTACCGCCGCTTCGGCCCGCGGCGGTGACCGGCGAGATGCATGCCCGCCGGGTGCACGGGGTAGGTACCAGCCGGCACACGTGCCCGATGTCCGTGGTGCGACGCCCGCGCCCGCCGGTGGCGGCAAGCCCGGCCCTCGGTCGGACCCGGACCGGGCCTGGCAGGAGGAGGTTCAGTGATGTTCGGTAGGTCTCGACGAAGTTCGCCCGAGCCGGTCGCCTACGGGCCCGCCGCAGGAGCGGCGCCAGGAGCCGGCTCCACAGGTGTCGCCGTGAGCTCGCCGGCGGTGGTCCCCGCCGTGGTCAACCCGGGAGCCGGGATCTCCCTCGGCACGGTCGGCCTGCTGACGGTGGTCCTCGGCGCCTGGGTGGGCATCTGCCCGTTCGTGGGCCCGCTGTTCCTCAACGCCTTCGGCGTCCCGTCGTGGACATGGAACCTCACGAACGCGCTCGTCTGGCTCGCGCCCGGCGCCCTGTGCGTCGTGCTCGGGATGGCGATGATGGCGAGGGCCTCGGCCACCCGGATCGGGGTGGGCGGCAAGGGGCACCTCGGCACCGGGCTGCTCGTCGGCTGCTCAGGGGCGTGGCTGCTCATCGCCCCGGTCGCGTGGCCGGTGGCGGAGGCCCGCTTCGCCATCGTGCCGTCCACGCCGTGGCGCGAGTTCCTCTACTGGGTCGCCTATGCCTTCGGTCCGGGGGCGCTCCTCGTGCTGCTCGGCGGGATCGCCATGGGTGTCGCGATGCTCGCCCGCCGCGCGACCGGACTCGCCGCCTCGGGCGCTCCTCTCGCCCGGCCGATGGCAGCCTGACGGGCCCGAGCCCGAGCACCGGGCCGGGGCGGGACAGCGCGCCTTCGGCCCGGCTCAGTGGCGGAAGGCGGTGTGATGCTCGCGCCGGCCCTCGCCGTTGGCCGAGCCGGGCGCGGCCACGGCGGCGAGGTGGTCGGTCACTGTGCGGAGGTCCCGGAGGAACAGCTCGGCGAGATCGCGCGAGAACCCGTTCCTCACCACGATCCGCAGCACCGAGACGTCCTCCATCCCCTCCGGCATGGGGTAGGCGGGAACGAGCCAGCCTCTCGAACGGAGGGCGTCGGAGACGTCGTAGACGCTGAAGCCCGTGCCGACGGTGCGGAAGGCGAAGACGGGGATGCCCGGGCCATCGGAGACGAGGTCGTACTCCTCCATCGCGGAGATCTCCGAGGAGAGCCAGTCGGCGGTGTCCCGGCAGGCCTGCTGGACCTCCCGGTAGCCCGACTGCCCGAGCCGGAGGAAGTTGAAGTACTGGGCCGCCACCTGGGCGCCCGGGCGCGAGAAGTTGAGCGCGAAGGTGGGCATCTGCCCGCCGAGGTAGTCGACGGTGAACACGAGGTCGTCGGGCAGGGCGCCGGCGTCTCGCCAGACGACCCAGCCCACTCCGGGGTAGACGAGGCCGTACTTGTGGCCCGAGGTGTTGATGGACTGGACCCGTGGGAGGCGGAAGTCCCACTCGAGGTCCGGGTCGATGAAGGGGGCCACCATTGCTCCGCTCGCCCCGTCGACGTGCACGCCGACGTCGGGTCCGCCCGAGGCTGCGAGGGCGTCGAGAGCCTCGCAGATCTCCTTCACGGGCTCGTAGGCGCCGTCGTAGGTCGATCCGAGCACGGCGACCACGCCGATCGTGTTCCCGTCGCAGTGCTCGACGGCCCGCTCGGCCGTGAGGTGTGCCACGTCCGGGCCGACCGGCACGAGGCGGGCCTCCACGTCCCAGTAGCGGCAGAACTTCTCCCAGCAGACCTGGACGTTGGCGCCCATGACGAGATTGGGGCGATCCCCGGGGCGGCCTGCAGCTCGCTCCCGCTCGCGCCATCTCCACTTGAGGGCGAGGCCGCCCAGCATGCAGGCCTCGCTCGAGCCTGTGGTCGAGCAGCCCGTCGCCTCCTCCTCGTCCGAGGCGTGCCACAGCCGGGCGAGGATGTTCACGCAACGCCGCTCGAGCTCGGCCGTCTGGGGGTACTCGTCCTTGTCGATCATGTTCTTCTCGGCGCACTCGGCCATGAGGCGGGCCGCCTCGGGCTCCATCCAGGTCGTCACGAAGGTGGCGAGGTTGAGCCGGGCGTTGCCGTCGAGCATCAACTCGTCGTGGACGATCTGGTAGGCGGTCGCCGCCGGCATCGACGCGGGGGGAAGGGAGTACCGGGGGATCTCGGTCGCCCCGAGGTCCTGTGCGAACTGGGGGCGGACGTCGAGAGTGTCGCGAGCCTCGGCTCGCGCCGACCGCTCGCTGCCGTGGCCGCGGTCGGAGGCCGTGGCGCGGTCGTGCCCGCCGCGTTGAGTGCGGCCGTGGAGGTGGGGATGGAGGGGCATGGGCGCAGCCTCGCCGCGCCGATGCCGTCACGCAAGGGCGGGCGGGCCGGGTTGCAGCACCGTGGCCACCCGACGCCGGAGCGGGCCCGGCTGTCCGATTCCCGCCAGCCAATGCGTCACCCCGCTGGGATACTGCCCTTGTGGACGAGGACGACCTCCGCTACCGGGCGGTGCAGAGCCGGGACAGCCGATTCGACGGCTGCTTTTTCGTCGGGGTGACGACGACCGGGATCTACTGCCGCCCGAGCTGCGCCTCCGTCGTGCCCCGCCGCGACCGGGTCCGCTTCTTCCGCACCGCGGCGGCCGCCCAGCGGGACGGCTTCCGAGCCTGCAAGCGGTGCCGGCCCGACGCGTCGCCGGGCTCGCCGGAGTGGAACCGCCGCAGCGACGTGGTCGGCCGGGCGATGCAGGCAATCGCAGACGGGATCGTCGACCGCGAGGGGGTCTCCGGGCTCGCCGCGTCGCTCGGGTACAGCACCCGCCAGCTCAACCGGCTCCTGCTCGCGGAGGTTGGCGCCGGGCCGCTCGAGCTCGCGAGAGCCCAGCGCGCCCAGATCGCACGGGTACTGCTCGAGGGGTCTGACCTGCGGGCGGCCGAGGTCGCCTTCGCCGCCGGCTTCGGGAGCGTGCGCCAGTTCAACGACACGATCCGTGAGGTGTTCGCGGAGACCCCGACGGACCTTCGCCGAAGAGGACGGCGCCTCGGGCGCGTCGAAGGGACCGCCCGCCCACCCATGCCGCCCCGCACGGGCCCTCCCGGTCCGGGGATCGGGGGCGGCACCGTGTCGCTCCGCCTCGCTCTCCGGCCTCCGATGCCGAGCCTTCCCCTGTTCGGGTTCCTCGCCGCCCGGGCCGTTCCTGGGATCGAGGCGGGCGACGCCACGACCTACCGCCGCACCCTCACGCTCCCGCATGGCGCGGCCGTCGCCGAGGTGGAGGCCCCGAGGGGTGACGAGCCCTTCCTCCGGGCGACGCTCCGGCTCGAGGACCTGCGCGATCTCGTGGCGGCCGTCACGAGGTTGCGCCACCTGTTCGACGTCGACTCCGACCCGCAGGCGGTCGCCGAGGTGCTCGGCCGTGACGGCCTGCTCCGGCCCGCCCTCGCCCTCCTTCCGGGCCTTCGGGTACCCGGGCACGCGGACGGCAACGAGCTCGCTGTGCGGGCGGTGCTCGGTCAGCAGGTGAGCGTCGCCGGCGCTCGGACTCTTGCCGCCCGCCTCGTGGCGGAGCACGGAACGCCGCTGCCCCGCGTGCTCCGTGAGCCCGGCGGGGCCGACGGGCTCACGCACACCTTCCCGAGCCCCGAGGTGGTGGCGTCGCTCTCGCCGCGCGACGTCGCGATGCCGGCGCGGCGTGCCGCCGCCGTCATCGACCTTGCCGACGCCCTTGCCGCCGGCAAGGTCGCCCTTGCTCCGGGGGCGGACCGGGAACAGGCTGCGCGGCGCCTCGCCGAGCTGCCCGGCATCGGCCCCTGGACCATCGCCTACATCGAGATGCGAGCGCTCGCCGATCCCGACGCCTTCCTTGCGAGCGACCTCGGAGTCCGGCGGGCGCTCGAGCGGGCTGGGCTGCCAGGCGACCCTCGATCCGTCGAGGCGCTCGCCGAGCGGTGGCGGCCGTACCGCGCCTATGCGCTGCAGTACCTGTGGTCCGGTGCCCTGGGTCCGGCAGGCCCGGCTGCCGGTAGGCCGAGCGAGAAGGAGCAGTCGAGATGAGCACGGAGACCGAGACGTTCATGATGGATGGCGACGCGTGGTGGCGTGTGGCGACGCCCGTGGGCCACATGCTCGTGGCGGGGAGCGCTGAGGCGCTCCACCACATCCTCCTCCCGAACGCCGCCGAGCGGGCGTACTCCTCCCTCGACGGCAGGCGGGAGGGCCGGCCTGCCGCCGTCAAGGAGGCCGAGCTGCAGCTCGGCGAGTACTTCGCCGGGTCGAGGCGGGAGTTCGACCTGCCCCTCGAGCCCGTCGGGACGGAGTTCCAAACCACCGTCTGGCTCGCCCTCGGCTCCATCCCGTACGGGGAGACGGCGTCGTACGGCGAGATCGCAGCACGTATCGGCCGGCCGACCGCCTCCCGGGCGGTGGGCGCTGCCAACGGGCGGAACCCGCTCCCGGTCGTGCTGCCGTGCCATCGCGTGATCGGCTCGACCGGCAGGCTCGTGGGCTATGGCGGCGGGCTCGATCTGAAAGAGCAGCTGCTCGAGCACGAGCGGCGGGTGCTCGCCGGCTGAGGCAGCGCTGGTGGGGCCACCTGGCGACCAGGGTGGCCTCAGCCCGCCGCCTCCGCCAGCAGCCGGGTCGGGAGCTCGACCTCCCGGGCACCGCCTCGTTCATCCGACTCCACCCGCCACGCCAGGGCACCCGGCCGGTCGGCGACCGCCTCGGCGAGCTCGGTGCCGACGTAGTGGAGACCGGCACCGTCGTCGGTCGCGTGCGAGGTGGGCAGCGCTCGCGCCGCCACGAGCTGCTGGAGGAGGGGTCGCCGTTGCGGTTCGGAGTCGTAGTGGACGCCGTTGCCGTAGGGAACGAAGCCGAGGCCGTCGTGGACCGGGCGGAGCTCGGGGCCAAAGGAGTCCGTCGTGCCGCCGACGTGCCAGCAGATCGAGCCCGCGCTCACGCCGCCGAGCACGACGCCGGCCTCCCACGCCTCGCGCAGGATCGCGTCGAGGCCGTGCGCACGCCAGACGGCGAGCAGGTTGACCACCGATCCACCGCCGACCCAGACGACGTCCTGGGCGAGGAGGTGGGCCCGCACGTCCTCGACGTTCGGCATGGGGAACAACGCGAGGTGGCTCGGCTGGACCTCCTCGCCGGCGCACGCGCCGTAGCAGGCCCGGATGAGCCCGTCGTTGTCGCCCGTCGCGGTCCCGACAAAGCAGAGCTTCGGGCGAGGTGCGCCCGAGAGCGAGAGGGCGTAGCGGAGGAGGCCACCGAAGCGCCAGCCCGGGCGGCCACCGGGGGCCGGCACCATGCCGCCGCTCGTGGCGAGCAGCTGAGGTTCACGCATGGACGCCGGTCTAGCGCCGGGCCCGGGGCCGCGTGCGAACCGCTACGTTCGCGACAAGCAGCGGACCAGCAAAGGAGGCGAGCCGGATGCCCGCGAGCACGACCAAAGGTGGCATCGCCCAGTCAGAGCGGCAGGCGCTCTGTGCGCTTCTAGAGGACAAGGGCCCGCTCGCGCCGACGCTGTGCGAGGGGTGGGCAACGGCCGACCTCGCCGCGCACCTGTACGTGAGGGAGCGGCGGCCCTACGCAGCCGTGGGCATGGTCGTGCCGACGCTGGCGGGGTTGACGCAGGCGGCGATGGACTCGGCAAAGCGGAGCCTCGGCTACGACGGCCTTATCCGCCGCATCCGCAGCGGCCCGCCGCCGCTCCTCCGGCCGCTCGACGAGCAGGTGAACCTCTTCGAGTACTTCGTCCACCACGAGGACGTCCGCAGGGCCGGCGACAGCGGCGAGAGCACGCGGGAGGACCCGAAGCTCGACGACGCCCTCTTCGCGGCCCTGCGGCGGGGAGCCCGCCTCCTCGCCCGTAAGGTTCGCGGCGCCGGCCTCGAGCTCTCCTCGCCGGGCCGTGGCTCGGTCGTCGCCCGCCGGGGCGGCCAGACCGTCACCATGTCGGGTAGCCCGCAGGAGCTTGTGCTCTACCTGTTCGGACGCTCCTCGGTCGCCAAGGTGGAGCTGGACGGCCCGGCGTCAGCCGTGGCGGCGGTGGAGGAGGCCCGCTTCGGGGTGTGAGCCCCTCGCACACTTTGCGCCGCTGCCGTGTGGCCTTCCACGTCATGCTCGGACCTGGTCGTTGCCCTGCCCGGTCAGGTGCGGGCGCCTGCCCGCGCCCGTCGCTCACGCTGGGGCACGACGGTGTACCTCGGGTCGCCGGCCGACTCCATCCCGGCTTCGAAGATCCCAAAGCGGAGGGTCACCGAGCCGCCGACGAGAAGGGCTCCGGCAAGGGCCGAGCCGGCTTGGCTCCTTCGGCAGCCGACGGCAAGGGTGGTCCCGGAAAGGGTCAGCACCTTTGCCGCTCGCAGGAGCCAACCGGAGCGGCCCTTTCGGTACGGCTCTTTGACGAGCCCGAGGTGTCGCTCGATCCGTTCCATCGCCGCCAGCTCCACGACGGCGCCGGCCAGCGCGAGGCGGACTGCCGGCCCGCTCTCCTCGATCGGCACGAGGGCCGTGGCGGCTCCCGCGGCGGCGGTCATGGAGCTGCCGGCGAAGACGAAGGGGAGCTCCCGGTAGGCCTCGTGCCAGGCCGGCACGGCCGTGTCGGCGATCAGGACCGAGGTGTAGGTGGACATCAAGGGACCAAGAGCTGCCGCCGCGAGGCCGGCTGCTCTGCCGGCCCGCTGGAGCCGCCCGGTGACCTCCGACGCAGCGGCCGCCCCGGCGAGCGGCGCGAAGGTCGCGAGCGTCCAGGATCCGACCGACAGCGGTGAGGTGGGCTTCACGACCCGCAGCATGTTGAGGAACCGCTCGGGCCGCCCGAGGTCGTGGATGAGCAGGCCAAGGCTCCCAAGGACGCTCGTGCCGGCGGTGACCCGGCCGACCCGGGCGACCCGCCGGAACCCCTTGAGGTCGGCGGCGGCGGCAAGGAGCGAGGAGGCCCCGGCGAGCCCGCCGAGGAACAGGTAGAGGGGGACGTCCGGGGTCTTCCAGGCTGGCTGCTTGATGACGGGACGGCCGTAGTAGGACCGGGGCTCTCCTTCGGCCCGAGCCTCGAGATCGCCGCTCACTTGCGCCTCCCGGCGAAGGAGGCGACCACGCTGGCCACGACGGCGGCTGCCGCGCCGGCGGCGAAGGCCCACATCCTTGGCAGGTCCCTTGTCGTGACCACCGGGTCCGGTGGCAGCCCGTAGACCTCGGGGTCGTCGAGGAGGAGGAAGAAGGCGCCGGCGCCGCCGATCCCGTCGTCGGGCCGCTCGCCGTAGAGCTGGACCTTCTGCGCGCCTCGACGGCGCAGCTCCTCGGCTCGCTCGGCGGCCCGGTGGCGCAGCTCGTCGAGCGGGCCGTACTGGATGGAGTTGGTCGGGCACGCTGTCGCGCAGGCCGGCTCGAGGCCGGCCCGGGTCCGGTCGTAGCAGAGCGTGCACTTAAAGGCCCGGCCGTCGCCCTCACGGATCTCGATCACCCCGAACGGGCAGGCGGGCACGCAGTAGCCGCAGCCGTTGCAGACGTCGGACTGGACGACGACGGTGCCGAGCTCGGTGCGGATGAGAGCGCCGGTCGGGCAGACGTCGAGGCAGGCGGCGTGGGTGCAGTGCTTGCAGACGTCAGAGGCCATGAGCCACCGGAGCCCGTCGCCGTCGTCCTCTGGTGGCGGGGTGGCGCCGTGGTCAAAAGAACCCGGGGTGTGCCGACCCGGCGCGACGGCCACCCGCCCCGACTGCTCGACGAACTTCACGTGGCGCCACGTGCTGGCGCCGAGCCGGCCCGTGTTGTCGTAGGAGGACCCGAGCAGTGCCATCCCGTCCTCGGGGAGCAGGTTCCACTCCTTGCAGGCGACCTCGCACGCCTTGCAGCCGATGCAGACCGAGGTGTCGGTGAAGAACCCCATCCGCACCGGCGGGTCGTCGTAGCCTGCGTCGGCGGCGACGTCGTCGAGGACGCCGTAGAGCCGGTCGGCGAGCCGCTCAGCCATCGGACCGGCCCCCCGCCAGCGCCTCCGCCCGCTGGCGATAGGCCGCCACGAGGTCAAGGAGCGCCCGGCCCCGTGGCCGCCGTCCCGCGATCACGTCGCAGGTGGCGGCCTTGGCCTCTTGGATGTAGGCGTTCGGGTCGAGCACCACGGACAAAAGGTCGTTGGCCGAGTCCCCCGTCGAGAGCCCCGCCCCGCCCCAGTGGAAGGGAAGGCCGACCTGGTGGACCGGGCGGCCGTCGACGACGAGGGACTGCATCCGCTCGGTCACCATCACCCGGGCCTCGATCGCGGCGCGCTCGGTCACGATGGTGGCCCACCCCATGTGCTCGAGCCCCCGCTCGACAGCCAGGGCGGGCGAGACCTCGCAGAACAGCTCGGGCTGGAGCTCTGCGAGGTAAGGGAGCGTGCGGCTCATCGCCCCGGCGGTGTGGTGCTCGGTGAGGCGGTACGTCGTGAGCACGTAGGGGAAGACGGCGGACTCGGCCGGGTGGTAGGGGTTCTCGCGGCGCTCGTAGCGGCGCCGGGCGGGGTTCGCCCTCGTTTGGTAGACGGCGTTTCCGACTGGCGACTCGGCTGGCTCGTAGTAGGCCGGGAGCGGGCCGTCGGCGAGCCCGCCCGGCACGTAGAGGGCGGCTCGACCGTCTTGTTGCATGATGAAGGCGTCGGTGCCCGACAGTGCCTCCGGTCCCGTCGCGCCAACCGGCGGCACGTAGCTCGGAGGCTTTTCGACCTCGACGTCGGGCACGTCGTGCCCCTCCCAGCGGCCCTTGCCGGCGTCCCACCAGACGTACGCCTTGCGCGCGCTCCAGGGCCGTCCCTCCGGGTCGGCAGAGGCCCGGTTGTAGAGGATGCGGCGGTTGGAGGGCCACGCCCAACCCCACTCGGGCGCGACCCACGACTGCTCGCCTCGGGCCCGGCGGCGCGCCGTCTGGTTGACCTCGCCCGCGAAGCACCCGCAGTAGATCCAGCTTCCACAGGCCGTCGAGCCGTCGTCGGCGAGCTCGGTGTACGACGAGAGCGCCCGCCCGTCGGGGCCGACCCCGTTCACCTCGCGGAGCACGGCCTCGGCCGAGGGCTCGTCGTGTGGGCCGTCGACCGGGTACTCCCAGGTGAGGTCGAGCACGGGGCGGTCCCGCTCGTCGCTCGAGCCGGCCAGCCGGTCCCTGATCCGCCGGCCCAGGTGGTAGTAGAACCACAGCTCGCTCCGGGCGTCGCCGGGCGGGTCGACGGCCTTCTCCCGCCACTGGAGCAGGCGCTGGGTGTTGGTGAAGCTGCCGTGCTTTTCGGTGTGGGCGGCGGCAGGGAGGAAAAAGACCTCGGTGGCGATCTTCTCGGTCTCAAGCTCGCCCGTCTCGATCTCAGGGGCGTCCTTCCAGAAGGTCGCGCTCTCGATGAGCTGGAGGTCGCGCACGACGAGCCACTCGAGGTTAGCGAGCCCGAGACGTTGCAGCTTCGCGTTGGCCGAGCCGACGGCGGGGTTCTCCCCGACGAGGAAGTACCCCTTGCACACCCCGTCGAGCTGGTTGATCACGGTCTGGTAGGTGCCGTGGTCGCCGTCGATGCGGGGGAGGTAGCCGTAGCACCAGTCGTTGCCGGCCGTCGCCGCCTCGCCGAAGAAGGCCTTGAGGAGGCTCACGATGTAGGCGCGGTAGTGCCCCCAGAACCCGGCGGGCTTCTCGCCCCAAGCGACGTAGCTGTCGAGGTCGTCCTGGCCCGCCCTCGGCATCGGCATGTAGCCAGAGAGGAGGTCGAACAGGGTCGGGATGTCGGTCGAGCCCTGGATGGAGGCATGGCCCCGGAGCGCCATGATCCCCCCTCCGGGGCGCCCCATGTTGCCGAGCAGCAGCTGGAGGATCGCGGCGGTGCGGATGTTTTGGACCCCGACGGTGTGGTGGGTCCATCCCACCGAGTACACGAAGGCGGTCGTGCGGTCCCGGCCCGAGCTCGACGTGACCGCCTCTGCGACGGCGCGAAAGTCTGACTGAGCCACTCCGCAGACCCGCTCGACGAGCTCGGGGGTGTAGCGGGCGAAGTGCCGCTTCAGCACCTGGTAGACACATCGCGGGTCCTCGAGGGTCTCGTCGCGCCGGTCGGTGAGCTGCCAGGTCGAGCGGTCGTAGCTGCCGGTGGCCTCGTCGAAGCCCGAGAAGAGCCCGCCGAGATCCTCGGTGTCGCGAAAGTCGTCGGAGACGATGACGGCAGCGTTGGTGTAGGCGGCCACGTACTCGCGGAACTCGAGGCCACCGCTGAGCACGTGGTTCACGAGGGCGCCGAGGAAGACGAGGTCGCTCCCGGCGCGGATCGCCACGAACCGGTCGGCGAGGGCCGAGGTCCTCGTGAAGCGGGGGTCGACATGGATGACCGTGGCCCCTCGCTGTCGCGCCTCGACCACCCACTGGAAGGCGACCGGATGGTTCTCGGCCATGTTGGAGCCCTGGATGACGATGCAGTCGGAGTTGACGAGGTCACCTGGGAAGGTGGTGGCGCCGCCACGGCCGAACGAGGTCCCCAGACCGGGGACGGTGGCGGAGTGTCATATCCGCGCCTGGTTCTCGATCTGGATCGCACCGAGGGCGGTGTAGAGCTTTTTCATGAGGTAGTTCTCCTCGTTGTCGAGGGTCGCTCCTCCGAGGCTCGCGATCCCGAGCGTCCGGCGCAGCCGGCGGCCCGCCTCGTCCCGGTCCTGCCAGGACTCGCGACGGGTCCGGATGACCCGCTCGGCGATCATGTCCATCGCCGTGTGGAGGTCGAGCCGCTCCCATTCGGTCCCAAAGGGGCGGCGGTAAAGGACCTCGGTCGCCCGGGTGGGCGAGGTGACGAGCTGCTTGCTCGCCGATCCCTTCGGGCAGAGCCGCCCCCGGCTGACGGGAGAGTCGGGGTCGCCCTCGATCTGGGTGATCCTCCCGTCGGTGACAAAGACCCGCTGGCCGCACCCGACGGCGCAGTAGGGGCAGATCGACCTCACCACCTTGTCGGCCGCCTCTGTGCGGGAGCGGAGCTGCTCGGTCCGGCCCGATCGAGCAGCGACTCCGCGGCCGAGCCGGTCTCGCCCGGCCACCTGGCGGAGGACCGGCCAGTTCCTGATCTGCCTTGCGAGGTCCATCGCGCCTCCGTCGGGATCGAGTGCTTTCCGGCGCGTGGCGGATTCTAGGGAGGGAGCCTGGCGAGCTGCGCTCCACGCACGGGTGGCAGTCTCCAGCCGGACTCCCCGGCCCCGCGAGCCGCCGCCACCCTTGCGACGGACCGCGGCCGGAGCGTGCGAGGAGGCGCGGAGAGATCGAGCGACAACCCGGGCGACGACGCCTACCATCGCCAGTCATGCCCGCCGAGGCCCGCCGCGACCGGCTCGAACGCCTGACGAACCTGATGCTCGTTCTGCTCGACACCGAGCGGCCGCTCTCGCTGCGAGAGATCTCCGAGCGCGTCGAGGGCTATCCCGAGAACAAGGAGTCGGCCCGCCAGGCGTTCGAGCGGGACAAGAAGGCGCTGAGGGAGCTCGGCATCCCGGTGACGACCGTGCCGATCGCGGCCGAGGAGCAGGCGGGCTACATCGTGCGGCCCGAGGACTACTACCTGCCGGAGCTCGGCCTCGACGACGACGAGGCGAACGCGCTCGCCTTCGCCGTGGCCGCCGTGCAGCTCGAGGGCGGCGCAGGCAGGGACGCCCTCTCGGCACTCGGCCACGGGGTGGGAGCCGGGTATGGGGCGCCGGTCGCCGTCCTGCCCGCGGTTCCCGCCCTCGGTGCCGTCCACCAGGCCGTCTGCCAGAGGGCGCTCTTGAGGTTCCGCTACCGCGGCCGCGAGCGGGAGGTCGAGCCGTACGGCCTCGCCTTCCGCCAGGCGGCGTGGTACCTCGTCGCGAAGGACCGCACCGTCGGCGACGCCGGAGCGTTGCGCACCTTCAGGGTCGACCGCATCGAGAGCACCCCGGTCGCCGGCGATCCCGGCTCGTTCGAGCCGCCGGCGGACCTCGACCTCGACGCCGAGATCCAGCTCCTCCCCTTCGGCGCCAGAGGAGACGACCTCCCCGTCGCCGAGCTCGAGGTCGACGGCCGCCTCGCGCACCAGGTCGCCTCGCTCGTGCCGGCTTCCGCCGTCGCAGAGCGGCTCCCGGCGGGAGGCGTCGTGCTGCGCCTGCCGGTCGCCGACGAGCCCGCCTTCGTGTCGTTCGTCGCCGGGCTCGGCGACGCAGCGGTGGTGCGGGGGCCCGCCCATCTGCGCGAGCTCGTCGTGGCGCGCCTTCGCGCCCATCTCTCCGGCGGCGCCACGGCGCGGCCAGAACCGCTGCCGCCCGAGCCGGCGGCGGCCCCGGATCGTGACCGGGTCGCCGTCTCGGACCACGGCGAGGCGCCGGGGCCGGCTCCCCGCACGTCCCGGCGCCCGCCGAGCCCGGGGCCGATCGCCGGCGAGCGTCTCCGGCGCCTGCTCGCCATCCTGGTCCACCTCGCGAGAGTGGGGGAGGAGGAGATCGCCACCCTCGCCGAGCGCTTTGCCATGAGCGAGGACGAGCTCGTCCACGAGCTCGAGCTGGCGGCCTGCTGCGGCGTGCCGCCGTACACCCCTGACCAGCTGATCGAGCTCATCGTGGACGGCGACAGGGTCTCTGCCTACGCGCTCGGCCATCTCGCCCACCCCCGGCGCCTCACTCCGCAGGAAGGCTTCGCCCTCGCGGCCGCGGCCACGGCGCTGCTCGACCTGAGCGGCTCGGGCGACCAGGCGCCGCTCCGCCGGGCGCTCGGCAAGCTCGAGGCGGTGCTCGGCGAGTTCCGCTTCTCGCTCGAGGTCGACCGGCCCGAGCTCCTCCACGAGCTGCAGGGGGCAGCCGAGCGCCATGAGCGTGTCGAGATCGACTATCTCTCGAGCACCTCGCCGACGCCTTCTCGGCGTGAGGTCGACCCCTACCAGGTGGTGCTGCGCGAGGGGCGCTGGTACCTCGACGGCTGGTGCCACCGGGTGGACGGGCTCCGCCGGTTCCAGGTCGAGCGGGTGCAGGCGGTGCGCCCGACCGGGACGTTGTTCCAATCCCCGGGCGAGCTCGACGAGTCGCTCGCCGGCCCGTCCGCCTTCCTCGGTGGCCCCGACGCCGTGAGGGTGCGCATCGCTGTGCCGGCGGACTCCGCCTTCGGGGTCGAGCAGTACGCGGTCGCCCCGCTCGAGCTTCGCCCCGACGGCCGGCTTGAGACCGACGTCCTCGTCGCCGATCCGGAGGGCTTCCTCGGCCGGCTCATGCTCCGGCTCGGACCTGCGGCCGATGTGCTCTCGCCGCTCTCCTTCGCCGGCGTCGCGGCTGCCGTCGCGGCGAGGGCGCTCCGGCGCTACGAGGAGACGGGCTGAGCTCGGGGCGCACGGGTACCCCGGGGGGACCCAGGCGGTAGGTCCGGGGGTAGGTGAGCCGGCGAGCCTCCGTCCGTGCTCAGCATCGCCCGGGTCCGCGCCGGAGGGGAGGGCTACTACTTCCGCACCGTGGCGGCCACGACCGACCTCCCGCGCGGTCTCGTCGAGGCCGATCCCTACTGGCTCGGTGGGTCCGCCGAGGCGCTCGGTCTCAACTCGGGTCAGCCCGTCGACGGCTCGAGTGCGCTCCGGCAACTGCGCGCCGTGGCCCGGGGCGCCGCACCGGGCACCGGTGAGCAGCTCGTCGACCGAGCCCGCTACCCCGTGACCAACGTCGCCCTCGACGTGGTGCTCTCGGTGCCGAAATCGGTCAGCATCCTGCACGCGCTCGGCCCGCCCGAGGGCTCGGCTCGGGTCGAGCGCGCCCACGGCGCAGCCGTGGCGGCGACTGTGGGCTACCTCGGCGAGGCGGCGGCGTCGTCCCGACGCCAGCGCGGCGACGAGCGCTGGGAGGTGGGAGTCGAGGGGCTGGCCGCGCTCTGCTTCCTCCACCGCACGAGCCGGGCGGCCGACCCCCACCTCCACACCCACGTCCTCGTTGCCAACCTCGCCCTCGGGGAGGACGGGCGGTGGGGCGCCCTCGACGCGAGGTCCCTGTTCGCGCACCAGCGGGTGGTGCGCGCGCTGTTCGAGGCCCACCTTCGCCACGAGCTCTCGGCCTGCGGCGTCGAGTTCGGGCCGATGCGGGGCGACTTCGCCGAGGTGAAGGGGATCTCCCCCGAGGCGCTCTCGGCGTTCTCGGTCCAGTCGGCGCGGATACGGGCCTACGTCGAGGCTCGAGGGCTGTCGGGGCCTGCGGCGCGGGCGGCCGTGGAGGCGGCTGCGTCGGAGCTGCGACCCGAGAAGGACCGGGAGCGGCCCTACGAAGAGCTCCGGGCCGAGTGGAGCGAGCGAGGGCTCCGTCTCGGCCTCTCGCCGGCACGCCTCGAGCGGGCCGCCGGCCTCGGGTCCCCGGCCGGCCATCGGGCCCCGGCACGAGCGCCGGAGGGCTGCCTCCCGGACCCGGTCGAGGTGCTCGGCAGGCTGCGCACGGCGCGAGACGGCACGTTCTCGGCCGGCGACGTGGCGATCGCGCTCTGCAGCTCGGCCCCGGAGGGGGCCGCCATCGCCGACGTCCGCGCAGCCGTGGCCGCCGCGATCGAGCGGCCCGAGGTCGTGAGGGCCGGCTCCGGAGACCGGCTCACCACCCGGTCGCACCTGCAAGCGGCCGAGAGCGCGGCGCGGCGGCTCGAGGTGCTCGCCGGAGACACCGGTGCACGTGTGCTCGCGTACGCTCCGGCGAGCCGCCTCGACGGCCTCCACGCCCTCTCGGTCCTCCAGCCGGTCGAGCCCGGCGGCGAGGTCATCGCCCTCACGCTCGGCGCGCCGGCGGCCCGGCGGCTCGAGGCTGCGTGCGGGCACGAGGCGTTACCGGTCCGGCAGGCAGATCGCCTTGCCGGCCGGCTCGGGCGCGGCGACGTGCTCGTCCTCGCCGACGCGGGCTCATGGCTCGCGGTGGAGCTCGAGGCCGCCTTCGAGCGCGCCCGCGCTGCCGGTGCCGCGGTCGTGGTGTTCGGAGCCGAGAACTCCCTCGGGGAGGCACTCGCGCTCGGGCGGGTCGTCTCATCGGCACAGAGGATCACCCCACAGCCGCTCGGCGAGATGCTCCCTCGGGCGCCTCGGGCCGCTGTCGCGGTCGCGCTCGGTGACGCGCCGCCGCTGCACCTGCGCCTCGCGCCGGACGTGGCCACGGCCTGCCGCGAGGCGGCCGCCGTCGCCCGGGCGCTCGCCGGATCGGGGCGCGAGCCGCTCGTCGTGGTCCCGGACCGGAGCATGGTCGTCGGCACGCAGCGGGAGCTTGCCGGCGCGGCCGCGCCGGTCCGGGTCGTCGAGTCACACGTCGCACGGAGCGAGGGGTCGCTCCCGGCTCGTGCTCCGGTCGTGGTCGTCGGCGGCACGAGGGAGCTCGGGCGCGCGGGGGGCCGGCAGGAAGGTGTGGAGCGCTGGCACGTGATGGTGGCTCCAGGGCTCGCGAGCGACGATCCCTCAGCTCGCCGGCGGGCGCGAGAGCGTGCGATCGGCGCAATCCGGGACCAACCCCACGCCGACCACGGGCTACGGCTCGGAGACGAGGTTCGGCGCCGGGAGCGAGACCTCGGGCTCGGCCGCTGACGCCCAGTGGTTCGGGCCCGACTCCCTCAGGGCGCTCGGCGCCCGCGTCCCTCGACCGTGCTCCTCGCGAGGACGGGCACGCGACCCGGCTGCTCGAGGGTTCTCGCCGCCTCGACGAGAGTGCGAAAGCGAGCCACCTCGAACCACGGCCGCAGCTCGAGAGCAGAGGGCGTGGCCCCGTCGATGCAGACGACCCTGCCCGGTTCGCCTGACGCGATCCGGTCGACCGGCAGGCGCGGCACGAGGCGCGTCGAGTACGTGTGCCGGTCAGGGCCGCGGCGCCCGAGGAGACCGGGGAGACCAGTGCGGCGCGGCCCGTCGCTCGACGAGACCGCCATCACCTCCTGCGTGCCGGCGAGCTTCGAGACGGCCTCCAGAGTTCGCACGTCGGCGATCCCCGGGAAGATGACCTTGGTGTTGAAGATGCTGAGCAGTCCGGCCCCCTCCCGGCCCCACCTCGCCTCCGCCTGGCTCAGGTCCTGGAGGCAGGCGAGCGTCACGACGCCCTGGCCCCCACCCTCCGAGACGAGGCTCGGCAGGTCGTGGAGCGGCGCGATGTTCGCCACCTCGTCGAGCAGGAGCAGGAACGGGGGCCGGCGGCACGCGACGCCGAGGTCTCCAGCTGCGGCGGCCTTGTAGGCGGCCGCGCGGGCGTCCCGGAGGAGGCCTCCCACGATGGGAGCCGCCTGGCGCTGGCCGTCAGCGCTCGAGCAGATGTAGAGGGTGTCGCCTCCCCGCACGAGCGCATCGAAGTCGATCGAGGGCAACGACGTCGTGGCGAGCGCGCGCTCGGAGCGGTAGGCGGACAGCACCGAGGCGGCGGTCGACCAGATGCCGCTCTGCTCCCTCTCGTCGGTTGCGAGGACCCCATCGAGGGCGTCGAGGGCGATGCCGGTGCCGTGGGCGGACCCCGGTGAGTCGTGGCGGGCGAGGATCGCCCGCAGCTCCCGACCCTCTCGCCGGTCGACGACCGAGAGCAGGGCGGGCATGCTCATCTCGTCGAGAGCAGCGGCGTGAAAGGCCGGAGCGAGGAGGGCCTGGGCTCGCTCCACCCAGTGGGCCGCCTCGCCGAGGAGCTGGCCCGGTCGGGACGTGCGGACCATGGTCTCGGCCATGAGGGTTGCTCCATCCCAATGGAGGGATCCCCGCACCGGTGACCAGCCGACCGGTCGCAAGCCGGCTGCCGCGGCGACCTCGCCCGCACCGCCTCGCGGGTCGAACAGCAGGCATTCGCCGACGCGGCGGCGCGCCCGTGACGTGGCGAGTGCGACGTCGGGCTTGGTCGAGGTGGTGACGACCGCCCCGCAGGCGGACAGGACGTTCGGCACGACGAGCGTCGAGGTCTTGCCCGACCGGGGAGGCCCGAGGGCGAGCAGGGAGTGCTCGGGCGCCACGAAGCCCCCGGCCGGAGGTCGGGCGGCCCCGAGGCGGAGCCCGTAGCCGTAGCGCGCCGTCTCGGCTCTCACGTCGTCGAGCGGGTCGGCGGGCACGGCCGCAGGCCAGCACCGCGGCCTCCCTCCCGACCTACCGCTGCACTCCCTGTGGCGAGCCGGCCCCGTCGCCGCGGGTCGCAACGAGCGGTCAGGCGCTCACCAAAAGGCGCGCCTCGTCGAGGAGGAGCGACCTGTGGCAGCGCTCTGCGACGACGGGGTCGTGGGTCGCGAGCACGACGGCGGCGCCGCGGGCGGCGGCCTCGGTGAATTGGTCCATCACGATCGCCTGGTTGTCGGCGTCGAGCTCTGCGGTCGCCTCGTCGGCGATCAGGATGTCCGGCGCGAGGGCGAGAGCTCGGGCGACGGCCACGCGCTGGCGCTGGCCGCCGGAGAGCTCGGTGACGATGCGGTCGCGCTGGGCAGCGAGACCGAGCGCCGCGAGCTGCTCGGCGACCCGTCGCTCGATCTCTGAAGGGTCGATCGCCCGCGCCTGGAGCGGCAGCGCGATGTTCTCCGCAGCGCTCGAGAAGGACGAGAGGGCAATGGTCTGGGGGACGAGCCCGACGACGACGGACGCTCCCGGGTCGGGCGCTTGAGGGACGTGGCGCAGGCTGCCCGCGTCCGGCTTCAGCACGCCGGCGAGGATCAGCAGCAGCGTCGTCTTGCCCGAGCCCGACGGTCCGGTCACGGCGACGAGCTCGCCCGGCTCGACCTCGAGGTCCACGCCGTCGAGCAGGCGGCGCTCGCCGTAGGACATGGTGATGCCCTCGGCCACGAGGCGCGCCCGCATCAGGGAGCCGCTCCCTCTCCGAGGTGCGGCGCGAGGAGCTCGATGCCCTCCGGCCGCCGCACGATCCGGATCAGGGTGTCGGGCGGGAGGATCTCGAGCACGTCAGGGGGCAGCTGGATGGTGCCGTCCCTCGCCACGACGGCGTACTGGGTGCCGTGGCGGCCTTCGGCCCCGACGCGACCGTCCCGGATCGTCACCGTGCGAGGGAGGGTGTCGGCGAGCTGGGCGTCGTGGGTCACCATCACGATCGTGGCGCCGCTCGCCTGGTGCAGGTCGTGGAGGGCTCCGGCCACGCGGTCCCGTTCGCGCGGGTCGAGCTGGCTCGTCGGCTCGTCGATGAGCAGGAGACGGCCGCCGGCGGCCGCTCCAGCCGCGAGCGCCGCCAGCTGCTGCTCACCGCCGGAGAGGGAGCCGACCGGCCGGCCGGCGAAGGGGGCGAGCCCGAGGAGCGCTACGAGGTCCCCGTGGGAGAGGGCGGGAGCCTCGCCGAGGGCGCGGGCACCCTCGGCGGCGAAGTGGAGGTTCTCGAGCACGGTGGCGTACGGCAGCAGGTTCGAGAGCGGGT
>Ga0070737_10002348_pt1 | contig 23050 bp, 23 predicted proteins | sample Coa_R1_10_FD_66438 | JGI IMG/M metagenome (GOLD analysis project Ga0070737, IMG submission 66438) | Surface soil microbial communities from Centralia Pennsylvania, which are recovering from an underground coalmine fire - Coalmine... | ecosystem: Environmental > Terrestrial > Soil > Unclassified...
CCCATTAAGACAAAGGCTAAATAAAGTTTATCGAAAAGTTTTCTCAGTTTAAGATATGAATAGTATCCTTGTTGACCGAATTTCTCAATAAAATTAAGAGGTAGATCGTGGGGCTGAGCTAATAGATCTTCCGTGCCTTCATGATTTCCTCTCAATAATATTATCTTGTCTTTCAATTCAAGCTTAAGCTTGAGCAGCAAGTAATATACTTCTACAGATTTTTCGCCTCGATCTCCATAGTCACCCAAAAAAACTATCGCAAATTTTTGCTTGCTGATTTCGTCTAAGTTTACTCTCTGTAAAATTTCGCATAAGGAGTTCAAATCTCCATGTAAGTCTCCTACTATAATACATCTTTCGAGATTTGCGGGTGAAGAATAAATTAAATCTTCCTTCACATTCAATCCATTGAGCTTTCCCAATTTTCTTTCTATTTCTAATAAGGTTAGGCAATTCTCGAGTGTTTTGTCAAATTTTTCTATACTTAAATTCTCTAATTCTGCGATTATTCTGTGCAACACAATTATATTTTAACTATCTAAATATATCAGATGGGTTTTGAAAGGGAGAGCTACGATACAAAGAAATCTTACTCAAAATCAAAGTTCGTTCTCCTAGTCGGAATAGTTCTAGTTCTGTTGGCAATTTCTTTTTCAATACTTGCCAGCATTGATTACACACAGAATAGGAAGTTCGGTAAAACCGAAATCCTTAGTAAAAATCAGATAATATCGATAGATTTAGAGGAGTCCACGCTGCTTGGTTATTCTTATGTGATAGAAGGTAAACTATACATGAATTCAACGAAACCGTTTTATGTTTTCTATGGTAACCAGTCGGGTTATTTTGAAAACCAATCTATGCTAAATTTATATGGTTCAGACACAATCGTAACAATTCAGGCAATATATGATAACACAACATTTACTTATTCAGCTAATTATGTACTTGAAGTAAGGCCATATCTTGGATTATCCATCCCTTCCTTTTTCATTTTAATAATTGGCACCGTTTTCACCTTTATGGGGTTATATCAGTATCTCCTGCTCAGAAGACAATTTTCATAATTCATGTTGAATAATTTCCTCGAAATTAATCTTATTTTATAAACTTTTCTATTCCCAATTTTTGTTTTTCTATGAACTGTTCCTTAGGTCGACATTTTTTTAAATATCAAAGCCTTTCTACTTTCAATGGGTAAAAAGAAACTAGTAGTATTGTTAGCAATTGCAGTGATGCTTTCAAGTATGTTTGCGGTGCAATTCAATGTAAAGCAAGTCCAAGCGCAGCAACTAGGTCCTGCTTCAGATGTAATTTACTTCAGGCAGATATCAGATGACAACCAAGCGATGACGGCTGTAACACTAGGCGGTGATGTAGCAGGTGGTACCGATATACATTTCTATAGGGTTCCTCCACCGTTAGTAACAGAGTTATTGCAGAATCATCCTGAGGTAGGAATCATATTCAATCCACAGGGAGGGTATCTATCGTTGATCTTGAATCCTGTTCCGATGAATGTAACAGGTGTGTTTAATCCATTGGAATATAGGGAATTTAGGTATGGCCTGCAGTTCATACTCGAAAGGGAATCAAAAATTGTAACTGAAATCCAGAAAGGCTACGCGACCCCATGGTTAACACCTGTAGCTTACTATAGCTATGATTATCTCAACGTAGCTAGCACCGTAGAAAGTTTGGGCATAAGAGATGATCTAAACTATGGTTATCAGCTAATGACTGATGCACTTACAAAGGCTGGTGCAGTAAAAGGAGCTGATGGCATTTGGAGGTATAACGGTGTACCTGTTTCATTAAAGGTATTCATTAGGACTGATGATCCGGTTAGAACTGCTATTGGTAACGATTTGGTTGCAAAGCTGAGGAATTTCGGAATACAAGTTAGTACCTTAACTGGAGACCTTTTGGCTGCATTTGCAGCTGTATATGGCTCAGATCCCAAGGATCTCATGTGGAGCATATATACCGAAGGTTGGGGTGCCACCTCCTTAGTGAAATATCAAGACACAGCTGTATACCAATATCTTGCTTCTCCATTGGGTTACATGCCAGGCTGGGCTACACCAGGCTTTTGGAATTATGCCAATTCGACAATAGATAAGCTAGCTACTGATTTGGTAACAGGTAATTTCACTTCTGAACAAGAAAGAAATCAGATATTAAATACAGTAATAAAATTAGGAGCTCAAGAATCTGTTAGGATCTTTTTAGCCGAGCAGTATGATGCATACGCCTATAATAGCCGCAGAGTCTCTCCTGCTGACTTAGTTAACGAATATGCAGAAGGTATCGCTAACAGATTCACCTTGTATAATATTAAACCTATAAATAATACAAGCGCTCCAATTGTTGTAGGCGTAAAGTATCTCTCACAAGGCGCAGCAAATCCAATAGGCGGTTTAACAGACGTATACACGGTTATGATGTACTATGCAATCTCAGATCCTGGTATTTGGAGAGATCCTCACAGCGGTGACGTGATACCTTGGAGGGAGAACTTTAAGGTAGTGTATGCTTCACCAGTAGCCAATTATAATGTACCAGCTGATGCAATTAAGTGGGATGCCATTCATGAGAAATGGGTAACGGTAGGTAGTGGATTGAAGGCCAAATCAGTGGTAACGTATAATTTCACATTCGGCAATTGGCAAGATGGGTCTCCAAACAACATATATGATATTCTCTACGGTTTATACTTCTTATGGCAGTGGTCTGGTAATCCAAATAGTACTAGATACAGCGCTACTTACGCTTCAGCAGTAGGTCCTTTCGTAAATCAAATATTAGGCGTTAAGGTAAGTCCTGATGGAAAAAGTTTAACGCTATATTTGAACTATTGGCACTTTGATCCCAATGAGATAGCTGTGTTCTTGGATCCATGGGCCACAACACCATGGCAATTAATGGCTGCAATGGAACAACTCTATGTAAGTGGTTTTGGATCATGGTATGATTCTGAAGCACAGGCAAGAGGCAATGCGTGGCTTAATCCTCTTGCATCAACACATGCTCAAGCTATGCGTAACGTATTGCTTCAATTCAACTCAAGCAACTTCGTTCCTGATGCATTTACAAGCGGATGGAACGTAACAGGCTTACCGCAAATATCAATGAGTGAAGTCTATACAAGATATACTGATGCTGTAAAGTTCATTAACACATATAATCACGCATTCTATTCAAATGGACTCTTCATATTAGCTCAATATGTTTCAGGCACACTGGCTAAGTTTATTGCCAACAGAAACGATCCATTAAATCCCAGTAAATGGCAACAATTCACAGCTGAAGATAGGGCCCATATAGATTCCATTTCATATCCTCAACTTCCAAGCTATGTGACGCAAGGCCAAACATTTACTGCCAACTTACAGATTTCAATAGCTAACATCGGTCCTGCTACAGGAGATCAGATAAGGTCTGCATATTTCCTCTATGATCCAACAGGCAAATTTATACAATCTGGTAACTTAACTTATGGAGGTACTCCAGGCTCATTCAGTGTATCATTTAGCACGGCAGGATTCATACCAGGACTTTATAAGATCACTTTCTATGTAGTATCGAAACAAGCATTGTGGCCAGATGTGGAGAGTGTACAATTCTTGGTAAAGACTCCAACTGTAACAACTACTACTACAACTAGCATTACTGGTTCAGGTGGCACGACGACATCGATAACGATTCCTACTGGCACAACTACAAGCACGCCTACTATAACAGCACCAAGTACGCCAAGCGGTGTGGACGTTTATACAATTTTGATAATAGTTCTAGCGATAATAGTAGTTGCTGCGTTAGCTGTAGTGTTCTTAAGAAGACCTAGAGCATAGTTTTTTAATTAAATTTAAATTTTTTTCCAAACACTTGTAGTTATGGGGTTTTACTCCTACCTAGCAGTACGCTCTATCAATGTCTTCTTGGTGATAGTTGTTACTATGGCTTTAACAATAGGTCTCTTCTTCAATGCTTTTCATGATATTAAAGTTCAGGCTATTAAAGATGAGGTTAGGGGTATAATTTCAGGAATATGTAGAACGAATCCAGCACGCTGCCAAAACCAAACCGATATTCAAAACTATGCAAATCAGTTAACTGCAACATTAATGCATGCGCAAGGCTTAGATAAGCCATGGTATGAACAACTCTGGCCTATTTTAAGAGATATACTGAGTTTTAATTTCGGAAGAGCTCAGTCTTTACAAGCTGATAATGGCGATAATACTGTTTCAGTTATTATTGCGGAGCGCATACCTAGGACGGTATTGTTATTAGGAACAGCAGTTTTATTGACAACTATAATAGGTCTTGTTCTCGGACTATATTCAGCTAACAAACCGCAGGGAATATTAGATAAAACTGTGATCGTTGCAGGTCTTACTAGCAATGCCTTCGCAGCATGGTGGGTAGGTCTGCTTCTTCAATTCATTTTTGCCTATCAGTTAAGGCTTTTACCTCCAATAGGTATAATGGATTATACAATACCTCATAACAATTTCTTCGATGTATTCGTTGATGTCTTAAGGCATTTAACGCTCCCATTAACTTCACTTGTAATCGTATCTGTGGGAGGTTGGGCTCTGGTTGTTAGGAATCTTCTAATTAGTACATTGGCGGAAGATTTCATAAGCGCTGCTAGATCTAAGGGAGTTCCTGAAAGAAGGATACTGTTTGGCCATGCTATGCGAAGTGCGGCACCACCCATTATTACAATAGTTGCGCTTAGCGTTGCAGGTATATTTGGAGGTGCAATAATAACTGAAACAGTATTTCAGTGGAATGGCTTAGGTTGGCTGATATGGCAAGCGATAGGAAGGCTTGATATGCCTGTTATATTGGCGTTCTTCTATATTAGTACAATACTAATAGTTATTGCAAACTTTATAGCGGATATGCTCTATGGCATATTTGATCCAAGAGTAAAAACAGGATAATGTCAAAATTTTTTAGTAGAAATAAGCCGCTAATTAAGGAATTCTTTAGCCGATCATTCGGTATTATAGGGGTAGCATTATTGATCTTCTATATTGCAATGAGCATTGCAGCTCCTATAGATGCACCTAATGTTTTAAGCAACTGGATATCTATAGACGCTTGGCAAGATAATCCAAGAGCAGTACCCCCTGTTTGGTATATGCAGCTAATAAATGCACCATATTTTCCTACAATAACATTGGAAAGCACAAACCATGAGGATTCAAATTTAACAGGGCTATACCAATCAGTCATAACCATAACGTTGAGTAACACATACCAAGGCTTGCCCACAGGTTTTGTATTCTATATTACATACGAGTATTCTTCGCAAGTCCTTACCACGCTTACCGTTGTTAGGCCAGATAACAACAATATAACGCTAAATGTAGGCAATGCAATAAGCTTTCCAGTTACTAATAAAACCATATCCTACACAACTAGATTGACAAGCGATACTCCACAATTGAAGGAAGATATTTATAAATGGTTAAGTTCTCATAAAATAAATTTAACAGGCTTTCCTAGCTCGGCTAACATAATAATAGGGCATATGCTCTTTTCAAAGCTCAATCAAAACATATTATATCGTGAAAATGCAGAGCCACTTCAGGGCATTTACAAATTCGTACTTTATGCTTTTTCATTTGCGCCGGTTTCGATCACTGATTTTAAAATTATCATAGACGGCAATGCCTATGGTATAATGGGTACAGATGGCAATAAAAGAGATGTCTGGGCTGGATTGTTATGGGGAGCACCTATAGCTTTGATGATAGGCACTCTAACATCTTTGTTCTCTCTCATAATAGGTCTAGTATACGGTGTGTATTCAGGTTATTTCGGTGGGCGTTTGGATGAAATTTTAATGAGAATAGTAGATGTATTGATTTCGATTCCAGTCCTTCCTCTTCTTATACTTTTCCTTGTATACTTTGGCAGAGCTTCTTCGATCTGGATAATAATCTTTTTGATATCGATCTTTGGCTGGATGGGTATAGCAAGAGTTGCAAGAAGTAGCGCTCTACAAATAAAAGGCTATCCTTTCATTGAAGCTAGTAAAGTAGCAGGCGCTAGTAACACATGGATAATATTTCGGCACATAATACCTCAACTTTTGCCATATGCTTATGCAAGTCTCGCTTTGGGAGTTCCAGCGGCGATATTAACTGAAGCGAGTTTGAGCTTCTTGGGGTTAGGCGATCCCAATTTACCTACATGGGGACAAATACTTAATCACGCACAGGATATTTCAGCGGTCCAATTCGGCTATTGGTGGTTGTGGATTCCTCCAGGTTTGCTTATCGCAGGAATATCCTTGGCATTCGTGTTCATCGGCCATGCTTTGGATGAAGTGTTAAATCCTAGGATAAGGAGGTTATAGTATGTTACTAGAAATAAGAAATTTGAAAACTTATTTCTTCACATCTAGAGGGATAGTAAAAGCTGTAGATGATGTTTCTCTCTCTTTGGATGAAGGTCAGGTTTTGGGTCTGGCAGGCGAATCAGGCTGCGGAAAAAGCACCTTAGCATATTCAATTATAAGGCTTATTCCTCCGCCTGGGCTTACCGTAGGAGGTAAAATATTATTCGAAAATACTGATATACTTGAGTTAGACAACGATACGTTTAGGAAAGAATATAGGATGAAAAAGATATCGATGGTTTTCCAAGGAGCAATGCAAGCACTAACTCCAGTATATACAGTTGGAGAGCAACTCTACGAAGTGTTTAAGTATCATATGGACGTGAATTATGATGAAGCTAAGTCCTTGATGGAAGAGCAGCTAAAGTCAGTAGCCTTGGATCCTTCTATTATGAGGCGCTATCCTCATGAGCTAAGCGGCGGTCAAAAACAGAGGGTTATGATAGCTATGGCACTTTTGTTAAAACCTAAGCTGGTCATAGCAGATGAGCCAACAACTGCTCTTGATGTCATAGTTCAAGCTCAGATATTGAATTTATTAAAGCAGCTTCAATCCAAGTATGGTACATCTATGATACTCATATCCCATGATTTAAGTATCATAGCTGAACTTGCAGATAAGGTTGGCATAATGTATGCAGGCAAGCTTGTAGAAATAGCTCCTGCCCTAGATATATATAAGGATCCCTTGCATCCATACACCCAAAAGCTTTTGAAAAGTATACCCAGACTAAAACAAAAAGTAGAAAAGCTGGAGTTCATTCCTGGTGTTCCTCCAGATCTTAGAAATCCTCCAAGTGGCTGCAGATTCCATCCAAGGTGTCCTTACGTAATGGATATATGCAAAAAGGTAGAGCCTCAGCTAGTCGAGATCAAACCTAATCATTATGTGGCATGTCATTTATATAGTGAAGGAGGGAAGAGGTAGGCAGAGATGCCAAAGCCGCTAATTATAGCTGAAAATATAATGAAATGGTTCCCAATTACTCGAGGACTTAAAGGTGCGCTACAACGGCTACCAGTAATTTATGCGAGGGCTGTGGATAATATCAGTTTTACGATATATCAGGGAGAAACTTTTGCTATGGTTGGCGAGTCTGGTAGCGGTAAAACTACAACTGGCAGATTACTATTAAAACTTCTTGATTTAACTGGTGGCGAAGCGTATTATGGATCAATTCCATTGAGCAAGCTTTCTGGTAATCCATTGAAAGCTTTTCGAAGACAGGCTCAAATGATCTTCCAAGATCCTTACAGTTCATTAGATCCTAGATTTACTATTGGCGCGTCACTTGAGGAGCCTTTGATAATTCATAAGATAACTAAGAGTGATGAAGAGAGAAAGGAGCTTGTCGCTAAAATTCTTGAAGACGTTAGAATGATACCACCTGAAGAATATACATGGAGATTTCCCCACCAGCTAAGCGGCGGTCAGAGACAGAGGATAGCTATTGCTAGGGCTCTTATGTTAAGACCAAAATTCATTGTAGCAGATGAGCCAGTATCTATGCTTGATGTCTCTATTAGGGCTGAAATTTTAGAACTCATGCGGTCTTTGAAAGAAAAGTACAATTTAACTTACCTTTACATTACACATGACCTTTCTACTGCAAGATTTATTGCTAATAGGATAGCTGTACTTTATCTGGGCAAGATAGTTGAGTTAGGAAATGCTGATGATGTAATAGAGGACCCCCTACATCCATACACGCAAGCTCTTGTAGCTGCAGTGCCTGAGCCTGATCCAGAACTTAGATTCAAATTAAAAGAAATCAAGGTTGTAGGTGAGATACCAAGTTCAGTTTTTATACCGCCAGGCTGCAGATTTCATCCAAGGTGTCCTTACGTAATGGATATATGCAAAAAGGTAGAGCCTCAGCTAGTCGAGATCAAACCTAATCATTATGTGGCATGTCATTTATATAGTGGAAACAAACTCTATGAGGAGGTCGTCAAGAATGAGAAGGCTGCTAACGTTAGGCAAATTTAGTCTGAAGAAAAGAACATTCTTTTGATCACTCTAGAGAATTTGCCTCCAAGTCCTTCTTTTGCAATCTTCCTTTCTTCTATTTTTATTCCTTCAATCATTTCACTGTAGCTGAATTTTATTGGATGCTCATAATAGTAGCTCGCGCGCATATAGAGCTCTTCGATTTCTTTGTAATCTAGATATTCGAGGGGCAGTCCTTTTTTGTCTGCGTTTTCCCAAAGTGAATATGCCTTATTCAAGCATCTATGAACAAACGCATCCGAATAAAAAGAAAGCTTTACTTCAACGTTTTCATTTTCATCTATCATCTCTATTATATCTCTGATTAGGGCATTTTTCTTATCCGATTTCACAATGGAATTATAGGATAAGAAATATATAAGAGAGGGATATCTAAAATCTAATGCTTATCAGCGGTTCTAAGCCTGATTCTGGTCAATTTTTTGCATTCAATAACTCTGCATTTAGTATACTCCTTTCAAACTCCTCCTCGGTTGCTTTAAAATGTATAGAGTATTTCGGTGATCAAACTAATACAATATGCGAAATTTATTGGAACGTAGATGATAAAAAAGAACACCTTATTTATTTACCTATGAATTCTAAACCAAGTTTTGAAGGTAAGAGAACAAGAATCAAATGGTTTATAGAAGAATATAAAGGAAAGAATCAAATTGATCAAAAGGAAATAATAATGTTATCTTATCCCTTTGTTACTAATATAAAGGAAAGTTATGATATAAAAAAAGACGATGTAATATTCTTATTTAAAAAAGATATCAATAAAATTATTATAAATTTTGATAAAAATATTAAAGTAAAAAAAGTTAAGATTGAATTCACCGAATTTTATGATGGAGAAAAAAATATATTATTATCAAAAGAGCAGGAATTTCTTATGAGCCCTAGGAGTATATTTTTAGAAGTCCATGGCTCGGATATAATTCAAACTTTTCGAGGTTTCAAAGCCATCCTTAAAGGAAACTTATCTATTGAAGAGAGTGAAGCTACCTATAATATTCCTATACAAACGTACGATTTCAACATCTTCGAATCTATAAAGCTAGGAGATGTTTTAGAGGCAATGATTTTTAAGCATCTCGCATTATATGGCCCCCAAACTCTTGGCATGCTAGTCTCGAATATAGCATTGAAAGAAAAAATGAGAGTTAAATCGATAGATGTCAAGGATGCATGTAAGGAAATGTATGAGAGGAACTTACTAGAGAAAAACGATAGGGAATGGAATTCAGCGACATACTATCTGAATTCTAGAATATATGAACTATTTATTAAGAGATAAAGATTTCATTAGTACAGGGGATGCATTCTATCAAGTATTAGGCTATATACATCCACCCAATTATATCGTTGCAATACCTAGGTATCTAAGAACTTCTTACCCAACTTTGTGGCGGAATCATTATTACTATTCTAGGGTTTTTACCCAATACTCTTCCAAAGAATTAAAGAAGATAGAAGCTGATTTACTCAACGAAATTTTCAGATATGATCCTGTATTAGATTCAACTCTACCACAAGTGAAATTTGAAAATATAAGGAATGCATATCTAACTGGCGATTGGAAGAAATATTTGAAAAAGCGAGATTCACTTGTAGAGCGTTTCTATGAAATCGTGGAAATTCTTAAGGCTGGTTCAAACCTAGGTTATGAAGATTTCGGGTTAACTGGTAGCATGCTCATAGGTATTTACAACCCGATATATTCAGATATCGATCTTGTGGTTTATGGGAGAAAAGCATGCGAAAAATTAAAAGAATTCATTCAAAGCAATCTTCAATTCATATCAAGGGAAACCTCCATAATTCAAGGTTTGGATGAGAACAGCTATAGTATTTTAGCTAGGAGGAAATGGAGTAAGTGTAAATATAAAAATAGGTCATTTTCAATCAATCCCGTGAAGAGATACGAAGAAATAGATACTAGATACGGCGACTTCAGAGTCAAAAACATTAAAAATATACGCGCAAAAGTAAAGATAATCGAGAAGATAGATCCTTATTTTTATCCCTTGAGATATAGAGTGACTTCAGATATTGGCATCGAGGAATTTGTGATCTTTGAATATTACTACATGGATCTATTAGAAATAGGAGATGAGGTTGAAGTTCATGGGTTACTTCAAAAGGTTCAAGAAAAAAACAGGGAATATGAAAGGCTCGCTTATGGCGTTAGAGAAGTTGAAGATCAGTACTTACACATACTAGGATATTATAGGTAAGTATTCTTCGCTGAATTTATTAAGATCTATATTGAAGGTGTACTTGACTTCATGGAAATTCTTCCTAAATTCGACTACCTTACTTCTAACATCTTCAATTGGTTCTTTCTTGATCAGTGCTGAGTAGAAAAGTTCTGCAATATATTTCATTTCGCTAGTATTCATTCCCATTCTAGTCATTTCTTGAACTCCTAAACGTAATCCCGAAGGATCCCTTACCATTTCTGGTGTATCGCCGGGTATCATGTTTTTGTTTGTTATTATGTTGCACTTTTCAAGGTGTTCTGCAACTCTTGTTCCTCCTCCAAATTCTCTTACATTTAGTACTACTTGATGAGTTTCGGTAAAACCGCGTTTTTCTCCCAGGACTTTAAAACCGTAGCTATGTAACTCTTCAGCAAGAGTTTTAGCGTTTTTTACGATTGTGGAAGCGTATTCTTTTCCGAAATATTTCATTTCATATGCAGTGATTAGTGTTGCTGCTAATCTATGCAAATGGTGGTTTGAGACGAATACTGGGAATATTACTTTCTTGTATTTTTTGTAAATCTCTTCATTATTCGTAAATGCTAAACCTCCTTGAGGACCTGGAAAGGTCTTATGTGTAGAGCTAGTAACTATATGCGCACCTTCATTTGCAGGATCTTGGAATTGCTTGCCTGCTATCAATCCAAGAACATGTGCTGCATCATATAGAATGTAACCTCCAACTTCTTCAGTTACTTCCCTAAGCTCCTTTATTGGGTGTCTAAAGAGGATCACTGTGCCACCTAGGATTACCAGCTTTGGCTTTATCTGTCTAATTTTTTTAATTGCATTATCAACGTCTATGTTCATCTCTTCTGAATTGAAGGGCATTTCTTCTTCAGATAACCCTAATGCTCCTAAGATACCGAATCTAGTATGGCTTACATGGGACCCAGCAAAAACTGGAAGCACCATAGCTTTATCTCCATGTGTAGCTAGAGCAAAGAAGGCTGCACCGTTAGCAGTCGTGCCAGATATAGGTCTTATATCTACGTATTTAGCGCCTAGTAATTCGCCGAGTACTTGGTTTGTTTTTTCTTCTATTTCATCAATGTAGCGCGTTCCTTGATAAAACCTTTTGAAAGGTGTACCTTCAGCATATCTATGCATTGCATCACTTAAATATACAGAATCTACCAAAGGCGATGTTACGTTTTCGGAGGCAATTAAATTTATGCATTCCTTTCTTCTCCATTTGTTATGTTGTTTTATTAAATTCAGCGCTTCATAGATTTCGTTGAAGCTCATCAACACTAAATATCATTCCTTTTATATTACTCTAGTTTTTTATGTAGGGCATTTGTTCTTGAAATATGGAAGAGATTTTACTGAAAAAATGCAAGTTAGTTGTTGATGCTATCAACCCAATCAGGAAAAATATCGATATTCTAATTGAAGAAGGGAAAATAAGCAGAATAGGAGAAAGCCTCTCAGCAAGTGGCATCATTATTGACTGTTCAGATTCATTGATAATTCCATGTTTTCTTAACGGCCATACTCATAGTCCTATGAGCTTATTTCGAGGGATAGCTGAAGATCTTCCCTTGCACAGATGGCTTGAAGAGAAAGTATGGCCTCTAGAACAGAAGTTGAACAATGAATTAATCTATTATGGCGCAAAGCTCTCTGCTTTAGAGATGCTTAAATCAGGTTTCTCAGGATGTGCTGACATGTATTTCATGATGGATTACGTTGCAAAGGCTTTTATAGATCTCAATTTTAGGGGTGTTCTATGTGAAGGGTTATTCGATTTTTTTGAAAAAAGTTTGACCGATAAAAAAATTAAGCTCGCGTTAGACATGCATAAAAAATTACTATCTTTAAATTCTCCACTCATAAAATCTAGCTTTGGTCCACACGCTACTTACACGTGTTCTAAAGAACTTCTCGAGGCTATTGCAGAGTTATCCAAAGAATTTGAAGCAATCGTTCATATTCATGTTGCTGAAACAGAGGATGAGCAAATTCAATCTCTTAAACGTTATGGGATGAGAGAAGTGGAATTTCTTGATAGAACAGGTTTATGTAACGAGAGATCCCTTTATGCGCATGGCGTTTGGTTTGATGAAAAGGAATTAAGGATACTTAAAGAAAAACATGCCTCAATCGTTCAGAATACAATATCCAACTTAAAGTTAGCAGCAGGATCCACTTGTGATCTTAAAAGGCTTATAGATTTAGGCATAAGTTGTTGTTTGGGTACTGATGGACCAGCTAGTAATAATTCATTAGATCCTTTCGAAATGATGAAGTTTTCTTCACTTATGTTGAAGCATATGTACAAAAATCCAGCGATTATTTCTGCGAAAGATATATTCAAGCTTGCTACCTATGACGCATACAAAATATTGTTCCCTGAATTGAAGGGAGGTGCAGTATCAGAAGGCTACGTAGCTGATCTGGCCATTTTCGACCTATCAGAAATAAAGCTGCGGCCTCTATTATTCGACGATTCAACTCACATTATAAATCACATGGTTTATTCTTGTTCAGGGCTGAGAGCAAAACATGTTATAGTGAATGGAGATTTCTCGATTTTGAATTACAAGTCAACCAAAGAGGACGAGCAGGAACTTTTGAACAGATTTGATGAAGTATTCAATAGGTTCATAAATTCATGAAAAATCTAAACTTTCAAAGCTGAGCTGATTTGCCATTTTGGTAGTCCTATATTCCTCAGTCTTTCTATAATTTCCTTTTCGCTAAGACCTTCTTTAGACCATCTATCCCAAAGCTTTCTTATGGATTCTTTGATTTCGTAAGGATAGATAATCCATTTCGCTATCTCTTTTATATAATAATCAGGTACGTACTTAGTCCAAGGCTTTATGTATACTGTCGCAGTCTTAATTTCAAGCGGATGTTTAGCCTTTAAATATTCAAGAACTTTGAGAAGCGATTCTCCTGTATCGCTTACGTCATCAACAACCAGAACTCTTTTTTTCGATACATCTTTGCCTATATCCTCGAGTATCACTGGTTCCTTTTTAGTTTTCGCAATATCAGTGTAAAAGGAAACATGAATATCAGTTACCTGATCGATCTCAAGTATATCAGAAACTATTCTTGCGATGACCCATCCGCCTCTAGCTATTGCCACAAGCATATCAGGTCTGTAGTTATCTTTTTTTATTTTGAAGCAAAGTTTCATAACATCTTTGTACAGTTGGGTCCATTTGAGGACGTAGAAATCGTCCATATCATTTTTAGCTAGGTTACAAAATAAATTTAGATGCTGTTAAAAGAAGAATTCAAAGCCTATGGACATCGTTTGATAAGCGCGCTCCATCCAACTACATTTGAAATAACCAAAGAGAGTCATTTAACAAAAAGAGGAGATTGCATCATAGCTATCAAATCAGAAAAAGCTTGTTTAGATTTGGATCTTGAATTAAAAAAACTGATTAGAAATGAGGGATCAAGAATAAGGATTATTTTATGCTGTGAAGGCTATATCGAGGAGATTGAGGCTTCAGGATCACCATATTTGCTATTGACGAATCCTGTAAGCATTGTTGTTAGAAAAAGCAAATATATCGATGATAGAACTCTTGCTATCCTTTCTAATAAAGCAGCGCGAGATTTGGATCGAAAATTTGTTAAAGAGATTTCAAAAGATGAGGCAGTAATTGAAATAACGATCGAAGTTTATAATGAAAAAGTTTAAGCTTGGCTTACCAAAATAATATTCTTAGCTAGGGTGGCGGAGCGGTAACGCGCTGGTCTCGAAAACCAGTGGGCTTAAAGCCCGTGTGGGTTCGAATCCCACCCCTAGCGCTGAAATATTTCTCTTATATTTCTTAAAAGGCCGCAAATACCTTCTTTTTGGGTTATCTCGTATACTTTTGTCCAGTTTATGAGCAGTAGTATGATTGTTAAAAGAATCGCCGCTATAATAGCGATAATCGATACAGTAAGATTTAGACTCTCTCCCACATAAATACTGGCTATGTTGTAATATGCTTTAGAAATAAGTCCAACAATGACTGATAATGTAACCTTTCCAGCTAGATTTGCTATAAAGAAGCGTTTGAAATCGAATTTCCCAACTCCTATAGGAAAGTAGAGTACGTCATCAGGTAATGGTGTTAAGGCAAATAAGAAAATAGCTATCATTCCATATTTTCTGGACATCTTTCTGAAGATTTCGAGCTGTTTTCTCTTCTCAGTATTCAGCGCAAGATTGGCCCCTCTTCCCAAAAAATAGGTTGTAAGTTTGCCAATTGAACCACCTAGCCCTGCAATCGCAGAAAGTAAGATGAGTCCCCAAAGATCATATTTACTAGCACTGATAACTATGATTATTAAATATGGAAGGGGTAGAAAGGGAATAGAGCTAGCTATAAGTGAAATGAGAAAAATCCCTACATAACCTAGCCCGAGCAGCGTATCTATAAATGCTTCGAATGAACTTAATAGGTCCACAACATTATAAAAAAATCGATATATTAAGGAAGGCAGTTGGTTTACCTATATATAGGATAACCTTTATATATCCAAAATAAAGTTGGGGGCATATGGATGTGAAGAAAATCTCCATAGCAGCGCTCTTTGCAGCTTTGACTTTTGTAGTTACCTACATAACAGGCTTCATTCGCACTCCTCTACCTGGCGGTTATCTCAATGTGGGCGATGCAGTAATTTTTATATCGGGAATTTTATTCGGGCCCTCAGTGGGTTTCGTAGCTGGTTCAATAGGTTCTAGTCTCTCCGATCTCTTATACGGTTCTGTAAATTTTGCACCTGGTACTTTCGTTATAAAAGGGATTGAAGGTTTATTGGTAGGTTTGATTTTCAATTCTTTAAAGGAGAGGAAGAACATATTATCGATTCTAATCTCAGTGATTGGAATTATTGCCATATCATTCTCTTTTTTTGCTTTTCAGCAACCTAATTTGACAAGTGACAATATAAATTCATTATATGCTTTTTCGATAATAGGTTTTTCATTCCTAATTTTGGGTGTTGTGGGTGGATTTGTCAACAAGTTTAGAAATGACATCTTAGCGATTTATTCCATGATCGTAGGAGGTATAGAAATGGTTCTTGGATACTATCTGTATGAAACGTTCATTTTACAATATGCAGCTTTATTAGAGGTCCCGCTCAATGCCTTGCAAGCTGCTGTAAGCGTAGTTGTTGCATTTATAATTCTCAAGGCCTTAAGGCGAACTTCCTGAATTTTTTAATCTGTCTTTCTAAATTAACTTTATGGAAAATCCTTATTTTAAAGAGAAAGTAAAGACTTTCGAGGTAAAAAATAGGAGTACTTCAAAACTTTTGGAAGATTTGAAGGATACTGCGTATCAAGGGAGAAAACTTGGAGAGGCTTTCCAAGTATATAAACAAATGCTCAAAGATGATAAGCTGACAATAATCATGGGTCTTTCAGGTTCGATGAGTACGGCTGGTATGTGGAAAATAATTAGATGGCTAATTGAAAATAACTATATCGATGTGCTTGTTTCGACAGGCGCTAATATTTCTGAAGATGTCTATGAAGCTATGGGTTCAAGCTACTATAAAGGGTCTCCTTTAGTTGATGATGAAGAATTATTCGAATATAAAATAGATCGTTTTTACGATGTTTACGCCAGCGAAGATGACTATAGGAGAATGGAGAAGTTGATAGAAGATTTTTCTGATACACTTGATCAGCACAGAATATATTCATCAAGAGCATATTTATGGGAGTTCGGAAAATTTCTAGGTAGTAAAGATATACGAAGCATGGTTGAGGCAGCATATAGAAAAAGGATACCTGTCTATTCTCCTGCAATCGCAGATAGCGCTTATGGTATAGCGCTTGTTAGGTTAAAAAGAAGAAAAGGGAAATTGATTTCTATTGATGCAACTCTTGATTTAGAGGAATTAACGAAAATAGTTGCTACTAGCGAGAAAACTGGCGTTATTTACATTGGAGGAGGGGTTCCTAAGGATTTTGTTCAGATATGCACTTATCTTACACCTGTTTTTGGAGTAGATGCAAGAAGTAAACCCCATGAGTATGCAATACAGATAACCACAGACAGTCCTCAATGGGGCGGGCTTTCAGGTTGTACGCTTGAGGAGGCTGTTAGTTGGGGAAAGATTGCAGCAAATGCAAACAAGGTAACTTGTTATTGCGACGCGACAATAGCGTTACCAATACTTGCTCAAGCGATTTCTGAGCTAGGTATCAGAAGAAATCCTCCTCTTGACTTTGAAAAGATTTTAAAAGAAATATAGGTTTTAACTTTATATAACGTCCAGTAGAAAATTCTACATATGTCAGATGAGGAATTTTCTCCATTCTGGTGGAGGAGAAGGAAATATTTCGATGATCTCTTTAAAGAAATGGAAAGGTGGTTTGAAGAAGCGATGAAAGAAATGGAGAGGGAGTTTGAGCTAATGCCTAGAGATTTGGTTCGTGAAAAGAAAATGGGTTCCAGAACTGTCAGAGAATTTGGCCCGTTTGTTTATGGGTATTCTATAACGATAGGACCCGATGGGAAACCTATTATAAGAGAATTCGGAAATGTCCGACCTCGTGGAGGTATTAGGCCTATAGAAGTAACTGATGAACGTGAACCTCTCGTGGATGTAATTGAAGAGCAAGACAAAGTGCGAGTTATAGCAGAAGTACCTGGAGTATCGAAGGATGAAATCAACATCGAAGTTGTGAACGACAAGCTGAGAATAAGCACAACAGGCAAAAGGAAATATTTCAAGGAGGTAGCGCTTGGTGCTTCTGTTGACCCAGATAGTGCAAAGGCAACTTATTCAAATGGTGTTTTAGAAGTCGTACTTAACAAGAAAGGAGAAGCAAAAGAAAGCAAAAAAATTAAAGTAGAATAATCAAATTTTTTTACTTAAAATACTATTTAATAGTTTATCTATATTGTATTTGTAAAATGCAGATATGTATATAGGTTCCTTATTAATTTTTTCTTCAACTATATTCATCTTGCTAATTAATTCTTCCTTGTCGATTAAATCAGTTTTATTCAAGACAGGTAATATTTTTTCTTTGTTTATTTCTAATTTATTCAAAATCTCCAGACTGGTATCAAGCTTAGCTTTAAAAAGTTGTTCTTCATCGCTTGCATCTAATATCAATAAGTCGTAATCTGCATCTCTGAGATCTTCAAGTGTTACCTCGAAGCTCTTTATTAGGATTGGGTCTATATCAAATGCAAAGCCTATCGTATCGATCACAATCAATTCCATTCCACTATATTTTATCAAGAAGCTTTTGCTAGATAATGTTGTGAAAGGTATTCCTTTGATTTCCTTCTTTAAATTTGTTAATGCATTGAAAAGGGTTGTTTTGCCTGCACCATAAAAACCGCATAATGTGAAAACTAATACCCCTAGTTCTCTTCTTTTCTCCCTTTGGATTTCCTTTAGGTATCTATACTTTTCTAGTTTTTCTCTTATCTTTTTCTTCCTTTTTAAAAGTTGTGCTATTGTTCTATGATAGCCATATTCGCCTAGGCTTCTAGGACCTGGGCGATCCCTAAAATAAAGTATTGAGGCCCTTTTCCTTACGTACGGGATCATCCTTTCAAGTCTAGCCAATTCGATTTGAAGTTTTGAGATCGCATCTCCTGCATTTTGATCAAATATTTCTAGGATAAGATCATACCTATCGAGAACACTTAGACCTAGATAATCTTCAAGGTTTATTTTTTGCATACTATTTAGGGTGTTGTACATGATTAAGCTATCAATCTGCAGCCTATTAGCTAGGATTTTAAGTTCTTCAACTTTCCCTTTTCCAAAAACATAGCTAGGATCTATCTTCTCAGAGGTTTGAACTACCTCGTCTAAGATCTCATAGCCTGCACCTTTTGCTATTTTTGTGAATTCGTTTAGTTTCAGTCTATAGATGAATCTATCCTTTATGTCTGTTCTAACGAACCCAAGTATGCCTCTCTTCACTTGATATCATTAAAGAGCAGGTAGCTTATATCCTGAACCTATTGCTTTTAATCCTATTTGACATGCTATTGGCCCCCTTCTTTTATGTTCATTTCTCTTAACTCTTTCCTTTATTTCTTTAACAATGTTGACATCTATAAACAATTCTTTTGCAATTGCTTCCTCGCTGAGCTCGAGTTCTACAAGCCCAAATAGGATTTTATCCAAAATCTCATAAGATATACCTATCTCTACTTCAGCTTCATGGCCTGCCCAAAGTCTGGGACTGCTTTTTTTGTTAACTATCCTTTCGTCTACACCCAAGAACTTTCCAAGTTCTCTAACTTGTGTCTTATAGAGATCTGCTATAGGTAATATATCAACTCCCCCGTCACCATATTTTGTGAAATAACCAATCAAGATCTCACTTTTATCGCCAGTACCTAACACGAGACTATTGTTAGAGTTGGCGAAATAATAGAGAATACTCATCCTTATCCTTGCGCTTAAGTTTCCTATAGCTTTTTTGTTCTCAATTTTGCCCAGTGAGCTTAGGTACGCTTCTTTTATCTCATTTATGGGAATAATTCTATAATTTATCCCTAGCTTACTACAGAGTGCTTTTGCATCTTCTATATCCTCTTCAGGCGTTATTCCTAATTCAGGTAAAATATATGCCTTTACATTGCTTCCTACTGTCTTTGCTGCTAACGTAGCACTAACAGCGGAATCTATACCCCCACTTACTCCTACAACAAATCCTTCTGCCTTTGAATTTTCGAGAGCGTAGAGAAGAAAGTTTGATATCTGCTTAACGATATCTTGGTAATTAAGCTTCGGTAATTCTATCATTAATTATTATTACATGTAGTTAGATAAATCATATATGAGTGAAGACTCGCCTACAATTTCATTGGCTCAAATCACTTCAAAGCTAGGCGATGTAGAATCTAATCTCTCCAAGATTCTAGGATTCATAAAAAAAGCTAAGTCTGACGGTGCAAGTATAGTTATTTTCCCTGAACTTTCTCTCACTGGGTATTATGTGAGAGATTTGGTCTATGAGCTCGCTGAAACTGTACCCGGAAAAAGTTTCGATCGGATTAAAGAAGAGGCTGTTAAAAACTCTATTCATGTAGTATTCGGAATGCCTGAAAGGGCTTCAAAGTATTCTGATATAATATTCAATTCCGCAGTCTGGATAAAGCCAAACGGAGATTATTCTGTGTATAGGAAAATTCATTTACCTACATACAGGATGTTCGAAGAACAAAAGTACTTTAGACCTGGGACTAGGCCAGTATATGTCGATACGGAATATGGAAGATTTGGATTAACTATTTGCTTCGATGCTTTCTTCCCTGAGTTGACAAGATACTTAGTGATAAAAGACTGTCATACAGTCATAAATATTTCAGCTTCTCCCAATCCTAGTAAGACCTATTTCGAAACAATATTGAGGGCAAGAGCATTGGAAAACACGATAAATATTATTTACGTGAATACTGTTGGTGTACAAGAAAGTGTGAATTTCTGGGGAGGGAGTTTTGCTTTTAGTTCAAGAGGAGAAACTTACGCTCAGTGTAAATATTACGAGGAAGATTATCAGATTTTTAAACTTAATTTAAGCGAGATTTTGGCCATGAAGAAGAACAGACCAGTGCTCAAACATGTGAACAAAGAAATTTTCAAATTTTGCTATGATGCGCTGAATGAACTATAAGCTGTTGTTCTTAGATATTGATGGTACAATAACTGACGAACGAGGTCTTATCGCAAATGAATCTCTAGAAGCTATTAGGCAATTGAAAAAGAATGATTACATCATTATCGCATGTTCGGCCAGCGCTTACTTTTCCGTCAGAACATTAAACAGATATTTTCAACTTTTCGATCATATAATAGCCGAAAACGGTGGGGTGCTTGATCTGGAAGGGGATCCAGTTATATTAAGCGATAAATCATATTCACAGAAAGCTCTTGAAATGATTAAACGTAATTTCACAGTAAAAGAACACTGGAGTAATCCTATACGACTTTCGGATCAGGCTTTAGTAAGGCCTGCTCAAGATGAGGTCGTGAATAGCATTAAGGAATTTGTTAAAAATATGGGTCTAAATGTTAAAGTTTTAGATACTGGCTTCTCTCTTGTAATAACTAAAAAAGAAGTATCGAAGGTAACGGCTGCTAGACTACTGGTAGAGAAGCTTTCTTTGAAAAATATAGAAACCTATACAATAGGAGATAGCGAAGTTGATATTGAAATCTTTGATTTCGCTCATAAGCCTTTTGCTTTGAGGAATTCTCATCCTGAACTTAAAAAGAAAGCAGTATTCATAGCTAGCGAAGCATACTATAAAGGATTTTTAGAAGTTGTAAAAAAACTTATAGAAAATTGATCATTTAGTTTCTTATATATGAGCTTTGCTAGAGTCGAGGAAGTTTTTAAATTGAATGAAGGTGAAAGAGTAAGACTTAGAGGATGGGTATACAATGCTAGGGTTCAAGGCGGTCTTGCTTTCATCGATTTAAGGGATTCAACAGGTATAGTGCAGGTAACTATAAAGAAACATGAGTTGAAAAATCCTCCCTTTGAATCCATTGTTAATGAACTTAAAAGAGAAGCATCATTAAGCTTGGAAGGATATGTAAGGCATGATCCTCGAGCTCCCAATGGTGTTGAAATCCTATGCGAAAGTTTAGAAATTATTGGCAAGAGTGAGGAGTATCCGATCAGGAAAGGCGTTGGTACGAAATTCTTGCTTGACCATAGGCATCTTTATTTGAGGAGGCAGAAATTCCAAGCTGTATTGAAAATAAGGGAAAAAGCTGTTGAAGCTGCAGAAGAATGGTTCAGAATGAATGGTTTTCATCTAGTCCATTGTCCAAGCTTCGTGATCGCAGCTTGTGAAGGAGGTGCTACACTATTTAATGTTGATTACTTTGGGAAAGTGGTCCATCTTACACAGAGCTCCCAACTTTATTTAGAAGCCGCTATTTTCGGTCTGGAAAAAGTATATACTATACAACCCTCATTTAGGGCTGAAAAATCTAAGACTAAGAAGCATCTTACAGAATTTTGGCATATAGAAGCAGAAGTTGCATTTGCTACGCATGAAGATATTATGAATTATGAAGAAGATTTGGTTTCCTATATTGTAAACAAAGTTGTAGATGAAACCCAAAAGGAACTTGAACTCCTTGGAAGACAATTTGAAAAGCCGAAACGACCTTTTCTTAGGTTAACTTATGCACAAGCAGTCGAACTTGTAAATAAAAAGGGAATAAAGATGAACTTCGGTGATGATTTTGGTACTGATGCAGAAAAGCTGATAGCTAATTCAATAGATAGACCTGCATTCGTCATGTTCTTTCCTGTATCTACAAGAGCATTTTATCACATGCCAAATCCTGAAGACCCTAATCTTACTTTGAGCTCTGATCTTTATGCTCCTGGCGAAGGAGAAATAACCTCTGGTGGCCAAAGAATTCATGACCTAGATCTTCTATTAAGGAGACTGAAGGAATATAACTTGAATCCAGAGGATTATAAATGGTACATTGATCTTCGCCGCTACGGTAGTGTTCCACATGCAGGCTTTGGTCTAGGTTTAGAGAGATTGGTTAAGTGGATAACAGGGGTAAACCATATAAGGAATACTGTGCCTTTTCCAAGGACTCCTTTCAGGGTTTATCCATAACTTCCATAAAAAAATAGATTTTTTCCCTTTTTACAACAGAATTTTCCATCAAATAATTCCTTTTTTATTTATATCAAGACACTATCTGAGGAATGTCAGAAAGCTTTTCCAAGAATTGGGATTATGGACCTGCACAAAAATCTCTAAGCGAAAGACTAAAGGATGCAATATATCCACAATCTCCAGTAAAAGAAAGAATCGACTACGTATGCAGGATACTTGATGTGCAAACTAGTAGGATAGACCAAATTTACAACAGGTTATATGAGAGGGATAGGAGGCTTTTCGAATATCTTGTGAGTTTCTATATGCGAAGGGATATGAGTAGGGCTAAGGTTTATGCCAATGAGCTTGCGAGCATAAGAAAGCTTGAAAAAGTCATATTGCACAGTAAATATGCTCTACAGGCTGTTAGGATGAGACTCGATCTTGTCAAGGATGTAGGAGATGTTGCAGTGACATTGGCTCCAGCCATGCGAGTAATTAGTAGTGTGAGGTCTTGGCTATCAGGTGTGCTTCCTGAAGCTGAGCGTGAACTCTCACAGGTGGGTAGCGTTATAGGTAACATGTTAACAGAAGTGGGTCATCCACCTTCATCCCAATTTGTCTTTGAAGCAGGAAGTGAAGAGGCTGAAAAAATACTGAATGAGGCTAGAATAATGGTGGAAAGAGAATTGAAGAAGACCTTTGCTGAAATACCCACAACAACCACAGAAACCGAAAAGACATCGGTGTAACATGTATGCCAACGAATTTGCTAAATACG
>Ga0070737_10002351_pt1 | contig 23038 bp, 31 predicted proteins | sample Coa_R1_10_FD_66438 | JGI IMG/M metagenome (GOLD analysis project Ga0070737, IMG submission 66438) | Surface soil microbial communities from Centralia Pennsylvania, which are recovering from an underground coalmine fire - Coalmine... | ecosystem: Environmental > Terrestrial > Soil > Unclassified...
GGATGACCGATTCGACGGGTATTTTTCAACACGCTATTTTCACTGTCCCCAATTTTTCCGAAGGATACTGTACGGATGACAATGCGCGTGCTTTCATCCTTACGGTGCTGCTTGACGAGCTGGGAGAAGAGCCGGAACACGTGCGGACCCTAGCCACAGCCTATGCGGCGTTCTTGAATCACGCGTTCGACGTCAAAATAAAGCGGTTCCACAACCATCTTAGCTTCGATCGTCGCTGGCTCGACGGCCAGGGATCTGAAGATTGCCACGCCCGTGCGCTCTGGGCCTTGGGCATGGGCGTGGGGCGTTCACCGCATCGAAGCTTCCAGATCATGGCCGGGCAGCTCTTCGCCCAGGCGCTGCCCGTCGTGACCGAGTTCACTTCCCCGCGGGCGTGGGCGTTCAGCCTCATTGGCATTCACGAATATCTGCGCCGGCTAAGCGGCGATAGCGCGGCCAACCAAACACGCGAAGCGCTCACGGCGAAGTTGATGGAGCTTTTCGACAAAGCTGCACGGCCGGACTGGCCCTGGTTTGAAGAGAGCTTGACTTACGACAATGCCAAGCTCGCACACGCCTTAATTCAGAGCGGGCATGCCATGGGAGAACAAGCGGTGTTAGAACGAGGCCTGCAGGCGTTGGGCTGGCTGGCGGAAGTGCAAACGTCCGAGAATGGGCACCTGCGACCCATCGGCAGTAACGGATTCTACCCGCGCGGCGGCACGCGCGCAAATTTTGACCAGCAGCCCATCGAGGCGCAGGCGATGGTATCGGCCTGCCTCGATTCGTACCGGGTCACATCGGACTCCTGCTGGTACAAACACGCCCAACGCGCCTTCGACTGGTTTCTCGGCTGGAACGATCTGGGGCGGGAGCTGTACTCACCCAGCACCGGCGGCTGCCGGGATGCGTTGCACGTGGATCGAGTCAACGGAAACCAGGGCGCCGAATCAACACTGGCCTTCCTGCTGTCGCTGGCGGAAATGCGGCTCATGCAAAACGCCGTCACTGCCTTCAATGAGCCAGGTTCCTAGCCTCACAATCATCCCATGACAACCGTCCGACTCAATCGCACCGGCATCACGTTGTATCCGGACCGCACGCGCGTGCTGTTGCGCCCGTTCCACTTTATGAGCGACCAGCGCGCCATGACCATCTGCGCGCAGGTCATGGCTCTCCCGGAAGGCGAAGTCCATACCCTGCTGGAACAAATGCTGGCCGAATTCAATCAACGCCATCGGAAGATTCGTGAGTTTTTCAAACGAAGGTTTGAAGAAGTTCGGCCGTATCTGCCCGCGGAGGAAAAACTTTCCCAAAATCGGGAGTTATTGCTTGGCGCGTATTTCAGCAACGAGTATTCGCTCGAAGCTGCTGCGTTGTTTAATCCTTCCATCGTGCCGCATCCCGATCAATCGGAGGTCCCGCCCGGCTCACTGCGTTTCGTTCTAAGTCTGCGGGCCACGGGTGAAGGGCACATTTCCTCGATCACCTTTCGCACCGGAGTCCTCGACGCCGACGCCAATATCACCCTTGACGCGGCCAGCCGTTACAGCCTCGAGCCCGCGCTCGTGCCCCATGCGGCCTACGAGAAGCATGTCTTCGAGCGAAAGCTGGATGAACTAGGTCTCGCGGACGGCTTCAGCCGGCAGGTTCTCAAGGCCTCGGGAAAGTCGTTCACGCTCGACGAACTGCGAGCCCGCGTCAGTCTTGTCCTCAAACAGCTTCGGACGCCTAATCTGGAAACCGAAACCGTGGCCAGAAAGATTTTGATCCTGGCTCAATCAAATTACGAAGTGAGGTTCGAGGCGGACTCGTGTTTGTCCGAACGGGTGTTGTTCCCTGCAACGCCTTCGCAATACAACGGAATTGAGGACGCTCGCTTCGTTCTCTTTAAGGACGAGGATGGGAGCCGAACTTATTACGCAACCTATACAGCTTACGATGGCAGGCAGATCCAGCCGCAGTTTCTCGAAACGTCCGACTTTCTCCATTTCAAGTTCATCACGCTGAGCGGTGCGGCCGTCCAGAACAAAGGCATGGCGCTCTTTCCGCGAAAAATCAAAGGCCGGTACGCGATGCTGGGCCGGCAGGACTCGGAGAATATCTATGTAATGTTCTCCGATCATCTGCATTTCTGGTCCGGCACTCAACTCATTCTGAAGCCGGCATTCCCTTGGGAATTTATCCAGTTGGGCAACTGCGGGTCACCCATCGAAACCGAGGCCGGGTGGCTGGTGCTTAGTCATGGCGTGGGACCAATGCGGAAATATTGTATCGGCGCCTTTCTGCTCGACCTTGATGATCCGGCGAAAGTCATCAGCCGGCTGCGCGAGCCGCTGATCAAGCCAAACGAAGATGAGCGCGAAGGCTACGTCCCAAATGTCGTTTACTCATGCGGCGCTCTCCTGCACGGACGGCACCTCATGATTCCCTATGGCATGTCCGACTACGCCACAACGTTTGCAACGTTGTCGCTCGGCGAAGTGCTGGCCGCCATGCAGTAGCCACGGCACGAGTTTCATGCCGCGGGCTTTTCACAAGGGCAACTGCCCACGGTCAATCGGAAAGGAGATTGCACGGCCATCAGCCATGCAGTAGGAACATCCTTGAACCGCATGACAATTCCGAATAAAAGGGTGGCTGTCCTGTCGCCGATAGCCTGGCGAACGCCTCCCCGGCAATACGGCGCCTGGGAGACGGTGGCTAGCAACATCACTGAAGGACTCGTCGCCCGTGGCTGGGATGTAACGTTGTTCGCCAGCAGGGATTCTGTGACCCGCGCTCAGCTGCATGCGGTGGTGGAGCATGGGTATGAAGAGAATCCCGCTGTCGATCCCAAAGTAGCGGAATACCTTCACATCTCCGAAGCGTTCGAGCACGCGGCTGAGTTTGACCTCATCCACAGCCACTACGATTTCATGGCGTTGACTTACACCCGGTTGGTTAAGACGCCAGTCCTCACCACCATCCACGGATTCTCATCCTCCAAAATCATGCCCGTCTATCAGAAGTATCGTGACGGATATTTTGTTTCGATCAGCAACTCCGACCGCGCGCCGGGGCTGAATTACCTCGCGACAGTCTATAACGGGATCGACCTCTCGTTGTACCCGTTTCAGAAATCTGGCGGTGATGACCTGATCTTCCTTGGCCGGATTCACCCGGATAAGGGTGTCCATCTTGCCATCGAGGTGGCTCGCCTGAGCGGCCGGCGTTTGATCATCGCTGGAATTATTCAGGATGAAGTCTATTATCGAGAAATGCTCAAGCCGTACATCGATGACCAACAAGTCCGTTATATCGGGCCAGTGGGCGTGGCGGAGAAAAACGAATTGTTCTCGCGCGCCTGCGCTCTAATCCATCTGAACACCATCCCGGAGCGGTTCGGACTGGTTCTGGTTGAAGCGAATGCAGCCGGCGTGCCGGTTATCGCCATGGACCTGGGCTCCTGCCGCGAGGTGATCCAAGACGGGCAGACGGGGTTTCTGGTGAACAACGTCAATGAGGCGGCGCGGGCCCTGGAACGCCTTTCTGAAATCGATCGCAGCGCCTGCCGCGCACGGGTGCAGCAATGCTTTTCTATCAAAACCATGGTGGAGGGATACGAACGGGTTTACGCGACGATTTTTGATCTGGAGGCAAAGAGACCGTCATGAAGCCGGACATTGTCAGACGATATGGACACAATCCCATCCTTACCAAGGCGGAGATCCCCTACGCCGTCGAAACCGTTCACAATGCGGCGGTGGTGAAACATGATGGCGAATATATTATGCTATTCCGCTCCCATCTCCGCACCGGACGGTCCATCATCGGATTGGCTCGCAGCCCTGACGGATTCCACTTCACCGCCGATCCAGCGCCTTTTCTGATTCCGGCGCGGGAAGGCCCTTTTGCCGCTTATGAAGAGTTCGGGGTGGAGGATCCCCGCATGACCCAGCTGGAAGGCGAGTACGTCATCACCTACAGCGTATACTCGCGCAATGGAGTGCGGATCGCTCTGGCCAAGACGAAGGACTTCAGCCAGGTGGAAAGGGTCTCCCTCATCACTGAGGCGGATTATCGGAATGTAGTGATCTTTCCAGAGAAGTTTGATGGACTCTATGCCCGGCTTGACCGTCCCCATTCGGAAATTGCTCCCTGGTCCATCTGGATTTCCTATTCTCCGGATTTATGTTTTTGGGGGCAATCCCAGCTCATCATGAGACCCGAACTCTATCATTGGGATGAAATGAAGATCGGTCCTGGCGCGCCGCCGATCAAAACGGACCAGGGATGGCTTTCCATCTATCACGGAGTTTTCCAAACGATGGATGGATCGGTCTATCGTTTGGGCGTTGCTCTGCATGACCTGAAGGACCCGGCAAAGGTGATCGGTGTGAGCGACTCGTGGATCCTGCAGCCCGAAGATCCCTGGGAAATCACGGGGTATGTCCACAACGTGGTATTCACCTGCGGAGCCGTTCCCGAGTCCGATGGGACCGTGAAGATCTATTGGGGCGCCGCAGATACGGTCATGTGCGTGGGCGAAGCAAATATCTCCGATCTGGTCACGTTATGCCTGGAGCACGGCAGACCGGCAATATGAGCACCCCATTTACAACTCGGGACTGCCGCCCGTCACGGTACGCGCAAGGGGCTTGTCACTTTCGGCATAATCAGCGCCCGCTTCACGAGCCGCTGCGATATTCTCGGCCCCCGTCACTTTCAGTGTCTCCTTGGCGCGCTTCAGCCATTCCGGACCATCACAATGAACCGACAGGAGGAGGCCTCCGGTCTTTTTGCGGCCCGCATATCGCTTCGCTTGGTATTCAGGTGCGCCCAGGCCTCTAAAGCCTCCGATGACGCCTCCCAGCACGCCCAGGGCTCCGATGCCCGCCAGAGTCGCCACTACAGTCCCGGCATTGACAAGCGGCTCCAGACCCGATAGAGCAATCGTGCCGCTGCCAAACAGCCAGCCCAGGATTCCGCCGATGACCCCGCCGATAATCGCGCCGGTCATGAACCCTTCCGGGGCTTTGGTGTGCTTCTCAAGCGCCAAATCCTTGGAGCCTTGGTTTTCCGGAACCAAAGCTGCAATGTCCGTACTCCGAAATCCGGCGGTCTTGAGCGCATCGGCTGCGCTTTGCACTCCCGCATAAGTTGAGTAAGTACCGAAAACTCCTGTATTGTTTCCCGACATGTTGCACTCTCCTTTTGGGGTTACACCTGGTGTTCAGGCTTAACTCCAATTTGTATGAATAAAGTTATCAGCTAAGCGTGGGCGTTGTCTGTTCAAATACGCTCACCGTGTCCAAAAAGGTTATTGGTGCACGGCGCGGCGCCACTTCGTAAGGCCGAAAGAGGGCAGGGTTCTGCGGCCTTTGAGAGCATCAAATCGCCCATTTTGGCCCGGCTCAGGTCATCCCCCAGCGTGCACCCTGGAGACGGAACTGAAAAGTCCGAAAATATTCAGGAGCCACAAAACGACTGCAATAATTACGACGGCATTCAAAATCGTCTTAATGGAGCCCGCCATGGGTATGAAGTTGTTGACGAGCCAGAGGAGAACACCCACCACAATCAGAGCTATCACGATGTGAACTAACATGATCTAACGTACCTCCTTGCCTTGAGATGAAACGCTGATTCCCTGTAATACCGATGACTTCTCAATGAGACCATTCCCGGATCCTGCAAACTGCGGGTAGCTATATCTCAAGTCGTGCCCGACCATCGCTGACTGGCCGAGCAGTCGTACCTTGGCTGTATATTCAGACGAAGTCGGCAGCCACATTCCGCCGACATCCCCGAATATCAGCACAATGTGGACGTTCCGCACCCACCACGAAGGGTTTTCTTCCGGTTCGCCCTCGATGCGGCGGATCAAATACGTTGTGGCATCAACCCAGATCGTCCCGCGGAGCAGGTTCTTATCTTTGCGCCGGGGAAGCATCTGAAGGACGTAACAGTGCTGATCATTTACAACTTTCTCATGGAGGAATCGGAAGCTGTAGTTTTCCTGAGAGATATCAGTCGAATGCCCATCCTTTTGAATGATGGCCTCCCGTTTTAGCACGCGGCGAACGATCATTTCCCCGATGGCGCTACCCTCGGCTCGCCGGACACTGTAATTCCTGGAATTGGGAGGAAGAAAGGTGATGTTGACAATCACCCGCGATCTGGCGTTGTCCCGTTCTTGGGCAAACAGTTCGTATTCCCGCGTAACAGTGTAGGGACTAAGGTGACTCTCGTTCCGAATCGTAGCTTGCGACATCCGGGCAAGGATGGTTTCGAGGCTCGGGACGACGGTTCCCGAATCAACCTTTGGCGGAGAACTGGCCTTCCAATTCCCTCGTCGTTCTGATGTTGGCACGGACGCCGCTTCTGGCGTTTCATAATTCCCGGCGTTCAGCCTCTGTGTCGAGTTCAACGAACCCGTCGTCATCAGCAGCGCCACTGAGCATAGAGCCAGGCAATATCTGTCGTGTTTCATCATCATCCGGCCCTCTCTTAGGCGCTGGGCTTTAGGCCGTCCTTGCAACCCTGGACCAGCGTAATTGTTGCCTCATTCAGGGATCCTGCGCGCGCGAACAACGAATCTCTTCGGCGCGGGGCCCACAAAATAAAACGGGTAACAGGTCACCAAAGTCAGAATCGAGGAAGCAGAATTGTCCAGCACTTCAGTGTCCCGCGGCGAAACCACCCGGATGGAGTCCACATAATAGCGGTACACTCCGCTTAACGTCGTCAGCGTGATTTCATCGCCAGGCCGGATCTTGCGCAGGGATCTGAAGAATGTGTCGCGGTGGCCGGCGAGCACAACGTTCCCTTGCTCGCCCGGGAGCGCGGTACCCGTAATATGCCCGGCTCCCAGCCGCAAAGTCCTGCTGTCGTCGCCTTCCACGATCATCGCCGTGAGGCCAATTCCGGATATTTCGATTCGCCCCAACGCCGAGCTCCTACGGTCAGCAATGCCCAAGGTGACCGCTCTCATGCCATTCGGCTCCGCCAAAACAGGAGAATGTGGAGGCCGATGAGGCTCGCTGTTGCTGGCAGAGAGCCTCGAATCCGTCAATGCTTGTTGAAATCGTCCCTCTAAATACGACTGATAGAAGTGCGCGTCGAGCAGCACCAAGCCGCAGTAGCCAAGCAAAAGGAAGCCGACGATCAGGAAGAGACGCTGACCCCAGCGGAGAAGCCCGTGGGTTCGCACCGGAATGCGACTTTGCGCTTTCAACGTCATGGCTGGCCGCTCTGGCTGCCTGCGATTATTTGGGATTGCACAGGCGCGTAGTATCCCGCACGGGTTCGGACGAACAACCGACCTCGGCCCGGCGCCTCGGCCTTCACCTGGATCGCCCGATACGACCCATCCTGTTTCCGATTCGCGGGCACATAAGCGATGGTGTACTGGCTGCGAATATCCTGAGCGATCCGTTCACAAATAGGGACAACATCCCTTAACGACTCGGCTGTGAAATACTCGCCCCCCGAGGCCTTTGCGAGCCGTTTAAGCGCGCCGGGGTTATGGTCGGGATCATCCTCATCGTAAATGCCCACGGTGTAGATGACGGCGTCGGACCGTTGAGCCATGGCCATGACCTCGGCGAGATTGTGCTTACTGGCGTTGTCGGCCCCGTCGCTGATTACGATCAGCACCTTCTTATCCCGGTTACCTTTCTTCAGACGCTCAATGGCCACAGCCACAGCATCGTAGAGCGCCGTTTCGCCGTTTGCGTCAATTCGGGAGAGGGCGGCCTCCAATTGGGCCGGTTGGTCTGTGAAAAGCACGCTGTCGGGAAGTCCAAACCAAACGTGCTCGTTGAAACCCACCACAAACATCTGATCCTGCGAGTTACTTGAGCGGGCAAACGCCGTTGCCGCGGCGATAACCTCAGGGCGTTTCGGCGCCATGCTGCCGCTATTGTCGACAACCAAGCCGACCGTGACCGGAATATCTTTGTGCATGAAGTATGTAATCTGTTGGCGCACTCCGTCCTCGTATACTTGAAAATTACCTTTGTTGAGCCCCGAAACGGGAGTTCCCTTGCGGTTCCGAACGGTCGCATGCAAGACGACCATGTCCGCGTTGATCCGGATCGTGTATGTGTTTTCCTGCATCCTTTCCGACGGTGAATTTTCCTCAGGCTTGACACTGCCCGCGACGGCAAACAGGAAAAGGAGCGGGATCAGACACGGGCTGGCGGCAGCCAGCGCCCTCCTGATGTATGCTCCCGCGCCGAGGGATTTCGCAGCCAAACCTTACCTCCGCTGACAAGATGCTCAAAAATGATGCAGAGGCGGCCTTACGTCGCCGCCGGATATTGCAATGGCTGGGCTTTTCACCGTAGTGAGCCGCGGGTACGTCCCGATCAGAGGATCTCCATTCGGCTGAACGGCGCTGCGTTTCGCGTTACGCAGCGTACGTGCCAGGATACTCACTCCCTCGATGAACACGAGGACCATTACGCAGGCTGTAAACAGCAACGTTGCACCGGTCACAACTACGAGGAGGCCGCCAGCATACACGTAAATGCTCATCATAGATCAGCTCAAGTCTTGGTCATCGAAGTCAGACCGCCAGCGCTGGCAACACTTGGAGCCGTGCCTGTTCCTGTACGCTATACGGGCGTCGAGAGCTCCGCCAACAGTTCAGTCCGTTCATGGAATCTAAGCGCTAAATCCTGGAGTCCGCCACAGGGGCAGCGCATGCGTCGTGCCTTTGCGATGTATGCGGTAACGGAGCCGCGCACAGGGTAAACGTGACCATTTGTGCGCCGCCCGAGTAACGGAATCCACGCCAACCGGCACTTTCTCAGCTCAAGCAATGCGCTTCGGAATAACCGAAAGGGCAATGCCTGCGCCCAGAGCGAGCAGCCCGATCAATCCCACAAGCGGTAATGGGCTGGCCGTGTGCGGCAGCGATTCTTCAGCCGGCGCCGGTTCCGCCGCTGCTGTTTCGACAGGCGGGGCCTCAACGACTTCAGTAGCTGCGACCTCTTCTCCTGTTGGTTTAACAGCCTCGACTGGAGTGTCTTTCAAAGCGGTGACGGTGGGTTCGGTTTCCACCGGCATCGCCAGCACCGGCTCATCGGTCACCTTCGCCAGCACGATAGCTACTGACTTGGGGTATACAAATTCCTGGCCCCACTGCGACCCTGGGTAAAACCATGCCCGAATGGCTTCCGGCTGTCCTTCCGCCCTCTCCTTGAATGTCATTACCGTTTTGCCGGTTGGCTTTAAACGGTAATCGGGTATCGCCAGGATGGTCGAATAAACATGGGTTTCATCCTCGCTGAGGACCTGGACGATGTTGCGGTCGGATGAGGAATCCATCAACTTGAAAACATACGTACCCGCTGGCAAGATCTGAGCACCGACGCCCGGAATCTCGACCGGTGCGCTGAATGTCACAGTAGTCTTCTTGTTCCACTGGTCGGCCTGCGCCCTGGGAACAAACGTTAGAACCACCAGCGATAAGCAAAAAATCATTGCTGCGATTTTGAATCGGTCTATCTTTTTCATCGGAGTTACCTCACTCTTTCATTGGGGCGTTCTTTTCTGCCCCGTCACGAGAGAATCGGCTTTGCTGTACCTTAATGAAATCATTGAGACACGCCGTCCCAGGCGCCGTGGGAATGACCCGCTTTGGAGTTAGGCCGTCCCTCGAGGTGCGAGAGGCCACGCGAACCGGGTAATAGTCCAATCAATTCCAAAACTCAATGCACCCACTTCAAAGCAGCGCGGATACGCGGCCTCACCGAAGACCATTGATCTGGCAATGCCCGAGAAGAGGCCGATTGAGAAAACAAATATTGGAGCGGCTCCCAAGTCAATTCTCCCGGGCAAGCTGTAGGGCTGTATCCACAAGCAGTCTCTGGGGCGTCCTTACACGGCGTCGCGGCCAGGACTGCGCGGGCTGCCCAGGATCCAGTGGATGCCCAGCGCTCGGCTTGATCGGCAACAATCTGTGCATAAATGGCGTCCACCCGGAGGAAAAGCCACAGGTCGGCCTGAGAGGTCTCAAGGTCCGATAAATCATAGTCAGGTTTCATTTCCTCTCCTTAATCTGCCCCCGTGCGACATGCCTTACAACCCGCGAACGTCGAGCTTGTGACCGCCCAATCTGCTCCAATACCACCTGCTGCTGCCGTTACTGTTTCTGGTTGTCGTTGGAGCTGCCGAGACTCACAGCTTTCTTGACACCCTTCCCGACATATTTGCCGCCGCGACCCACTCCCTTTCCAAACTCTTTGCCCGAGGCGATGGGTTTTCCTTCTTTCATCTGGTGGCCAGCCTCCATGCTGCCCCTGCCGACTGATTTGCCAGCGCTTTTGAAATTGCCGCCGGTTGATTCTGATCCCACGCCGAGCTTGCCAGCCGTCTGGGCATCAAGGCGGCCTGTAGCTGCCAGTTGGTTGGACTTCTGATATTGGCGAATCGCCGCACGGGTTTGTGGGCCCATAAGGCCATCGACTCGTCCCCGGTAGTAACCACCACTCCGCAGCGTTTTTTGCACCTTCGTAATGTCCTGATGAGTGATGACTGCAGGTTTGGGGCTGGCGGTCGAAACCAACGGGGTCAAAACCAAGCCCGACATTCCGGCCACACAAAAGATGAGCACCAACTTAATCATCGTTATTTTACTGGTTTGAAACATTGTCTCCTCCGATCTAATTGTTAGTTGCAGGTTCAAAAACGCCGACCTGGATAAATCAAATTGCACCCGTGTGCCGCACGGGCATACGCTTTTGCTCAGTACAACGCTCGGCCGTGTTCCATTAAGATAAAGACTGCGGCAGTCTCGAACTATTGACTTATCGCTCTATCTGCTGCCCGGCTGCCGGCTTCCTTCCGGGGTGCCAACCTTACCTTCCTAGCGCCTTCTCAGTTTTACCGAACGCTCTTTGGGCTCGGCCAGCCACCTTTTCGCGTTTGCCCCTCGCTTGCAAGCCGGATTTATGCGTCAGTCGACCGGCTTTCTCTCTGACCGTGCCCTTTATTTCGTGAAACTGCCCTTCGGTCTTATCCTTGGTGCTTGGCTTCATCATGGTTGCTCCTTTATATGGATTCCGGGCCCCGGCTGCGTTCAACACTTCCCCCTCTCCCGCCCGCGCGGGAGAGGGGTGCTTTCGGCCGCGATAAATCGGGGCCTTGTATGCACTTCTCCAACCCAAATTTTCAGGTCAGGATGACATCGCCAGTACTCGGAGGTCCGCCTTCAGTAGGCTCGCCGTCTCCGCACGAAATGAAGGATCAAAGCAATGACGGCCACGACCAGCAGCAGGTTAATTAATCCACCCACTGCAACGTGGAACGCACCCCATCCTAAAAACCAGGCTGCGAGCAAAACGATGAACAGAATGAGAAACATAACTACCTCCTTTTTTCCAACTGTTAAACGAAATCCAAGGACCCTGCTGACACTTGCCACTCACTCATGCGCTCTCGCGAAGGATGCGGACAAGCAGCCTGCAGTCCCTTAACCTGTTACTTTCCCCGAGCAGACTGCATGACCACACCCACAACCGATTTCCGTCATTTTCGTCTTTTCCGCTCCCTCACAAGGGGGACTGCAATATTTGCTGTCCGGGCCGGCCATGCAGCTACAGTTCGGATTCCCACATTTTTCTTTGTTACGGTCGCTCATGATCTTGTCTCCTTCCTCGAAACCGGCCTGTCAGAGCCGCCTGGCTTCGCCTGAAACAGCCCCTTAGGCGCGCCGTCCTGATTCGATCTTCGAGCGACGGCATCGGGGTTCCTTCATAACATACGCTGCGCGCTACCCCCGCCAACGGGAGTATCCCCAGCCTCCGCCACCAAGCAAAAGCAACACCACAATGACGATCAATAGGGTTTCCATGTTTCACCTCGCTGATAAGAATTACTCAACCTTACCGAATCATGCGACGGGAGCGATTTGCCCGCTTGCTACGCCATCCCACCGCCAAAACATCCACAGCATTCTTCACGCTCAAGTAATCAGGCTATACGCCCCCCACACCATTGTGTGTTTCCCTGATATGCTTGCATTCCCCTTGTCGGTTCTGCCGGGCACCCGGCGGCCACCTCCTATTACCGTATCCGGGAGGCATTACCGTTATACCGTGCCGTAAAACGCATGTCTGCCCACTATGGCTCATGTGTTTGGTCACAATTGCTCATTGCAGTTTGAGGAGAGGAACTACCGTGTGATATCCGTAGGAACTTCGCGGGGGGTGGAACCCTACCGAAGGGTGCACACCCTCGACCGGTTTGGCCGGACGGCTATGTCGGGTAAAGGGGCATCCGGCGCCCACCTCCCGCTATTGTTCCACTGGAGGTACTACTCTTTTACCTGCCGGCAATTCGCATTTCTGTTCACTATTGCACATATATTTATGATAATTACACATTTAGTAAATCACGAGGGCCTGGAGAGGATTACAAATTACACTGACAGTTTTCACTGTAGCGGCGCAGAGGGCGGCAAAGCCGTGGGTCGCATCTATAAAATTGGAACCTAATTTGGATAAGCGTGGTCAAAGACGCCGCTACAACGTCACGTGTCACTAGTTTGTAATTCTCAGTAGAGTGTGGGACTTGCCGGAACTGGGGAGGGCGGAACCTTGTTGAAGTGAGGACACATCTCCTGATCTTGGCGCGGAGTCTCTCTGGAGGAGACTGCCTCGGCGCGTGAGCCGTGTCTGCTGGCGTAAACGTGCGTGACCTCCGCGCCCAGAAGGACAATCTGTGCGGAGTAATAAACCCACACCAGAAAAATAAGAATCGATGCCGCCGCTCCATAAGCGGATGCCATGGCGGATCCGGCGAGATACATCCCGATCAACACCTTGCTGATGGTAAAGAGCAATGACGCAACCACCGCGCCGATCCACACATCGCTCCAGGCAACCTTCGTGCCCGGCACAAACTTATAGATCAGCCCCAGGAGCAGCGCAATCACGCCAAACAACACCGTGGCAGCGACCGCTTCCAGCAAAACCAGACGGCCAGAATGCAGATGCCCCATGAGCCTTGTTGCCACTTCGAGCGCGGCGCTTAAGATGAGCGAGACGATGAGCAGGGCGCCAGCGCCGAGGACCAGGCCAAAAGCGAAGAACCGCTCGCGAATCACGCCTACCCACACACTGTTTGATCTCGGTTCAACCTTCCATATCTTATCGAGCGCGTTTTGGAGCTCAACAAAGACGCCTGTCGCGCCGATCAGAATGGTCCCGATGCCAATGGCGCTGGCGATAATCCCGAGCCTGGGCCGCTCTGCGGTTTGGATCATAGCTTGCACCGCCCGGGCTCCCGCCTCACCCACGACGGATTGGAGTTGCTGCAGGATTTCACCCTCCGCCGCCCGATGCCCGAACGCCAATCCCGCCACCGCCATGGCAATAATCAAGACTGGAGCAAGCGAAAGAATAGTGTAAAAAGCCAGTGCTGCGCTCATGCTTGGGGCGTTGTCCTCCATCCAAGCCGAGCCAGCCTCTTTGAACAGAGCGTAAGCGGCTTTCATCTTTACTGATTTCATCGATGCTTTTCGGCCACCTCAGGGGGAGCGTTCGACGCTGCAGGGTGTGTCGGTTACCCAAAACGGGGCGCGAGACGTGTTAGATTCCGTGCATCGCGTTGCCAATCTCCTCAATCCTGATAGAGAGACGCCGTGCCCCAGCCGGACACATATGGCTCCGCAGGACTCTAAACAGATGCAGCGCTTCCTGATAGGCCCTGTGCGCGTCTAATTCCCCGCGGTTGGCGGCTGCCACGTTTCCGGCGGACCGATCATTCATAGCTGCTAGCTGGGAGGTCAGGGCTGCGCTCAGTTGAAGGTCGACAAATTCCTCTAGGTTCGTCGCATTCCCAGCCCCGCCGTTCACGTCCATTTTCCTTTCTCCGCGAGTCGTGATCCAATTCCAACAGAAGCTTATAGAGAACGACGCGCCGCGATCCGGACAATCCCTCCTTCACGACCTGCTGGCGCTCACGGCTTATCCAGCCTTAACGCTATGCGGCCCGGGGTCGCGACCATGTAGGAATCATCTTCCAGGATCGCCGAGGAGTCCCCGAAACTACTTGTCAGAAATCGGATAGAATAGCGAAACTTTCCGCCGGGAACGTTCAACATTCTCTTTGCCACCAGTTCTGGGGGCTTTCTTTCTTATATCGCGTGGGGTAGCTCAGTGTCAGCTCAATGTTGCTCACGCGTTGGGTCAAAATTGCTCATCCAGTTTGTGAGGAGAAACTACCGTGTGGAGAGGGGAGATTACCCAGGGTGCAGCATAGAGGCTAATCGCGCAGGAGGACGCTGAGAAGGCTGCTATTCACCGTCAGCGCGCCGCCGTCGTAGTCCACAAAGCCAAGCTCTCTGAATTTATTCATAAAATGACTCACGCGTGACCGGGTGGTGCCGACCATTTGGGCCAAACTCTCCTGATTGATGCTGGGAAGGATCGTTTCGGCTCTACTTTCCTTGCCAAAATGAGCCAGCAGCAAGAGAATCCGGGCCAGCCGCTTCTCGCTCGAGTTGAAAAGCTGATCGACCAGGTCCTCTTCGTACCGGATGTTGCGCGAAAGCAGGTGCGTGACGAACAATTCCGAAATGTCGTGCTGTTCGTGGAGCATGCGCGCCATCAGCGGTTTCTCAATCCGTGCCAGACTGCAATCGGTCATCGCCGTAGCCGATGCAATGCGCAGCGGTTGGCCCGCGAGGCACCCCTCACCGAAAAACTCGCCGGAATCCAGGATGGCCACGATCGCCTCTTTGCCCTGCTGCGAAGTCACCGAAATTTTCACCTTGCCTCGCCGCAGGTAGAACACAGAATCCGCAGGATCTCCTTGCTGGAAGATATTACGGTTAGCGCCGTACTCTAAATTAAGGGTCTTCGCGCCGTAGATTCCCGCGAGAAGAGCATCCCAATCAACAGGCCGGCTTTTGTTGTTTGCCATGACGCCCCCCACTATTTTTCAAAGAGAACCCATCGAGCTACAAAACAGATTGGCACTTCGTGATCGGCGATCAGGATATTCAGCCCTGCGAGGCTCTCATCTAACGTCTATAATATCTCTTCAGAGAAACAGAAACAATTCGGCAGAGGCGGATCAACTGATGGAGTTCTCGCGCGACGAACTCTGGCGGTTGTCACAGGTGATTCAGCTCTCTTCACGGATTCTGGCACAGAGCCGGTTTTAAGCCGAAGCCTGGTCAGCAAAGGCGGAATTAACGGCTGTTCCGTCCGCAGTCCGGAATTTGCGCAGCTCAGAATCGAGGTGGACTGCCAGATTATTTGCGTAACGGATGAAGTGATGTCCCGAAAGCAATAGGGTATATCCCATCCACAATTTTGCCGGAATCCGCAACCAGCGGCCGAAAAGTGCAAGAGGAACTTCCAGTAGGCTTCCCGGTACGAGGAGAGAACGCCTTGGTGAAGGATGGAGCGAAGTACGATTCCGAGGCTGAGTAGAGACGGACATTGCGTCACCTCCTGCTGCGTGCTGACGACTTGGTCTGCCTTGCCACCACTTCCTGCTCCTTGTAAAATACGATCACGAAAGGCAATTATGCGAGTGGGGATCGCGTTGAGGGCTCCAACTCCGCCTGGTTGCTGCGAAATCACCTCCATTGCTTCCTGATGTTTATGGCCATCCGCCGGAAGACCCTTATCGTCGTGACAGTGATTGTCGCCGCTGCGGTTATCGCGGTGGCCTTGCTTGTATCCGTTTTCGCCAACCTGAATCGCTACCGGCCTGAGATTATTTCCTATCTCGAGGAACAGACCGGTCTACCGGTCGAAATCGGGCATCTGACTCTCACTCTGTCCCCTTCGTTTTCGATTCGAGTCGATAACTTCGGGCTGAAAAACCCGCCGATATTTCCTGCCGGCTATGTTGTTAAGGCGCCTCGTATTTACGTCAAAATCGGCGCTGGCGCGCTACTGCATCGTAAAATCGTCATCAAATCGCTGACGCTGGAAGACCCGATGATTGACCTGATTTCCGACCCTGACGGCCTCTGGAACTTCGAAAATCCTGCGAAATTAAAAGCTCCAACGGCTGCCTCCTCTTTGGGAGCCATTTCCAAACTGGAAATTCGAGGCGGCCAATTGTTGATGTCGGATCTTATCGACCCCTCCGACGCGCCGGGTCCGGTCTTTTTCGAAGCCCGCAACGTTTCAAGTATATTGCATCATGTGGACCTCGGCGCATTCCTCAATCGTTCTTCTTCCTCGGTCGGCGGCGAAGGTGATTTGAAGGCAGCCTCTCTGCGCTTCGGCGCGATCCAAGCGACGAACGTACAAGCCAAGCTCCGGCTGATGGCGAAGCAGGTTCTCTTAACGGGCGCCAAACTGGATGCTTATGGCGGACGCGCCAGTGGCAACCTCTCTTTTAATCTCGCAGGAGCGAACACCACCTTCGTCGCCAACGCCCAAATGAACGGAGTTGACGTGGCTCATCTCCTCGCCGCCTTCCCCTATGGCCGCGGCAAAATGACCGGGAAGATGGAGGGAAGCCTGAACTTGGCAGGAGAAGTCGAGCACACGCATAACCCGCTCGCGGGGATACACGGAACCGGCCGTCTTACGGTCCGGAACGGTCAAGTGCCGAGTCTGAAGCTCAACAAGAACCTGATGAAGCTGGCGCACTTCAACGATCTCGGCCCGGCCAAACACGATCCAGCTTCGTTTTCATCTATCTCTACCGACCTGGAGCTGGCCCATCTGCGGATTTCGAGCCGGCATGTCGACTTTGACGGCTACGGCGTGGATGTTGATGGCTCGGGCAGTGTCAGCGTATCAGGCTCCGGCAACCTGAACTATCAGGGCGTGGCCGAGATCACCAGCAAGCAGGGCTTCTTCACCAATCTTTTGGCCAGGATGTTCGGAGCGTCGCTCAAAAACGGCAAGCTATCCTTCCCCTTCGAGATCAGCGGAACGATCGATAATCCCACGTTTGCAATACGAAAGAACAGCCATTAGAACGCGGCAAAAACCCGGAGGCTCAATCTCTGTTAGGTGGAATGAGCCGTTTTGACCAAACGTGTGAGCAGGAGTGAGCTGACACGCGAATTACCCAGGCATAGAGTCAGACTAGCTCTTGGATCTGGCGAGAAGCGGTCGCCCAATTGCTCCAGCGTGGAGCGTAGCATTAGCGGTTTTGAAGGCGCCCCGAATTCGGACCATGAACATTTCGCAGGGGACCGCGGGTCAGGATCCATATTGTCAGGAGATCACAACGAATTGGGACGGAGAGAAAATTTCCCTTAGGGAGGAACACCATGCACGAATTACGTCACGGCATTTACAACTTACACGAAAAAGCCGCTAAATACCACGACCTCGCCGCCCATGCCCACAGAACTGCGGCGGAGCATAATGAAAAGGGCGACAACGAGAACAGCAATTGGCATCTGGAACGGGCGCTTGAACACTCGGAACAGGCATACAAACTTGCACGAGAGGCTCACAGTAAATCAGGACGGATAGAGACTTTGTCATAGGAGGAACGCCATGCACGATTCACACCAGAAGGCCGCTGAATATCACACCTGTGCGGCCCATGCCCACCGCACTGCTGCCGAGCATCAGGGGCAGGAAGATCACCTGACAGGACACGAGCACTCCAGGAAAGCTCTGGAGCACTCAAGCATGGCGCACCAACACTCATTGGAGATGCATCAGATGGCTAAGACCAAGCCTAGTGTCATTGTGCCCGCTCGGGACGTCGGCGAGTCGGACATTGCCGTGCTCGCCTACAAACTCTGGCAAGCCAGACAGTGTCCAGAGGGATCACCGCAAGAAGATTGGTTCCGCGCAGTCGAAGAACTGCGACACCGCAATGAGTCGAGCTCTCACCTAAAAGCGCACGTCGTATGGTAGAAGGTGTGGAAGTATTTCGAGGTTGAGAACTCTCGGTAAGAGGCCTGAATAAACAGAGGCTGCGCTCCGCAACGAGTCCGCACAGCGCTTACATTTTCAAAACCTGCTGGTACGATGCCCTCACCAAGACACCGTCAAACGACGGTGCTGGTTTGGCTAGCGCTATTCATATCGCAAGGCTTCGATCGGATCTAAATAGGCGGCCTTTCTTGCGGGGTAGTAGCCAAAGACGATTCCGACCAGAGCGGAGAAAAAGACCGCGAGCAACACCGCGCCCGGTCCCACCGACGTCGTCCAGCCCGCCAAACGTGAAATGACAGCCGACGCAACGATTCCCAGCACAATTCCCGCAAACCCTCCGGCAATCGACAACGTCACCGCCTCAACCAGAAACTGGGTGAGGATGTCGCGCGTCTTGGCCCCGATCGCTTGACGCAATCCGATTTCGCGCGTGCGCTCCCGCACGGAGATCAACATGATGTTCATGATGCCGATGCCCCCCACCACCAGAGAGACCGAGGCCACGGCCGCGAGCATCATCGCCATGATGCTCGAAGATGCCTCTTGCGCGGCGAAGAGCTCCTGCAGGTTACGGATCGAGAAGTCGTCGGCCTCGGACGCCTGGAGATGATGGCGTTGCCGGAGCAGCGCCTCGGCCTCGTCCTGCGCAGCCTGAATCTGGGCGCCGGACGTTGCTTGTAGCATGATGGTGTTCACGGCGTCCGCATTCGCCGCATTGATGCCGATCACTTTCCGCTTGGCGGTCGAAATCGGGAGCAGAATAACGTCGTCCTGATCCTGCCCCTGCGACGACTGGCCTTTGGGAGTCAGCACGCCCGCGACCGTGAACGGTACATTTTTGATTCGGATGGTCTCACCAATGGGGTCGGCGCCGCCGAACAGATTGTCTACGACCGTCTGGCCGAGCACAGCCACCTTGTTCGCCGCGTCCACATCCTGCTGGCTAAACGCATCCCCATCCGCGACGGAGAGATCGCGGATCGTCAAATAATCGGGAGTTACGCCGTAAATGATCGTTGACCAGTTGTTATTCCCGTAGACCACCTGGGCGCCGCCTCGTACCATAGGCGCCGCAAGCGCAATGTCAGGGCATTGCGCTGCAAGTTCCTTTGCATCCGTTTCCGTCAGCGTCACCGCATTGCCCGTGCCCAGGTGCAGCCCGGCGCTCGTTGTGCTCCCCGGGATGACGATGATGATGTTACTGCCGATGCTGGCGATTTGAGCCTCAATACGCTGGGTGGCGCCTGAGCCGATCGATACCGTTGCAATGACGCTCGCAACGCCGATCACGATGCCCAGCATGGTCAGCGCCGAACGGAGCTTGTTCATCGTCAGAGCTCGCAACGCGATGCGCATGGAGGACATCAGTTTTTTCATTGCGGCATCTCGACGGGACTGCGGAGAAGAGCGGCCAGGTCCTCGCTGGCTCTCTTGGGGTTGGCGACGGATATGTCGCTGATGATGAGCCCATCGCGAAAGCCGATGACCCGGTCCGCGTGCGCGGCGATCTCATCCGAGTGCGTGACGAGAACGATGGTGATGCCCTGCGTGCGGTTTAGCCGCTCGAAAATGGCCATGATTTCAGCGCTGGTCTTCGAGTCCAGCGCTCCAGTCGGCTCGTCGGCAAGAAGGATTTCCGGTTTATTGATCAGCGAGCGCGCAATCGCCACCCGCTGCTGCTGGCCGCCGGAGAGTTGCGTGGGAAAACTGCGTTCGCGGCCCGACAAACCGACTACGGCCAGCGCGCGTTCGGCCTGTTCGTCCGCATCCGGGGTATCCGTATCCTTGTACAGCATCGGCAGTTCCACATTCTCCAGAGCGCTCATGCGGGGGAGCAGGTTAAAGTTCTGAAAGACGAAGCCGATCTTCTGGTTCCGAATCTCCGCGAGCTGGTCTCGGTCAAGACTTTCAACCGGAATTCCTGCGAGCCGATATTGGCCCGAGGTGGGTTGATCAAGACAGCCCAGGAGATTCATGAAAGTCGATTTGCCCGAACCGGATGGCCCCATAATCGCCACATACGAGCCCTGTTCGATACTGAGGGTGACCCCGACGAGGGCGTTCACATCCACTTCCCCGAGCTTGTAGGTTTTCTTGAGGTTTTGGACGTCGATAAGCGGTGGCACAGACGACCTCGTCCTAAAATCCAGGCCCGCGGTGCGCGCCGCTAGCGCCGGGGGTCGGGCTACTAGCCGCGGCACTCGCATTTGTGGTAAACCTCACCACGACCTGGTCTCCTTCGTGCAAGTCACCGGACGTCACGGCGGTGAATTTTCCGTTGGAGATCCCAAACGTGACCGGGCGAGCCTCAGGCTTCCCTCCCTGCATGACGTAGACGATCTGTTTGCCGGGTTGTGCCGCCGGGAGGCCGGCTTGTGCCAGCACGGCCGGGCTCGGATGGACTCGCAAGACAGCATTCTGGACCTTGAGCGCGTTATCTACCTTCAGGGTCAGGATGCGGGCATTGGCCGTCATCCCGGGAAACAGCTTGAGATCCGGATTCGCGACGGCGATTACAACATCGTACGTGACCACGTTCTGCGCGTTGATCGGCGCCTTGCGTACAGCCGTAACCAGTCCGCGGAACGTAGTACCTGGATAAGCATCCACGGTGAAGGTCGCTGATTGGCCCGCAGCGATATTGCCGACATCAGACTCATCTACGTTGGTATCCAGTTGCATTTTCGTCAAGTCTTGCGCGATCTCGAAGATGGTGGGCGTCTGAAACGATGCTGCAACGGTCTGGCCTACATTCATGTCGCGGGCAATAACTGTACCGTCTACGGGAGCGGTGATTCGGGTGTGTGCGAGGTTGACCTTGGCCTGATCGAGTGACGCGTGGGCCTGGCGCTCCTGGGCCTGCGCTGAACCCAACTGCGCTTCGGTCACGCGGACTTCAGCCTGCGCCGACAAAATGGTTTGTTTGGCCGCGTCAATCTGGGCCTGATCGGCGATGACCTGAGCGGCGGCGGCGTCCTCGGCAGCCTTGGCTGTATCTTCGTCCTGTTGAGAAATGATCCCATCCTTGAACAGGCTGTCTTGCCTCTGATACTGGTTACTGGCGCTTAGCGCGTTAGCCTTATCCTTTGCCAGTACGGCCTCCGCACCCTTCTCGCTCGCCATCGTCCCAGAAAGGTCTGAGTTTGACTTTTGCACCTGCGCCCCTGCGGTGAGGACCGCAGAATGCGCCGCTCCTAATGCGGCCTGAGCCTGATCGACTTGCGTCTGGAACACCTGGGGATCAATCTCCGCCACAAGCTGCCCCTTTGTCACCTTCGTGTTGAAATCGGCATAGAGCGCTTTGATGTTGCCCGATACCTGGCTGCCAACCAGCACGTCGACTACCGCGTTGAGCGTGCCGGTGGCCGTGACGCTTTCCTGAACCACGCCCCGTTCGACTGGCACCGTTTCGTAACGAATCTCATTCCGCGAATGCGCGCGCCACAGTTCGACGCCTACGGCCAATGCGATGACGACTCCGGCAGCCAAGGCCCACTTGGTGTAGTTGTGTCGAGGATGCTGCCTGACGAAGATTGGGGGAGCGGCAACCGGCGCCGGTGCTTCCGGCTCAGCATAGACTTCGTTTGCTGCCGTGGCCATAAATCATGACTCCTTTTTTGCCCTGTCTACGGGTCTTTGCTTCGAGTCTTTCAAGTTCTGTGCGATTCATCCGTTCCCGGGCTCATGACGCGAGGCGCCAAGATGATCATAAAACTCAGAGCTACCGCAAGATAGATCGTTTTATGACACATTTATTCTTTCCTCGCCCCGAAACTAACACCTGCTATCGAGAGTCAGGCCTTTACGCATCCGGTAGTTATGGTAGGCGATTCAACCCTGAGCGTCTGGTCAAAACCGCTCGGAGAGGTGGTCAAATTTGCTCAGATTTTTAGGAAGGGTAACGATGCCGAGAGGGGGAGCAGAGACGCATGGCCACGAGACTGATCTTCAGACGATACAGGTGAGCCATCGTTCGTTCGGTTTCCGGGCCGTCCACAACTTCACGGCCGCCATCTTGTTCCGGTGAAGTAGTCATAAATTGTCCTTGTTTAACGACAGGCATCCCCTCCCATTCCCAACGCTTCACGACGGATATAGGTTCTCCTTATTATTCGTCGCTGGAAGTCCAAATTGTGCCATGAGCCGGTATCGATGGTGCATAACTCTTGGCCTGCCACCATCCGTCACGTGCGTTTAGGTAAGTACGTACGCTTTGAATGGGGCAGTCCAAGCCTCGAAGAGTGGTTCGCGCGCAGGCGCGGGAAGTAGGCAATATCGCAGCAGTTCCGGGATTTGATATGCAATGCACGGGCCGACCGAAAGGCCAAAGGGGATGGATCGATAAGAAGGGCCGCGTCTATGTGCTCCGCTGAAGGGAAGAGAAGACGCAGCGCCGCCACCCGCAAAGCCGTGCCTTGAAAACAGGCGAAGCGCCGGGCGCGGAGACTGACTTTTGCTCCCCTCTTAGAGCGCGGCGCGCTTGCAAGTTATTGAAAACATGGTAGGCCTGGGGAGATTCGAACTCCCGACCCACGGTTTAGGAAACCGTTGCTCTATCCATCTGAGCTACAGGCCCGCAGTGACAATAGATTAACATAGCGAGTGGAATTCAGAATGAACGGTTGGAAGTTTACTCCGCTGCTCAAAAACACGCCAATGGTAGCGAACGCTTTGGGGAGAACGTGGCACGCTCCTCTGTATTACAACGCACATTGGGGATGCGCTGCGGGAAACAAGACGTACCCTGGAAGCAAGCCTTACTTTCCGGAAACCCTCTGGAAGGTTTCTTTAGGAGAAAACTTCCAGAGGTTAGATCTGACACGATTCTCGCAGCCTGGCTACAGACTCTCTTTGCAAGCCACGTGCTCTTGTCAAATCGGCAGTGTTCGGGATTATTTTGCTCTACTCGAGATAAGGGGCGGCGACTTGGCTAAGAAGCTTTTGTCACCTTGTCGGCCTGTGGGCCTTTCTGGCCCTGCACGACCTCGAATTCTACAGTTTCTCCTTCCTGAAGTGTCTTAAAGCCATCCATCTGAATGGCCGAATAATGTACGAAGACATCCGGCCCGCCATCCTGGCCAATAAAACCGTATCCTTTGGTATTGTTAAACCACTTCACCTTGCCTTGAACTCTTGCCACTTCCATCCTCCTTATGCTTTTCGCGCAGAAT